>Ga0194132_10004140_pt1 | contig 25003 bp, 19 predicted proteins | sample TA2KigOf80mmetaG_FD_148612 | JGI IMG/M metagenome (GOLD analysis project Ga0194132, IMG submission 148612) | Freshwater microbial communities from Lake Tanganyika, Tanzania - TA2015054 Kigoma Offshore 80m | ecosystem: Environmental > Aquatic > Freshwater > Lake | place: Tanzania: Lake... | reverse complement strand
CGCCGCGGCTGCTGGCCGCCATCGGCATCGATCCTCAACGCTACGGCAGCCACAACGTGCTGCAATGTTTGGCGGGCACCGCCCCCCTGAGCTACCAGTCCGGACAGATCGACAAAGTGAGGATCCGCTGGGCTTGCGACAAATTCCTGCGCCACACCGTTCATCTGTGGGCGGATTGCTTCCGCAAGGCCACCGCTTGGGGCCAAACTTACTATGAGAAAAAGCGCCACCAGGGCATGAGTCACGCCTGCGCGCTTCGCTGCCTGGGACAGCGGTTGCTAAAAATCGTGTTCAAAATGATCACGGATAAAAAGCCCTACGACGCCGAGCTGCACGCCCGCAACCAACAAAAGCACGGCTCCTGGGTCCTCCAACTGCTCGACCAAAAACCTGCACCGACTACGGGTGAATAACTCCGATGAAAAAGCCCTTTACAACCGAGAGAACGGCTTCGGGATGCTCGGGAATGGGAGGATTCCTCCAACCCGGCGTGCTGGAAGCTTGCCCTTGGGATCGCCCCACCCTTACTTCGAGAGCACCAGCGCGCGAAACTCGTCGAAAAGCGGCGTCGAATCGTGAGGACCCGGCGACGCTTCAGGATGATACTGCACACAAAACACCGGCTTCCGCTTGTGCCGCATGCCTTCCACCGTCTGGTCATTCAAGTTGATTCGGTTCACCACCACGTCCTCCGGCAGGGAAGCCGCGTCCAACGCGAACCCGTGATTCTGTGAAGTAATCTCCACCCGGCCCGAGTCCAAATCCTTCACCGGCTGGTTGGCTCCACGGTGGCCGAACTTCAACTTGAACGTCTTTCCTCCGAGGGCCAGCCCCAAAATCTGGTGCCCGAGACAAATGCCAAACATGGGAATGCCGGTCTTCAACAAGTCCGCCACGGCTCGCGCCGCATAATGCACGGCCGAAGGGTCACCCGGCCCATTGGAGAGAAAAATACCGGCAGGCTTGGACTTCAACGCTTCCTCCGCCAGTGTGCCCGCCGGAACCACCCTCACTTGGAACCCCCGCTGGCGGAGCCGGCGCAGGATGTTGTACTTCATTCCAAAATCGTAAGCCACGATCGGCACGTCCGCCGGCGGCAGCGGCTGCCGGGCCAGGCGCGGATCCACCCCGGGTTCTTTCTGCACGAGGCGGAAACTCGAGCTCTGCTCATCCCGGGGGTCCCAATCGAACGGCGCGGCATGCGTCACCTCCTTGACGTAGTCTACCCCAACCAATCCCGGCCAACTCTTCGCGCGGTGCCGGGCTTCCTCCACGGAAATGTCCTCCGTGGTCAAAAACCCATTCAACGCCCCGCGCACACGGAGTTTCTTGGTCAGGGCCCTCGTGTCGATACTGTCGATGCCTGGGATGCCGTTTTCCTCCAGATACTTTTCCAAACTCAAATCCGAACGCCAGTTGCTGACCACCGGCGAGAGCTCGCGGATGACGAAACCGGCCACGTGCGGACGGTAAGACTCCACGTCCTGCCGGTTGATGCCATAATTCCCGATCAAAGGGTAGGTCATGGCCACGATCTGCCCCTTGTAGGACGGATCGCTCAAGATCTCTTGATAACCCGTCATGGAGGTGTTGAAGCAAACCTCGCCGATCGCGCTGGCTTTGGCGCCAAACGCCCGTCCGGTAAAAACACTGCCATCTTCAAGAGCCAATAATGCCTTCATGCCTGGTTCGTTCGAATGCGGGCGGATGCTAGAGGGTGCCGGGAGGGTTGGCTACCTTTTCATGCCCTCGATCCCAACTTTTCTCGGAAAGAAATTTTGCATCCCGCCAGGACGGAAGGTAGCGTGGACGCTCAGCCATGAAAACGCATCGTTCACTCTTTGCCATTGTCCTCGGCGCCGCCCTGATTTCTCCCACCCTCCAAGCCGCGCCCCGCCCGCCCGCCGGCTTCACCGCCCTCTATAATGGACGGGATCTCTCCGGGTGGCGAGGAGGAGACACTTTTGACCATCGCAAGTGGCTGGCCATGCCCGAGTCCGAGCGGGCGGCCAAAAACAACGAGTGGACGGCGGACATGAAGAAGCACTGGCGGGCGGATGGCGACGAACTGGTGAACGACGGACACGGCAAGTACGCCACCACGCAGAAGGACTACGGTGATTTCGAGCTGTTCGTGGAATACAAGACCGTGCCCAAGGCGGATTCAGGGATCTACTTGCGGGGCATACCCCAAGTGCAGATTTGGGATTCCACCGAAACCGAGAAGTTCAAACTCGGCGCCGACAAAGGATCGGGCGGCTTGTGGAACAATAGCCCGGGCGCTCCCGGCAAAGACCCGAGCGTCCGCGCCGACAAGCCCTTCGGCAAATGGAACAAATTCCGCATCCTCATGGTCGGTTCACGCGTCAGCATCTGGTTGAACGGAAAACAAGTCGTCGATCACGCCATCCTCGAGAATTTCTACGACCGCAAGACCCCCGTGCCCGCCAAAGGTCCGATCCAACTCCAAACCCACGGCGGCGAAATCCGCTGGCGGAATGTTTACCTCAGGGAAATCGGTTCCGATGAGGCCAACCGGATCCTGCAAAGCCACGCCCAAAAGGGCTTTAAGAAAGTCTTCAACGGCAAGAATTTGGACGGCTGGTCGGGTCCGTTGGACAACTATGTCATTCAGGATGGCGCCATCGTGTGCAAGCCGCAAAAGGGCGGCACCATTTTCACGAAGGAAACCTACGCCAATTTCAAAGCGCGCTTGGAATTCAAAGTGCCTCCCGGCGGGAACAACGGGCTGGCGATCCGCTATCCTGGCCAGGGCGACACCGCCTATGTCGGCATGTGCGAATTGCAAGTCATGGATGACACCGGCGCGGAAAAGAAATATGGCAAGCTCGATCCCCGGCAGTTCCACGGTTCCGCCTACGGCATGGCCGCGGCCCACCGCGGCTACCAACGTCCGGTCGGAGAGTGGAATTTCCAGGAAGTCACCGTGCGCGGTTCCAGCATTCAGGTCGAGCTGAACGGAACGATGATTCTGGACGCCGACCTGTCCAAGATCACGCAATACATGGCGAACTCGCCCCACCCGGGCAAAGACCGCAAGGACGGCCATTTCGGGTTCGCGGGGCACAGCGATCCCGTCGCCTTCCGCAACATCCAAATGCTGCGGCTCCCTTGATCGCCGGCACCTTGAAAAAAGTTGACCCCTCCCGGTGGGCGTGCTTACTTCTGCGCCCATGTTCGTTCCGCTTGCCTCGTGCGTCCGCGTCGTCCCTCGCGGGTGACGCGGCTTGGCGCTCGGTCTAAGCGAGTTCAGGTCGCCCGCAGTTCCGGTTGGAACGCGGGCTTTGCTTTCTCCTGACTCCGCCGGAACGACACAGGCATCAGCGCGAAGCCACACAACACAATCCGATATGCGACACACGATATCCATCCTGGTCGAAAACAAATTCGGGGTGCTCACCCGCGTCGCGGGCCTGTTCTCGGGGCGCGGCTACAATATCGACTCCCTCAACGTCGCGCCCACCGAAACGCCCCACACGTCGCGCATGACCATCGTCACCCGCGGTGACGACGCCACCCTGGACCAAGTCGTCAAGCAGTTGAACAAACTGGTGGACGTTCTCGAAGTACGGGATTTCAGGGAGGGCGAGTACGTGGACCGCGAACTGGTCCTCGTCCGGGTGAAGACGGATTCGCGCTCGCGCGCCGAAGTCATGCAGATCACCGATATTTTCCGGGCCAAAATCGTCAGCGTCGAACCGCGCAGCCTCACCATCGAAGTCACCGGGGAGGAAGGCAAGGTCGAGAAGTTCCTCGAACTCATGCGCCAATTCGGCATCGTCGATCTGACCCGGTCCGGCAAGGTCGCCCTGCCCCGCAAGTGAAGCGGACCCTTTCACGAAACCCAAACTCAATCCCCTCAACCACCCACATTCTCATGCCCTCAAAAGTTTACACGGACCGCGACGCCGACCTCGGCGTGCTGAAGAACAAGACCCTGGCTGTGCTCGGATTCGGTTCCCAAGGCCACGCCCACGCGCTCAATCTCAAGGAAAGCGGCTGCAACGTCATCATCGGACTCTACGAAGGCAGCAAATCGATTCCCGTCGCGCGGGAACGGGGTTTCGAAGTCGTTCCCACCGCCGAAGCCGTGCGGCGGGCGGATGTCATTTTCGTGGCGCTGCCCGATACCAAGCAACCGGCCGCCTACGAGAAGGACATCGCCCCTCAATTGACCAAGGGCAAGACCCTGCTCTTCTCGCACGGCTTCTCCATCCATTTCAAAACCATCGTGCCGCCAAAGAATGTGGACGTCATCCTGGTGGCTCCGAAGGGACCCGGACATATCGTGCGCCGTCAATTCACGGAGGGCAAGGGAGTGCCCTCGCTGATCGCCGTTTATCAAAATGCGAGCAAGAAGGCCAAGAAGGTGGCGCTGGCCTGGGCCAAGGGCATCGGCGGGACTCGCGCCGGGGTCATTGAAACCAGCTTCAAGGAGGAAACGGAAACCGATCTCTTTGGCGAACAGACCGTGCTCTGCGGCGGATGCAGCGCGCTGGTTCAGGCCGGATTCGAAACGCTGGTCGAGGCGGGCTACTCGCCCGAGATGGCTTACTTCGAATGCCTGCATGAACTGAAGCTCATCGTGGATCTGATGAACGAGGCCGGTGTCAGTGGCATGCGTTTCTCCATCTCCGAGACCGCCAAGTGGGGCGACGTCTCCGTCGGCCCCAAAATCATCGACGCCAGCGTCAAGAAACGCATGAAGAAGGCGCTGAAGGATATTCAGTCAGGCAAGTTCGCCAAGGATTGGGTGCGGGAATACCAAACCGGATACAAGCGATACAACGCCCTCCTCAAAGCGGGCGAGAAACACCCGATTGAACAAGTGGGCGAGCGCCTCCGGTCCATGATGCCGTGGATGAAAAAGCGTTCGGTCAAGGGAGTCCAAGCCGCCTATTAGTTTCGAGATGGAGTCTGATCCGGACCTCAAGCCCGCCTCCCAGGCGGGCTTTTTCCATTCAAACGGCCATTCCAGATCGCCATCCCCGCGAAACCGCCCCAACCCCGGGCCCACCCGCCGGTGCATCCAGAGGTTGTCGTGGTAAGGCAGACAACCCTGTCTGCTGTTGCGCTGCGGGGCGACGAAGGGAACCCGGCGCGTGGAGAGCACGGAAAGGCCTCGTTCTTCACCCGCCGGGCCGACGGGCCGTCGGCGATACGGCAGGCTGGGCAGCCTGCGCCACCCTAAAGACAACTCCGGGATGCACGGCCCACCCGCAATGGTGCACAAGTTGTTTTGACAACGACTGGCCTCCTCGCAAGACTCACCCCGCATTTTCCAACTGTAACCGCTCCGGCAGTCCGGTGCTCATTTGATTTGTGGCGTCACGAGACGATTACTTGATCGATACATTGGTGGAAATGGGCGTGGTGACAAACGAACACCTCGACCTGGCCCGACAGGAGGCCGATTCCACAGGCGAAGGAGTGGTGGACACACTCCTGGCCAAGCAATTCATCCGCTCCGGCGACGTGGCCCAGGCCAAGGCGGCTCACTTCGGCACCGAAATGGTCATGCTGGGCGGGATGAAAATCCCGGATAACGTCATCGCCGCCATCCCTCGAAATATCGCCAACAAATTTCGCGTCGTCCCGGTCGATCGGGATGACACCGCGAACACGGTCACCGTGGCCGTCAGCGACCCCTCCGATCTCGACGCCATCGACGGCATCCGGCACGCCCTGAACAAGGACGTCGATCTTCGCATCGCCAGCGACGAGGACATTGATGTCGCGCTCCGCCGTTACTACGGCACCAAGGACGACTCGGTCAGCAAGATGATCCAGGAGATCACCGAGGGCGAAGTCCAGATTTCCACGCTGGCCAACGTCGGTGGCATCGAGGACGGCGCCGCCGTGGACGCCGACGCCCCCATCATCAAGCTGGTGAATCAATTGATCGTGGACGCCTTCAAGATGCGCGCGTCCGACATTCACCTGGAGCCCCTCGCCAAGCATTTCCGGGTCCGTTACCGCATCGACGGCGTGCTCCATGAAATGAAGAGCCCGCCCAAACGGCTTCAGGCTTCCATCATCAGCCGCCTGAAAATCATGTCGAATATGTCCATCGCGGAGAGACGCATTCCGCAGGACGGGCGCATTCAGACGAACGTGGGCAGCAAGACCATCGATCTCCGCGTGTCGTGTCTCCCGACCAATCACGGGGAGAGCATCGTCATGCGTATCCTGGACAAGGAGGGATTGCGGCTCGGCCTGGCCGAGTTGGGCTTTTTCAGCGACGACCAGCAAACCTTCGAACGCCTGATCGGCCTGCCGGATGGGATCTTGCTCGTGACCGGCCCCACCGGCTCCGGCAAGACGACCACGCTTTACTCCTGCCTCAATTACATCAACCGGCCCGATCGCAAGATCATCACGGTCGAAGACCCGGTCGAGTATCAGCTCGCGGGCATCAATCAAGTGCAGGTGAACGAGTCCGTGGGGTTCACCTTCGCCATGGCCCTGCGCTCCATGTTGCGTCAGGCCCCCAACGTCGTGATGCTGGGGGAAATTCGCGACTTGGAAACCGCCTCCATCGCCATCAACGCCTCCCTCACCGGCCATCTGGTTTTCTCCACGCTCCACACCAATGACGCGCCCAGCGCCGTCACCCGTTTGATCGATATCGGCGTCAAACCCTTCCTCGTCGCCTCCTCCTCGCGGGCGCTGATGGCCCAGCGCTTGGTGCGCAAAGTCTGCCGCCGCTGCGCCGCCCCGAGCACACCGAAGGAAACCGAATTGAAGGCACTGGGCATCGACGCCGAAGCCGCCTCGAAGGCGAATTTCATGAAGGGCAAGGGCTGCCCCGAATGCAGCAAAACCGGCCACCGCGGGCGTTTCGGCATCTTCGAGGTCTTCGTCATCGACGATGAAGCTCGCAAACTCATTTACTCCAAAGTGACCTCCTCGGTCCTGCGCCAGCGAGCCCGGGAGATGGGCATGCGCACCCTGCGCCAGGACGGGACCCGCAAAGTCCTCGCAGGACTCACCACCCCTGATGAAGTCATCCGGGCGACCGTCAACGATGCGGAATAGACCCGCCGAGTTCCAGCTCCCACTCTTGGCACCTCAACTGCTTGCCTGCCTGCAAGAATCGAGTTTGAATTAGCCCTATATGTCGTATTCCATGTCCGATCTGTTGCAGCTCGTCGTCTCCGAAGGGGCCGCCGACCTGCATATCCGTGTGGGTTGCCCCCCCGTCATCCGCCTCCACGGCATTCTCCATCGTGTCGATGGCCCCAAGCTGAAGCCCGAGGACACCGAAGAGCTCATGCGGAGCATCACGTCCGAAGAGCACATTCAGCACGTGCGCGAACGCGGCGGAGCGGACTTCGGATTCGCCTTCGGCGAAATGGCGAGATTCCGCGTGAGCATCTTCAAGGAAAAGGGCAATTTCGGGATGGTCTTGCGCCAGATCCCCAGCAAACTCCTGACCTTCGACCAGATCGGGTTGCCGCCCTCCGTCAAGGAACTCCTCTACAAGCCGCGCGGTCTGTGCCTGGTCACCGGTCCGACCGGTTCCGGCAAAACCACCACGCTGGCGTCGATGATCAACATCATCAACGAGGAACGCGACGACGCCCACATCATCACCATCGAGGACCCCATCGAGTATTATCACACCCACCGCAAAGGGGTCATGACCCAGCGAGAAATCCACGTGGATGTGCCCAATTTCGCCGAAGCCTTGCGCCGCGCCCTCCGTCAGGATCCCGACGTCATTCTCGTCGGCGAAATGCGCGACCTCGAAACCATTGATGCCGCCATCACCGCGGCGGAAACCGGCCACTTGGTGTTCGGAACTTTGCACACAACCGGTGCCGCCAAAACCATCGACCGTATCGTCAACGCCTTCCCCACCAACCAGCAGGAGCAAATCCGCATCCAGCTCTCCACCGTGCTGCAAGCCGTCATCTCGCAGCTCCTCGTGCCCCGATCGGACAAGCCGGGGCGCGTCGCCATTTTCGAAATCATGATCAACACCCCCTCCGTGGCCGCTCTCATCCGCGACAACAAAACCTTCCGCATCAATTCCGACATCCAAACCGGCGCCAAATACGGCATGGTCACGCTCGACAGCTTTCTCCTCGAGAAATACCAGCTTGGCATGATCTCCGAGGAGGAAGTCATAACCAAAGCCCAGGATCCCACCACGATCCTCGCCAAACTCCAGGAATTACAGGTCGCCGCGGCCCACAAATCCTAACCCTACCATGTCCGAGATCACCTCCCATCCGCTGCTCGCCCTCATCCAGTCCCGCGGGCTGATCGATGACCTCCAGTTGGATGAGGTGATGCAGGAGCATCAGCGGAGCGGGAAAGATGTCGGCGAATTGCTCCAGGACTTTGGGTTGATGGACACCGGCACCCAGCTCCAAATCATTGCGGAGCACCTCGGCACCGAAGTCGTCGAAGTGGTGCACTCCGAAATCACACCGGAAGTCCTTGCCACCGTGCCGGCGGAAACCGCCCGCATGTATCAGTGCCTCCCCGTCGCGCTCTACGGTGACACGGTGCGGCTGGTCCTGGCCGATCCCCTCAACCCTTCCGCCATCGACGAACTCGGCTTCACCGTCAAGTACGCCATCCAACAGGCCGTGGCTGATCCGGGCCAGATCCAAAAGGCAATCAACAAGTTTTACGGCCAGGAAACCGACAGTATCGCGGACATCCTCAAGGAACTCGGGGCGGACACCGACCTCGCCATGGAGGTCCAGCAAGCCAAGTCCGGGGCCGCCGACCTTGCCGAGGTCGCCAACGAAACGCCGATCATCAAATTCGTGAACTTGGTGCTGATGCAGGCCGTCCAAGACCGTGCGTCGGACATCCACTTCGAACCCTTCGAAGACGAGTTCAAGATTCGTTACCGCGTGGACGGCGCCCTCTACGAGATGTCCCCGCCGCCCAAGCACCTCGCCATGCCGGTCACTTCGCGCATCAAGGTCATGGCCAATCTTGACATCTCGGAGCGTCGGCTTCCTCAAGACGGGCGCATCTCGGTTCCCGTGGCCGGGAAACAGATCGATTTGCGCGTCTCCACGCTTCCGACGCAATTTGGCGAGTCCGTCGTGTTGCGCGTGCTCGACCGCAATGCCGTGACCCTGGAGTTGGAGAACCTCGGTTTTCCCAAATTCGTTTACGATTACGTCAGCGATACCATCCTTCAGCCCAACGGCATTTTCGTCGTCACGGGCCCGACGGGGTGCGGCAAGACCACAACCCTTTATTCGTGCATGCGGCGGATCAATACCATTGATTCAAAGCTGCTCACGGCCGAGGACCCCGTCGAATTCGACATCGAGGGGATCATGCAAGTCGCCATCAACGAAGGCGTCGGCATGACCTTCATGAAAGCGCTGCGCTCGTTTTTGCGCCAAGACCCGGATGTCATCATGCTGGGGGAAATGCGCGACTTGGAAACGTCCCAGATCGCCATCCAGGCCTCACTGACCGGCCACTTGGTGCTCAGCACCTTGCACACCAACGACGCCCCTGGCGCGGTGACCCGCTTGGTCGATATGGGGGTTGAGCCCTTCCTCATTTCTTCAACGCTCATGGCCGTGCTCGCCCAACGGCTCGTCCGCACGATCTGCAAGAAGTGCAAGACCCCCTACGAACCGACCGAAACCCAACTCTCGCACCTGAACCTCTCGCCGCATGACATCGGCGACAAAATGTTCTATCACGGCCGAGGCTGCTCGGCGTGCAACGACACCGGTTACCGGGGCCGCAAAGGCATCTACGAGCTGCTGCAGGTGAGCGACGCGGTCCGGAACCTCATCAATGAGCGCGCTCCCACGGTCGTGATCCGCCAAAAGGCCGTCGAGCTGGGAATGATCACCTTGCGGGAAGACGGTCTGCGTGGTATCTTCGATGCAGAGACCACTGTAGAAGAAGTCCTGAAATACACCTAATCTGGAGGCCAGTTATGCCCAAATTCAACTACATCGCGATGGATGCCCGAGGGAAGGAGACCAAGGGCACTATCGAAGTGGGGAGCCAAAACGAGGCCGTTGGGCGCCTCAAGGAAATGGGCTTCTTTCCAACCAAGGTCGTTCCGGCTGCCGAGGCCAAGGCGGATAAGGGCGGCGGCAAAGCCGCCGGGCCAGCCAAGAAGAAGGGCGGGGGCATGCGCATCCCCGGCTTCGGCGGCAAGGTCAAACCCAAGATCCTCTGCACCTTTACACGACAATTGGCGACCCTGGTGGACGCAGGCCTGCCTCTCTTGCGGGGCATGAGGGTGCTCGAAAAGCAGGAACGTAATCCGGTGCTCAAGCGCATCATCGGCGACCTCGCGACAGCGATCGAGGGCGGCAGCACCTTTTCGGAAGGATTGGCCCAGCACCCCAAAGTCTTCAACCGCCTCTTCGTCAACATGGTCAAAGCCGGCGAATTGGGTGGCGTGCTCGAAGTCGTCTTGAACCGATTGGCGGAGTTCATGGAGAAGGCCGAGAAAATCAAAGGCAAGGTCAAAGCCGCCATGTTCTACCCGGCAGCGGTCATGATCGTAGCCACCGCCATCATGGGCATTCTCATGGTGTTCGTGGTGCCGAAGTTCAAAGCCATCTTCGCAGACATGCTCGAAGGCGCCAAGCTGCCGGACTTCACAGAATTCGTCCTCGGCATCAGCGATACGATCGCCAATCACTTCCTCGAAACCATTATTGGCGTCGTCATCTTCTTCATCGTGCTCAAACTCTTGTTAAAGACCAAGATCGGACGCCGGCTCTTCGACAAGTTCAAACTGGTCATGCCCGTCCTCGGACCCGTGATCAGCAAGGTGGCCATCGCCCGGTTTACGCGCACCCTCGGAACGCTCGTCTCAAGCGGCGTGCCCATTCTTCAGGCGCTCACCATCGTCAAGGAAACCTCCGGCAATGTCATCATCGGCGAAGCGGTGGCTTCCGTCCACGAAAGCGTCAAGGAAGGCGAGACCATCACGGCCCCACTGGAAGCCTCCAAGGTCTTCCCCCCCATGGTCATCAGCATGGTGGACGTCGGAGAGCAAACCGGCGCGCTCCCGGAAATGCTGATGAAGATCGCGGACAACTACGAAGAAGAGGTCGATAACGCCGTGTCCGCCATGACGTCCCTGCTCGAGCCCATCATGATCGTGTTCCTCGCCGTCGTGGTCGGCAGCATTGTCATCGCCCTGTTCCTCCCGCTCATCACGCTGATCGACAAGCTCGGCGATTCCGGCGGCGGCAAAGGCGATGGAGACTGAGCCCGTTCCCCCTTCAAACGGCCGCCAGGCTACGCTTGGCGGCCGTTTTTTTTAGCTCATCGAGCCGAACGAATGCTTGTTTTCATCCGTGTGATTCGCGTGATGGGTGGGCCAATCATTCCCTTATCCGTGGATTTGAGATAAGCAGCCATTCTGCCCATGAACCTCAAATCGCCATGCTTGAGGATGACGCAGTGCCACGTGCTGAGGTTCACGCGCGCCACGCGGGTTAAACAGTTCGGGGAAGTCTCATTCCAGGGAGCGCGACCGTGCTGCAAGCCAGTCGCAGCAGCTTCGCCAGCTCGAGACTCGTGGAAAAACCCAGAGCGTCTGGATGTTCGGATATTGCTGCGGCAGGTCCGCTGAATTCAGCCGCTTTCCCCAAAATGATTTTGCGATAGATCAATGCAGACCAATTGCCGTTTCCAGGGTGAAGGTTTATGTCATCGCCGCCGTGGCGGTCGGACGGACAAGTCTCGGCGGGGGACGATGACGCGAAGGACCGAGAGCCCGGCGCTTCAGGGCTGGGCGCGAGGTGATTCAACCGGCTTCGGGTCCGGGGTTGAATGCTTCAAATACCGATATAAATCGCTATCGGTGGAGAGAATCAATGTGGTGTCGTTGCTGAGGGTCCGGCGGTAAGTGTCCATGGTGCGAAGAAACCGGTAGAATTCGGCGGATTCCGAACCTTGTCCGTAAGCCTTGGCATAGATCTCCGTGGCTTTGGCGTCGGCTTCGCCCCGGATTTTCTGCACCTCGCGATAGGATTCGGACTCGATGCGTCGCATCTCGCGTTCCTTCGTTCCAATGATCTTGGCGGCTTCCCCTTCCCCTTCGGACCGAAAGCGAGAGGCGATCTGCTGCCGTTCGCTGATCATTCGTTCATGGATCTTCGCGCTCACCTTGGCATTGTAATTGATGCGCATGAAACGAACGTCCACCAACTCAATTCCAAAATCATGGAGCTTCGGCGCGGAAGCCTTGACAACTTCGGTCTCGATTTCGGTCCGCCCCCGCCGGATCGGCACCCATCGATCCCCGGCATCCTGGCCCGAATCCCCCGAACTCTCCACCGCCGGCTTTCGGCCCTTGGTGGTACGAACGATCTCGATGAGATCATGCTTGGCCACGGCGTTGCGGACTTCGCTCCCGATAATGTCATCCAGTCGCGAATGTGCACTTCGCTCATCACGCAGCCGAGTGAAGTACTTCAGCGGGTCCGTGATCCGCCAGCGCGCAAAGGTGTCCACCACCACATAAAGCTTGTCCCGCGTGGGCATCTCCGCCGCGCGGCCGTCCCACTCGAGAAATCGTTTGTCGATGCGATGCACCGTTTGGATGAGAGGAAGCTTGGCGTGGAAGCCCGCTTCGGTCACCGGCTGCCCCACCGTCTTTCCAAACTGGGTGAGGATCACCTGCTCCTGTTCTCCGACAATATAGAAACAGAGGTTCGCCAGGACGACCGCGACCAAGCCCGACACCACGACCGCCAGAGATTTAAAGGGGGAGATCGGATTCATGCGGGCGCCTCAACGGTCGGTATGAAGTTGCAGCAGGGGCAGCACCTGCTGGCTCTTGTCATCGACCACGATCTTCCTGCCAATTCGTGGCAGTATTTCGCTCACCGTCTCGAGAAACACCCGCTGGCGTGTCACTTCCGGCGCCTTCCGGTATTGCTCATACACGGCGGAAAAGAGGAATGCATCCCCTTCCGCCTCATTCACCCGCTTGAGGGCATACCCCTGGGCCTCGGCAATGAGTCGCTCAGCGTCGCCCTTGGCTCGGGGCACCACCTTGTTGTACTCGCCGTTCGCGACGTTGATCATGCGCTGCTTCTCTTGCTGAGCTTGATTGACCTCGTCAAAGGACGCCTGAACCTGCCGGGGGGGATTGACATTCTTCAACTGCACGAGATCGATGCTCATGCCCAGTTGGTACTGAATCGACAACCGATGCAGGATGACCCTGGCCTCCGATTCAATCTCCTGCCGTCCCACCGTAATCACCTCGTCCACGGTGCGATCTCCGACGATTTCCCTCATCACCGCCTCAGAAATCGCGCGCAAGGTCTCGTCAGGATCGCGAATCGAAAACAAATACTGCCGCGGATCGTTAATGCGATACTGCACGATCCATTCCACCAAGGCCTCGTTCAAATCACCGGTCACCATGGCTTTCTCGATTTCAGGATCATCGCTGTACTGATAGGGATTGGTGGCGCCAGGAGAACCGAAGCCGAACTCCATCTTCATCTGCCGGCGCACCGCCACTTTAGTGACCGTATCCACGCCAAACGGCACCTTGAAACGCAATCCTGGCTCGTCGATGCGCAAAAACTTTCCGAACCGCTGCACCACACCCACCGAGTCCGCCGGAACGGTGTAGAATCCCGTGCTTAAGAGCACCACCAAAATCACCGCCCAAAACGCGAGCACGATCCACCCGGCGGATGGCCCCAGCGTCCAGGGCATCCGGCTCTCCCGGTCGAATTTTGAAGAAGTCGGCATGTATGAATCCGCAAAAAGTCTAGCCACTCTCCCACCGGGTGCAAGATCCACGCGCATTTTTTGATCCCTGGGGTGGATCGACTCTGAACCCAAAGGAGCGGAGGCGGTGCATCCCGATGTTGTTGGTAGGGCGGGCCTGTCCCAGCCCGCCGCCCACTGGATGCAAAACATCATGCTCCGGCGGCGCGCCGGGACGGACGCGCCCTACCTGCATCACCGGCAACATCGGGATGCACCGGAGCGGAGGGGTTGAAAAATAAACCGCTCGACGTTCCGCGAAGACGGTGGGATCGTGCCTCACCATTCCTGGGCAATGGGGTTCTCAACCAGCCCATCGAATAGCCCGGGAACGCCAATGCGACCCAGACTTGCCCCTCAAACTCCTAAGACGATCTAGACCTACCCTTCAAACTTATGCACACCAAGAAATGGATGTTGTACGCGGCAGCCATGGCGGCGTCCGGTTTGGCGACGCCCACCCAAACCCAAGCCGGGCTGTTCAAAATTGATTTCGGCCAACTCGAGAATGAGCGCGAAATCGCTGATGCCGAGGGCAACCTGACCGGCACTTTCCCCGACCCCCTGAAGGATTGGGACATCATCGGCACTTGGACGTTCGCCGATCCGGCTGCCAACGGAGGCAAAGGCGTGGCAAATGCCGACGGCACCCAAGTCACATGGAAACTGAAGGACTGGTCCAGTGACGGGGACAACGATGTCACCCTCACCATCATGGACAACAAAGAACTGGCGGAAAAGGCCAATCCCGACACCCCGCCTTACGCGTTGGGCATGACCGCCAACAATCCAACCAAGGAAGGACTTCAAGCCTCCTATGATGGAGTACTGGTGCCCGGCGTCGTGAAGGACGACTACCTCTACCGGAATCCAGATACTCCCGGCACAGAAATGCTCATGCGCTTCGGCGGTTTGAACCCGGGCACCTACAACGTGACGGTGTTCGAAGGCCGGACCACCGATGGCAATGGCCGTTACGGCAAGGTCTGGGTGGACGACGCCAATGGCAAGAAAGAACCCGATTCCCAAAACACAGGAAACTACGCGGGAACCAGCGCGACCGGCGGAGCCATTCCTCTCGGCCAACCTCGCACCGTCACCGTCACGCTGAAGGCAGGCGAGTTCCTTTGGTTCGCCGAAATGGAGGACAACTCGGGCGGCATTAGCGGCCTGATCGTCCGTTCCGTTTCGTCTCCGCCTCCTGTCGTTGATCTGGCAGCCTCGACCGCCCTGTTCAAAATTGATTTCGGCCAACTGGAAAACGAGCGGATACCCCTCGACGCGGATGGCAACCCTTCGGGAGAAGCCCCAGCTCCTCTGAAGGACTGGACGGTGATCCCCACATGGACCTTTGCGGATCCTTCAACCAGCAACGGCGGCGAGGTCAACGCCGATGGCACGGAAATGACCTGGAAACTGACTGATTTCTCGAAGACGGGGAACAAAAACGTCACCGTCACCATGATGGACAACAAGGAATTGGCCGAAAAAGCCAACCCGGATTCCCCTTCCTACGCTGCGGGTCAGACCGCCAACAACCCTACCAAAGACAGAATCGAATCGGTGTATGACGGCGTGGTCGTGCCGGCCATTGTGAAAGACGATTACCTCTATCGCAACCCTGATACCCCCAACACGGAAATCCTGATGCGCTTCGCGGGTCTGAACCCGGGCCGTTACAACGTCACCGTTTTCGAAGGCCGCACAACCGATGGCAACGGCCGATTCGGCAAGGTGTGGGTCGATGATAAAACCGGGAAGAAGGAGCCCGCCACGCAGAACACGGGCAACTACGCGGGAGTGAACCTGGACATCGGCGGCGTAGCCACCCCCACAGGCAACCCGCGCACGGTGACGGTCGACCTCAAGGCAGGCGAGTTCCTTTGGTTCGCGGAAATGGAAGACAACTCCGGCGGCATCAGCGGTATGATCATTCGGGGCCTGCCCACGGCGGCTCCTTCCGTCCAATTGCTGGCCTCAGCCACGGTGGATGGATCGTTCACGGCTGTGAGTGAGGCTCAGATCGATACCGTCGCCAAGAGCATCAAAGTGCCTGCCGCCGGATCAGCAAGGTTCTTCCGTGTCGCCGGAAGCGCCCGCATCAGGAGTGCCTCCGTGGCTCAAGGCAATCTTTCGATCAGCTACGAATAAGCGAAGGAAGCCAATCCAATCTTCACTTGTCTCACGGCCGGGTTTCCTCCGAAACCCGGCCTTTTGCACTCTATTCTGGTACCTTCTCCGCCTTGAATCCCCAGCCATTCTCATGGGGGGAGCGCGGCTGGGTCGGAGACCCGCCGCCGCGCGCAGACAGGTCGGAAGACTCCAGATTTTTCAACGTGCTGCGGCGGGTCAAAGGACGATACAGCCCCGCTCCGGGGCAAAATGAGAACGACTGTTGGATCCCACGCTGGGCTTGACGCTCCGCGCTTGGCTTACCTAGCCTTTCAGCTCGTCGGGCCCGTCCGATTTCAATCGTCCCAAGCCTCCATACCATTTCATGAAATCCCCGCTTCAGCGCCATCTCGCCGCCACTCTCGGTGCAATGGCCATCTCGGTGTCCGCTCAAGTCGTGAACGACGGAACCACCACGGACGGACTGGCCAAACTGGCGAATCAAAATGGCACCGGCGACGCCGTGGCGGAAATAGCCAGGGCCGAAGGCGGCAAACTCCAAGCCGCACTCGTGGTGGAGGGGGCGCCCTCCTTCGCCCTGCGGCAAGCCTGGTATTCCCGGCAGTTCCATGCCACCCAAAGTTCCTATTCGGTTTCAGCGGAATTCAAGCCGGCAGCGGTCGAAACCGAGCGAAGGGGCGGCGTGATGGGATGGATCAACACCGCGACCCTATCGGGCATCGCCTTTTACACGCGCCCCGCCGGCAATACCGCCTCCTTCCGGGTCGCTCATGTCCAATTCACAGCCGATGTCGCCAATGAAAATGAAAGCGCTCAGCGTCTGTTCAATCTGGACGGCTCTCCCGCCTCGTTCGCCTTCGATTCCGCCGGAGCCGCGCTCGGAACCTATGATCCTTCGTTGCCCGCCCGTTTCATCCTCCAATTCCAGCCGCCCGGAGACGCCGACAAGGCGGCGCTCGCGGATGCCACCGCTCGCATCAAAGCCACCGTGGAACAACTCGATGCCAGCGGAAAAGTCACGGTGGCGGGCCGCGTCATCGAATTGCTCACGAATCTGGAAATCCCCTCCCCGCTCAATCACCGATTCGGTTACTTCGGCTACTGGGGTTTGCTGGCAGGCGCCGGGCCCATCGGCCTCTTCGATGACCTTCGCGCGGAAGGCTCCATCTCCCCTTCCGCCAATCTGCCGCCCACCATCAAACTGACCCAACCAGCGGACACCGTCGATGCCATCGCTCCCGCCACCCTGACCCTCTCGGCGGAAGCGAGCGACCCCGACGGCCAGATCGCGCGCGTCGAGTTCCTGGACGGCGCGCAGGTGATCGCCACCGTCTTAACACCGAGCGCCACGAACCTCGTCGGCGAGAAACACTCCTTCGTTTATACTGCGATTTGGACGAATATTCAGGCGGGCGCTTACGAAGTCCGAGCCAGGGCGGTGGACGATCTCGGGGCCCTTGCGCTTTCCACCCTCTCCACCCTCGTGTTGGTCGAAACCAACATCCCTCCGAGCGTGAACTTGGTCAAACCCGCCGTCGATGCCTCGTTCAAGGCGCCGGCCTTGGTCGAAATCGCCGCCACCGCGACGGACGCGGACGGCAAGGTGGTCCGCGTCGATTTCTTGGGCAACGGCATCCTGCTGGCTTCCTTGACCAGCCCGCCCTATGTCACTTCGTGGGATCTGCGCACGCCGGGAACCAACAAGCTTTTCGTCCGTGCCATCGACGATCGCGGAGCATCCAACGAAACCCCGGTCCTCACCTTGACCGCCGTGGACAACCTGCCGCCCAAATCCCTGGTGACCAGCCCGGCCACCGGCGCGACCTTCAAAGCTCCGGCCAACATCAAGATTGTCGCCAACGTCAGCGATTCCGACGGGCAAGTCATGCAGGCCATTGCGTTCTTCAATATTCACGAACAGATCGGCGTGGTGACCGCCCCGATTGGCGGCGGACTGCCGCCCGTCGTTTCTTTCGATTGGAATAATGTTCCCGCCGGCCAATACACCCTGGACGTCGTCGCGATCGATCATCAAGGCATACGCACCACCTCCCCCGCCGTGGAAATTACCGTCACCCCTGGCGACACTCCGGGCGGAACGGGTCCCGCTCTCCTCATCACGGCTCAAGCCGACAACAACCTTGCGATTAGCTGGCCATCCGGCCAATCCGGTTTCCGCCTGCAAGGATCCCCCACGCTGGATCCCGCCACCTGGACCGATGTGCCTGCTTCGAACAATCGCGCCAGCGTGGCCGCCTCCGGCGCGTCGCGCTACTTCAGGCTGATCAAGCCCTGAGCCCGGCGCTCAAAAGTATTTTTCGACAATCCACTTCGGCTGCCATGGATCGGGCTGGCGAGGCTGGCCGGTCAAATCGACTGGAGCAGGATCGCGTGGCTCGCGAGACAGAGTGACGGTGTCCCCGACCACTCGCTGCCATCGCTCCATCCGGTCAAACAGGCGGTCCACCTGCTGGCGATGACGCGGATCACGCGCCAGATTTCGCTTTTCCCAAGGGTCCTTCCGGAGATCGAACAACTCCAAGTGTCCAATTTGAGGATAGGCGATCAATTTCCATCGATCATCGCGCACGGCGCGTTGAATTTTTTGAAAGGGAAGGAACACAGAGTCTCGAATCGAGGTTGCCCGTCGTTCCCAGAGAGGTCGCAAACTGAAACCCTCCAATCCCGGCGGAGGCCTCTCATCGAGCAATTCACAAAGGGTGGGAAACCAATCCAACAGGTAGGTGAAAGCATCGCAGGTCCGGCCCCGCGGCAATCCCGGACCGGAAATAACCAGGGGCACCCGCATGCTGTGCTCGTACACGCTCTGTTTTCCCAAGAGTCCATGACTTCCCAGCGCCAAGCCGTTGTCACCGGCGAAAACAACCAGCGTTGAATCCTCGAGCTTGAGTGCCCGCAAGGTGCCAAGGACGCGCCCGATTTGCGCGTCGAGGTGCGTGATCATGGCGTAGTACTCGGCGAGTTGGTCGCGAATCACGGATTCGCGACGAGGCCAGGCCGCCAGGTTTTCATCCCGCAAATTCCGCATCATCCCGTTGTCAAACGGAAGCTGCGGAAGAAAATTGGGCGGCACGGGCGGGCGTTTCGCGGCATATCTCCGCATGTATTCGTCTGGCGCCTGCCGCGGGTCGTGGGGAGCGGTGAACGCGACATAACAAAGAAAGGGTTTTCTCTCGTCCCGCCCCCGCAGAAACTCCACTGCAGCCTCGGCAAAAAGCTCGCTCGAATACCCCTGCCCCACGCGAACGGCGCTGAACTTCCCGTTCGATTCCAGATCCCGGAGGGGCGTCTTGGTGTGATCGGCCATGCCTCCGATCATCACGCTCTTGCCCCGGGAAAACGATCGCAGCCACGATTCCTCCCCGTTGTGCCATTTCCCCGTTCCAAACGTCTCGTAACCCAGTTCGCGCAGCATCTCAGGCCAGAGCCGGGCGTCGCGCAGCGTAGGCGAGTGAACCCGAAACCAACTTTTTCCGCTCAACATCATCGCCCGGCTGGGCACGCACACCGCACCATTGTCGGAACCCATGATGTAGTTCCGGCGAAAAACCACGCCCTGGCGTGCCAATTGATCGAGATGGGGAGTATGGATCCGACGATTGCCGGCCCATCCAAGCGCGTCCGCACGATGATCGTCGGAGAAAAGAAACAAAATGTTCGGCCGGGGCGCCGCTTGCATCCCCGCCAAAAAAAACAGCGGAAACCAAACGAGCAAAATCCCCCGCCGGACCCTCCCCGTGACTCCCAGGCCCTTGGGCAAAACCCAACTTCGAAAACTAGCCCCGCGCCGAAAGGTCCACGGAAACTCAAACCGTGCTCCGGTTGGCGGCCTCTCAAGCAAGGGATGGACTTCAATCATGGCAGGGCGGCGTTCAGGCTATCCGGCCCCAGCCACCCCGGGCGAGGACTATTCGGAAGGGAACGGGCGGGAAACTCCGCGGTCGTAACTCCGGGAAGAGAGAACGCTTGAGCGTGGACACCGCCTTGCGGACGAGGCATTTTCGGGGAGATCGCATGGCGGGGTCGCATCAATCGCTCAAAGGACAATTCCTCCTTGATGGAGGCAAACTCAAGGGTTCCTTCTTTCACAGAACAGTGGTCCTGGTTTGCCAGCACGATCCGGAAGGCGCGTTTGGATTGGTCCTGAACAAGCCCTTGGGGAAACCCGCGGAAGAGCTGATACCCGAAGACCTTCCGGCGAGCATCAAGTCAGAGGAGATTTTCCTGGGGGGGCCTGTTCAACCGTCGGCTCTGACATTCCTGCATACTTACGGTGGGAAATCCGCAGCGGCTCCGCCCGTGTTCGATCATCTCAGGCTGGGGCATTCTCTGGAAGAGCTCGTCGAGATCGGCGAGCGAAAGGGCACCAGTGCCCGGTTGCGCCTGTTTGCGGGGTACGCGGGGTGGAGTCCCATGCAACTCGACAACGAAATGAAGCGGGGCTCGTGGCTCACGTATCCGGCCAACGTGGAGCTGATGTTCGAGACTCCACCCGATGAACTTTGGAAGCGGGTCTTGAAGCTGAAAGGATGGCGTTTTGAGCTGCTGGCGCAGGCTCCCGAGGACGACAGCTTGAATTGATGGCGCAATTTCCAGTTGCACCTTCCATGATTTAGGCGTAAAAAGAGGCTGTCACAGGTTCAAGCCGCGTGCGCCATTAGTCTGGTTCTTCCGTTCATCGGGCGCGGCGGTTCTCTCTAGAAGTTGGCTTTCGAAACCGCTGCGGGAGCGGCGAGTTCCCAATCTTCGGGTCATAGAATCAATTCGAGCGCTTCGAGCCGCCCTTTCCCTGCAGGGAAGAGGGAAACCGGACTCCGCACCGAAATGGTGGTTTGGGACCAAGGGTTCCTGTCTGACAGCAACACACATAGCAGCAAGGTCAATCAAGTATGGGTCATCCAAATTCCCAAACGCCGGAACGCGGCGGGGGATATCTCGAAACATCGGAAAAGGGCTTCGGTTTTCTCCGGTCCCCGCTCAATCATTATCATCCGAAACCCACCGACATTTTCGTCACACCGGATACCATCAAGCGGCATTTTTTGCGCGAGGGATGCCTGGTGGAGGGCGCATTGCAGCCTCCTCATCGCGGAAACAATCCTCAACTCCGCGAAATTGACAAGGTCAACGGCATGCCTTTCGCCGCCTATACCAGCACGACACGTTTCGAAAACCTCACCACGATCGATCCCGTCGAGAAATTCAACCTGGAAACCAGTCCGGATATTCTGGAAACACGGATTATCGACCTGGTCACCCCCATCGGGAAAGGCACACGCGGCCTCATCGTTGCCCCCCCGAGGACCGGCAAGACCACCATCCTCAAGCAAATCGCCAACTCCGTCACCACCAACCACCCTGAAGTGCACGTGATGGTGCTGTTGATCGACGAACGCCCGGAGGAAGTCACCGACTTTCAACGCTCCGTGAAAGCCGAAGTCGTCGCGTCCTCCAACGACCAGGATCTGGAGACCCATGTGCGCCTTTCCCGTTTCATGATCGAACGCTGCCGCCGCATGGTTGAAACCGGCAAAGATGTCTTCGTGCTCCTCGACTCCATCACCCGCGTGGCCCGCGCCTACAACAGCGTGCACGGAGGCAGCGGACGCACCATGACGGGCGGCGTGGACGCCCGGGCTTTGGAAATCCCGCGCAAAATGTTCGCCGCCGCGCGCAAGATCGAAGAAGGCGGATCCCTCACCATCCTGGCGACAGCCCTGGTGGACACCGGATCCCGCATGGACGAGCTCATTTTCCAGGAATTCAAAGGCACCGGCAACATGGAGCTCATCCTGGATCGCAAACTCTCCGACCGCCGCCTCTTTCCCGCCATCGACATCCCCAAGAGCGGCACCCGCAAGGAGGAGAAACTCTTCGCCGGAAAAAACATCGAAGCCATTCGCAAGCTCCGCCGCATGATGGTGGATCTGAATCCGGTGGAAGCCATGGAGACGCTGATCGCGGCCTTGAAGAAGCACAAGACCAACGACGAACTCCTGGCCAAAATCGTCTGATCCTGCGGCGCTGAAGCACCGCGGGATCGTGAAATGGCCGCCATCCCCTCGCGGAATCCACGATGCCGCGCTCCCGACCCGCCCCGTCCAAGAAGATCCATCGCCCCCGGCCGTCCGCGGGCCACGCTCGTCCACCGCTTGAGCGGATGCTCCGCATTCACCAAGCGCTCACCGCCGGCGAGTATCCCAACGCCTCCACGCTCGCCCGGATCCTCGAGGTGAGCGCCAAGTCGGTCCATCGCGATCTTGAGTTCATGATGGACCGCCTCGGACTTCCGATTGAGTATGTGCCCGCGCGGTTTGGCTACCGCTACACGGAGGAAGTGCAATCCTTCCCGACGCTGCAAATGAGCGAAGGTGAATTGTTCGCCCTCATGGTGGCGGAGAAAGCCTTGCAACAATACCGCGGCACCCCCTTCGAACGCCCCCTGCTCAGCGCCTTCAGCAAAATGGCGCAATCCCTCCCCGAGACCGTCTCCGTCAACCTCGGAGACTGGTGCAAGTCCATCTCCTTTCGAACCACGGCGGAACCGATCGTCCACGCGAATATCTTCGCCACGCTGGCGCGGGCCGTCACGCGGCGCCGTCGCCTCTCGATGCGCTACCGGAAGCCTGGCGCGAAGACCCCCGAGTCGCGCGTCATCGATCCCATCCACGTCGCCAACATCAATGGAGAGTGGTACCTCTTCGCCTTCGACCACTGGCGGCAGGCGCTCCGGACCTTTTCCCCAGCCCGCATTGAATCGTTGGAAGAGACCGGAGAATCCTTCAAACCGCCCGCCGCCTTCTCCCTGGAAAAGAGATTGAGTGGAAGTTTTGGGGTGCATTCACCCGAGGGCAACTTCGAGGTGGTCCTGCGCGCGGATGCGGTGGTTGCGGATTACATCCGGGAAAAACGGTGGCATCCTTCCCAGGAACTGGTGGAGCGTTCAGGGGAAACTCTCGAGGTGCGCATGCGGCTTTCCAGCCTGGCGGAAATCGAACGCTGGATCCTGGGCTGGGGAGGGCGCGTCGAGGTCTTGTCACCGACCGCCCTGAGAGCATCGGTCGCCCAGGCGGCTCACCGACTCATGGACGCGCATCGGAGTTAGTCGGTTGTCCTCGCGGAGGGACAGGAACCTCGTGTCCCAAAGCGGTACTGCGCCCCGGGACAGTACGCCAATTCTTAAGCACAACCACAGATCCGATCATGACTCCACCAAGGACGACAGCCAGAATCCCGAGGGCTTGTTTCATGGTGACCGGTTTGGCTTTTTCAATGTGAGGCTCGTCCATGTCTGCCTAGGATGCGGAGGACCCTTCGATACTGCCAATCAAATTCGGGATTTACAGTGCTGCCACAGGTTGTCGGTCAAGCGCGCGGCAGCGCCGTGAACGGCGCACCCCGACAACTTGCGGATGCAGCGGCTATTTAGGAGATGACGGATACTCCTGGCATCACACATGCTTCAGTCAAATCATGAAGTCGTATGCGAAATTCTTTGATTGGTGGGTGGTGACCCTCAGTTTTGTGGCTTTTATCGTCATCGAGTACGCGATTATTTACTCCCTTTTGGCCTTCTTTCGGGTGATCGAATGAGAGGGGTGGACGCCCCTCCTCACGACAAACCAAAGCCATCTCAATCAACCATTTATGTTGAAGACTCGGTCGATCCTTGGCGCTCGTGAACCTCGAGGCGGGTAAGACTGGCGGAAGGGGAGGGATTTGAACCCCCGGTACGGTTTCCCGCACGCCTGATTTCGAGTCAGGTGCCTTCAACCACTCAGCCACCCTTCCATCCGTGACATTCCAATATAGAAACTTGGCTTAAGCTGCAATCGCATTCTTGGGAAAACCATGGCCCAAATCCACGGATCAGGGAGTCGTTTGCCCACCAATCACACGAATCACCCGGATAAAAACAGGCTTTCGGTCGGTTCGATGAGAATCAGGGTTATCGACAGTCAGGATGGAACTCCAGGACAGCGAGGCAGTCTCCCCCCATCACGAATCATGACCGAGCCGATGAAGGCTCGGTCATGATTCGGAAACGACTCCGTGTATCCCGATGTTGTTGGTAGGGCGGGCCTGTCCCAGCCCGCCGCTCACTGGATGCAAAACATCATGCTCCGGCGGCGCGCCGGGACGGACGCGCCCTACCTGCATCTCCGGCAACATCGGGATGCACCGGAAACGACTGAGGGCATGAGAGGCGGCTTGACCTTTGGGAGAAAAAGGTGCTATAGCGCTTTTGCGGTTGGGAGGCAGCCAAGTCAGTGAACTCAAGTGTCCTCATTATAATCCGGTTGCCTTGCCCAGTTCACGCCGCCGAACCAAAAAGTAGAAAACAATAAAAACGGCAAAACTATGCAATTGAAGACCTCCTCAAAATCAGGTTTTACCCTGGTTGAAATCATGATCGTGGTGGCCATCATCGGCCTCCTGGCAGCCATCGCCATTCCGAACTTCGTAAAAGCTCGCGAAACGGCCCAACTGAACTCGATCATCAACAACCTTCGCATTATCGAAGGTGCGAAGGACCAATACGCGCTTGAGAACAAAAAAGGCACCGGCGACACCACCGACCTCTCCGCCATCAGCGCTTATCTGAAGGGCGGCACCGTCAACCCTGTGGTCAATGAAACCTATACCACAGACAAGATCGGCACAGCTGCTTCCGCCAAGGCCGGCGTTGCTCTGGGCACCTACCAAGCCGGAACGGCAATCACCGCTCCATAAGTTCCTCTTCATAAATCACTTCTAATCACACAAAGCCCGGGCGAAATGGCCCGGGCTTTTTCTTTCATCCGGGTTGAACACCGAATCTCTGGGAATTCAATCGCCGAGGAGTAGAAGAACGCATAGAAAACACCGGGCAAAACTCAATCTCAACTGAGTTTTGGCACATGACGTGCTATTCACGTTTCAGCGGTTGGCAAGTCGCTTCATTGAAAAGTAAGCGTCAAGCAGGGTGGAGGTTGTGCTGAACAGGGGTGGGGCGGCCGAGTTTGGGAATAGTTTTCATCTTCGCGCGCTTGACTGCGGGATGAAGCTGGCTTTGGATTCCGTTCAAGGTTGATTT
>Ga0194132_10004135_pt1 | contig 25046 bp, 22 predicted proteins | sample TA2KigOf80mmetaG_FD_148612 | JGI IMG/M metagenome (GOLD analysis project Ga0194132, IMG submission 148612) | Freshwater microbial communities from Lake Tanganyika, Tanzania - TA2015054 Kigoma Offshore 80m | ecosystem: Environmental > Aquatic > Freshwater > Lake | place: Tanzania: Lake... | reverse complement strand
TGGGCGCCCTTCATGCTGCAGATTTCCGGTTCCGGGCTGGTGGCGCCGTGCGGCATGCTGTTTAACGAGCGGTACAAGCGATTTCATGCCGGCAATATCGTGACGGAGCGGTTCCGCGACATTGTGCGGAGCGACCGCTACTGGGAGATCATGAACCATCTGGCCTCGCCCGATTTCAATGCCCAGACCATGTGCGGCTCGCTCTGTTTGCAGCACAAGGTGAATGAATATCTGGACGAGCACATGAAGGGGCGCCTCCCGCTGGAATCGCCAACCGGCCCGCCGCCGCAGCACATCAACTTTGTTTGACGACAACAACTCGAAGCGTAAGCGAGGCGCGAGCTCTCTCCTCCCTGACACTTCGAGTTAGTGTGCTACGGCACTCGGAGAGTGCCTGCTACAATGACTCCATGACTGATCGCTCACAATCTTTGTCCCCCAAGCACGCTGTCGTCACTGGCGGGGCCGGTTTTATCGGCAGCCATCTGGTCGAGCGGCTGCTGCGCGACGGACACCGGGTGACGGTGATCGACAATTTGGCCACCGGCAGACCGGAAAACCTGGCGGAAGTCCGCGACCGCATTGCACTTTGTCGGGCAGACGTGGCCGACCTGGACGCGGTCCAAGCTGCTTTTCAGGGAGCCGATTGGGTGTTTCACCTGGCCGGACTGGCGGACATTGTCCCTTCGATTCAGCAGCCGCTCGGTTATCACCAGGCGAATGTCTCCGGCACAATTTCCGTGCTGGAAGCCTCGAGGCGCGCGGGGGTGCAGCGGTTCGTATACGCCGCATCATCTTCGTGCTACGGCATTCCAGACCAGGTACCGACGCCCGAAACCGCACCGGTCCGGCCGATGTATCCCTACGCGCTGACCAAGTACCTGGGGGAGCAATACGTCTTGCATTGGTCGGCCGTCTATCAATTGCCGGCGGTCTCTCTGCGGTTGTTCAACGTGTATGGCCCACGGTCGCGGACCACCGGGGCATACGGCGCGGTGTTCGGCGTGTTTCTGGCCCAGAAGCTGGCAGGCAAGCCGTTTACAGTAGTGGGAAACGGAACGCAAACGCGGGACTTCACCTACGTTACAGACGTGGCCGACGCGTTTGTGGCGGCGGCCGGATCGAATTTGCATGGAGAGATTCTGAATGTCGGCTCCGGCGGCACCTATAGCGTCAATCAACTGGTCAGCCTGCTGGAAGGACCGGTCGTTCACGTCCCCAAGCGCCCTGGCGAACCCGATTGCACCTTTGCCGACACGAGCAAGATCGAGCGGCTGCTGGCCTGGCGGGCCCGGGTGTCATTTGAGGATGGCGTCCGCGCGATGCTCGAAAATATCGGCCTGTGGCGCGACGCGCCGGTCTGGGACGAGCAATCGATTGCCGTGGCAACGCGCGACTGGTTTAAACATTTGCACAAGGGATGACGGATGACCGGGGACTGTCCCAAATTTTTGCCGCCAGTACGTACGACCAAACGGACATGCCCCTTCGGCAAAAATGGGATTGTCCCCCTAGCAGAACCCACCGCGCCCATTTATGCCAACCCATGCTCCCAAGCTCCTCAGGGGAGAGGCCCATTTTTCGGCGGGCGAGCGGCGAACAAAGGCAAACTCGCCCAGCCGAAAAATGCGCCAGTCCCCGGCACCATGACAAGGATCCACTAATGGCGGGACAATCGGCTGCCGTGGCGGCCAAGATCAAAAGCCTCGATGAGTTGGCGGCCATCTCGGCCCAACTGCGCGCCCAGGGGAAGAAAGTGGTTCATTGCCACGGCGTGTTCGACCTGCTGCACATCGGGCACGTGCGGCATTTCGAAAACGCGAAGAAACTGGGGGACGTGCTGATGATCACACTGACACCCGACCAATGGGTCAACAAAGGCCCGCTGCGTCCGGCGTTCAACCACCACCTGCGGGCGGAAATGGTCGGCAGCCTGGAGTGTGTCGATTATGTGGCGCTCAACAACGGGCCGACGGCGACCGAAACCATCAAACGGCTGCGGCCCCATTACTATGTGAAAGGGTCCGACTATCGGCAAGCCAGCCAGGATGTAACCGGCGGCATCGTGCATGAAGAAGAGGCCGTACGGCAGGGAGGGGGCGAGCTGGTCTTTACCGACGAGATCACCTTCAGTTCGTCCGCGCTGATCAACCGCCATCTGCCCGTCCTCTCCGAGGAGGCGAGCCAGTTCGTTACCGAGTTCGGCCAGCGACATCCGCTCCGCACGATGCTCGACTACCTGGAGACCGCCAAAAAACTCAACGTCCTGGTGTTGGGCGAGACCATTATCGATCAATACAACTATTGCGAGACGCTCGGCAAATCCGGCAAGGAACCGATCCTGGCGGTCCGGCTGGAGAGCACGGAATCGTTTATCGGCGGCGTGCTGGCGGTGGCGAACCATCTGGCGGCGATGCTGGACCGCGTTTCGCTGGTCAGCTACCTGGGGGAGGAGAACCCCCAGGAAGCCCTGGTCCGCGAAAAGCTGAGCCCCAAGGTTGCGCCAACGTTCTTTACGGTGCGCGGCGCACCGACGATCGTCAAGGAACGCTTCATCGAGAACTATCCGTTTCAGAAGATTTTTGAGGTCTACCACATGAAGGATGACCTCGATGAGCCTGCCAATACGGATCGCCTCTGCGGCCTGCTGCGCGAGACCTTGCCGCAGTTCGACCTGGTTGTCTGCACGGACTACGGCCACGGCATGTTCGAGGCTCCGGTGGTCGAGACGCTCTGTAGGCACGCCAAGTGCCTGGCGGTCAATTCGCAGGCCAACGCCGGCAACCACGGGTTCAACACGGTCTCGAAGTTTTCGCGGGCGGATTACATCTGCGTGTCCGAAAAGGAAATCCGGCTGGAAGCCCGGCAGCGGCGGCAGGACCTGTTTCAAATCGTGGGGGGAATCGCGGAGCGGATGCAGTGCCGCAAGGCGCTGATTACCCGGGGCAAGCAGGGGATTCTCACGTACGGAGCCAGCGAGGGTTTTGTCCAGGTGCCCGCCTGGGCACGCCACTTTACGGACCGCATGGGGGCCGGCGATGCCGTGTTTGCGGTCACGTCTCTGTTGATGGCCCAGGACGCGCCGGCGGAAGTGCTCGGCTTCGTAGGGAACGCCGTGGGAGCGATGGCGGTGGCAACCGTGGGAAATCGCGCCGCGATCGACCGGGTAGAGCTGATCAAGTTTTTGGTATCGCTGTATAGCTGAGCAAATATCAACCCACCGGCGTTCCTAGCACCTTGAGAAACTCCCGGATCCAGGCCGGATGGGCAGGCCAGGCGGCGGCGGTGACCAAGTGGCCATCGACCTGGGCGTCGTCCAGGCCCTCGGCCGGTTCGACCCATTGGCCGCCAGCCGCCCGCACTTCATATTCCACTGCCGGGTAAGCCGTGCAGCGCAGTCCCTTGATGACCCCCGCGGCCGCCAGCAATTGCGGACCGTGGCAGAGTGCCGCGATCGGCTTGCGCGCGGCGGAAAAATGCCGGACCACGGCGAGCACGCGCGCGTCGCGGCGCAGATACTCCGGCGAGCGTCCGCCAGGAATGACCAGGGCGTCGTACTGCTCCGGTTTCACGTCCGCGAACGTGGCATTGAGGCGGAAGCTGTGTCCGCGCTTTTCGCTATAAGTCTGGTGCCCCTCAAAATCGTGAATCGCCGTGGCCACGGTCTCGCCGGCCTTCTTGTCGGGGCAGACGGCATGAACTTCGTGCCCCACCATCAATAGCATCTGAAAGGGGACCATGACCTCATAGTCCTCAACAAAATCACCGACGATCATCAGGATTTTCTTGCGTGGCATCTGGTCTCTCGCAATGTTTGGGTCACTGAAAGCCGCACGTGACCCACGATACTAACGGAACGCCAGCGGTACCAGTGGCTGCAGCAGTCACGCAAGCGGCACTTTCTCGGGCTATTGTGGCACAATCTGGCCACACGTAAAATCGCATGAGATAACTCGCTTGCGCCCGGTTCGCAAGTTCAGCCTGTTCACTACGCCCTATTTGCCAGGATTTCCACGTTGGCCAGCGCAGACCGAATTTACATCATCGGCATCGGAGACGACGGAGCGGATGGCCTGACCACCGCGGCTCGCGGGTTGATTGGCTCTGCTGAATTGCTGATCGGAGACGAAGCTACGCTGGCCCGCGTACCGAAAGCCAAAGGCAGGCGACTGGCGGTGGGGAGCAATTTAGGCGAAGCGCTGGACGCCATCGCCCAGGCGGCCCGTCAGCGCGTGGTGGTGCTCGCTTCCGGCGATCCGCTGTTCTATGGCGTGGCCCGATTCCTTTGCGACAAACTTGGAAAAGACCGCTTCGAAGTCTTGCCGCATGTCAGCAGCATGCAGTTGGCATTTGCCCGGGTAAAGGAAAGCTGGGAAGACGCGTATCTGACGAATCTGGCCAATTACCCGCTTACGGGAGTCGTGGAAAAACTGCGTGTTGCAGAGCGGGCCGGTTTGTTCACCACCGAGGCATGCCCACCAGCGGCGGTTGCCCAGGCGCTGCTGGATCGTGGCATCGATTATTTCTCCGCCTACGTTTGTGAAAATCTTGGTTCACCGGACGAACGTGTGACGCAAGGTTCGCTGGCGGATCTGGCAGGGCAACCGTTTGCGCCGCTGAACGTGATGATCCTGGTCCGCAAACCAGGCGCGCCCGATCGGCCGGTGGAAGCCATTGGCCGGCGGCTCTTCGGCAACCCAGACGAAGCGTTCCTGCAATCCAAGCCCAAGAAGGGATTGCTCACCGGCGAGGAGGTGCGGGCCATCGCGCTGGCCGCGCTCGACCTGGGGGTCTCCAGCACGGTATGGGACATTGGCGCCGGCAGCGGGAGCGTGGCCATTGAGGCGGCGGCCATCGCTCGACAGGGAACAACCTATGCCATCGAGATGGACCCGGAAGATTACCAACTCATCAAGGCAAACGCAGAGCGCTTTGCCGCGGCCAACCTGGTGGCCATTCTGGGGCGCGCCCCAGAGGCACTGGCGGAACTGCCCGATCCGGACGCCGTTTTCGTCGGTGGCACCGGGCGTGAAGCGGCCCGGATTGTCGATTTTGCCTTCCAGCGTCTTCGCCGTGGCGGCCGGCTCGTGGCGAATGTCGCGAGCCTGGAAAGCGTGACGGAAACCCACGCGGTCCTTGAAAAACGTGGCGTGGATGTGCGCGTTACGATGATCAACATCGCCCGCGGAACGCACCAGCTCGAGCGCATCCGGCTCGATGCGCTGAGCCCCACGTTCCTGCTGGCAGCGGTGAAGCCGTAGAAATCGAGGATTTCTGATTTCTGATTTAGGATCGGGGGGCAAGGTCGCTTTCATCCTGATCTTTGCAATCTGAAATCTGAAGTCTGAAATCACCAATCTGCAATTTCCTCCATGCCTGAGCATCCACAACTTGACGTGATCGCCGTCGGGGCGCACCCGGACGACGTGGAGATTGCCTGTGGTGGCACGCTGGCTTCCCTCGCCAAACAGGGTTATCGGGTGGGGATTGTGGATCTGACCGACGGCGAGCCAACGCCCCACTCACCCGGGCCGGAACATCGCCTGGAAGAGGCACGGCAAGCCGCAGCGATCCTGGGTGTGGAGGTCCGGGTGACGCTGGAGTTGCCCAACCGTCGGCTATTCGATACGTTCGAAGCCCGCGTGGCGCTGGCCAAGGAAATTCGCAAATATCGTCCGCGTCTGGTACTGGGCTTTGGCGAGAAGACGCCGCAGGCCTCGCCAGACCACTGGCAGGCGATGCAGATTACCGATGCCGCGGTATTCTATTCCCGGCTGACCAAGTGGGACGCCCACTTCGACCTGTTACCCGTCCATACGGTGCCGGCCCAACTATACTACACGTTGGCTTTGCAATCGCTGGAGTTGCCGGTAGCGGCGGGGCATTTTGTGGTGGACATCAGCGACGCTCTGGAGAAAAAACTGGAGGCGGTTCGCTGCTATGCCTCGCAATTTCCGCCTGCCAAAGCGGCCACACTGGACCGCATTCGGGCTATCGCGCTGCACTGCGGCGCGGCGGCGGGCTATGCGGCCGGAGAACTGTTTATGAGCCCGCGGACGATCGGAACGAAGGATCCGGTGAAGCTGATCCTGGGGTATTAGGCGTCATGACTTCCGTTTTGCTGACAATGCTGCTTGCTGCTGCGCCGGCACAGCCGACAACACCCTCCCCGTCGAATGAAAACCTGACTCGCTGCGAGTACGCCCAGGTTCACATGGGGACGCAGTTTCGGATCGTGTTGTACGCAGAGAAACTTGATGCTGCCCAGGCGGGGGCTGAGGCCGCCTTTGCCCGGATTGAATCGCTCGACCGGGCACTGAGCGACTACGATCCTAAGAGCGAACTGAGCCGTTTAGGCGCCGCCAGTCCCACTCCAGTTCCGGTTCGTGTCAGCAATGATCTTTGGCCAGTCCTGGTCCACAGTCAGCTATTGGCTCAGCGGTCCAGAGGCGCCTTCGATATCACGGCGGGTCCCTTCACGGCGCTGTGGCGAAGGGCGCGAAAATCAGGGCGGCTGCCTGGTCCGGACGCATTGGACGCTGCCCGGAGATCGGTGGGATATGACCAACTCAAGCTCGAATCCGAAGCACGGACAGCGGAACTACGTGCGCCGAACATGCGGCTCGACCTGGGGGGCATCGCCAAAGGGTATGCGGCGGATGAGGCGCTGCGTGCACTGGCCGATCGCGGCCTGGGGAGGGCGCTGGTGGCCGCAGGCGGGGACATTGTGGTGGGTGCGCCGCCGCCGGTCAAGCAAGGCTGGACGGTGGCCATCGCGCCGCTGCGTAGCGATGACGGCGCCATCGTTGTGCCGGAGTTGTCGCTGGTGCTGCACAACGCCGCGGTCTCAACTTCGGGCGATGCTCATCAGCACGTGGTTATCGACGGCGTCCGCTATTCGCACATCGTCGATCCGCGCACGGGGCTGGGGTTGACGACTCAAACCTATGTCACCGTACTGGCAGCGGACGGCATGACGTCCGATTCGCTCGCCACTGCCGCCAGTGTGCTGGGATCGAAGGAGGGGCTCGCGCTGTTGCGCGCCACTCCGGACGTGAAAGGACGGATCGTGACGGTCCGCAATGGCCGTGTGGAGACGGTGGCTACGCCCGGTTTTGGAGCCAGGCAGGTCCAGTCTGCCAGACTGAACATCGTGCCGCAGTGAGCCAAGACGAACGGGTAGCTTCGACAGCGCAAACCGGCTGGACCAGGTGAACCAGCACGCCAGGTGCGCCTCGGCAAGGCAGACCTACGGCTGCATCTACTATCAACGCCAGCAATGCTGCGATGGTTGCGTCTTGAGTTGGCGTGCCGCATTGCGTACTATTCCCCGCCCCATTGCGGCGCCTCTTCTTTTCTGGCGAATCGGTTTTCATGGAATTTGAGATTCAACGCTGCACGCGCCACTGCACTGCCACGGGGCGGGAGCTTGCGCCGGAAGAAGTGTTTTACTCCGCGCTCGTGGAAGAGAAAGGGCAGATTGTGCGGCAGGACTACTGCGCGGAGGCGTGGACCGGCCCACCCGCGCCGTCGATGGGTTGGTGGAAATCGCGGATGCCGGGGCGCACCGGACGTCGCGTCAACTGGGCGCCCAGCGACGTGATGCTGGAATACTTTGAAGAACTGGCGGACAAACCGGAGCGGGGCGATGTGCGCTACGTGCTGGCGCTGTTGATGATCCGCCGCCGCATCGTGCGGCTGGAGGATACGAAGCTGGACGAACAGGGACAGGAAACGCTGGTGCTCTACTGCCCGCGGCGGGAGAAAAACTACGACGTGCAGGTGACCGTCCCGGATGAAGCCCGGGCCAAGCAAATACAGGAAGAACTTGCGGCCCTGTTGGTGGCCGATGCGGGATAGCTGTTTTGGGGATGGACGTGAAATATCGCTCGATACATCTGCTGGCTCTGGTGGTGCTGCTGACGGTGGCCAGCGGTGCGCACTGTCCTCAAACACTCTGGTATCAGCAACGACCGCCGGCGCCGGTTGTCTTCAGGAATGAGCCAACGCTGGCCGATGTGGTGGCCGTGGTCAACGCCAACCGGTCGCTGGCGATGTCGCTCTACGCCAATCGCGTGACGATCAGCGGCGGCGGCGTTCCGGCCATGAACGCCACAATGGCCATTGGCTCGCCCCGGCAGGTGAGGCTCCGCGCCGGCACCGCCATCACCGGGCAGGAACTCGACCTGGGAAGCAACGACCAGGAGTTCTGGATCTGGATCAAGCGCAGCCAGCCGCCGTCGCTGATGGTGGGCCGGCACGATGCACTGGCCGCCAGCCCCCTGGGTCGCACATTTCCCATCCGGCCGGAATGGCTCGTCGAAGCGATCGGCCTGGTTTATCTCGATCCGCAAGCGCCTCACATCGGGCCGATCCGTCGCCCGGACGGCAAGCTCGAAATACACACGCCGGTTACCAACCCGGCCGGACAAACGACCAAGGTATTGGTACTCGATGGGCGCTCGGGTTTGATCTATGAGCAACACCTGCTGGACGAACGCGGGCAGCGGATGGCCAGCGCCCAGAACACCCGCCACTTCCGTGATCCGCTGACAGGCATCATCCTGCCGCGGGAGACGACGCTCACCTGGACCGCCATGGCCATGAGCCTCAAGGTGGAACTGAACGACGTGCAGGTCAACCCGCTGCAGATCAGCGCCGACCAATGGACCAAGCCGCAATACCCTGGCTATCCGGAAGTGGACGTGGCGACGCTGCCTGCCTTCGGCGCGCCGCCCCCGGGCACGACCACTGCTCCCTTAGGGCTGCCTCCCGGCCCCACGGCTGCCGCTCCATCGCGCCGCACGGCCAACGCCCGATATGCTCCGCCGGCGGTTCAGCCGCTGTGGCCGTTCAAGTAATTGCGGCCGCCATTAATTACGTGGACTTCCGAGCAACCGCATTCCGTTGGCGATGACCAACAGGCTGGCCCCCACGTCGGCCGCCACGGCAATCCAGAGCGTCGCAATCCCTGCGGCGGCAAGGATCAGCACCAGGGCCTTGATTCCCAGCGACAGGGCGATGTTCTCCCGCAGGCGGCGGCGGACGGCGCGGCCCAGGCGGAACAGTTCGGCCACTTTTGCAAGGTGGGGCGAAAGCACAATCACATCGGCCGTCTCAATCGCCAGATCGCTCGCACTGCTCCCCAGGGCAATGCCTAGGCGCGAAGCGGCCAGGGCCGGTGCGTCGTTGACGCCGTCCCCGACCATGGCCAGATGAGGATGCTGCTGAGCGAGCTTCGCGACTCGATCGACCTTGTCGTCGGGCAACAATTCCGCTGCCATCTGATCGGCGCCTACTTCGCGGCCGACGCGCTCCGCCACGGATTGGCGATCGCCGGTCAGCACGACAATCCGCTTGATTCCAGCGGCGCGCATGGCCTGGATCGATTCCGCTGCGTCAGGTCTCGGAGGATCGGTCAGGTAGATGGTCCCCAGATGGCGCGTCTCGGTGGCCACGCAGACGGCAGTGGCAGCATCGTCGTAGCCGTCGCTTGCCGAGCGATGCCTTGAAGCGGCATTGAGGTTGGCGCTTTCGGCAATGCTTGGCGGCAGGTTCGAACGGCCGCCTGTTCCTAAAACACCTTCCGACAGAAGGAGCCTACTGGCAAGCATTCGCTGACTCCCCACAAACAGCCGCTCTCCATTGAGCCGGCCCTCTACTCCAAAGCCGCGGCGGACCACAAACTCAGAAACCGGGGCCAGTGAAATGCTCCTTTCCCGTGCCTCTCGGACAATGGCCGCGGCCAGAGGATGCTCGCTCGACTTTTCCAGCGATGCCGCCAAGCGAAGTAGTTCCTCTTCGGATATGCCAGCGGCTGGTTCGATGTGCGAAACTTCGGCCCGTCCAGTTGTCAGTGTCCCCGTCTTGTCAATCGCCACGCAATCGATGCGCGCCGCGTTCTCCAGATGCTCGCCCCCTTTGACCAGCAATCCTCGCCGGGCGGCATAATAAAGGCCACAGACGATGGTTACGGGAGTTGAAATCACCAGGGCGCACGGACAGGCGATCACCAGCAGCACTAGCGCCCGGCGGAACCACTCACTCGGGGCGACGCCGGCGGCCAGCTCAATTCCGAACCAGCCGAACACCAACGGGCCGACCGCCAACAGGGCCGCCAGTCCGATCACGCCCGGCGTATAGCGACGGGCAAACTCATCGACAAACCGGGCCGTCGGCGCTCGCGAAGCCTGGGCTTCCACCACCAGCCGGGCAATCCGGGCCACGGTGCTCTCGCCAGCGGTGTGTATGGTGCGGATCGTCAGCGAGCCTTCGCCGTTGAGCGACCCGCCATACACGTTGGCCCCCGCCTCCTTCTCCACGGGCACACTTTCACCCGTCACAGGGGCTTCGTTGACGCTGGAAGCCCCTTCCACAACCACGCCGTCCACGGGCACGCGCTCCCCCGGCTTCACCAGCACGAGGTCTCCGACCGCCAGCGCGGCTGGATTAACATCGTGCGAATGATCGCCATGCAGCTTGTGGGCAACAGTGGGCGCCAGCGCCGCCAAGCCGTGGACTGCCCGCCGCGTCCGCTCCAGGCTGTAATTCTCCAACAGCAGCGAGACGCCAAAAAGGAACATGGCCGTGGCGGCTTCGAAGAACTCGCCAATGCACAGCGCGCCCACGGCCGCCACCGTCATCAGCAGATTCATGTCGGCAGCACGCAGTCGCAAGGCACGCCAACCGGCCCGGGCAACAGGAGCACCGGAAATGAGCGTCGAAAGCACGCAGAGTGTTTGCGCTGCTCGAGTCCAAAGCAGAGGCGGTCCTGCCGTCCCAAGACCGACCATCCCGTGGAAAATGGCAATGGCGGCGGCGACCGCAAGGAGCAGCCCTCCTGCCAACGTCGTCCAAAAGCGCAGCGGCCGAGCAGGAGTTGCCTGTTCGCCGTCTCTCAAATCGCCGCTGGCTATTTGCGCGGGAAACCCCAGGTGGGAGATAGCGTCGGCAATACCTTGCGACGTGGTCGCCCGCGAATCGAACGCCACCTGAAGCCGCCGCTCCAGATAAAGTGGCTCCAAGGAGACAATACCCGGATGGTCTCGCAGCCCCTTTTCGATCAGCCCCAATTCCTCGGGGCAATCCATCGCCGGGATAGAAAAGGTCTCCTTGTCGAGGGATTCCGGGGCAAGATGTTCCGCGGCCGGACGAAGCACTGGAAGGTCCTGGAAGTAGGGGCCAAGCGGCATCGATGATCCCTCTACGAGGGACAGGTAATTATAGGTCGTACGTGATGCCGCAAAGTACCTTCCGTGTGGCATGGGTGGCATGGCCACGCTTGAGCGACTGCGATTTTCCACTACGTTTGCCCGGGTTAAGATCCGTGAACATGGTGTCGCGCGACCATGCTGCTGGAAAGTGCATCAGCGCGATCTGACAGGCATGGCCACGAGATTCTCGGACCTGGGTCTCGCGTAATTCGAGCCGGCGCCCATCTTCGCGCTGCCTTTGACGTGGCCATCCCACCCCAGCACCCAACATCCCAGCACTGGCTTTTGGTCGATTGATCGGCAAGAATAACTTGGCTTCCAACGGACATCTTAGCGGCCCCTGGCCGGCCGCAGAACACCAACTGAATTGCGATGCCAACAGCAGAACTCCGCGCCACAACAATTCTCTCCGTACGTCACAAGGGGCACGTTGCCCTGGGGGGCGACGGCCAGGTCACGCTGGGCACCTCGATCATGAAGGGGGACGCGATGAAGATCCGTTCCCTCCTGGGGGGCAAGGTGCTGACCGGGTTCGCCGGCGGGAGCGCAGACGCGTTTGCCCTGCTCGAACGGTTCGAGGCCAAGCTGAAGGACTATCCCGGCAACGTGCCCCGGGCGGCCACGGAACTGGCCAAGGAGTGGCGGACCGACCGGGCATTGCGGCGGTTGGAGGCCATGGTCGTCGTGGTGGACGCGGAGCACACGCTGCTGGTCACCGGCATCGGCGACGTGATTCAGCCGACCGACGGCGTATTGGGAATCGGCTCCGGGGGAAGTTATGCGATTGCTGCCGCCAGGGCGTTGTTGGCCCATTCGGAGCTTTCCGCCGTGGACATTGTGCGTCGCAGTTTGGAGATTGCGGCAGGAATCGACATTTACACGAACACGAATATCGTGGTGGAACAATTGGAGTCGAAGCGTTGAGCGAAGCAGCAGCCAAGACGGAAATGACGCCGCGTCAAATTGTCGAGGAGTTGGACCGCTACATCGTAGGTCAGAACGATGCCAAGCGGGCGGTGGCCATCGCCATTCGCAACCGCTGGCGGCGGCAGCAACTGGCGGAAGACATGCGGCGGGAAGTGGCGCCGAAAAACATACTCATGATCGGGCCGACCGGCGTGGGAAAAACGGAGATAGCCAGGCGGCTGGCCCGGATGACCGGTGCTCCGTTCATCAAAGTCGAGGCGACCAAGTACACGGAGGTGGGCTACTACGGCCGCGACGTGGAAAGCATGATCCGCGAGCTGGTGGAGAACGCCATCGGGCTGGTGCGCGACCGAGAGCGAGCCAACGTCGAAGAAGAAGCGCAGAAGCGGGCCACAGACCGGCTCGTCTCGCTGTTGGCGCCGCCTCCCAACTCGTTCGACACCTCTGAGGACGGACCGAACTCGCAGGAGCGCTATGAGCGGACGCGGGAAAAAATGCGGGCCATGCTGGTGGCCGGCGAGATGGAAAACCGCACGGTGGAAATCACCTCGGAACAGCGGGTGATGCCGATGATGCTCAGCACCACCGGGGCGGAGCAGATGGACATCGACCTGCAGGGGATGTTCGAAAAAATCATTCCCCGCCACACGATCCGCCGTGAATTGACGGTGGCAGAGGCCCGCAAGGTGCTGTTCGAGGAGGAGTGCGACGCGCTGATCAACAAAGAAAAGGTCAACACGATGGCCATCGACCTGGCCGAGAACGTGGGGATCATCTTCATTGACGAAATCGACAAGGTGGTGGCCAGCGACAGCACCCGCGGGGCCGACGTTTCCCGCCAGGGTGTGCAACGCGACTTGCTGCCGATTGTCGAAGGGACCACGGTGCAGACGCGATACGGTTACGTAAAAACGGACCACATCCTGTTCGTGGCCGCTGGAGCGTTTCACCGGGCGAACCCCAGTGAATTGATGCCGGAACTGCAAGGACGATTCCCAATCCGCGTCGAATTGACGGACCTGACGAAAGAGGATTTCGTGCGCATCCTCACCGAACCCAAGAGCGCTCTGACCAAACAGTATTCGGCGCTATTGGACACGGAAGGCGTGGAAGTTCGTTTTACGGACGATGCGGTCGATTCCTTGGCCAACTACGCCTTCCAGGTGAATCAATCGACTCAAAACATTGGTGCCCGCCGGCTCTATACGATCATGGAGCGGCTGCTGGAGGACTTGTCGTTTGAGGCCCCGGACATGGGGTGCGGCCGGGTGGAGATCGACGCGGCCTACGTCAAGGAGCGGCTGGAGAAGGTGACCAGGGACGAGGATCTTAGCCGATTTATTCTGTAGTCGCCCCATGCAGTTCGCTCTCCTGGGTATCGACGAAGAAGCGCTCCTGGTCGTACGCGAACTGGCCCGGAGCGATGAACATTCGCTGCGCTACTTTTCTCCGGCGACCAACGCTGGTGCGGCTGGTTCGCAAATTGCAGAAGTGCAAAGACTTTGCCCTTTTGCGGAGGTCCTTGACGATTGGGAGTATCTGCTGGCTCCGCAGGGAATGGACGCGGTGGTCATTGCCGGACCGCAAGGAGCAACGGAACGATTCGAGCAGATGCGGCGGTTTATTCAGGAAGGTGTTCCGCTGTTCGTGACACATCCGCCGGCCGTGGCGCTGCTGGAAGCCTACGAATTGGAGATGGTGCGGCAGGAATTCAACGCCCCAGTGTGGTCATTGCTTTTGCCTTGGCGCGAGCGCATCTGGACCAATAGCGGATTTCTGAGGACCCGCGATCCGGAAGTTGCCGGGGTGCATTGCGGGCCTGTTGAACAGTTGACGTGTGAGCGGTTTGTTGCGGGCACAACCCGGGAATCAGTCCTGGCCCATCTGGCCCGCGACTTCAGCTTGATACGCGAACTGTCTGGGGAAGTGATTCAAGTGGCAACGTTGGGAGGGATGGGCCAACAGGATCTGCAACGTGACCTGCCCCAATTGACGGTGCAAATGACGACCGAGCGGCGCGTGCTGGTGCGCTGGACCGCGGAAGCTGTTGACGAGATGCCCGGCCTGCGGCTGACCTTGACCGGTCCGCAGGGCAAGCATCGCGTGGAAATGAGACGTTCGGCCGATGCGACCATCGACCAGGTGTTCTACACGATCGTGGAGCAAGGGTCCGCAACCGGCGCCCGTGCTCAGGTGGAGGATCCGCCCAGCCGGCTTGAGGTGTTGGTGGGACACTTGCAAGCGCTACAAGGGGATATCGCCTTTCCATCGAATTGGTCGGAGGCCATCCGCAGTCTGGAAATTGTGGAAGCCGTGGAAAAGAGCCTCAAAAAAGGGCGGACTATTTCTGTCGGCGTTGAAGGGCGCACGGAAACGGACGCATTCAAAGGAACCATGGCTTCCGTCGGTTGCGTGTTGCTAATCGTGGAGCTACTAGTGGTCATCGGCTCCGCGGTCATGCTGAAGATTGCGGAAAAGGTAGGCAACCAAACGCTGGTCAATATTTTCCGCTGGTGGCCGGCGCTGCTGATGGGAGTGTTTGGCGTGTTCCTGGTCCTGCAGTTCCTGCGGTTTATCATCCCTATATCTGAAGGCAAAGGTCGCGGTAACGACGATCAGGCAGACTCACGGTAAACTGATTACATGGGCGAAATCAGCGAAACCTTCGTGTCGGTCGAGGATGCCGCCGCTCGCTTGCCAGCGTTGGTCGAGCGCGTCCGTTCCAAACGTGAGTCGGCCGTGCTGCTGCAAGCGGGACGCCCGATCGCTCGTATCGTTCCCATGCCTGTGCCAGGAGCGGTTGCCGCAGATCTGATTGCGTTTTTGCGCCATTGGCGGGGCGAGCATCCCGAACCAGACGACCAACTGGCTGCCGACCTGGAGGCAATCCGCCGAGGCGTTCAACCGCCACATAATCCATGGGACTAATTCTCGACTCGTCCGTCCTGGTGGCATTTGAGCGGCGGCGTTTCGATCTGCAGATTGCCGGGACCAAGTTTCGTTAGTCTGGCTATCACGCCGGGAGTACACCCAGCCCTGATGTTTATTGTCAGCAACGCTCGCAACGAATACTCGCTCGTCCTCTCCACCCCGACAACCTGGGTAGGCTGTGCCGCGCAGCTTGTCGGCCGTCAAGCGTTTTACCCACCCAGGCCGATTTACACTTCACGTTGCCGCAGCTTGCGCGTACGGCATAATCGCTTCGGAAGGGCTGGGGAATCAGCCGATCCGCTTGCGTGCTGGCGCTGCTGCCAACCGTCTTGTCATCTTGAATCGACAACCCTCGGGCCCAGGCGCGGTCTCACGTGCTCCATTCCACTCTGAAGACCGTCCTGCTCTGCGCTTCGCTGGCGTTCTCAGTCGGTCTGCCTGGCGCAATTCGCGTCGCTACGGCCTCCGAGGCCCGCAAGACGCCCACGGTGCGGGCCATTGCCGGCGTCCGTTCCGCGGTGGTCAACATCCGGGGGCAAAAGACCGTCAGCGGCGAAAGCTCGTCCGGCCACCCGGACGCTGCCCGCCGCGTCAACGGCATGGGGACGGGAGTGATTATCGACCCCCGCGGATACATCGTCACCTGCTTTCACGTCGTCGATGGCGTGGCGAAAATCCAGGTGACGCTAGCGGACGGCAGCGGATTTATCGCAAAGCTTGTTTCGCGCGATTCGTCCACGGATTTGGCCATTATCAAAATCGAAGCCCGGGACCGGCAACTCCCCACGATCAACCTGGGCACCTCGAGCGACCTGATGATCGGCGAGACCGTGCTGGCGGTGGGGAACGCGTTTGGCTATGAGCATACGGCCACGGACGGCATCATCAGTGCCCTGCACCGCAGCGTCCAGGTGAGCGATACGCAGAGCTACCTGGACCTCATCCAGACCAACGCGGACATCAATCCTGGGAACTCGGGCGGCCCGCTGATCAATCTCGATGGAGAGATGATCGGCATCAACGTCGCTGTCCGAGTGGGGGCGCAGGGGATCGGATTCGCGGTGCCGGTGGACAAAGTGATGCAAGTGGCGGCGGATCTGCTCAGCGCCAGGCGGATCGACCGCACCTGGCACGGCGTGGTGACAGCATCATCGGAAGACGGCCTGAAAGTGGACCGGGTCGAAGAGGGAAGCCCCGCCGCTGAGGCTGGAATCAAGCCGGGTGACCTGGTGCTAGCAGTGGGTGCGAACGATGTGCGCAGGCAGCTTGATATCGAAAGGGCCGTGCTGGGTAAGGAGGCAGGAAGTGAGGTTGAGCTCGCGCTACGCCGCGATAAAAGCGATATGAAGGTCCGGTTCGTCTTGACCTCGCTAGCTAAACAACCTATTACCTCTCCCGATAAAGCGTGGAGTCTGCTGGGACTGCGCGTGGAGTCCATCTCCACAGAAGAGTTCCGCACGTACCGCAGCCGCTATCGTGGCGGCCTGCTGATCACTGCGGTCAGGGAAGACAGCCCGGCGGCCCAGCAGGGAATCCGCCGTGGCGACGTATTGCTGGGTATCCACGAATGGGAGACGATTTCGCTCGATAACTTGTCGTATGTCCTGTCGCGCCAGGACCTGGAGCAGTTGGACCCGTTGAAATTTCTGATTCTGCGCGACGGCCGGGCGTTGTATGGATACTTTGCCCAGGCTCCGGAACAGACAGTGAGAAAATAACTTGTGTAACATGGGCCTCCTAGCCCGTGTGTGAGTAAAGCGTAGTCGGTGGACAGTGGTCGGCGGACCAAGTAACAGACCGGCGGGTGGGGGCCTCGGGCTGGCGTTTGCTGAGGCGATTGCAATAATAGAAGAGTCACCTGCACAGGGACGTCGCAGGGCGTCTGACATCCGCGCATGTTTCCTCCACTGGCCAGCCTGAGTTCCGCCGCTCCATGGAATCTGAATTCCTCGGTTGGCTTCGGACTCGGCTTCCGGCGAGTCCATGGCTCCGGTTGGGGCCCGGAGACGACGCCGCGATTCTACGGCTGGGAGCGGCCGGCAAAGCCGATGCCGCCCCTGCCGACATTGTCATCGCGACCGATCTCCTTACCGACGGTATTGATTTCCGAGTCGGCGTTGACGACTCGGGCCGCATAGGGCGCAAGGCAATGGCGGTCAATCTCAGCGATCTGGCTGCCATGGCGGCCGTGCCACGCGCCGCCGTCTTCTCCGTGGCCCTGCCGCGCCAAGGTGCGTTGGAACTTGCCCAGGCGCTCTATGAAGGCATTCTGCCGCTGGCGGAGCGATATCAGGTGGCTATTGCCGGCGGGGATACGAACACCTGGGACGGCGGCCTGGTGATATCCGTGACGGCCATTGGCGAGCCGGGGCCGGGAGGCGTGCTGACACGCAGCGGGGCGCGCCCGGGTGACGCGATTCTTGTCACCGGGCAATTCGGCGGCAGCCGCCTGGGGCACCAGTTCGATTTTGAACCACGCATTGATGAGGCGCTATTGTTGATGGAGCGGTACCAGCTCCACGCCGGTCTGGATTGCAGCGACGGCCTGGCCCGAGACCTGGCTCGGATCTGCCAAGCCAGCGGCTGCGGAGCGGAGATTGTTTTGGAAGAGGTGCCCGTCGCCGAGGCGGCCGTGAAATGGTCCGCACAGCAAGCTGATGGCATTTCCCCCCTTGAGCATGCCCTGCATGATGGGGAGGATTTTGAGTTGATATTGGCGGTGCCGCCCGCAGCCGCGGCGAGCATTTTGGCTGAAGCGCCGTTGGCGGCTCCTGTCACGCAGATAGGCCGATTTGTGTCAGAGCGTGGTCTGTGGCAGATCGACCGTGACAGCAATCGGACGGTGTTGTCCGCAAAAGGCTGGGAGCATTGAGCGAGACTGAATGCAGAAGCTAACGCTGCACTTGACTGACGAAGCCGCTACCGCCCGACTGGGATCTGCGCTGGCAGCGGCCCTTCAACCGGGGAGCGTTGTTGCGCTGATCGGTACGCTGGGAGCCGGCAAGACGCGTCTGGTCCAGGCCGTCGCCACGGCCTTGGGGGTGGACGCTGCCGACGTGCTCAGTCCCACGTATGTGATCGTCCACGAATATCGTGGTCGCATTCCGGTCTACCACATCGACGCTTACCGGATCAAAGACGACGACGAGTTCCTGGAACTGGGCCCGGATGAGTATTTCGAGTCAAACGGAATCACGCTGATCGAATGGGCCGACCGCGTAGAGCACTGTCTGCCGGCGCAGCGGCTGGAAGTGCGCATTGAAGTTAAGGGAGAGTCTGAAAGAGACGTTCAATTCTCGGCGTTAGGGCGCCAGTATGAAAACCTTCTCGGCGACGTTGGCTCGTCTCTTGACCGGAAATCCTAAACGCACTCCATCACCCAGAAGCGGGGAGGCATCCGACGATAGATTCGCACGTGCAGCTTGAATTTCTTCCATAAGCCAAGATGCTGGCAAAGCGGGCCGCATCAAGTTTTGTGCGGGAATATCGGGTGGTTTGGCGTCTTAACCGTCTCCGTACCTTGTCAAACTTGCAGTCACGGGGTACCTTGTAGGCTTTTCCATAAGTTGCTGGCGGGCCAAGGCTTAAAGTGTTTTCGGCCGCCGCCGGACAGTTTTCGCGCGCGCTCCCACCGAAAATGATTGCCCCGATCGCCGAGACCCAACGGATTGTCATTACCGGTATCGGGTTGACCGCGCCTAACGGCAACAGTCTGGCCGAATACCGCCACAGCCTTCTGGAAGGCAAAAGCGGAGTGAGTCCCTATGAAATTCGGTACGTCGGCAAGACGCTGGCCGGCATCTGCCGGTTTGATGAACTGAAATACCAGAAGAAGAAGGACCTGCGCCGCGGTACGCGGGCTGGCAGCATCGGCATCTATTGCGCCCAGGAGGCAGTCGCCAATTCAGGACTCGACTGGCCCAATATCGATAAGGCCAGGGTAGGCATCTATGTCGGCGTAACGGAGCACGGCAACGTCGAAACGGAGAACGAGGTCTACCAGTTACGGGGTTTTGATTACGACACGAAGTTCTGGTCGCACCATCACAACCCGCGTACGGTGGCGAACAATCCGGCAGGCGAGATTTCGCTCAACATGGGGATCACGGGGCCGCATTACACCATCGGGGCCGCTTGTGCCGCCGGCAACGCGGGGATCATCCAAGGGGCACAGATGCTCCGGTTGGGAGACTGCGACGTGGCATTGTGCGGCGGAGTGTCGGAAAGCATTCACACGTTCGGCATCTTTGCCAGCTTCAAAAGCCAGGGTGCGCTGGCGGACCATGCCGATCCGTCGCGAGCCTCCCGCCCGTTTGACGTGGCCCGTAACGGGATCGTCGTGGCGGAAGGGGGTGCGATGTTTGTGCTGGAGCGGCTGGACGATGCCCGGGCGCGTGGAGCAGAGATTTACGGTGAACTCGTCGGCTATGCCATCAACAGCGACGCGACCGATTTTGTGCTGCCCAACGCACAGCGGCAGGCGGAGTGCATGGAGTTGGCGCTGAGCCGCGCGGGCCTGACGGCGGAGCAGATCGACATTGTCAGCACGCACGCCACGGGAACCGAATCAGGTGACATACAGGAGTGCGTGGCGTTGAACCGGGTCTTCGGCCGGTCGGAGCGGACGTTGGTCAACAACACCAAGAGCTTTATCGGACATGCGATGGGGGCCGCCGGGACTCTGGAATTGGCGGGAAATCTGCCCGCCTTGAAAGACGGCGTCTGCCACGCGACGATCAATGTAGACGAACTGGACCCCAGCTGCGCCATGCCCGGCCTGGTGATGAACCAACCGCGGGAAACGCGCGGCGTGGAGTGCATTTTGAACAATTCGTTCGGGATGCTGGGAATCAACTCAGTAGCAATTATTCGCAGAATCTGAATTTAGAGATTGGAGAAGTCAAGGCATGACCGCCCCGGATATACGTGAAGCGATCCTGGAAATCCTCAGCGACATCGTTCCGGACGATGACGTCAGTCAGTTGCAGGATAACGTCCCCTTCCGCGAACAGTTGGAACTGGACAGCATGGATTTTCTGGACATCGTGATGGAACTGCGGAAGCGCTATCGGATCCAGGTGCCGGAAGAGGATTACGCTCAACTGGCCAGCATGGCCAGCACCGTGGCTTATCTGGAACCGCGAATGCGGGACTTGGAAAAAGTTTAGTGCCTCAGGTTACTGCTGCGAGAGTCCGCCGATGTACGACGTTGCAATCATCGGTGCCGGAATGTCAGGGCTGGCCGCCGGCGTGCGGCTGGCTCTATACGATCAGCGGGTGGTGGTGCTGGAGCGCCATTACGCGGTCGGCGGGCTGAACTCATTCTATCGGCTGAGGGGCCGATTCTACGACGTGGGTCTGCACGCCGTGACCAATTTTGCCAAGGCAGGGGCGCGGATCGGCCCGCTGCCGCGGCTGCTTAGGCAACTGCGGCTCCGCTGGGACGATTTTGCGCTGCGGGAACAGGTCGGCTCGGCCGTGGCTTTCCCCGACTGTGAACTGCGGTTTACGAACGATTTTGAGTTGTTCCGCGCTGACGTTCATCGGGCCTTTCCGGCGGAAAAAAACAATTTTGAACGGCTTGTGGGTCGGTTGCCCAGCTACGATGAGGTTCTTCGCCTGCCGCAAGCTGTTTCGGCCCGGCGCGTGTTGGAAGAAACGATCGGCGACCGGCTGCTCAGGGAAATGCTCCTCTGCCCGTTGGCCTGGTACGGCAGTGCCCGGGAGAACGACATGGACTGGGGGTTGTTCTCCGTTCTGTTCCGCAGCATTTTCATGGAAGGGCTGGCCCGGCCCTTCCGCGGCGTCCGGCAAATTCTCAAGCACCTGGTGCAGAAGTTCAAATCGCTGGGGGGCCAATTGAAGACGCGCGCCGGCGTCCGCCAGATACGCGTGGACGGCAAGCGGGCCACGGCCATCGTGTTGGACGATGGCCAGGAAATCGTGGCCCGGCGGATTATCTCCTCCGCCGGCGCGGTGGAAACGCATCGCATGCTCAGCGATGCCGAGACCCTCCCGTCGCCGGCGGCGGGCAACCTTTCCTTTGCGGAGACCATTTCCGTGCTGGACCGGTCCCCCGGCGACCTGGGCTACGATAAGACCGTGGTTTTCTTTAATGACAGCGAGCATTTTCACTGGCAGCGCCCGGGAGACGAACTGTGTGATGTGCGCACGGGAGTGATCTGTTCGCCTAGTAACTACGTCTATACCGAACAGGAGGGCTCGCTGACCGATTCCATCGTCCGCGTCACCGCGCTGGCCAATTTCGACCGCTGGAGCCGGCTGTCGGCGGTGGATTACGCGGCCGCGAAAGAGGATTGGTACGAACGAATGGTGGCTTCCGCCGTCCGCTTTGTGCCGGACTATCGGCCAAGCATCATCGAGCGCGACATGTTCACTCCTCGCACGATCCGCAACTTCACCTGGCATGAAAACGGTGCTGTCTACGGAGCGCCGCAGAAACGGTTCGATGGTAGCACCCGGCTCGACAATCTCTATTTGTGTGGCACGGACCAGGGATTTCTCGGTATCATAGGGGCGATCACCGGCGGCATCGCCATTGCCAACCGCTGTCTCCAGCAAAGCACGTCCGACTTCCCCTCCTGACGCTTGCGCGCCGCTATGCCCCGCAATTTTCTCCACGGTGTGGCCGACGAATATGACGTCATCGTCATCGGCAGCGGACTGGGCGGACTGACCGCCGCAAACACGCTGGCGCGGGCCGGCCATCGCGTTTTGCTCCTGGAGCAGCATTACAAGCTCGGTGGGATGGCCACCTGGTTCAAACGGCCTGGCGGGCACATTTTCGATGTCTCGCTGCACGGTTTTCCGGTCGGCATGATCAAAAGCTGCCGCCGCTATTGGACACGCGAGATTGCCGATTCGATCGTGCAATTGCGGAACATCCGGTTCGACAATCCAATGTTCTCGCTCACCACCACGTTCGACCGCGAAGATTTCACGCGGTTGCTCACCACGCGTTTCGGCATCGCACCCCAACAAGTCAAGGCGTTTTTTGATACGGCCCGCAACATGAACTTCTACGACGACCAGACCACCACGGTCGGAGAATTGTTCGAGCGGTTCTTTCCCGGGCGGGAAGACGTCATCCGGCTGCTGATGGAACCGATCACGTACGCCAACGGCTCGACGCTGGAAGATCCGGCGATGACGTACGGCATTGTCTTTTCGAACTTCATGTCGCGGGGCGTCTACACGTTTGAAGGGGGCACCGACCGGCTGATTCAACTCATGACTGAGGAGTTGACGCGCAGTGGCGTGGACGTGCGGATTCGGTGCGATGCAAGCCGGATTGTGGTGTCGCGGCGGAGGATTGTGGGTGTCGAAGTGGGAGGGCGGATGATCCGCTGCCGGGCTGTGGTTTCAAACGCCAATCTCAAGGCAACCGTCCTGCGGCTGGTTGGCGGAGAGCATTTCGACCGCACGTTCCTGGACGCCGCGGAGGCCATGCGGCTGAACAACTCGAGCACCCAGGTGTACATCGGGCTGAAGCCGGAGGAGCAACTGGAGGAGAGCACGGGGGACCTGCTGTTCAGCTCCACGGCGCCGCTGTTTCGGACCGAATTGCTCCTGAGCCGCCACATCACCAGCCGGACCTTTTCGTTCTATTACCCGCGCACACGGCCACAGGGGCGGCCGCGGTCGCTCATCGTTTCCAGCACCAATGCAAACTATGTAGACTGGACGGGCATGAGCCGGGAGGACTATCAACAGGCCAAAGCGGACTTGATGGAAACGACGCTTACGGCCCTGGAAAAATACGTGCCCGAGATAAGGGACAAGGTGGATTACGTGGATGCTTCCACCCCCTGCACGTTCGAGCATTACACGCGGCACGTGGCGGGGGCCAGTTTTGGGACCAAGTTTGAAGGCCTGGCGGTCAGCCGGGGTCTGCCGGAGCAGATTCACGGGATGTACCATGCCGGCAGCGTGGGGATCATCATGTCCGGCTGGCTCGGCGCGGTAAACTATGGCGTGATCGTGGCCAACGACGTGGACACATTGCTGATGGGAAGCAGCGCTCAGGCTGCGCCTGTGGCTGTATAGGTTCGATGACTCAAGACGCCATCCAAGCCGCCATCCCGCACCGGCCTCCGTTTTTGCTCATCGACGAGATCGTCGAGCAAGCCGAAAAACGGATCGTCTGCCGCAAGACTTTCCGTGGTGACGAGTTCTGGTACGCCGGCCATTACCCTGGCAACCCCATCACTCCGGGCGTGATCCTGTGTGAAGTAGCAATGCAGACCGGTGCGGTGTTGCTGGCTTCTTACATTGCAGAGCATGGCGGCATGCCGGTGGTGACTCGCCTCAGCGACGCGCGGTTCAAACGAATCGTCAAACCGGGCGAAACGGTCGAGATCGAAGCCACGCTGGACGACCACGTGTCGAAGGCGTTTTTCATGTCCGCGAAAGTGACCGTGGCCGGACAACTGGCAGTGCGGATGCAGTTTACGTGTGCGATGGTGGATCCTGGGAGCGTAACGTGATATGTGGTAGCTTCGATAAGCCGTCCGACGATCAGCGGAAGATAGAACAATTTACGAGCGCTGGCGAAGATCGAGAGATCGTGATTGAATGGGTCGAAAATTAGACTTTCTCCAGATTGCCGGCAAATCAATTGCCCTGTTTGGCGTAGCCAATCGCAAGAGCGTGGCGTTTCACGTCGGCCGCATCCTGGCGGAAGCGGGGGCAGACCTGATCTATGTCGTGCGCAATGAAGAGCGGCGACAGCAGTTGGCCAGCCTCCTGGCGCCGGCGCCGGTGTTGGTTTGCGACGTTGAAAGCGAGGAGGAAATCCTCCGCGTGCGGGATGAGATTGCGGCACTCAGGCCCCGGCTGCATGGTTTCGTACACTCGATTGCCTTCGCCGACTATGAAGGGGGCGCCAAGCCGTTTCACGAAACGTCCAAGCGGGAGTTTCTGCGGGCCGTGGACATCACGTGCTTTTCGCTCGTCACCCTGGCCAACGTATTTAAGGACCTGCTCGACCCTGATGGATCGGTCGTGACGATTTCGATCTCCACCACGCGGATGGCCAGCGAGAACTACGGCTACCTGGGGCCGATCAAGGCAGCGCTCGATTCCTCGTTGGCGTTTCTGGCCAAGTCGTTCAGCCCATTTTCCCGCGTCCGCTTTAACGCCGTCGCGCCGGGGTTGCTCAAAACGTCCGCCTCGGCCGGCATTCCCGGCTATGTCGATTCGTATCTTTACGCGGAACAAGTCATTCCGCGCAAGCAGGCAGTGCAAACCGAGGAGGCGGCCAACGTGGCGGCGTTTTTGCTTAGCCCTCGCGCGAGCGGCATCAACGCCCAGCAGATCGTCGTGGACGCCGGCATGTCCATCAACTACTTCGACCGCGACTTGATCGCCAAAGCGATGCGGCCGGAGCAGGGCTAACTGTTGATGTGTTATTCAAGCTCGTCGTCAACCTCGTGGCCAGTGCTCCGCAAAAGCCCGCGCTGTTGGAAACCGTTTGGTGCTTCGGGAGGTTTCTCCGAAGCGGCCTATCCAGCCTCGGGCGATGTGACCGAGTACCGGTCACTCTTGGACCGGACAGGCGGACAGCCATCCCGAGCTGTCGCATGGCAATCGGTTGACGCGTCTGATCGGGCGGGGAAAGCCGGTGGAGGGCGACTCAAGCAAGTGTCGAGATGGCCGTCCGCATGCCGGCCCATTTCGTGCCTGACTGGACGTCTTCGAGGCAACCAGAAAACCGATCACCGAATACTGGGAAAGACCACGACGTTAAACAGTTACGAAAAATCTGCGATGACCACTATTCACCGACATTTCCCAGATGGGTTGAGCCGGGAGACGCTCCAGGCTCGCAATGCCTCACAGTTTAACATCGCGCGCCCCCCCCGTGTCTAGCGCGTGGCAATTTTTTGGTTCATCCGACTAAAGCGTACTTCGTTTGGTGAATCCCGAGGATTTTGAGTTTGAGGAATTCAGGGT
>Ga0194132_10004134_pt1 | contig 25046 bp, 27 predicted proteins | sample TA2KigOf80mmetaG_FD_148612 | JGI IMG/M metagenome (GOLD analysis project Ga0194132, IMG submission 148612) | Freshwater microbial communities from Lake Tanganyika, Tanzania - TA2015054 Kigoma Offshore 80m | ecosystem: Environmental > Aquatic > Freshwater > Lake | place: Tanzania: Lake... | reverse complement strand
AATCCCTCCCGCCAAGGCTATGTCCATACCCCCAGCCCGGGTTCGTTCCTACGCCCCGGACGCACCCGCCCGCCAGACCTCCACCCTGCCGCGGGTTCGTTCCACCACCGCCTCACGCTCAGGTCAACCGGACAACACCGCCATGGCAATCCCTCCTGCCAATGCTATGTCCATACCCCCAGCCCGGGTTCGTTCCTACGCCCCATACGCGCCCGCCCGCCAGACCTCCACCCTGCCTCGGGTTCGTTCCAACGCCGCCTCACGTTCACACCAACGACGCAACCCCGCCACAGCATCCCCATCCGCCATGGCCATGTCCGAACCCGCAGCCCGGGTTCGTTCCTACGCCCCATACGCGCCCGCCCGCCAGACCTCCACCCTGCCGCGGGTTCGTTCCACCGCCGCCTCACGTTCACACCAACGACGCAACCCCGCCACAGCATCCCCATCCGCCATGGCCATGTCCGAACCCGCAGCCCGGGTTCGTTCCTACGCCCCATACGCGCCCGCCCGCCAGACCTCCACCCTGCTTCGGGTTCGTTCCAACGCCGCCTCACGCTCAGGTCAACCGGACAACACCGCCATGGCAATCCCTCCCGCCAATGCTATGTCCATACCCCCAGCCCGGGTTCGTTCCTACGCCCGGTCCCTGCCCTTACTGCACCGTCACATCAAAGGCGCCGGTCTCCACCACCCCCGCCCGCTTCACCTGCACGAAAACCCGGTACACCCCCGCCTGCGGGAACCCATACGGAAAACTCACCACCGGCGGCAGAGCGGCGTGCATCCCGTGACCCTCATGTCCCGCCGCCGCGGCCTCTCCATTCCCGGCCAGACTCTGCCGGGCCAGTTCCATAGCCGCCATCGGCACGCTCCCCGTGGGGTGCACATGCGCGAACACGCTGTGGTCCGTCTTGACGAATGCCGCATGCCCCGGCATCCCCATGTACAACTCCATCCCGCTCGCCGGCTTCCCGTCCTTGTCTTCCACCCGGAACCGGAACGCCGCCGGGCGCTTGGCCACAATCGGCTCCGCGCCGCGCTCCCAAACCATCCGGTGTCCGCCGGCCAGCGGACTCACCGCGTCCCCCGCACGTCCCACCGCGGCCACCACCCCCGCGCTGTCGTCGCCCGTCAAAGGCTTGCCGGCCACCTCGGGCAAATCGATCGCCGCCACCAGAGTCTCCGGAAAACCGCTCCGGTGCACCAGGTCCGCGTACAGCCGGTACCGGCCCGCGGGCATGGCCGGCAGCCCGTGCGTGAAGCGCCCGCCGCCCGTCATCTCGGGGTGCAGATGCCACACGCGCTCCATCTCCGGCTCGCGAATCACGTACAGGTGCATCAGATGCGTATGGTCCGGGATAAAGTCGTCCAGCGACTCGGCCTGAAACCAGCCCGAATGCTCAAGCTGCAGGACCAGCGTGCCGCCGCCCTCAAGCGACGCGTTCATCTTCAGCGGCTTGTAAATCGACTTCGCGTAGCTGTCCGCCTCGGCCGTCCACCACGCATTGCCCAGATACAGCGCCGCCGTCACCAGCGCCGCCGTCACGGCCATCTTCACGCGGGCGCGCCGCCGGTCGTCATCCCCTGCCGCCACCCCCGGGTCCAGCCGGGCCTCGCGCGATGCCGCCCCCACGATGCTCACAATGCCCAACGCCAGAATCAGGCCCAGCACAGCCAGCAGCGCGCCCAGCGACGTCTGCATTCCCAGTGTCCGGTTGGCCGCCGCCGGAACCGGGACCGAAAGCTCACCCTTGCCCCGGGTCCCCTCAACCATCACGCGCACCTGCCAGGACCCGGTCGTCATCATCCACAACGATCCTGTGAAGAACTGCCTGTCTTCCTTCGACCGCACCGCCTCATCCGGCGTCGGAGCGAACCTTGCGCCGGGCCCCGCCAGCGGCGTGGGAGTGATTCGCACCGCCGTGATATCCGCCGCCGAACTGCGGATCTCGATCTCCGCCACGCCCGGAATCACCGCCGGCGGCCGGATCGTCACGAACACCGGGTACGGCCCCGCAGTGCCTTCCAGGAAGACATCGGGGCTCCCCACATGGGCCACCGCGGTTACGGCCGCCAGGCCAATCATCCATCTGCGCATCACCGCCGGATCCTCCGCATCCAATCACCCCAGGCAAGGCCCAATCGTGTCATCAGAATCGACACCGCCACCGCTTGCCCCATCACAGTCCAGAACGCCCCGGGCGTCGTCTCCGGAAGCCAGAACTTCCGAAGAATGGTGTATGCCTTGGGGCCGGTAAGGTAGTCATGATAACCCGTTCCAAAGAACGCGTTCTCCGACGCCGGCGACATCAGGAAATTGGCGAACGGCCACTGCACCGCCGCGAACACCCCGACAAATCCCACGCCGCCCGCCACGGCCAGCAGCCACCGGTTCGCTCCGCCAGCGCGCCTCAACAGAATGTCCAGAAACAGCGCCGGCACAACCAGCAGCAGCGGGAAGTTGGGAGGAATGAAGTGCGTCACTTTCGTCAGAACGGGGCCCAGCTTCGGCTCGGCCGGAAACAGCGGCAGCACAAGGATCAGGCCGATCAGGAACACCATGTAAACCAGCGCCACCGTCGTTGCCGCCCAGCGCCGTCCGCTTGCCCGCGCAACCCCCGTCAACACCAAGGGCGTCACCACCGCCACCGTGCGATAGAATTGCGCGCTGTGCATCCCCACATGGCCGGTCTCCTGAATGATTCCGATCATCAGCAGCACCAGGATCATGCCGCCCGTGTAGAGGAACAGCCCATCCAGCTTCCGCTGCAAGGCGCCGCTCGCCCGGTTCATGTAGCCCAGAATCAGGATCAGCGCGCCGCTCTCAATGGCCATGATGCCCAGGATCAACACCACGTGCGGCGGGCTCAGCACCTTCACATCCAGACCGTACGCCGCGTGCCACCAGTCGTCGAACGGAGCCGAGGCCAGCATTGCCACGCCGCCCCACGCCGCGATGAATGCACCCAGCGGTCCGCGGAAACCCCACATCCGCACCCACGCGCCTTCGTTCGCGATGGGGCCCCGCCCCGCCGTGGTGGCCAGGATCATGTACCCGCAGGCGGCGCCCGCCAGCACGCCGCACAGGTAGATGGCGATATGGGCCGGTGTCCAGAACGTGTCGCGGCCAATCGAACGGTGCCACGAAATGTCCCAGTGCCCGCCCACCATGGCCGACGTCACTGCCGCCACCAGGCACCACACATACCAGGGCACCGCCTCGGCCCGTTCACGCACCGCTCCGGCTGTCGCCACAAAGGTTGCCATGGACCCTATTGTAGGCGCACCTCAACCACAAACCGCCCGGACACTCGAAATCAGGTGCTCCACCGCCTCATCGCTCAGCCGTGGATGAATCGGCAGGCTCACAATGCGCCCCGCCAGGGCCTCGGCCACCGGGCATTCGCCCGGCCCATGTCCCAGCGCGCGGTAGGCGCCCGTCAGGTGAATCAGCCGGTAGTGTACCCACGGCTTCACACCGAACCGTTCCAGCAACTCCGTCATGAACTCGTCCCGCCGGTCCACCCGGGCGCAGTACACATGCCAGGCGTGGTCACAGGCGGGGTCCACCCAGGGCAGTTCCAATCCCGGCGTTCCCGCCAGCCCTTCGTTGTAGCGCCGCGCGATCTCCGCCCGCCGCGCATTCAACCCGGCCAGCTTGCCCAACTGAACCAGACCCGCCGCCGCCTGCATCTCCGTCATGCGCCGGTTCAGCCCCACCTCGTCGAACTCCAGGTGCCAGTACCTGCGCCGGTCCTCGTCCGTCGCGCCCTCAATCAACCCGTACCGCCCCGCCGGGGCGTAGCCACGGGCGCAAATCCAGCGATGCTCACGAACACGCTGCGCCAGATCCCGCCGTCCCGTCACCACCATGCCGCCCTCACCGAGCGTCGTCATGTTCTTCTGCTGCCCGAAGCTGAAGATCGCCACATCGCCCATCGATCCGGCCATGCGCCCGCCATACCGCGCTCCCGGCGCGTGCGCGCAATCCTCAATCAGCGCCAGCCCATGCCGCCGCGCCAGATCCACCAGCGAGTCCATCGCCGTGCACTGTCCGTAGAGATGCACCGCCACAATCGCCCGTGTTCGCGGTGTCACCAGAGCGGCCACCTTCTCCGGGTCCAGAGTGTACCGCCGCGGATCGATGTCCGCGAACACTACGCCTGCCCCACGGGCCGCCGCCGCATTGGCCGTCGACATCCAACTGAGCGGCGTCGTGATCACCTCATCGCCCGGCCCAATACCCAGCGCGATCATCGCCAGTTCCAACGCCGCTGTGCCGCTGCTCACCGCAATCGCATGGGGTACACCAACAAACCCGGCAAACGCCGCTTCGAACGCGGCCGACCGCGGGCCATAACCCGGCGCGCCCGCGCGCAGCACCTCCAGGACCGCCGCTTCTTCCTCGGGGCCATACACCGACCCCTGCCCGTACTCCAGCCCGAACCGTGTCTCAACCATCGTCGACCTCATAGCTATACTAGCCACCAGGAAAGGATCACCATGAAACGTCTTTCGCGCCGTACCGTTCTTGCCGCCCCGGCCGCCACGGCACTCGCCGCTCCCGGCACCGGCTTCAGCACCGCGCCCATCTATGAGAAACTCGGCGTCCGGACCTTTATCAACGCGGTGGGCACCATCACCACCCTGAGCGGCACGCTCATGGCGCCTGAAGTCTCCCGCGCCATGGCTGAAGCCTCCTCCAACTTCGTGCCCATCCACGAACTTCAGCAGAAGGTGGGCGCCCGCATCGCCGAACTCGCCGGCGCCGAAGCCGCGTTCGTCACCTGCGGGGCCTCCGCCGGCCTCTGCCTCGCTTCCTGCGCCGTCACCGCGGGAGATGATCGCGCCCGCATGTCGCGCCTGCCGGACCTCACCGGCATGAAGTCCGAAATGGTCATCCAGAAGTCCCACCGCAACATGTATGACCATGCTTTCCGCATGGTGGGCCTCAAGCTCATTGAAGTCGAGTCGGCAGGCGCCATGCGCGCCGCCATCGGCAGCCGCACCGCCGCCGTCGCCTTCGTTCGCAGCCACCACACGCTCAACTCGCCCGTGCCTCTCGAAGAGACCATCGCCATCGCCCATCAGGCGGGCGTGCCCGTCATTCTCGATGCCGCCGCGGAACTTCCGCCCCGGGAAAACCTGGGCCGCTTTGTCCGCATGGGCGCCGACATGGTGGCCTTCTCAGGCGGCAAGAACATCCGCGGGCCGCAGTCGAGCGGCATCCTCATGGGCAGGAAGGAGTGGATCTCCAAGGCCTACGCCAACAGCGCGCCCAACAACTACTTCGCCCGCATCGCGAAGGTGGGCAAGGAGGAGATCATCGGCCTCCTCACCGCCCTCGAACTCTACCTCGCGCGCGACCCCGCCGCCGAACGGCGCAACTGGCACGCCATGCTCGACCGCGCGGCCGCCAGCCTCAAAGGCGTCCCGACGCTCCACACCGAGTACATCACCAACAACGATGAGAGCCACTCGCCCCGCCTCTCCGTCCAGTGGGATGAGGCGAAGCTCGGCGTCACGCTCGAACAGATGGTCACCCGCCTCCGCGAAGGCTCGCCCTCCATTGAGGCCAGCGACATGCGGTTCTTCAATCCGCCGTGGAAAGGCCTCGGCATCTTCCCATACAACCTCAAGCCGGGTGAGGAACTCATCATCGCCCGCCGGGTCCGCGAAGTCCTGGGTGCTAAACTCTGACCGTGCGACCAGTTAAGGACAAGGCCATCCTCGTCACGGGAGCCGGCCGCGGGATTGGCAAACGCCTCGCTCTGGGCTTTGCCAAGGAGGGCGCCCGTGTCGGCCTCCTCGCCCGCGGCAAGGCCGAACTCGATCTCGCCGAACTCGAAATCGCACACGCCGGTGGCAACGCCCTCAAGATCCGCGCCGACGTCCGCGACTACGAACAGGTGCATGCCGCCGTCGACCGCATGCGAGTCCATTTCGGCGGCCTCCATGTGCTGGTCTGCGCCGCCGCCATTCAGGGACCCATCGGGCCGCTGGTCTCCGCCAACCCCGCGGAATGGGCCGAGGTCATCGCCACCAATCTCAACGGCGTCATGAACGCCGTCCATGCCGCCCTCAAGCCCATGATTGAGCGGCGCCACGGCAAGATCATCGTGCTCAGCGGCGGCGGCGCCCTCACCGCCCGTCCCAACTTCAGCGCCTACGCCGCTTCCAAAGCGGCCCTTGCGCGCTTCGTCGAAACGGTCGCCGAGGAGGTCCGCGACCACAACGTCCAGATCAACTGCATGGCCCCCGGCGGGACGTACACGGCCATGACCGATGAGATCCTCCGCGCCGGCGAACGGGCCGGCGACAAGGATTGGGGCGATGCGATGCAGGTGCGCTCCACCGGCGGCATCGCCCCGGAGAAGCAGATCCAACTCGCGCTGTTCCTGGCCTCCGAACGGTCCAATCACGTCAGCGGCAAGGTGGTCCACGTCAACGACGACTGGAAGCGCCTGGAAGAAGGCCGCTTGAGTCCCGAATACTACACTCTGCGCCGCGTTCAGAAACTCCAACCAGTCTGAGCTATCATGGCTGGCGATGAAGCTCCGCGCCATTCTCGCTCTCGCCCTCGCCGCGCCCTTTGCGGCTGAGGCCCAGCAGCCCCGTAAGAAGGTTCTTGCCATAGGCCAGGTGAAAGGCTTCCAGCACGACGCCACCACGCACGGCCTTGCCACCATCTGGAAGATCGGCCAGGAGTCCGGGCTGTGGGATACCTACATCCGCACCGACACCCAGCTCATCACCAAGAAGAAGCTCAACGGCAACGCCAAGAACCTGGACTACTTCGACGCCGTCATCTTCTACACCACGGGCGAACTTGACCTGGATGCCGATCAGAAGCGCGACTTCCTGTCCTATGTCAAGGAAGACGGCAAGGGCTTCCTCGGCGCCCACAGCGCCATCGACACCCTCTACCAGTGGCCCGAGTACGGCGAGATGATCGGCGGCTACTTCGACCTCCACCCATGGAACCAGTTCCAGGCGCCGGTGATCGTCGAGGACCCCGATTTCCCCGCCACCCGCCACTTCCCCCGCCAGTTCTTCATCCTGGATGAGATCTATCAGGTGAAGGACTTCGCCCGCGACCGGGTGAGGGTTCTGATGCGCCTTGACGAGAAACAGATCGACCTCGCACGCCGCGGCGTCAAGCGCACCGACGGTGACTTCGCCGTTGCCTGGGCACGCAACTACGGCAAGGGCCGGGTCTTCTATTCCACCTTCGGACACCGCGAGGACGCCTGGAACCGCCCCGACGTTCAGAAGATGTGGCTGGAAGCCATCAAGTGGGCCATCGGCCTCACGCCCGGCGACGCCACTCCCCGCCCCCGCCCGTAACAAATTTCGTAACGATCGGCGCCTTACCCTCACTACACCGTTGGCCGCGTACGGAAGAGGCCCTGGTATCCCGCCCGGAAGTATGGTTATAATAACCGGGCTGGTAGCGCTGGAGGAGCATTGCTGGTCAGACCAATGATCGGTTCGTGGGAGGTCCCGCGGATTGAACGAATTACGGCATCGGATGCGAGGAGGCTCGCAGTCCTGGGTGTTCCGGGTCTTTCCGGTGATCTGCACCAGGACCTCGGCAGCGCGGCCATGGAGAAAATCCGTTCAATATCAGTCCCGATCCAGCTTTTCTGTACCGGAGTCCCCAGCATGAGGAGGCGCTGGCGAACCTGATCTACGGCGTGAACAGCCGAAAAGGGTTTATCGTCCTCACGGGTGAGGTAGGCACCGGCAAGACCACGATGCTCGAATGCCTGCGGGAGATGCTGGCTGAGCAGGGCACCGAGTTCGCCTACATGTTCAACTCTCGTGTCACGGCGGACCAGTTTCTGGAAATGATCGCCTATGAACTGGCTCTGCGGTGCAACGCCAAGTCGAAGGTGGAGATACTCAATGCGCTCAACGAGTTTCTCATTACCCAGGCCAGCCGCGGCAAGACCACCGTGCTCATTGTGGATGAAGCGCACAACCTGGATCCCGACGTGCTGGAGGAAGTCCGGATGCTGGGCAACCTGGAAAACGCCAAGATCGGCAAACTGCTCCAGATCATCCTTTCCGGCCAGCCGGAGCTCGACGGTAAGCTGGATGACCCGAAGCTCCGGCAGCTCAAACAGCGCATTGTTCTGCGCTGCGCCCTCAAGCCCCTCTCTGAACAGCAGGTCTCCGAGTATCTGAACACCCGTCTGGCGAAGGCCGGCATGCCCAACCAGAAGGTCTTCCCGCCCGCGCTCATCACCGAGATTCACATTCGAACCCAGGGCATCCCCCGCATCATCAACGCTGTCTGCGACAACCTGTTGCTTACCTGCTTTGCGATGGAAGAAAAGCTCTGCACCATGGAGATGCTGGACGAAGTGGTGGCCGACATGCGTCTGGAATGGCCCACCGCCCATTCGAAGCTGGGCCGCACCCTGGCCGGCTTCGAACCGGCTGAGGTCTTCCGCCGGAACCGGTAACTGCGCAAAGGCCCGCGGGCACGGTATCCTGAAGGTTCAGGTCTCCTCCTTTTCCTTCCCATGCTGCGCTACGAAACCGCGGGTGAATCGCACGGCGAGTGTCTGGTCGCTACTTTGACCGGGCTGCCTGCCGGCATTCCCGTTTCTCTCTCTTCCATCAATCGTGAACTCTGGCGGCGCCAGCAGGGCTTTGGCCGCGGCGGACGCATGAAGATTGAAACCGACACCGCAGAGGTGGTGGCGGGAGTCCGGCATTCGAAAACCATCGGGTCGCCGATCGCCATCATCATTCGCAACAGCGACTGGAAAAACTGGACCAACATCCTGCCGGTGGAGCAGGTGGAAGACGGCGAAAGCAAGCCCGTCACCCGGCCGCGGCCGGGCCACGCCGATCTTGCCGGTTGCCTCAAGTACAACTTTCAGGATGCCCGTTACATCCTGGAACGCGCCAGCGCCCGTGAAACCACGGCCCGTGTGGCCGTGGGCGCCATTTGCCGCTTGTTGCTGGCCGAGTTTGGGGTTGAGATTGCGAGCCACGTGATTGCCGTGGGACCGGAACGACTGGATCGCCCGGCGCAGTGGGAAGAACTCACCAACCTGCGGGCCCGCGATGAGGTGTTGCTGCACTGCGTGGACGCGGAGACCGAGCAGCGCATGAAGGCGGCGGTGGATGTGGCCTACCGCACGGGCGATACGATTGGGGGCGTGTTTGAAGTGGTGGCCCGCGGCGTCCCGCCCGGGCTTGGGTCCCACATCACCTACGATTCGCGTCTTGACGGAAGGCTGGCGCAGGCCATTGTTTCGATGCAGGCCGTGAAGGGCGTTGAGGTGGGTTTTGCCGAAGAGGGGGCCCACGCCTACGGGTCCAAAGTGCAGGACACCATCCATTACGATAAGAGCGATCGCCGCTTCTTCCGGGGGGCCAACCGGGCCGGAGGGATCGAAGGAGGCATGTCGAACGGGGAAGACATCCTGGTCCGCGGGTTTCTCAAGCCCATCTCGACGCTACGCCGGCCGCTCGAATCGGTGGACCTTGAAACCCGTGAGCCCTCGGCCGCCGCTTATGAACGGAGCGACGTGTGCGTTGTGCCCGCCGCCGCTGTGATTGGTGAGGCGATGGTGGCCATCGTTCTGGCGCAGGCGTTCCTGGAGAAGTTCGGAGGCGATTCGCTGGGCGAAACGCGCCGTAACCTGGATGGATACCTGGAACAGGTGAAGAGCTTCTGACCATGATTCACCGCATTGTCAAATACGGAGACCCGGTGCTTGAGAAGCGTTGCGAGCCGGTGGCGAATTTCAACACGCCGGAACTCAACCAGTTGATCGAGGACATGTTCGAGACCATGTACCACGGCCGCGGCATTGGCCTGGCAGCTCCGCAGATCGCCATCGGGAAACGCCTCACCGTCATCGACACCTCGGCCGGTGAGGACCCTGCGCAAAAACTGGTCCTGATCAACCCCGAGATCATCGCAACGGACGGTTCGCAGACGGGCGAAGAGGGCTGCCTGAGCATCCCCGGGTTCCGCGAACCGGTCACCCGGGCCATGCGCGCCACGGTGAAGGCCCAGAACGCGGCCGGCGAATGGTTTGAGATCACCGGCGAGGAACTGCTGGCCCGCGCCATTCAGCACGAGACCGATCACCTGAACGGCGTCCTGTTCCTTACCTATCTCAGCCCTCTCAAGCGCGACATGATCCGGCGCAAGATCAAGAAGCTGCAGAAATCGGGCGAGTGGGATTAGCCACGCCCCATGCGCACCGTCTTCATGGGCACGCCGGCCTTTGCCGTGCCCACTCTCGAGGCGCTGCTTGCCGCCGGGCATGAGGTTCTGGCCGTGTACACGCAGCCGGACCGGCCCAAGGGCCGGGGCAGGGAACTGGCATCTTCCCCGGTGAAGGAGTGCGCACTGCGCCACGGGCTGCCCGTCATGCAGCCGGAACGGGTGCGCCGCCCGGAGGTGCAGGCCGCGCTGGCTGCCCTGGCGCCGGATTGCATGGTGGTGGTGGGCTATGGCCAGATCATTCCTCAGGCCATTCTCGATATCCCACCCCTTGGCATCGTCAACGTGCACGCTTCGCTGCTTCCCGCCTATCGCGGAGCGGCTCCAATCCAATGGGCCATCGCCAATGGCGACCGGATCACGGGCGTCACCACCATGCGTATCGACGCCGGACTCGACACCGGTGACATGCTGCTCAAGACGGCGGTGGAGATTCCGCCGGACGAAACAGCCCCGCAGCTTTCCGCGCGCCTGGCGGACTTGGGCGCGAGGCTGCTCATTGAGACCCTGGCGGGTCTAGCCGCGGGCACCCTTCAACCGGAGCCGCAGAACGCGGCCGCGGCCACCCTCGCTCCCATCCTGACTCGCGAGGATGGACTCATCCGCTGGGAGCGCGAGGCGGCTCAGATCGTGAACCGGCTGCGCGGCTTTGATCCCTGGCCGGGGGGGTACACCACCCTGCGAGGCCACACCCTTCAGATCACACGGGCCCGCGCAACGGCCGGCGCCGATGGGCAAGCCCCCGGAGCCATCCTGGCTGCCCGCAAGACGCTGCTGGTGCAGTGCGGCGGCGCCACCGCGCTTGAGGTGCTGGAACTGCAGCCGCAAGGGCGCAAGCGCATGCCCGCCGAAGCGTTCCTGAACGGGTATAAACTTCAGCCCGGCGAACTTTTGGGACACTGAATCTTTGGGAGACTCCCGCTTCGTGCATCTACCTCTCGGCTACCGTTACTCAACCGTTTATGCTGGCATTCGAAAGATCCAACGCGACGACCTGACGCTGATTGTCTCCGACACGCCGGCCTCGGCCGCCGCCGTTTTCACCACCAATCTGGTGAAGGCCGCCCCGGTGCTGGTTTCGCGGGCGCATCTGAAGACCACGCGCGGCAAGGTGAGCGCCATCCTCATCAACGCCGGCAACGCCAACTGCGCCACGCGCACCGGCGCGAAGGTGGCCATTTCCAGCGCGCGGGGCGTGGCCCGCAAGCTGGGCGTTCCCGTGGAGCAGGTTCTGCCCGCCTCAACCGGCGTGATCGGCGTTGAACTGAACGCCATGTTCATTCTGAACGCACTGCCGCGCCTGTTCAACGGCCTTGGCCCCGGCAATTTCGAAGCCGCCAGCCGGGCCATCATGACCACCGACACGGTGCCCAAGGTGGCCACGGCGGAAGTGCCGCTGAAGGGCGGGCCGGTGCGAATCGCCGGGTTCACCAAGGGCGCCGGGATGATTCATCCCCGCATGGCGACCACGCTCGGTTTCATCATGATGGACGCGGCCGTCTCCGCCGCGCACCTGAAGCCCATGCTCAAGGCCGCCGTGGACCGCAGCTATCACCGCCTCACCATCGACGGCGATACGTCAACCAATGACACCGTGGTGGTGCTTGCCAACGGCGCTTCGGGCGTCAAGCCCAATGAAAAGGAGCGCAAGGTGGTGGGCGAGGTGCTGGCGTGGGTGATGGAGGAACTGGCGGAGAAGATCGCCCGCGATGGTGAAGGCGCCACCAAGTGCATCACGGTGCATGTCACCGGAGCGCGCACGCAGGGCGATGCCGAAACCATCGCCCGGGCCATTGCGAACTCCCCTCTGGTGAAGACCGCGATCGCCGGTTCGGACGCCAACTGGGGCCGTGTCATCTGCGCCGCCGGTTACTCCGGCGCCAGCTTCGATCCGGCACGCACCGACATCCAGATGCAGGGCGTCACAGTCTGCCGCAACGGCCTGGCGGCGCCTTTTGACGAAGATGCCCTGAAGAAGAAGCTGGACCTGCCGGATACGCTCATCCGGCTCTCCATTCAGGGCCGGGGCCGCGGGGAAGCCCGTTTCTTCACCTGCGATCTCACCGAAGGTTACATCCGCGAAAATGCGAGTTACCGCAGCTAGCATCGCGTTGCTGGCAGCCGCGCTGAACCTGGGCGCGGATGCCCGGGGCGATGTGCGGGAAGCGCTGGCCGAGGGCATTTCGGGTTTTGCCACACAGAATCCGGATCTGGTCACCGCCATGTTCAGCCAAAGTTGCGAAGACCGCGAGGCCATCATCAGCGGCGTCCGCGCGCTCATCGCCCAGGCGGATGTCAGCGTCAGCCTCACCATTCCGGTGGACACAGGCGATGAGAGCGAGCGCCGGCTCACCATCGATCTCTTCCTTGAAATCAAGTCGCGCGAGGCCGCTCCACGCCTGGTCCGCCGCCGCGAAGTGGCGCGGGTCACCTGGCGGCGCGAGGGCCGCCGCTGGCGCATCGTGGCCTTCGACAAACCGGGGCTTTTCGCGCCCGCGTTCTGAGGAGTAAGCGCAAGAGGGAGTCGCTCCGGCTCTTGCTCAGCTGCGTGTTTCCGGATGGTGCCGGCCTTTGCGCTCCTGACTTTCGCTTCGTGTGATAGCCTTAAGGGCCTGATGCGACGAGCTATCGTTTTGTTCCTCTTCGCGGCCCTTCTGGTGCTTGCGCTGCAGACCGCCGGGCCCGGGCCCGGCCAAGTGCACCAACTGGCGCCCGATGTCTACCTGCGCCAGGCGGACCCGGACAAGCGCATTATCGCCAATGCCGGCTGGGTGGTCTTCCGCGACTACGTTCTGGTCATCGACGCGAACTACCCCTGGGGCGCACGGGCCATTGTCGAGGATATCCGCAAGACCACCAACAAGCCCATCCGCTACGTTTTCGACACGCACTATCACGGCGACCACGCGCACGGGAACAGCGTTTTTGTGGATGCCGGCGCGACCATTGTCTGTTCGGCCGAGTGCGCGGCGGAGTCGCTGAGGAAAAATCCACCGGCCTGGGAGCGGTCGGCCGCGGAATACCGCGACGTCCGGCTGGAGCATCCCCAGATCGCCTTCCCGGACCGCATGGCCTTTGACGATGGCGCTCATCGTGTCGAGCTGATCAAGGTGGGCCCCGGCCACACGCTGGGAGATTCGGTGGCGTGGCTGCCCAAGGAGGGCATTCTCTTCACCGGTGATCTGTGTGTCAACCGCCGCTCCGGCAACAATGTCGCCGATGCGGATGCCAGTCCCGAAGGATGGGTCCGGGCGCTGGATGGTCTGATGAATTTCAACCCGCGGACCGTGGTTCCGGGCCATGGTTTCCTTGGGGGCAAGGAAGCACTGGCGGGGCAGCGTGCCTATCTGCAAGCGATCATTGATGGCGTGCGCTCCGGCATCTCGCGCGGCCAGACCGCCGATCAACTGGCGGAAACGCTTGACCTGGGCGGCCACGGCCTATGGGGCGCCGACAAGGCAAGGAACGCCCCGTCCATCCGGGCTGTCTACGCCAAGCTGAAGAACCGCTAAACTGAAGCATTAGGGCGCTGTAGCATTAGGGCGCTGTTCGCCGACGTCCCGGTTCCGTTCCTCATGACGATTCCTACGCCCCAGGAACTGCTTGCCATGCTGCCCGGCATGTCGTGGATGGCTCTGCTTGACGTGCTTCTGGTGGGCATCCTGATCTATCAGGTGGTGGCCATTGTCCGCGGCCGGCGCGCGGCGCAGGTGTTGAGCGGAGTGGCCGTTCTGCTGGTGATCTACGGCCTTGCCACCGTTGCCCGGATGGAACTTCTGCGCACGGTGTTGAGCACTGTCGCCACCTACGCGCCCTTCGTCTTCATCGTGATGTTTCAAACCGAAATACGCCGGGTGCTCGCGCGTATCGGCCGCCATTGGTTCATCGGATTCAAGGCCCAGGCGGAGCGCCGCGAGGCCATCGACGAAATCCAACTGGCCGTCGACCGCCTGTCGCAGACCCGCACCGGCGCCCTCATCGTCGTGGAAGGAAGGACCGGTTTGCGAACTTTCATCGAGAGCGGGGTGACGCTGGATGCCCGGGTCTCACGCGACCTGCTTCTGGCCATCTTCCAGAAAGAAGCGCCTCTGCACGATGGAGCCGTCATCATTCAAGGCGACCGTGTGGCCGCCGCCGCCTGCTTCCTGCCCATCAGCATGAACCCCGGCGTGGTGGGTAAGGTGGGCACCCGGCATCGCGCCGCGATCGGCATCACGGAAGAGACCAGCGACTGCATCGTGGTCATCGTCAGCGAGGAGACCGGCCGCATCTCCATCGCCCAGGCCGGCGTGCTGGAACGCGACATCACGCCGCAGCGCGTGGCGGACCGTCTTTCCGGCCGCGCCCCCCGCCCCACCCCGGTTGAATCGCAGCCTGTGGAGCGTGGAGCATGACCCGCCTGCTGCGCATGTTTCGCGACCATTTCTGGTGGAAGGCGTTCAGCGTCGCGGTGGCCTGGCTTATGTGGCTGGTATTGGTGAATGATCCGGAGGTCACCTCAACCTTGTCCGTGCCTGTGCAGTACAGGAATCTCGGCTGGGACCTGGAGATCAGTTCGGATCTTCCGGCGGCGGTCATGGTGCAGGTCCGCGGGCCGCAGTCGGCGGTTCGTGAAATGGCCGGTCCGCGCGCCGCGGTGCAACTCGATCTTTCGACATTGACCCGGGCGGGCGAACGCACTTTCACCATGCGCGACACCATCACGGGGCTTTCTTCCCGGCTGGGCGTCGTGAACGCCGTGCCCTCGCAACTGCGCGTGACGGTTGAGCGCCGCACGGCGCGTGAGGTGCCTGTCGATGTGAAGTACGCTTCTCTGCCTGAGGGCTTCCGGATGGTCTCCGCCGACGTGACACCGGATGTGCTTCGAATCCTCGGGCCGGAAACCCTTGTCCGGAAGGTCAATCGGGCGCAGACGGATCTGGTGGAACTTGAGGCCGCCGAAGGCGTCCGCGAGTACCATGTGAGTGCGTATGTAAGCGAGGCTCACGTCAGTTTTGCGGCTTCTCCCGTCGTTTTGGTTAAAGTGACGCTCGAAAAGAATCGAAAGTAAATAAGAGCGGAGGCTTTTTTGGGCCGGCAACTATTCGGAACCGACGGAATCCGGGGCGTGGCGGGAAACTACCCGCTGGACCCCAAGACGGTGAATGCATTTGGGCAGGCCCTGGGACACTGGGCGGCGCGGCACAGCGGGAATCCTGCGGTCCTGTTGGGGATGGACACCCGGGAGTCCGGTCCCTGGCTGGCTCAACAGGTGGCCTCGGGTCTCGCCAAGGCTGGTGTGGCCGCCCGTTTCGCCGGGTTGATCACCACGCCGGGTGTGGCGTATCTGACGCGTACGCAGGACTTTGCCGCCGGCGTGATGATTTCCGCCTCGCACAACCCGTTCGAAGACAACGGGCTTAAGGTCTTTGGCCACGACGGCTACAAGATCCCAGATTCCGAGGAACTTTCGCTGGAAGGCGATTTGCTGGCCATCGCCGCGCGGGATTTCACGCCGGAGCCTCTCGCGCTGACGGAGAATCCGGGGCTTGATCAGGCCTATGTCGAGTTCCTTGCCTCCTGCTGCACCGCCGATCTCCGGAACCTTTCCCTGGTGGTGGATTGCGCGCACGGAGCGGCGTCGCATCTGGGCCCGTCGTTGCTCACGCGCCTGGGCGCGGACGTGCAGGCGGTGGGCTGCGAACCGAACGGCCGCAATATCAATCTTCACGTGGGTGCGACGCATGTCGACAATCTGAGGCGTGAGGTGCTGAGCCGTGGGACCGACCTGGGCGTCGCGTTCGATGGCGATGCGGATCGTGCGATGTTTGTCGCCGGGTCCGGCAAGGTGGTGGATGGGGACGCCGTGATGCTGGTGGCGGCGCGCGAACTGAAGCGCCAGGGCCATCTGGCCGGCGACACGGTGGTGGCCACCGTGATGTCCAACCTGGGCCTGGAAGTGGCACTGCGCAACGCGGGCATCCGCATGTTGCGGGCCCCCGTGGGCGACAAGTACGTGCTGGAGCAGATGATGAGCGCCGGTGCCATCCTGGGTGGTGAACAGAGCGGCCATGTCATCTTCCACGAGCTCTCCACCACGGGCGATGGCCTGCTCACCGCGCTGCAGGTTCTGTCTGTTGTGCAGTCCACCGGAAAGAGCCTGGACGAACTCACGGCTGATCTTCAGGTGTTCCCGCAGAAGCTGGTCAATGTCCGGGTGAAGGAAAAGCGGCCCCTTTCGGAGATGCCGGGCGCGTCCGCCGAGATTGCCGCCGCTGAATCGGCCTTCAACGGCAGTGGCCGGGTGCTGGTGCGCTTCAGCGGAACCGAACCGCTGATCCGGGTGATGGTGGAAGGCCGGGATCAGGTGCAGGTGGACCACTGGGTGAACCGCATCGCGCACGTCATTCAGGAAGAACTGGCGTAGCGCGGGAAGGACTGGCTTAGCGCGGGAAGGACTGGCTTCGCTTACCGGGCTAAGAGATAGACCGCGATTTCGGCCGCGAGATTGGGCAACCAGCCCACCTCCCTGCCGCCCGACAGGAAGATCCGCCGCTCAATGCGCCACCGCTCCCGCGCGGTCATCATTTCGAAGTCCTGGACCGTCAGGAAGTGGATGTTCGGCGAATCGTGCCATTCGTAAGGGAACAGCTGGGTTTGCGGCGCGCGCCCGCTCAGCAGGTGTGACACCCGCACCGTCCAGTGGCCGAAGTTGGGGAACGCCACAATGCACCGGCGGCCCACGCGCATCATCTGATTCAGGACGTTGAGGGGGCGCATCACCTGCTGCAGGGTCTGGCTCAGGATGACGTAATCGAAGGCGTGGTCCGGGTAGTCTTCAAGGCCCTGTTCCAGGTCGCCCTGATAGACCGAGACGCCCCGGGCGATTGCCTTCTGCACCAGGGGTCCCTGCAACTCCACGCCGCGGGCGTCCACCTGCTTGTGCTCCGCCAGCCAGGCCAGCAGTTCGCCGTCGCCGCAACCCAGGTCCAGCACTTTCGTCCCCGGCTCAACCAGTTCGCTGATGATGGCCGCATCGGAGCGCGAGAGCACATCGTGAACCAGCGGTTTGCGTGTGCCCGCCGTCATTGGCGCACCCGCTTGTGGGTGGCCGCCAGGAATCCCGCCACCAGGCTGGTCTGCTCCTCCACCTCCAGCAGGAACGCATCGTGGCCGTAGTTCGAAGGCAACTCGCAATACGCCACGTCGCGGTTCCGGCTCCGCAGCGCGCTTACGATCTCAAGCGACTGATAGCTGGGATAGAGCCAGTCCGAGGTGAAGCTGATCACCAGGAACCGGCATGTGGCGCGGTCCAACGCGGCCGGCAGCGAGCCATACCCGTTCGCCAGATCGAAATAATCCATCGCCTTGGTGATGTAGAGGTAGCTGTTGGCGTCGAACCGGTCCACGAACTGCCCGCCGCGGTAGCGCAGGTAGCTCTCCACTTCGAATTCGGCCGCAAAGTCGATGGCGTGAACGCCCTTCTCGCGCAGCCGCCGTCCGAATTTCTCGCGCATGGAATGGTCGCTCATGTAGGTGATGTGGCCCACCATGCGCGCCACGGCCAGACCACGCGCCGGGCGGGCGCCGTCATAGTAGTTGCCGTCCCGCCAATCAGGGTCCGCCATGATGGCCTGCCGGCCCACTTCGTTGAAGGCGATCTGTTGCGCGCCGTGGCGTGCGGTGGTCGCGATGGGGAGCGTGGAGGCGACCGCGCCGGGGTACGTCACGGCCCACTCCAATGCCTGCATTCCGCCCATCGACCCGCCGGTCACCGCCAGCAGGCGCGTAATGCCCAGATGATCCACCAGCATCTTCTGGAGCCGCACGATATCGCGAACGCTCATTCCGGGGAATGTCATCCCATAGGGACGTCCGGTGAGCGGATCCGTGGAGCCCGGTCCTGTCGTGCCCCGGCATCCCCCCAGGATGTTCGAGGAGATGACGAAGTAGCGCTCCGTGTCGAACGCCTTCTCCGGGCCGATCATGTTGTCCCACCAGCCGGGCTTACCGTCTTCCTTGCTGATGCCCGCCGCATGGGCGTCGCCGGAAAAGGCATGGCAGACCAGAATGGCATTGTCGCGGGCTGCGTTCAGCGTGCCATAGGTCTCATACGCCACCTGCACCTGGCTGAGTTGCGCGCCGCAATCGAGCGAAAGGGAAGGGAACTGCGCGAACTGGGTCTCGACCACGTGGGAATCCATCGACTCGGTTGGAAGAACCACCATGATACCAGGACGTGCCGCGGGCGGGTTCCGTTGCGCGGCATGTGGTGAGCGATGCGGTGAGCGATGCGGTGTTGGCGGCAATTGCTTCCGGCTACGCTTCCGGGTACAGTGAAACCATGAAGATCATTCGTTGGACGCAGTTCAGCCGCCTGGCGTTGGCCGCCCTTTGCGCCGTCTCTCTCCTCGGTCAGGAGTCGAAGGAAGGCGAGAAGAAAAAGGGACTTCTGGAACGCACCATGGGCAAGGCCGGCAAGGCTGTCGACAAAGCCGCGGGCGCCACGGCCGCCGGAGCCAAGAAGGCGGGGGACGCGACGGTGAGCGGGGCCAAGACGGCGGGCGATGCCACGGTGAAGGGCGCCAAGAAAACCGCCTCCGTCACGGGCACAGGGCTTGAAAAGGCCGGGGAGACGGTGTCCAAGGCTGGCGGCAAGGGTCTGGTCGATATCAACACGGCCTCGGAGACGGACCTGAAGAACCTGCCCGGCATCGGCGATGCCTACGCGGGCAAGATCATCGCGGGCCGCCCCTATCGCGCCAAGAGCCAGTTGACCCAGAAGGGCATCATTCCCGAAGCCACCTACGACAAGATCAAAGACCTGATCATCGCCAAGCAGAACTAGCGATGTACGTAGCACTGAACGGAACTCTCACGGCGAACCGGGTGGAGTGGCCCGAGTTCGCCAAACTGGCCGCCACGGTTGGCTTTGGCGGCACCGACATCCTGGGCAAGGCGATCGACGAAGGCGCGGACGAAACGAACGCTCTGCTTAAGCTGACACGGCTGAAACCCGCGGTGGTGAACCTGCCGGTGGAGTTCCGCAAGGACGACGCCACCTTTAACGAGGGTCTGAAGAAGCTGCCGGGCGCCGCCCGGTTCGCCAAGGCCATCGGCTGCCCTCGCGTCTGCACCTGGATTCTCCCGTCGGCCGAGCAGCCCAAGCCCGATTGGACCCGGCTGTTGCGCCGCCGCCTCTCCGCCTGCGCATCCATTCTGGCCGAACACGGCATCCGCTTTGGCCTTGAAAACGTCAGCCCGGTACACCTGCGGAAGCGCTTCCCCCACGAGTTCATCTACCGCACCGCCGAAATGCTTGAGTTCGCCAAGTCCTGCGGGCCGAACGTCGGCCTGCTGCTGGACTCGTGGCACTGGCATCACGCCGGCGACACCGTGAAGGACATTCTGGCCGCGGGCAAGCAGAACATTGTGCATGTGCAGGCCGCCGATGCCCCCAAACTGCCGCCGGAGGAGATCCGGGACAATGAACGGCTCATGCCCGGCGAGGGCATCATCGATTTCACCGCGTTTTTCCAGGCGCTGAAAAAGATAGGCTACGTGGATGGCGTAAGCCCGGAGGTCTTTGGCCGCGGGTTGAATGACATTCCGCCGCATGAAGGGGCCACCATCGGCCTGCACACCACGCGCGAGGCGATGCGCAAGGCCGGCGCCCTCTGATGCTGCAGCGTCTGCTCACCGAGCAGGTGAATCCAAACACGGCGAGCATTGACGCAGTTCCCACGGCGGAAGTGGTCCGCCTGATCAACGAAGAGGACCGCCGCGTTGCCGATTCGGTCACCGCCGAACTGGGCCCCATCGCCACCGCGGTGGATGCCATCGTCGAGCGGCTCCGCAACGGCGGCCGGCTCTTCTACATCGGCGCCGGTACCAGTGGCCGCCTGGGCGTGCTGGATGCCTCGGAGTGCCCGCCCACCTTCCACGTCCCGCCGGATCTGGTGCAGGGCATTATCGCTGGTGGAGAGCTGGCTTTGTCTCGCGCCACCGAGGCAAGCGAAGACGATCCGGCCGCGGGCGTGGGAGACCTCAGCGCCCGGGGCTTCACGGCACGCGATGTCCTGGTGGGCATCGCCGCCAGCGGACGCACGCCCTATGTGCTGGGCGCCATCGATCATGCCCGCTCACTGGGCGCCGTCACCATCGGCGTGAGTTGCACGCCCGATTCGGAACTCTCGCGCCGCGCCGCCATCGCCATTGAGCCCAAGCCGGGGCCGGAAGTGGTGGCGGGCTCCACGCGCCTGAAGGCCGGCACGGCCACCAAACTGGTGCTGAACATGCTCACCACGGCCAGCATGATCCGCCTGGGGCATGTGTACGGCAATCTGATGGTGAACGTTCAACCCACCAATGGGAAGCTGGAGGACCGGGCGGTGCGCATCATTGCCGCCGCCGCCGGTGTGGATTCGGAGCGCGCCGCGGACCTGCTGGCGCAGTCGGGCCGTCATGTGAAGACAGCTATCCTGATGGCGCGTCTGAGGTGCACTCGGGAAGAAGCCGCCGGCCGCCTGGCCGCCCATGGGGGCAGCATCGCGGCGGCGCTTGGCGAACCGCCGCGCGGCGCATAGCGCTTCGAATCTAACGCACCGCGCGCTCGTAGGCTCCGGCCACCCGGAACATGCCCGGCTCGTCGAAGTGCCGGATCAGAATCTGCATGCCCACCGGCAGTCCTTCAGCTGTCTTGCCGCAGGGAACGCTCATGCACGGAATCCCGGCCAGGTCGCCGGTGACGGTGTAGATGTCGGCCAGGTACATCGCCATCGGGTCCGCCATCTTCTCGCCCAGCTTGAAGGCGGGGAAGGGTGAAACCGGGGCCACCAGGGCGTCGACGGTCTGGAAGGCGTTCTCGAAGTCGCGCGCGATCAACGCCCGCACTTTTTGTGCCTTCAGGTAGTAAGCGTCATAGTAACCGTGGCTCAGCACATAGGTGCCCAGCATGATACGGCGCTTGCATTCAGCGCCAAAGCCCTCACCGCGTGTTGACCGGTACATGCCCACCAGCGACGAGGCTTCGTCCGATCGCGTGGTGTATCGCACGCCGTCGTACCGGGCGAGGTTCGAACTCGCCTCCGCCGTGCAGATGATGTAGTAGCAGGAGATGGCCCACTCCGTGGCGGGAAGCGACACCTCGACAATCCTGGCGCCGAGGGACTCCAGCACCTTCACCGCCTGATGGATCAGATCGCCGCTTTCGTTGGCCAGTCCGGCGAAGTACTCTTTCGGAAGTCCGATGGTCATGCCCGCCACGCCGCGGTCCAACTCGGCGGTGTAATCGGGCACGGGCGCAAAGGCGCTCGTGGCGTCGTAGTCGTCGCGCCCGGCCACGGTCTTCAACAGCACCGCGGCATCGTGGACGTTGCGGCCGAAGGGTCCAATGTGGTCGAGCGAGCTAGCGAACGCCGTCAGCCCGTAGCGCGAGACGCGGCCGTAGGTGGGTGTCACGCCCACAACACCGCAGAACGAGGCCGGCTGCCGGATCGATCCTCCGGTGTCGGAACCCAGGGAGACCACCGCCGTTCCCTGCGCCACCACCGCGGCCGATCCGCCGCTCGACCCGCCCGGCACACGGTCCAGCGCCACCGGATTTCGCACCGGTCCGAACGCCGAATTCTCGTTCGACGACCCCATCGCGAACTCGTCGCAGTTGGCCTTGCCCAAAATGATGCCGCCTGCATCCTCAAGGCGCTGAACCGCGGTCGCGTCGTAGGGTGGAACGTAGTGCTCCAGCAGCCGGGAGCCGCAGGTGGTTCGGACGCCCTTGGTGACAATCACATCCTTCACCGCCACCGGCACGCCGGCGAGCGGCCCGGCGTCTTCCCCGCGCGCCAGCTTCCCGTCCACCGCGCGGGCCCGCGCCTCGGCGCGTTCCGGGCAGAAGTGGAGATAGGCGTTCGTGGCGGGATTTTCCGCCTGCGCATAACGCAGGGCTTCCTGCGTCAGTTCAAGCGCGCTGAACTCCCGCGCCGCAAGCCCCTGCCGGACCTTCTCAATGGTCAGATTGGCGATTTCCATGCTAGCGTTCGATCACCCTTGGAACCTTGAAGTAACCCTGTCCGGACGTCTTGCTGTTCACCAGCGCTTCGGCGTTTGGCACCAGCCGTTCGGGAATCTCCCGGTCCTCGCGCAGGGTCGCCGTGGCGCCAGCCTGGTACAGCACCTGAGCCATCGGCTCCACGGTGGCCGTGTCCAGTTCGGCCAGCTTGTCCATGTGGGTCAAAATCTCGTCCATGTCGTGCTGCATCCGGGCCAGTTCGGCCTCATTGAGGCTCAAATTGGCCAGATCCGCCACGTAACGGACTTGGTCCAGTGTGATTTTCATGCCTTGTTCTATTCTATGCGGTGGATCGGCGCCGGGCGGCGCGGTAGATTGCGCCGAGGATCGGGTCGGTGATCGCCTCCGCATCATCCAGCGGGCGGGCCGTCTCGGCCCGGGCGGGCAGCCGTCGGGGGATGCCGAGCCGGACCTCAATGCCCTCGAGCGGCATCTCGCCCAGGCGATCGCGCAGATTGGCCTTGATCTGGCGGGACAGGCTCATCAGGTTGCGGCGCCACAGCTCGTCTTCCACCTCGACCACCACGGTTTTACCGTTGTAACCCCGGAACTGGCACCGCTCGGCCAGCCGCCGGCCCACGGCCAGGGGCCAGGCTGCGCGCACCAGTTCTTCGGCCGGAACGGCGTCTGTGCGGAGCTTGGCGAGAAATCGGGCGGCGCGTTCCATCGGGGCGGGGGGAAGATCGATTGTAGCACGCGTTACGATGGCTTTGTGAGTACTTTTACGCTCGTTCTGGCGTCCAAGTCACCGCGGCGCCGCGAGATTCTGGAGCAGGCCGGGATCCCGTTTGTGGTCCGGACGGCGGAGGTGGAAGAGGTGCGCCGGCCGGCGGAACCGCCCGAAGCCTATGTTCTCCGGTTGGCCCAGGCCAAGGCGCAGGCCGTGGAGCGGCTGGCCGGGGAGCGAGTGCTGGGCGCCGATACCGTGGTGGTGGTGGATGGCGAGGTGCTCGAAAAGCCGTCCGGACGGGAGGATGCGGCGCGCATGATCCGGCTGCTTTCGGGGCGCACCCACACGGTCATCACCGGCGTCTGGATTGAGGCCGAGACGGGCGGCCGGGGCTTTGCGGAACGAACCCACGTCCGGTTCCAGGACCTCTCGGAAGGCCAGATTAAGACTTATACATTAAGCCAGGAGCCCTATGATAAAGCGGGTGGTTATGCCATCCAAGGGCTGGCATCGAAGTTCATTGACCGGGTGGAGGGGTGCTACTTCAACGTGGTCGGATTGCCGGTGGCTCGGGTCTATGCGGCGCTCACCAGCGAAGGCCCGGACGGCGGGCATTGAGCCAGTCGGCGAACTCGGCCGGGGCGGCCATGGTGGAGAGCCGGCTCTGCCGCACCAGGGACCACTGATCGAACAGACCCGACGCCTTGATGTCTCGTAGTGAGACTGGCGGCTCGACGCGGCCCAGGTACTTCAGGTCAACCACGGCGGACTTGGGATTTTTCGGATCGTCGCGAGGCGCCGACACCACGCGTGCCAAGCCCACCACCGCGGCCGCACCCATGGAGTGGTAGATGAAGACCGTATCGCCGGGGGCCATCTGACGGATGGCGCGAACGGCCTGCGGGTTTCGTACGCCGTCCCAGACGGTCTGGCCGTCCTTTTCAAACTGTTCGACTGGGTACGTTTCGGGGTCCGTCTTGGCAAGGAAGTAGTTCATGGCCGCGCTACGCCTATTGTACTGGGGTAGGGCATCCCGCGGAGAGGGGTACGCCTAGCCAAAGGCTAGGGGGATAAAACTCGGGCTATGTGTCGTACAATCAAGAAAGGTCCGAAACTTTGCCGGAATACGCCGATCTGACCTAGCAGATGGGTGTTTTCTCCGCCGGAAGGAACTGAGCGGCGCCCGCCGTCCGCGGGTTGCATGGAACCGGTGTTGAGTTGAAAGCGTAGAGAACTTTGTGGTTTCAAGGGATACGATGAGAGCCATGACATGGATCGCGATTCTGGCGTTGGCCGCCGGGGCGGTGTTGGGGCAGGAGCAGAACAAGCCGGAGAGCGACCCGCCGAAGCCGCCCATTCTGCCCGACCCCAAGCCCGAGGTGACTGCGATGCCGTCCGTCGATCCGAACCAATACGTGATCGGCGTGGAAGACATTCTGTTCATCAACATCTGGCGTGAAAACGAGATGTCGGGGCCGGTGGTGGTGCGGCCGGACGGCAAGATCAGCGTGACGCTGCTGGGTGACGTGGATGCCAAGGGATTGACGCTCCAGCAGCTGCAGCAGAAATTGACGGACGACTTGAAGCAAACGCTGATGAAGAATCCGCAAGTATTTGTGAAGCTACAGGCTGCCCGCAGCAAGAAGTACTGCATCAGCGGCGAGGTCAACCGGAGCGGCTGTTTTGAGATGGCTGTCCCGATCAAGATCTTGGAAGCGCTCAGTAATTCGGGAGGGTTGCGCGAGTTCGCCAACTCGAAGAAAATTCTGATTCTGCGCGGCAGTGAGCGATTGAAGTTCAACTACAAAGACGTGGTGAAGGGCAAAAACATGGAGCAGAACATTGAACTGAAGCCCGGCGACCACGTCATCGTGCCCTAAACCGGGATTTCCATTTTGGGTCTCCCGGACCCCAACAGTCTACACCAACGCCTCACTCCCGTGCCGGATTTGATCAGAATCCCCTTTCCGAGGGCGGGCCAGTGCCTGCGGATGGCTTCTTTCGACCATCGCACAAAAACGAAAACTGACAACATGCCTGTTTCCAGCAGTTCTTTCGACACCTCTCCC
>Ga0194132_10004133_pt1 | contig 25048 bp, 25 predicted proteins | sample TA2KigOf80mmetaG_FD_148612 | JGI IMG/M metagenome (GOLD analysis project Ga0194132, IMG submission 148612) | Freshwater microbial communities from Lake Tanganyika, Tanzania - TA2015054 Kigoma Offshore 80m | ecosystem: Environmental > Aquatic > Freshwater > Lake | place: Tanzania: Lake... | reverse complement strand
TGAGCTATGCGAGAGCGTCAAGATGGGGCGTCACAGTGACGCCCCCCCCCCGCGAGGAAGGGTTATCCACCGAGAACACAGAGAGCGCAGAGGTGAAGAGGAAACGTAGGAATGGAGAGGAAGAGGGGAGTTGTTATCCGCAGAGAACGCAGATAGGGGGTGATGTAGAAAGATGATCCACCGAAACCACTGAGGACACTAAACGGAATGGAGAGGGGAATTGGACAGGCAGGTGAGTTGACGTGTCGTTGACGGGAGTGTGGGATGTTGTTACCATCCCGCCGTTTTGAGCGCGATGCAGGAGGCGGTATGAAACTTGCGGGACAAGTGGCGATCGTAACGGGAGCGGCCTCGGGGCAGGGGCGCGCCGTTTCGATCCTGTTCGCCCAGGAGGGTGCGAAGGTGGCGGTTGCGGATATCAATATGGCGGGGGCGCGCGAGACGGTGGCGATGATCCGCAAAAACAAGGGGAAGGCCTTCGCGGTGAAGTGTGACGTGACGAAGGAGCCTCAGGTGAAGCGGCTGGTGGAGCGGACGGTGGAGCGTTTTGGGAAACTGACGATCCTCTACAACAACGCCGGCACCTTCCGCCAGGGTGCCGATTTCATCACCAACCAGGACCTGCCGGGCTGGCGCAGAGTGGTTGATGTGAACCTGACCGGCACCTTCCTCTGCTGCAAGCATGGCGTGCCGGAGATCGAGAAGGCGGGCGGCGGCGTCATCGTGAACGTCGCCTCCAGCCTAGGGCTCACAGGCACCAACGGCCTCATGACCTACGTCTCATCCAAGCACGGCGAGATCGGCCTCACCAAGGAGCTGGCGACGGAGCTGGGGCCGAAGAATATCCGTGTCAATGCCATCTGTCCGGGCCCCATCGATACGCCTATGCTGGAGAAGTCGGGCGTTGTGGGCGAACGGCGCGCCCAGATGGCCGCACGGCTTCCCCTCCGGCGCATCGGCACGCCCGAGGATGTGGCCAAGCTGGCCCTCTTTCTCGTCTCCAATGATTCCTCATACGTCAGCGGCGCCCATATCGTCATCGATGGCGGCACCTCCGCTAGGTATTAGCAGAGCGAGTGCGAGTTGGAGAAAGGCCTGCCGCTCATGAAGGCGATAGTATGCTCAAAACACGGTCCTCCTGACGTTCTGCGCCTCCAAGAGGTGCGAAAGCCTGCGCCCAGAGGCGATGAGGTGCTGGTGCGGGTGTGCGCTGCGACCGTGACGAGAGGGGATGTCGTCCTTCGAAGGCTCCATCCTTTGGTGCTCGTCCCTTTGCGATTGTTTGGCATGCGAAGGATGAAGATACCCGGGGTCGAACTGGCGGGCGTCATCGAGGAGACGGGCCGAAAGGTGCAGGGCTTCAAGGCTGGCGACCAGGTCTTTGGGACCACGACGGGGCTTGCCTATGGGGCCAACGCCGAATACGTATGCCTGCCCGAAAAGCGGCGGTTAGGCGTGCTGGGGATAAAGCCGGCGAACATGACCTTTGAGGAGGCCGCTGCCGTCCCTGTCGGCGGGATGACTGCGCTGCACATCCTCAGGAAGGCGAATCTCCAGAGGGGACAAAAGGTGCTTATCTATGGCGCGTCCGGAAGCGTGGGGACCTTCGCCCTCCAGCTTGCCAGGCACTTCGGAGCGGACGTGACCGGGGTCTGCAGTTCGGCGAACATGGAATTGGTGAAATCCCTCGGAGCCGGTACGGTCATCGACTATGCAAAAGAAGACTTTTCGGCCCGTGGCGAGACCTATGATGTCATCTTTGACGCGGTGGGCAAGATCTCCCGCTCCCGCAGCAAGAAGGCGCTCAAGGAGCGAGGGGTCTATCTCACCGTCAAGTCTCTCACGAAGGAGAAGACAGAATACCTGGCCTTCCTGAGAGAATTGATCGAAGCAGGAAATCTGCGAGCGGCGATCGATAGGCGCTACCCCTTGGAGCAGGCTCCCGAGGCCCACAGGTACGTTGAAACTGGGCACAAAATGGGAAACGTCGTCATCACGGTGCAGCCGGGGTAGCAGCGGCCTGCGGTCGTTACCGGTACTTTGGCATGACCTCTTTGGCGAACCAGTCCATCGCCTCGGTGAGGTGGGAGAGTTCGCGGTAGCGGAAGTTCACATTGAAGTGCGTGGCCCCGGCCGCCTTCCAGGTCTTCATCTGCTCGTGGATATCTTCCGGCGTGGTAAGGGTTGAGGCAGTCTCCAGGTTCCGCCGGACGAGCCTCTGGTAGTACTCGGAGTCGCCTGCGATCTGCTTCACGCGCGCCTCGATCTGCTCCGCCGAGCGCTTCGGCGCGGCCACTTCGTTGCGCAGCACCGGTCCGATGGGCGCGACGACCGCGATATCCGGGTCGCGGCCTGCCTCCTTCGCCACGCCGCGCCCGTAATCGGTCAGATTCTTCATCTGGGGGGGCTTGATCAGGAATGGCGCCCAGCCCTGGCAGAGGGAATAGGCGCGGCGCACGGCGGGACGTTCGTTGCCTCCAGCCCAAATTGGAAGAGGGCGCTGCAGGGGCTTTGGCGAGAGGACCATATCCCGCGATTGGTGGTACTTCCCTTGGTAGGTGAAGGCCGGCTCGCGCCAGAGCCCCTGAATGATTTTGATGTACTCGTCGGTGATGGGGCCGCGCTCATCGTAGGAGACGCCCAGGGCCTCGAACTCGGGCTTCATGTGGCCCACGCCGGCGCCCATCACGGCGCGGCCCCGCGAAAGTACATCGAGGGTTGCCATGGACTTGGCGATGGTGAAGGGGTTCCGGTAGGGCAGCACGAGGACGCTTGTGACGAGCCGCACCCGCTTGGTGAACGCGGCGACGAAGGAGAGGGTGGCGATCGCGTCATACCAGCGTGGCGCGATCAGGGTGCTGCTGGCCTTCGGGATAACTGGATGGTCCTGGGCGGTGACGTAGTCGAAGCCAAGGGCGTCCGCCTTCTTGGCGATCGCAATGACGCCCTGTAAAACCTGCTGCTGGTCCCACCGCCCGGCCGAGTTCGGGTTCACCCCAGGGAGGCCTATGCCGAAGCGCATTATTGCACCTATTTGTCAGGATGACCTAAGGGATGAAAGCACAAGGTTCAGCGGGCTAATTTGGTGACCTTCACAGTCGCAGTCGATGCCTGTCCTAGGCCGAGAATAGTGGGATTCCTGATTACTAGTTGACCATCCTGAGTCAGTTCACAGAGCCCGGAGTAACTTCTGGTTTCTGCCACTCTAGGGCACGCTCCTCCAGCCCACTCGGCGCTGGCCCCCTCGCCTCCTGAGGTGTATTCCAGCCTATAAAGTCCTTTGGAGAGCTTATAAGACCAAAATTGCCCATCAGCTATGCTCTTGAAATCATCAACTACGACTTTGTCCGAACTCTTGCAGGCCGCCACGCTGCCCAAGAGTACAAGGGTAACCAACCCCAATAACATGATTCTGCCTAGTTGAGTTCCAGTGGGCATGATTGCTCTCCTTGCTGACACGGGCTTGTCACCTAGTCGCTATTCGTACTTCGGCATCACTTCCTTCGCGAACCAGTCCATGGACTCCAGCAGGTGGCTCAGCTCCCGGTAGCGGAAGTTAGCGTAGATGTTCGTGGCCCCCGCGTCCAGATACTCCTGTATCTTGGCGCACGTCTCCTCGGCGCTGGTCAGCGTCCCGGGGATGGCGCTCTTGTGGACCGCGGCAGGCGCGATGCTTCCCACTGGCGCGTTACACGTCAGGGGCTGCTGCCGCTTCGTCTCTGCGGAAACCTTCCGGATTACCGCCGTGCAATCGCGGTACTCCCCCGGCGTGATGGAGAAGGGGTGCCACCCTTCGCCGTATCGCGCCGCCCGTGCGGCTGCGGCTGTGCTGTTGCCGCCCACCCACACGGGCGGGTGCGGCTGTTGGACGGGCCTCGGAGAAATCATCATCGGCTCGAACGTCCAGTATTTCCCGGAGTATCCCGCGGCATCCTTGCTCCACAACGCCTTGATGATCTGGATGTACTCATCCGTCACGGCGGCCCGTTCGGTGTAGTTCGCCTTCAGCGTCTCGAACTCCCGCACCAGGTGGCCGATGCCCACCCCCAGGGTGAGCCGCCCGTTGGAGAGGGCGTCCAGCGTGCCGTATGCCTTGGCCACGTCAAAGGGCGAGCGGTAGGGCAGGATCAGAACGCTGGTGAGGACGCGCACCCGGCTCGTCATACCTGCCACGTAGCTCAGCGTTGCCAGCGCATCGAACCAGCGGTGCCCCATGTCTGGGTTGCGCTCGGCTGGGATAACGGCGTGGTCGCAGCAGGAGACAAGGTCGTACCCGAGGGCGTCGGCCTTCTTCGCCACAGCCTCCACCCCCGCGACGACCTGCTCGTCCGTCCAGAGCGGCGTCCCCATGGGGTGGATACACGGCAGGCCAAGGCCGAAGCGCACCGCCACGGCTATTTCTGCTCCTGGTCGTTACTCTGGGCGGCAAAGATGTTCCGGAAGTTTTGGATGAGCCCGGTGAACTCCATCGGCAGCACGAACTTGGTCGAGGGGCTTGCCCCAAGAGACTTGAGCATTTCCAAGTATTGCAGGCTCATCGTCTTGGGGTCCACCTTGTTCGCGGCGGCAAAGATGGTGCTCAGGGCGGTAGCATAGCCTTCGGCCTGGAGGCGCTGGGATTCGCGGCCGGCTTCCGCCTTGAGGATCTGGGCCTGCTTCTCACCTTCCGCCTTCAGGATGGCCGCCTGTTTTTCGCCCTCGGCGACGGTGATGGAGGCCACCTTTTTGCCCTCCGCGTCTATAACGGCAGCGCGCCGCTCGCGTTCGGCGGCCATCTGCCTGTTCATGGCGTCCTGGATAGCCTTCGGCGGGATGATTTCCTTTATCTCAACGGTGGTTACTTTGACGCCCCAGCGGACCGTCACTTCATCAAGCTTCACTCGAAGGATCGTGTTGATCTCTTCGCGCTTGGCCAGGACGTCATCCAGGGAGATATCGCCGATGACCGCGCGCAGGGTCGTCGTGGCGATGCCTTGCGCCGCACCGATGAAGTCCTGCACTTCCAGGACGGATTTCTCGGCCTGGTCCTGCATCACGCGGAAGTAGATCAGAAAGTCGATATCGATCGGCGCGTTGTCCTTGGTGATGGCCGTCTGGCTCGGGATGGCGATAAAGCGCTCTCGGAGGTCTATCCGCTTGCTGCCGCTATTGAGGATGGGCCACAGCCAGCGGATGCCGGGCTGCCGTATCTCCGTGAAGCGCCCGAAGCGAAGCACCATCAGCTTTTCCCATTGTCGCACGATCGTGATCGGCATAGGTCTCCTTACCGGTGAAAGAGGCGCGGCGCAGTGTGGCGCTCTACCTTACGATGGCCCTCCGCCCGCGTCAACCTTTCTGGACTGGCCTCACCTTTAGCGTCAGCCCTTCTACGCTCACAACCTTTACCTCCACATCACGCTCGATGTGGGAGCGGTCTACCGCCTCGGCTGACCACTCCTCGTCGGCCACATAAACGGTTCCCACGGGATCCAGTGCCCGTTTCACCCGGGCTGTCTGGCCCACTACCGTCCGCGCGTCGGAGGGTGTCACCCGCTCCGGCGAGGTTCTCTTTCCCCGGACTGCCAGGAAGCCGGTGGCGATGAGCAGCGCCCCGATGCCGCCGCTCACTCCGCCGATCAGCCACGGGCTGACCCGGATATCGGGGCCGGAGAAGTTTGGCGTGCCGCCGGTGAAGGGTGCGAAAAGGAAAAGGAGGCCGAAGATCAGCGCCAGGACGGCGCTGACGCCGAAGACCCCAAAGCCCGGCAGATGCAGCTCCACGGCGGCCAGAATCACCCCAAGGGCCACCAGGCCCACCCCCGCCCAGTTCACCGGCAGGTTGCCGAAGGCGATGAAAGCCAGGGCAATCATGATGGCTCCTGCGACTCCTGGGATGACCAGCCCGGGGCTGTAGAGTTCGATGAGGATGCCCAGGGAGCCGAAGGAGAGCAGCAGGCTCGTGACGTTGGGGTCGGCGATGAAGCGGATGAAGCGCTCGAACCACGTCAGCCGTTCCTGGCCGCACAGGCGCAGCGGCTCGATGCAGCTCACCCCGGCCGTGTCCAGCGCGATCTGGCTGCCCCCGGCCAGCGGCACGGTGCGGCCGTGTATCTGCGCGAGCAGGTCATTGGCGTCGGTGGCGATGAGGTCGAGGATCCTTCCATCCAGCGCCTCCTTTGCGGTGTAGGAAGCGGCCCCGGTCACCATTGCCTCGAGCGGGGCGGGATTGCGCCCTCGGGCCTCGGCGATGCTCCGCATCAGCGCGGCGGCGTCGTTGGTCGCCTTGCTCTTGATTGTGGAGGGCAGGTCTTCACCGCCGCCGCCTACGGGAGAGGATGCGCCGATGTTCGTCCCCGGCGCCATGGCGGCGATATGCCCCGCCGCCACGATGAACGCCCCCGCCGAGCCTGCGTGCGCCCCCGCCGGGGAAACGTACGTCGCCACCGGCACCTTGGCCTCCAGGATGCGCTGCACCATATCGCGCATGGAGCTTAGCAGTCCGCCCGGCGTGTCCACCCGGATGATGACCAGCCGGGCTCCTTCCTGCTCCGCCCGGTCCAAGCTGCGGTCCAGGTAGCGCGCATGATTCGGGTCGATCGCATCGTCCAGCGTGATGATGATGACGCCGCTGCCACCTGCCGGCTGGGCGGAGATGAGGGAAGGCAGGAAGCCCAGCGTGCAGAGGGCAAGAAAGAAGAGCAGACGGGAAAGACGGAAGACCTTCGCCATGCTCCACCTCGCGCACATTATAGATGGTCGCCTGCATAGGCTGACTGGTCTTTGTTACTATTTGTGCCTATGTCCCCCGTCATCCATGCCGAGCGCCTTGTCAAACGCTATGGCGGTTTCACCGCCGTGGACGGCGTCGATTTTGCCGTCGAGCCCCAGGAATGCTTCGGCATCCTCGGCCCCAACGGCGCGGGCAAAAGCAGCACCATCCGCATGATCTCCTGCGTCTCCCCGGTAACCAGCGGGAGGCTGCTGGTGGAGGGGCGCGATGTCATGCTGGAGGCGCGCGCCATCAAAGCTACCCTTGGCGTGGTGCCCCAGGAAGATAACCTGGACGAGGAGATCAGCGTCATCAAGAACCTCCAGGTCTATGCCCGCTACTTCGATATTCCCTCCGCCGAAGCCTTGCGCCGCGCCACCGAGGCCCTGGCCCTCATGGAGCTTACGGAGAAGCGGCGCGCCGCAATCGATACCCTCTCGGGTGGGATGAAGCGCCGTCTCCTCATCGCCCGGGCCATGCTCAACAAGCCCCGCATCATCATCCTTGATGAGCCCACAACGGGCCTGGATCCCCACGCGCGTCACCTTGTCTGGCAGCGCCTGCGGCAGCTTCGCGGTCAAGGGGCCACCATGGTGCTGACGACCCATTACATGGACGAAGCCGCCAACCTCTGCGACCGCATCGCCGTGATGGACCAGGGGCGCATCCTGGATACGGGCACGCCACAGCAGCTCATCGAACGCCACGCCGGGAAAGAGGTTGTGGAGGTCCGCGTTGCGCCCTGGGAGAAGGAGCACGGCATGACGGCCCTGAACGGAAAGGCGCGCCGCACCGTCGATGCCGGAGACGCCCTGCTCCTAGTGGGCGCAGAGGGTCCTGGGCTAGAGGCGAGTCTGGCTGGCGGGAAGGCCGAGGTCCTCCGCCGCCGCCCAAACCTGGAGGACGTCTTTCTCCTCATCACGGGTCGGGGGCTGAAATAGCCGTGCAAGCCATAGTCCGTCCCACCTACCGCAGCTGGTGCGCCTGGCAGCGTAACCGGGACGTCTACCTCAAGCAGTGGAAGACCAACGGCCTGGCCTTTTTCTTCGAGCCGGTCCTCCTCTACATCATCATGGGCCTCGGCATGGGCAAGGTGATTCAAGACATCGAAGGGATGAGCTACCGCGAGTTCATCGGCCCTGGGCTGGTGGCCGGCTACGTGATGCAGATCGCGGTGATGGAGAACGGCTGGGGCACCTATTTCCGGATGGCCGTCCGACGCACATTCGACGCCATGATCGTCACCCCCGTGAGCATCGAAGACGTCATCACCGGCGAGATTCTCTGGGGCGCGACCCGTGGCGCGCTCACAGGATTTGTCGTTCTCCTCATCATCGCCATTGCAGGGGATGTGAACTCGCCCATGGCGCTCCTGGTGATTCCTGCGGCCTTCCTCACCGGGCTGGTTTTCGCGGGCGCGTCGGTCATCTACACCTCTCAGGCTCCCTCGTCCGATTTCATCGGCCCCTTCTTCTCCATCATCATCTACCCGATGTTCTTCATCGCCGGCGTCTTTTTCCCCATCGGCGAGCTGCCCCGAGCCCTGGAGGTCTTTGCCTGGTGCCTGCCGCTCACCTGGAGCGTGGATATCATGCGCCACCTGATGGAGGGCGAAGTGAACGTGACGATGCTTTGGGGAACAATCGGCCTCATCGCCCTCTCTACGTTCTTCTACGCCGTCTCCCTGGTGTTGATGCGCCGTCGCCTCATCAGGTAGCTGGCGCGCCTGGAGACAGTTGCCACTGTCGGCTCCCTCCCAATCGACATTGACATAATCAGCTGTTCCCTGCCTTCGACACAGGTGGTAAGATAGATTGTGCTTGTGTTCACATTCACAATGTCGACTTGTTGGAGTACCAGATGGCATCGAACACGGTGGAAGAATCGATAAGTTCGACGAAGGGGAAGACGCTACAGACGCGCATCCTCTTTCGCCGGGACACCACCCCGGAGCACTGGAGCATTGGCTTGGAGAAGCCTGCCGGGTTCACCTTCAAGCCGGGCCAGTACGTCACCATCGGCACCGGCGGCATAGAGCGCCCGTACTCCATCGTCTCTGCGCCCTGCGAGCCGCACATTGAGCTGTACATCGAGCTGGCGCCGCCGCCCCTGGGTAAGCTCACGCCGCTGTTGCATGCCCGCAAGGCAGGCGATAGCCTCTCCATCCGGCCATCCGCCAAGGGGCGCTTCACCTTCGAGCCGGGCTATGCGAACCAGGTGATGGTGGCGACGGTGACGGGCATCGCGCCGTTCCTGAGCATGATTCGAGATTACCGCGCGCGCCAGGCTTCGGGGCAGCGCTTCTTCATTCTTGATGGCGCCAGTTACCACGATGAACTGGCCTATCGCAGCGAGCTAACGCGACTCGTCGCCGCTGAGCCCCAGCGCTTCGCCTACGTTCCAACCGTGAGCCGTCCCCAGGAGCCGCGCAACGCCGCCTGGACCGGGGAGCGTGGCAGCGTGAACACCATTGTTGGGAAGTATCTGGCCCAGTGGGGCCTTGCGCCGCAAGAGACGATCGTCTACGCCTGCGGCCACCCAGGGATGATCGAGGATGTGAAGGCCCGCCTTTCGCCCCAGGGCTGGAAGGTCAAGGAAGAGCGCTACTGGAAGGACTGACCTTCGGAGTGCCCCTTCTCCGCTGCCGTCGCTCTTTCGGCTGTTTTGCCACCTGCGCTCCCTTGGGCTATGCTTCTCGCCATCACTGCAGGGGGCGTGGCGATGGAGATCCTGGATGGGCACCACCACATGAGCGTCATCGAAGGCTTTGCGCACAGCGGCTATACCGCCAAGGGCAAGCGCGATAACCCGGATGAGCTGGAGCACCGCACCCGTGTGGCGGCCATGGAGGCCAGCGGCATCCAGCGAGCCATCATCGGCCCGGCCTATCAGTACCTTTTGCCCAACGGCGTGGCAGATACGGCGAAGATCAACGACAGACTGGCCGCCTTCCGCGACCGCGATAGGAGCCGCTTCCCCTTCGCCATCGCCGCCTGCGAGCCGCGCCAGGGCGACGCCGCCCTGGAGGAAATCTCGCGCTGCAAACGCACGCTGGGCATGGCGGGGGTCATGTTCCACAGCCGCCTCCAGGGCTGCTACGTGGATTCGCCGTGGATGCGCAACTGTCTCCGCGCCATTGTTGATGAGGGGATGATCCCCTTTGTGCACAGCCACCACGGCGATCAGCTGGAGGCTCCGTGGCGCGTGGAGCGCCTGGCGAAGGAGTTTCCGAACACAACCTTTATCATCCTGGACGGCCTGGCCGGATACGAGGAGACGGAGCTTTTTTACGATGTTGTGGAGCGGACGGGCAACTTGGCCTTCGATACGGGGATGTGGTCGGGCGGGGCGCGGAAGGTGAGCGAGGTGGCGAAGCGGATCGGCCACGAGCGCCTCATTTTCAGCTCCAACCTCTACTCCTACCCCATGGGCTACAAGCGCTCGCTCATGGTGGAGGAACTCACAGGCTCCGACCTGACCGATGCGCAGAAGAGGGACGTCTTGGCCCTGAACCTCTACCGGGTGCTGGGGCAGCGGCCCTTAGGCGAGCGACGGATCCGGGGATAGGTGAGCAAAGAGACGCATGCAAGAGCTTGACGGCGTGGTCCGGGAGCCTTCCAAGCGCGATAGGTTCCTCTATGGCTTTCTCCTCGGGCTCGTCCCTATCCTGGTGACGACCTTAGCCCTTGGCGGCGTGTGGGGCCTGAAGAAGTCGGGCATCGTCCTCGCCATCTGCGCCTTCTTCGCCGTCGTGAGCCTCATCGCCCACTACTTCAACTACAAGCGCTTCTCTGCCGGCCTCCTCTTTATATCGCTCTCCGTTGGGCTGGTTATCTCGGTCATCTTCACCATCTTCGTCATCGGCGCGCTGCAGGAGCTAGCCAGGGAGAAGGGGATCAACCCGAACCGGCGGACGTAGTTGGGCGTCCCTCATTACTCTCCCGTCCCTTGCCGCCTTGCAACTCAGTGTTAGAATCGCGGCAGTGCAGAGGGGAATTTCTTTCACCCTCTCCTTCATCCTCTCCCATCGAGGGCGAGGAGATGCAAGCCATCCTGACAGGAGGCCCTCATGAAGTACAGCGTCATCTCCTCCGATTCCCACGTCTGCGAGCCGGGGGACGTGTGGACCAAGCGCATCGATAAGAAGTACCGCGACCGCGCGCCGCACCTCATCCACGAAGGCGGCTTCGATAAGCTGGTCTTTGATGGCTTGCCCGCCAGCAATGCCGGGATGATGGGCCCCGCCGGGCGCACGCCTGAGCAGATGAAGGATGTGAAGCTCTTCGAGCATAACCGCAAGGGGGGCTACGACCCGGACGCGCGCCTGAAGGACATGGCGATGGACGGCGTGGACGCCGAGGTCCTCTATCCCACCGCCGGCCTTCGCATGTGGCGCCTGCCCGATCGCGATTACGCCACCGCCTGCATCCGCGCCTACAACGATTGGATGGCCGAGTTCTGCGCCACGCACCCTAAGCAGCTCAAGGGCCTGGGCCTGGTGCCGATGCACGACATCGAGCAGGCGGTGCTGGAGGCCAAACGCATCAAGCAGATCGGCCTGGCAGGGGTGATGATTACGATTTCCCCGGAGGAGCAGCGCTCCTATAACGACCCGATGTACGAACCCCTCTGGGCTACCGCCGCGGACATCGGCATGCCGATCAGCATGCATATCCTGACCGCGGTGGGGCGCGACCCGTTCCAGCAGTTCGCGGTGGACTATGCCTCCATGTCCAACTGGATGATCCGCTCGCTGACGGCGATCATCTTCTCCGGGGTCTTCCAGCGGCACCCGAAGCTGAAGATGATTTCCGTGGAGGCGGACATCGGCTGGGTGGCGAATTTCATCCACCGGATGGACCATACGATGTGGAAGCACGGCCCGCGCCTGGGGCTGAAGCTGGAGAAGAAGCCGAGCGAATACTTCAGGTCGAACGTGCTGGCCACGTTCATGTCGGACGAGGCGGGGATGCGGACATGGGACATCATCGGCGAAGACAACATCATGTGGTCGAACGACTATCCGCACGCCGATAGCATCTGGCCGAACTCCCAGGCGATCATCAAGCGCGAGTTCACAGGGGTGCCGGAGCGGGCGAAGAAGAAGATCCTGGCGGAGAACTGCGCGAAGCTGTACGGGTTTGCGTAACGGGAAAGAGAGTATCCACAGAGAGCGCAGAAGGCGCAGATAGAAGAGCAGGAGTTCGTCTGAAGTGAGACGGGAGGTCCGGTGAGAGGCTAGGCTTAGAGGGCGTCCGTGGCCATGCGGCCTGGCAGGAGCTTGACCAGGGACCTGTCTATCTCGGCGATGGTGGGACGTCCGGTGAACGCCATCGCGATCTCGAGCTCTTCGCGGAGCATCCCCATCATCGCTTTCAGGCCGCGTTCGCCGTCGGCGGCCCCGCCGGCGATGAAGTCGTAATCGCCCCGGGGCAGCTTGGCCCTGGCGGCCTCCTCGAAGTCGAAGAGGTTGACGGGGAACAAGCCGTTATTCCACGCGCTTGATGCCGTAGTGGAAGTCGCCGTCCAGCATCCGTGCGAGGAGCTGGGGCTTCACGACGCGGGCATCGCGGATGCCGATGCCTCGCTCCTGCAATTCCTGGCTGATCTGCTCGGCGTCCATGGGCTTGTTCTCATGGATGAGAATCAGGCGGAAGACGGCCTCCAGGAGCGGGAGCTCGGCGGTGACGAAACCTTCGAGCTTGCTGAGATCGGCCATGGTGACGGGGCCCTTGCGCTTCTTCTTCGCGCTCTTATCTCCGCCGTCCACATCGCCTGCGCGCAGCTCGATCATGGACTCCAGGGAGCGGCCGTGCTGTTTGAACCAGGCCTCGTCTATGCGGTACTTGGGGAGCGCTGCGACCGTCGTATTTTCGGAACCCTTGTCAGCCATGGTGCACCTCTCTGCTGGTTCTTTCTCAAGTTCGTATCGGGACTATTCCTGTTCTTCCGTCCAATCGAGCATCTGGACGTCCACGGTGGAGCCTGCTGGCATGACGGGCACATCCTCCGGGCAGACGGCCAGGCCGTTGGCCCTGGCCATGGAGGTCAGGACGCCAGAGCTTTGGGAGCCGGTGAGGCGGGCGTAGTAGCGGCCATCGCGCTTGGTAACGCGGACGCGAGCGTAGACGCGGCGGTCGTCCGTGTTTTCGATTGCGTCTTCCAGCACGGCCTTGATCGTCGGCTTGGCCAGGTGGGTCTTGCCGAGCATCTTAAGGATGGCGGCGCGCCCGAACTGCTCGAAGGCGACCAGGGAGCTGACGGGGTTGCCGGGCAGGCCCAGGTGCGGCACACGGCGAACGGCTCCCCCGCGGCCGCGGGCCTCCAGCGCGCCGAAGGCGAGGGGTTTGGCCGGGCGCATGCGCACCGTCCAGAAGGCGATCTGCCCCTGCTTCATGAGGACGTCTTTCACGATATCGTAATCGCCGCGGGAGACGCCTGCGGTGGTGATGAGCATATCGGCGGAAAGGCCTTCGCGGATCTTGGCCTCCAGGTCCGGCAGGTTGTCCCTGGCGATGCCGAGGAGCTTGGGGATGCCGCCATAGCGGAGGACCGAGGAGGCGATGGAGTAGCTGTTGCTGTTGTAGATTTTCCCAGGGGCCAGCGGCTCCGATGGGTCGGACAGCTCATCGCCGGTGGCGAGGATGGCGACGACGGGGCGGCGGATGACGCGCACGGTGGCGCGGCCCAGGGAGGCGATGACGCCGATCTCGGCGGGGCGAAGGACAGCGCCCTTGGGAAGGACGACGGCGCCCTGCTCGATATCTTCCCCCGCGTAGCGGATGTTCGCGCCCTTGGGGAGCGCGGCCAGGATGCCGATCTCCTCGTGCTTCGTCTCGCCGTGTTTGGCGCGATGGAGCTCGTCCGTCTCCTCAAAGGGGACGATGGTGTCCGCCCCGGGCGGGACCAGGGCGCCGGTCATGATGCGGATGGCGGCGCCGGGAGCGACGGCCTTGGAGGGGACCTGCCCGGCGGCCAGATGGCCGATGACTTTGAGCGTGGCCTTGCCGCCATCGCTCGCGCGGGCGATATCGGCGGCCTGGACGGCATAGCCATCCATGGAGGAGTTGGCGTGCGGAGGAACCGGGAAGGTTGCGCGAAGCTCTTCGGCCAGGACTTGGCCGAGGGCCTCTAGTAGGGGGCGCTCCTCGACCTCAAGGGAATTGACATAACCCAATATCTTTTCAAGGGCCTGCTCCACGGAGAGCCAGTCCGGCATCTTGGGCATACCGTGGTGGGTGCGCTTGCTATGGGTATGCACGTGCACGGGTATCTGAGGGCCTCCGGGGAGCGATCGGGAACCCAATTGTAGGGGAGGCTCCCCAGGAGCGTCAACGAAGAGGTCTCCCTGCCTTTGCTATCATAGGCTTACCAGACCTACTCAACAGAGGTACCATGACAGCATGAGCGCCATGAAGGGTAAGAACAGCCAGCTCTCGCCGGGACAGCGTGAGGCGTTGCTCAAAACGCTGAAGGACCGTTTCGGGAAGAACATGGCCCGCCATGGAGGTATCGAATGGGCTAAGGTCCAGGCAAAGCTGGAGGCGAATGCTGAAAAGCTATGGTCGCTCATTGAGATGGAGAGAACCGGCGGCGAACCGGATGTCGTCGGTCATGACAGCAAGACGGGCGAGTATAGCTTTTATGATTGTTCGGCGGATAGTCCGAGCGGCCGCAGGAGCCTGTGCTACGACCGTGAAGCGTTGGAGTCACGGAAAGAACACAAACCCAAAGATAGCGCAATCGCGATGGCGGCCGCCATGGGCATTGAGCTTTTGACGGAAGAGCAGTACCGAGAGCTGCAGAAGCTCGGCGATTTCGATACGAAGACCTCGAGCTGGGTGAAAACGCCTTCCGCTATCAGAAAACTCGGCGGCGCCATCTTTTGCGATCGCCGGTACGATATGGTCTTCGTCTATCACAACGGCGCGGAATCGTACTACGCCGCCAGGGCCTTCCGCGGCGCGCTAAGGGTTTAACGCCGGCCTCGTGTTTGCCCCCGGTTTTCCGGGGGGCTATACTGGGGAGAATAGCCTGCGTTTCTCCCGGCGGCGATGTATGGCGGCCACGCTCCAAACACTGCTTGAAAAGGCGAAGGTCTACCTCCCCACTGAGAAGTCGGACGCGATCGAGGAGGCGTACCGGTTCGCCGAGGAGTGCCATAAGGGGCAGAAGCGCGCCTCCGGCGTGCCCTATATCGAGCATCCGCTGAACGTGGCCATCCTCCTGGCCGATCTACGGCAGGATGCCGGGGCGGTCACGGCCGCGCTTCTCCATGACGTCATCGAAGACTGCCACGTCTCCCGCCAGGAGATAGACCAGCGCTTCGGCCTGGACGTCAGCAAACTGGTGGACGGCGTCACCAAGCTGAGCAAGATCGAGGCGCACACCGCCACGGAGACGCCCGGGCCCATGGCCATCCGCCAGGGCGAGCCGAAGGTGCAGGCGGAGAACCTGCGGAAGATGCTGGTGGCGATGGCGGAGGATGTGCGCGTCATCCTGATCAAGCTGGCGGACCGCCTGCACAATATGCGGACGCTGAGCGTCCTTTCTCCCGAGAAGCAGCAGCGCATCGCCCAGGAGACGCTGGACGTCTACGCGCCGCTGGCGCACCGCCTGGGCATCGCCAGCCTCAAGTGGCAGCTGGAGGATCTGGCCTTCCAGGTGCTGGACGGCGAGAAGTACGAGGAGATCGCCCGGATGCTGGCGCAGACGCGGAGCCAGCGCGAGGACTTTATCCGGCAGGTCAAAGAGATGCTCGCCAAGGAGCTGGACCGGGCGAGCATCAAGGCGGAGGTCTCCGGCCGGGCGAAGCATATCTACAGCATCCACCAGAAGATGGAGCGCTATGCGGCCCAGGGGAAGGACTTTAACCGCATCTACGACCTCTTTGCCCTGCGCGTCATCGTGGACGACATCGCCACGTGCTACCAGGTGCTAGGGATGGTCCACAGCCTCTGGCGGCCCATCCCCGGAGAGTTCGACGACTATATCGCGAACCCGCGGGAGAACATGTACCAATCGCTGCACACAGCGGTGTGGGGCCCGCAGATGACGCCCTTCGAGATCCAGATCCGCACCTTCCGCATGCACGATGTAGCGGAGTACGGCGTGGCGGCGCACTGGCGCTACAAAGAGGGCGGCCACGGCGACGGGCGCTTTGAGGAGAAGATGAAGTGGCTGCGGCAGCTCCTTGACGTGCACCAGGAGACCAAGGGCGCGGAGGAGTTCGTCGAGACGGTCAAGTCCGATATCTTTCAGGATCAGGTCTTTGTCTACACGCCCAAGGGGCAGGTGATCGAGCTGCCCTTCGGCGCGACGCCGATAGACTTCGCCTACCGGATTCACACAGAGCTGGGCCACCGATGCGTAGGGTCAAAGGTCAACGGCGCGATGGTTTCCCTGGACACGCCACTCCGCAACGGCGATACGGTGGAGATCGTCCCGGCCAAGGGCCCCAAGGGGCCGAGCCTGGACTGGCTCAATCCCGACCTGGGCTTTGTCCACACGGCGAACGCGCGGGACAAGATCCGCATCTGGTTCCGCAAGCGGGCGCGGAGCGAGAATATCGAGCAGGGGCGCGCGATCCTCGAGCGGGAGATGCGGCGCTTGCAGATCGGCATCTCGGAAGAGGCGGCGGCCGCGGTGCTGGGCTTCGGCAATGTAGACGATATGCTCGCCACCATCGGCTCGGGCGCGCTCTCCACGAACCAGCTTGCGACGAAGCTGTTGGATCACGAAGAGCCGCCTCTGCCGCAGGCGCCGCCCACCGGCCCATCGGCCCCTGCGGTCGAGCGCGACGGCGTGAGCGATTCGGTCATCGTGATGGGCCAGCGGAACATGCTAACGCGCCTGGCACAATGCTGCCACCCGGTGCCGGGGGACAAGATCGTGGGCTTCATCACTCGGGTGCGAGGCGTGACGGTCCATCGCAAGAGCTGCCGCTACTTGGCGGGCGTGGGCGAAAGGGAGCGGATCGTGGAGGTCACTTGGGGCATGCCGGGGCGGGCCTACACGGCCACCGTCTCCATAGAGGCGCTGGACCGCATCGGCCTGCTGCACGATATCACCGCCGTGGTCTCCGCCGAGAAGGTGAACATCGTCAATGTGGAGAACCTGCATCTCAAGCGCGGCATGGTGACGGAGGTGCTGAAGCTGGAGACGACGGGCGCGGCGCAGCTGAGCAAGCTCCTCTCCCGGCTGGAGCACGTGAAGGGCGTGGTGAAGGTCTCGCGCAGCGGGTGAGCAGAAGCCACAGATTGGCAGAGATGTAAGGGAGAAGAGGTTCAGAGAGCAAGGAGCAGGGTTCCGGATAGAGAGTAGCCCACTGAACAGAATGTCACCACAAAGAAGGGCTGATTCTCCCCGGACATAATATCCGGGATGTATTGTCGGACGAATTGCCGTTTGCCCCCTAAAGCCGTACAATAGCACTCGCCCCAAGCATTTTCAGAAGGAGCTACCTCCTTGGCCGACGAAACGAAAGCGAAAGCACCGGAAGCAATGAAAGAAGAGCCTGCGAAGGCTCCTGCCGCTGAAGCAAAGCCCGAAGCGAAAAAAGAGGCGCCGACAGCAAAGGCCGCCGCTCCGAAGGAAGGCGCGCCCGCAGGCGCCGGAGCAGCAGGCGCCGCCACGCCCGCAGTGGCGAAGCGCACCGCCGCGGAGAAGGCGGCGAGGCAGGCGCTGAAGCATCGCGCCCGCAACCGGGCTGTTGCATCCGGCCTGAAGACGTTCATCACCAAGGCCGAAAGGCTCATCGTGGCGAAGGACCTGAACGCTGCAGGCATTGCTGTGGAGCAGGCGCTCCGCGCCCTGGACCGCGCCGCGAAGAAGGGCATCATCCACCCGAACAATGCCGCGCGCCGCAAGTCCCGCCTGATGCACAAGCTGAACATCGGCAAGGTCTCCGCCTCAAAGAACTAGTCGCCGAGCGACACCGCGAGACGTCGAAGCCCCCGGGCATTCCGCCCGGGGGCTTTTTATTGCAAGTTGGCTGGAGGTGACTTAACCCTTAGCCTCCCGATGCGGCATCGGGGCCGAAGTTCCGGCCAGAGGAGAGATCTCGGTGGACCTCGACCTTCATGTCCTGAGAAGGAAGGGGCATTTCGCTGGACTGGGCAGGGCGTTCGGGGTGTTCAACGAAGTGGCCCTCGCCTGGTGTGCTCCTTCCTAGGAACTACGTGAGGGAGAAGAGGGAGAGGTCTCTTTCTGCCATCCGGGTGTTGACAGAAGCGGAACGTCCGTTCTATCCTGCGAAGCAGAACGAGCGTTCGGTAGGGAAGGTCCAGGGAGCAAGGGAAGAGAGTCGGAGATTTCTGAATCTCCCGGCCGTGCTCCATGAACCTTGTACCCTGAACCCATTCAAAGGGGAGTAGAGAGACCATGAAAGAGCTTTCGACGAAGCAGAAGTCAATCTTGAAGTACGTGCAGGGATTCATCGAAAAGAAGGGCTATCCGCCCTCGGTGCGCGATATCCAGGCGGCGTGCAAGATCAGCTCAACATCGGTGGTGGACTACAATCTGCGCCTGCTGGAGCGCGGCGGCTTCCTGCGCCGCGCGGGCGAGGTGGCGCGCGGCATCACGCTGGGCGCGAAGGCGGCGCTCAAGCGGCCCGGCATCATCGAGGTGCCGCTGCTGGGAGCCATCGCCGCCGGAGCGCCGATACCGGTGCCGGAGGCGGAGACGTGGAAGCAAGCGCCGGAGGAGACGGTGGAGGTCCCCGAAGCGATGGTGCGCGGGAAGGACGAGGTCTACGCCCTGCGCGTGAAGGGCACGTCCATGATTGACGCGCTCATCAACGACGGCGATACGGTGCTGCTGCGCTTCCAGAAGTCGGCGGACCGGGGCGATATGATCGTGGCCTGGCTGAAGGATGAGAAAGAGACGACGCTGAAGAAGTATTTTCCGGAGGACGGACGCGTGCGGCTCCAGCCGGCGAATGCGACGATGAAGCCGATTTACGTTGATCCCAAGAACCTTGAGATCCAGGGGAAAGTGGTGGGCGTGATCCGGGGGCTGTAGGCGCGGCTGGGTTCCGGGAGGCAAAACGAACCCTTCCGCATGTGCGGAAGGGTTCTTCGTTTCTCTGGGGCCGTCTCGGAGGTTAGTCGGACGAAGGAAGGGCGCGGGGCTGTTGGACCTGCATCTCTTCGTCGTTGGCGAAGAGGGTGCCCTCGCCGGCCTTGGTGCAGAGCACCTGGATGCCGGACTTTTCGGCTACGTAGCGTCGGCCTAGCTGGATCGCCATGTTCGATAACTCCCTTGAGGTTAGCTCTTCAGTTTGAGTTCGATCTTCTTGCCGTCTGCGTGCTTGCAAAAGAGGGACGCGTCCCCGCCGCGGGTCACGATGACCTCAGCGCCGCACCTCTCGCACATATACCGCTTGCCTGTAGCTGCTGGCACACCGGCCTCCTACTGTGATGAACGGGATTGCCCTTCAGGGCCAAAGCATCCCATATGATACCGGGGTGAAAATCCACCGTCAATCACACTCGGGCGTAAACGGTCACGCAGAGGCGGCGGCCTTGGCCCGGTTGGCGCGCTCAAGGTGGACGACGAGGAGCGACATATCGGCGGGGTTGACGCCCATGATCCGCGAGGCCTGGCCGATGGTGGCGGGTCGGAAGCGCTGGAGCTTCTGCAGGGCCTCCGTGCGCAGTCCCGTCACGGAGGAGTAGTCGAAGCTCTCCGGCACGGGCCACTCCTCCAGCCGCCGGACGCGCTCCACCTGGCGGCGCTGCTTCTCCACGTAGCCCTGGTACTTCGCCAGGACCTCCACCTCTTCCACCACGTCCTCCGGGAGGTCGGGCGCGCCGAGGGCGATGGCGACGAGGGTTTTATAGCTGACGTTCTGCCGCCGCAGGAACTCCAGGGCATCCATGTTCTTGCCGAGGGGCATGCAGCCGAGATCGCGGAGGAGGGCTTCGATGCGGTCGCTGGGGTTCACGGAGGCGCGGGAGAGGCGCGATAGCTCGGCGGCGATGGCGTCGCGCTTGCGCTCGACGTGCCGGTGGCGCTCGGCGGCGATCAGCCCCAGGCGGTGGCCGATGGGCGTGAGGCGGAGGTCGGCGTTGTCCTGGCGCAACAGGAGCCGGTACTCGGCGCGGGAGGTGAGGAGGCGGTACGGCTCCTCCAGGTCGTGCGTCACCAGGTCGTCGGTCATGACGCCGATGTAGGCCTGGTCGCGGCCCAGGACGAGGGGCGCTTCGCCCACGGCGCGAAGGGCGGCGTTGACGCCGGCGATGATGCCCTGGCCGGCGGCCTCTTCGTAGCCGGAGGTGCCGTTGATCTGCCCGGCTAAGTAGAGGCCGGGGACGGACTTGCACTCCAGGGTGACCTTGGTCTGGTTCGGCGGGACGAAGTCGTATTCGATGGCGTAGCCGATGCGCATGACCTCGGCGCGCTCGAGGCCGGGGATGGTGCGGAGCATGCCGATCTGCACGTCTTCCGGCAGGCTCGTGTTCGCGCCCTGGACGTAGACCTCGTTGGTCTCCCATCCCTCCGGCTCCAGGAAGAGGCCGTGGGCGGGCTTTTCGCGGAAGCGGTGGATCTTATCTTCGATGGAGGGGCAGTAGCGCGGCCCGCGCGATTGGATGGCGCCGTTGAACATCGGCGCGCGGTGGAGGTTTTGAAGGATGAGCTGGTGGGTGCGGGTGTCGGTGTGCACCTGGTAGCAGGGCAGCTGCTGCCGCCAGGGCGTGGGCGCGCCGAGGGGATAGACGGGATTCGGCTCCAGGATCCAGCCCTGGGGAGGGCGGCCGTAGTAGAAGCCGAAGTGGATCGGCGCATCGCTCGGCGGCTGAAGCTCCGTCTTCGAGAAGTCTATCGTGCGGGCGTCAACGCGCGGCGGCGTGCCGGTTTTCAGGCGGCCCAGGGCGAGCCCCCAGGAACGGAGGCAATCGGAGATGCCCAGGGCGGGCGGCTCGCCTGCGCGTGAGGCGGCGGCGCGCGCTTCGCCGGTGATGGTCTGCCCCTGGAGCGACGTGCCGGTGGTGAGGACGAGCGTCTTCGATTCGTAGACCTGCCCGGTGGGCGTCTCCAGTCTGAAGGTCTCGTGGGGACAGGCGAGTGGGTCGCGGGAGGGGCCTTTGGAGAGGCCCTTCACCATCGCCTGCTTGAGGGTGAGGTTCGGCTGGCGCTCTAGGGTCTTCTTCATCTCCAGCATGTAGAGCCGCTTATCGGCCTGGGCGCGCGGTACCTGGACGGCGGGGCCTTTGCCGGTGTTCAGCATCCGTATCTGGATGAAGGTCCGGTCCGTGGTGCGGGCCATCTGGCCGCCGAGGGCGTCTAGCTCCCGGACGACGTGCCCCTTGGCCGGGCCGCCGATGGAGGGGTTGCACGGCATGAGCGCGATGGTGTCCAGGTTCATGGTCACCAGGAGCGTCGTGCGCCCCATGCGCGCCGCGGCGAGGGCGGCTTCGCAGCCGGCGTGGCCCGCGCCGATGACAGCGACGTCGAAGATATGGGAGGACATGGCGGATATTTTATCAGGCCTATGATCCTCTGCGGCACTTCTATCGAGCCAGCATTTACAATTGCCTCCATGGAACATCCTGCCTCCGGCCCCAAACAGCCCATCCGGGAGCGCGTCTGGCGCGCCATGCAGGAGGCGCGGGTCGCGCGCTTCCCCGGCGCCGTGGGGCGCATCCCCAACTTCGTTGGGGCGGAGCGGGCAGCGGCGCGCGCGGCGAATTTGGAGGCGTGGAAGCGGGCGCAGGTGCTGAAATGCAACCCCGATTCGCCGCAGTTGGCGCTCCGCAAGCGCGCCTTGCAGGAGGGGAAGCTCGTCTACATGGCGGTGCCGCGCCTGGCGAGCGAGAGGCCCTTCATCGAGCTTGACCCGGCGCGCCTCGGCGGCACGTTCCACGATGCCGCAAGCATCAAGGGCGCGGCGCACCTGGGCAGGCCCGTTGCGCTGGAGGAGATGCGTCCCGTTGACCTCATCGTCTGCGGCTCCGTGGCGGTGAATCGCAAGGGAGCGCGCATCGGAAAGGGTGGCGGCTACTCCGACCTGGAGTTCGCCCTGGCGGCGGAGGCGGGGCTTATCACCAAACACACGGTAATCATCACTACGGTCCATGCCCTGCAGGTGCTGGATGAGGAGTTGCCCATGACGGCGCACGATATCCCGCTGGACGCCATCGTGACGCCGGGGGAGACGATCCTCTGCAAGCCGCCCTACAAGCGGCCCAAGGGCATCTACCGGGGGATGCTCCCGGCGGAGAAGCGAGCCGAGATACCGGTCCTGGCCCGGATGAAAACGTAGGGGTGACCGCTCCGGTGCTGCACCCGGAGTCGTTCGGAAACGAGCAGTCGCCCTTCCTCGTTACTTCTTCCCCAGCGCCTTCGCCATCGCCTCGCCCAGCTTGGCGGGGCTGTCCACCATGGTGACACCGGCCGCTTTCAGGGCCGCGACCTTCGCGGTGGCGGTGCCCGCCGCGCCGGTGATGATGGCGCCGGCATGGCCCATGCGGCGGCCCGGAGGCGCGGAGCCGCCCGCGATGAAGCCGACCATCGGCTTCTTGACGTGCTTCTTGATGTACTCCGCGGCGTCCTGCTCCTTGGAGCCCCCGATCTCGCCGATCATGACGATTGCTTCGGTCGCCTTGTCCTCGTTGAACAGCTTCAGGACGTCCACAAAGTTGGTGCCGGAGACGGGATCGCCGCCGATGCCGACGCAGGTGGACTGGCCGATCTTGCGTTCCGTCAGCTGGGCTACCGCCTCATAGGTGAGAGTGCCGCTGCGGGAGACGACGCCGACATTGCCCGGCATATGGATGCTGCCCGGCATGATGCCGATCTTGCACTTCTCCCCGGGGTTGATGACACCGGGGCAATTGGGCCCCACGAGTCGCGTCTTGCGGCCCTGGAGGTAGCGCACCACCTTCACCATGTCCAGCACGGGGATGCCCTCCGTGATGCAGGCGGCGAAATCGAGGTCGGCGTCCGCCGCTTCGAGGATGGCGTCCGCCGCGAAGGTGGGCGGGACGAAGATCATGGTGGCGTTGGCGCCGGTCTGCTTCACCGCCTCAGAGATGGTGTTGAAGACGGGAATGCCCAGGTGGGTGGTGCCGCCCTTGCCGGGGGTGACGCCCGCGACGATGTTGGTGCCGTAATCGCGGCACTTCTCTGTGTGGAACGACCCATCGTTGCCGGTGATGCCCTGCACGAGGAGCCGCGTCTGCTTTCCAACCAAGATACCCAAAGGAGTCCTCCGGAGGTAATTTCCCTATAAGGGGTGTTCACGCCGCCTGTCACCCTCATCTCTCGGGCTTCGCTCGAGTTCCTCTCCCCTCAAGGGCGAGGAGCGGTTGGTGTGACGCGACGACGACGTCATATTTAGGCGGCTTTGACTGCCTTTTCGGCGGCCTCTTGTAAATCGTTGGCGATGATGACCTTCAGGCCCGATTCGCGCAGGAGCTTGAGGCCCTCTTCGGCGTTGGTGCCGCGCATGCGGACCACCAGGGGCACGTTGATGCCCTTCTCCTTGACGGCGGCGATGATGCCGCGCGCCGCAACGTCGCAGCGCAGGATGCCGCCGAAGATGTTGACCAGGACCTTCTTCACCTTCTTGTCCGAGAGCAGGATAAGGAAGGCGGCCTTGACCTTGTCTTCGCTGGCGCCGCCGCCCACATCCAGGAAGTTGGCGGGCTGGGAGCCCATGAGCTTGATGATGTCCATCGTCGCCATGGCCAGGCCCGCGCCGTTGACCATGCAGCCCACATCGCCGTCAAGGCGGATGTAGTTCACGTCGGCCTCGCTGGCCTTCACGTCCAGCGGGTCCTCCTGGCCGATGTCGCGCAGGGCCTCCAGGTCCTTGTGGCGGAAGAGCGCGTCGTCGTCCAGGTTGATCTTGGCGTCGGCGGCCAGGATGCGCCCATCGGTGGTGATGACCAGGGGATTGACCTCGGCCATGCTGGCGTCCGTGGCGATGAAGAGCTTGTAGAGATTTTCGAAGAAGGCGGCGGCGGGGCGCATGAGCGAAGGCTCGATGTTCAGGCCTGTGGCGAGCTTGCGCCCCATGAAGCCCTGGAAGCCGATGATGGGGTCCACGGCCAGGCGCACGATCTTCTCCGGCGTCTTGGCGGCCACCTCTTCGATGTCCATGCCGCCAGCCTCGCTGGCGATGAAGACGGCCGTCTTCATGGACGGCTCGACGATGATGCTGGCGTAGAGCTCCTTCTTGATGCCGATAGCCTCTTCCACCAGGAGCTTGTCCACCGGCACGCCCTCCGGGCCGGTCTGGTGCGTCACCAGCCGCTTGCCCAGGAGGCCCTTGGCGAAGGCCTCGCCCTCCTCCGGCGACTTGACGACTTTGACGCCGCCCGCTTTGCCGCGCCCGCCGGCGTGCACCTGCGCCTTCACGACGCCTTTGCCGCCGATCGCGCGGAGCTTGGCCGCCACCTCAGCCGGGGTGGACGCCACGGAGCCCTTGGGGACCGTGACACCGTACTTCGCGAACAACTCCTTAGCCTGATACTCGTGGAGTTTCACTCGCTGCTCCTCTACAGATGATCCCGTTTGCGCCAGGCACACCGCGATACGGCATGTTGTTTGGCGCGAGGGCTATTGTACACGTTTCAAGGAGACGGCGGAACGGACGAAACTGCTTACCGCATGCGGTTGATTTCCTTGTAGCGGAAGCAGTCCACCGTGTGGTCGTTCACCATGCCCGCCGCCTGCATGCAGGCGTAGCAGATGGTGGACCCCACAAACTTGAAGCCGCGCCCCAGAAGCGCCTTGCTCATGGCGTCCGACTCCTTGGAAGTAGCCTGGAAATCCTTCAAGCTGCGCATGCTGTTCACGATGGGCTTGCCGCCCGTGAACTGCCAGATATAGGAATCGAAGGAGCCGAACTCCTTCTGCACCTCAAGGAAGCGCTGGGCGTTGACGATGGCGGCGGTGATCTTGGCGCGGTTGCGCACGATGCCCGCGTCCGCCATCAAGCGGTTGAAATCCCCGGCTCCGTACTTCGCGACCTTTTTCGGGTCAAAGCGGTCGAAGGCTTTGCGGAAGTTCTCCCGCTTGTTGATGATCGTCTGCCAGCTGAGGCCCGCCTGCATGCCGTCTAGGACGATGACCTCGAACCACTTCCTATCGTCGTGGAGCGGGACGCCCCACTCTTCATCGTGGTACTTCATCATGAGGGGGTTGTTCCCCGGCCATGGACAGCGGACGATTTCCTTGGGGGACATGGGACTCCTCCCCCGCCCTAGGATTTTCTTGGACACGGAATTGGGGCATGATGCCACAAACTCAAGGAGGTGTCCATGATGGATGGAAAGGGCGAGGGAGCACTTG
>Ga0194132_10004132_pt1 | contig 25055 bp, 25 predicted proteins | sample TA2KigOf80mmetaG_FD_148612 | JGI IMG/M metagenome (GOLD analysis project Ga0194132, IMG submission 148612) | Freshwater microbial communities from Lake Tanganyika, Tanzania - TA2015054 Kigoma Offshore 80m | ecosystem: Environmental > Aquatic > Freshwater > Lake | place: Tanzania: Lake... | reverse complement strand
CGCGGCACCTCTTTCGTCTCGATCAAGCAGCTCCGGGAGCACATCGATGCTTTCATCCAAACCTACAACCAGAACGCCAAGCCGTTCGTCTGGACCAAGACAAACGTCCATCAACGCCGCTTCAAAGACCGACGTATCAGCCAATTGTGATTCCGGGTACTAGGATGGGGCATGGTTCCCTTCGCCGACCTCATCCAGCAAGGCGCGGCCAAGGCCTGGCTGTTCGTACCGAGCGCGATCCTGCTGGGCGCGCTTCACGGGCTCGAGCCCGGTCATTCCAAGACGATGATGGCGGCCTTCATCGTCGCCATCCGCGGCACGGTCATGCAGGCCGTGCTGCTCGGGATCGCCGCCACGGTTTCGCATACGGCCGTGGTCTGGGCGATCGCGATCGGGGGGCTTTACCTCAGCCGCGAACTCGATGCGGCGACCAGCGAGCCCTATTTCCAGCTTGCCTCGGCGGCGATCATCATCGGTATCGCCAGCTGGATGATCTGGCGCACCTGGCACGACCGCCGGCCGGCGCATCATCGCCACGACCATCACCATCATCATGGCCACGATCACCATCATGATCATCACGACGATCGTGACCACGACCACCATCATCATCGCCATCACCACGACGATGAGCACGAGGACGCGCATCAGCGCGAGCATGCCGAGCAGATCCGCCGCGCCTTCGGCGACCGCGGTGCCAGCACCGGACAGATCGTGCTGTTCGGGCTGACCGGCGGGCTGATCCCGTGCCCGGCGGCGGTGACGGTCCTGCTGCTGTGCCTGCAGCTCCGGGAGATCGCGCTCGGCGCAGCGCTCGTGCTGTGCTTCAGCATCGGGCTCGCGCTGACCCTGGTCGCCGTCGGCGTCGCCGCGTCGCTCGGCATGAAGCACGCCGGGGAACGCTGGTCCTGGTTCGGCACCGTCGCGCGCCGGGCGCCCTACGCCTCGAGCGCGCTCGTGCTCGCGGTCGGCCTCTATGTCGGTATCCAGGGCTGGCTGCATCTTGCCTGACGCCTTTCCTCGCCTCGCCGCTTCGGCGAGAATGGCTGCTCACCAAGCGTCTCCCCTCCGGAGTCTCCCATGGAATACCGTTCGCTCGGCCGGAGCGGCCTCAAGGTCGCGCCGCTCTGCCTCGGCACGATGATGTTCGGCGGCCCGACCAGCGAGGCCGATTCGCGCGGCATCATCGGCCGCGCCCGCGACCAGGGCTTCAACTTCCTCGACACCGCCGACGTCTACAACGAAGGCCGCTCGGAGGAGGTGGTGGGCCGCGCGATATCCAAGGATCGCCATGCCTGGGTGCTGGCGACCAAGCTCGCCAACCCGATGGGGCAGGGGCCGAACGACAAGGGCCTGTCCCGCGCCTATGCGATGCGCGCCTGCGAGGCGAGCCTGAAACGCCTCGGCACCGACTACATCGACCTCTACTACTGTCACCGCGAGGACCACACGACGCCGCTCGCCGAAACCGTGGGGGCGATGGGCGACCTGATCCGCCAGGGCAAGATCCGCTACTTCGCGCTCTCCAACTTCCGCTCCTGGCGAGTGGCCGAGGTCGCGAACCTCTGCGACCAGATGGGCGTGCCGCGCCCGGCGGCGAGCCAGCCCTATTACAACGCCTTCAACCGCATGCCCGAGGTCGAGCATCTGCCGGCCTGCAAGTTCTACGGGCTCGGCGTCGTCCCCTACAGCCCGCTGGCGCGAGGCGTGCTTACCGGCAAGTACAAGCCCGACGCCGATCCGGCCGACGGCACCCGCGCCTCGCGCCAGGACCGCCGCATGATGCAGACCGAGTGGCGGAGGGAGAGCCTGGTCATGGCCCAGGACGTGGTCGCGCATGCGAAGAAGCGCGGCATCACGCCGGGCCAGTTCGCCACCGCCTGGGTGCTGGCGAACCCGCTGGTGACCTCGCCGATCGCCGGTCCCCGCACCATGGACCAGTGGGAGGACTATGTCGGCGCGCTCTCCTACAATTTCACGAAGGAGGACGAGGCGCTGATCGACGGCATGGTCGCGACCGGCCATCCCTCGACGCCCGGCTACAACGACCCGGCCTATCCGATCGAGGGTCGGCCGACGAAGTTCTAGCGAGCAGGTTTCGCGGCAATGCCAATCATCGACGACCTCACGCTTCGGCAGGCTCAGCATGAGGTCTACGGTAGGATCTCAGTAGCCTCATCCTGAGCGAGCGGCGAGGCGAAGCCTCGCCGTTTGTCGAAGGGTGAGGCGGTCCAAGGACGGAGAACGGCGTCATGACCAAGTTCGGCATCGGCCAGGCGGTGAAGCGCACCGAAGATCGGCGGCTGTTGACGGGCACCGGCAAATATGTCGGCGACGTCAACCTGCCCGGCCAGGCGCATGCCCATGTGCTGCGCTCGCCCGAGGCGCATGCGGAGATCGTCAGGATCGACACGAGCGCGGCGGCGAAGATGCCGGGCGTGCTCGCGGTGCTCACCGGCGCCGAGCTCAAGGCCGACGGCGTCAACGACATGCCGTGCCTGCTCGAGGTCAAGTCGAAGGACGGCAGCCCGAACAAGGTGCCGTCATACCCGGCGCTGGCCCAGGGGCGGGTCCGCCATGTCGGCCAGCCGGTCGTGCTGGTCGTCGCCGAGACGCTGGCCCAGGCGCGCGACGCCGCCGAGGCGGTCGAGGTCGAGTACAAGTCGCTGCCGACCGTGACCGAGGCGACGGATGCGCTCAAGGCCGGGGCGCCGCAGCTTCACGGCAACGTGCCGGGCAATCTCTGCTTCCACTGGCATGACGGCAACGAGGCCGCGGCCGCCGAGGCCTTCGCCAAGGCGGCGAAGACGGTGAAGCTCGACCTCGTCAACAACCGCGTCGTCGCCAACTCGATGGAGACGCGCGGTGCGGTGGCATCCTGGGACAAGAAAGCCGAGACGCTGTTCCTGCATACCACCTCGCAGGGCTCGCACCATTTCCGCCGCGTCCTCTGCGACTTCGTCTTCAAGCTGGCACCTGAGAAGGTGCGGGTCGTGACGGCCGATGTCGGCGGCGGATTCGGCATGAAGTATTTCTGCTATCCCGAGCATGTGCTGACGGTGTGGGCGACGCGCCGCCTCGGCCGCCCGGTCAAGTGGATCTCCGACCGCCAGGACGCGTTCCTCTCCGACGTGCACGGGCGCGACCACGTCACGCGCGCCGAGCTCGCGCTCGACAAGGACCACAAGATCCTCGGGCTCCGCGTGCACACGGTGGCGAATCTCGGCGCCTATCTCTCAAACTTCGCGCCGATGATCCCGACCGGCGCCGGCCAGGGCATGCATACCGGCGTCTATGCGATCCCCGCAGCCTATAACGAGGTCAAGGGCGTCTTCACCAACACCGTCCAGGTCGACGCCTATCGCGGCGCCGGCCGCCCGGAGGCCGCTTACATGATCGAGCGGCTGATGGATGTCGCCGCTTTCGATCTCGGCATCGACGGCGCCGAGCTGCGCCGCCGGAATTTTCCGGCCGCATCGCAGATGCCTTACACGAATGCCTTCAAGGTCACCTACGATTCCGGCGACTTCGTCCGGCTGATGGACGAAGCCCGAAAGCTCTCGGGCTGGGGCGGCGGCTTCGAGACGCGGCGCAAGGAAGCGGCGTCGCGCGGCAAGCTGCGCGGGCTCGGCATGAGCTACTACGTCGAGCGCTGCGCCGGCGGCGGCGGCGAGGCGGCGACGCTGCGCATCGAGAGCGACGACACGGTCGCCTTGCTGATCGGCACGCAGAACAACGGCCAGGGTCATGAGACGGCCTATGCGCAGGTCGTGCATGAGAAGCTCGGCGTGCCTTTCGAGAAGATCCGCGTCGTCCAGGGCGACACCAGGTTGATCGCGACCGGCGGCGGCACCGGCGGCTCGCGCTCCATTCCGGTCGGCGCGCATTCCGCGCAGAACGCCTCCGATGCGCTGATCGATGCTGGCAAGCCGCACGCGGCCGATCTGCTCGAAGCGGCTGCCGTCGATATCGAGTTCAAGGACGGCCGCTATGCCATTGCCGGCACCGACCGCTCTGCCTCGATCTTTGATGTGGCGAAGAAGGCGCGCAGCAAAGGCGGCACCTTCAGCGCCGGCGGCGAGTACACGCCGAAGGCCGCGACATATCCGAACGGCTGCCATGTCTGCGAGGTCGAGGTCGACCGCGACACCGGGCAGGTCCGGATCGTCGACTACTGGGCGGTCGACGATTTCGGCATGGTGCTGAACCCGTTGCTGCTTGCCGGCCAGGTGCATGGCGGCGTCGGCCAGGGTGCCGGCCAGGCGCTGCTGGAGCATACGGTCTACGACCGCAGGACCGGGCAGCTCCTCACCGGCAGCTTCATGGACTACACGCTGCCGCGCGCCGACGACATGCCGGCGATCCGCTTCTCGACGATCAATATTCCTTGCCGCAATAATCCGCTCGGCATCAAGGGCGCGGGCGAGGCCGGCACCATCGGTGCCACGCCGGCCGTAGTGAACGCGGTCGTCGATGCGCTCAAGCCCTACAAGGTCCGTCATGTCGACATGCCGACGACGCCCGAGCGCGTCTGGCAGGCGATGCAGGGAGCGGCATAGAGGCCTTGGCCGAGTCCGATCTCTACAAGCCCGTCAAGGTCTTCCTCGAGAGGCTGGGCTATGGGGTGAAGGGCGAGGTGCGCGGCTGCGATGTGGTCGGCGTGCGCGACGGCGTGCCGCTGGTGGTCGAGCTCAAGCAGCGCTTCACACTCGAGCTTCTGCTGCAGGGCGTCGAGCGCCTGGCGCTGACCGATCTCGTCTATCTCGCCGTGCCGGAGCCGTCAGCGCGCAGCCGCAACGCCACGCCCTGGGACAAGCGCGTGGTCCGGCTCTGCCGGCGCGTCGGCGTTGGCCTCCTGACCGTCTCCAAGCGCGGGCGCGTCGAGGTCATCTGCGATCCCGAGCCCTATCAGCCGAAGAAGAACCGGAGGAAGCAGGCCCGCCTTCTTTCAGAGCACGCGAAGCGCGCCGGCGATCCGAACCTCGGCGGCATCACGCGGATCAAGATCGTCACCGCCTATCGCCAGGAGGCGCTGCGCCTGGCCGAAGCGCTGGCCGCCCATGGTCCGCAGCGGCCGCGCGATCTCAAGGCCTCCTGCGACGCGCCGCGCGCCGGCAGCATCCTTTACGACAACCACTACGGCTGGTTCGCGCGCCAGGAGAAGGGCGTCTATGTGATCACCGAGAGCGGTCGCGCCGATCTCGCGAAGTTTCAGGGGGCGCGGTAGTAGATGCCGGTCAGCGTCATGTCGACATCGGCGCCGCTGCTCGACAGCGGCAGCGTCAAGATCTCGTAGGGCTCCCAACGCTCGAGCAGCCGGCGGGCGGTGAAGCCGGCGCGCGGGATCCGCTCGGCGACGCAGCCGCCATGCCACTCGTAGAGGCGCTCGCGATAGATCGGCTCCGGCACCTCGTCGAAGAACTTGCCGGTCATATCGCGCTTGATACGCTCGGTCAGCCAGCTGCCGATCAGCCGGTAGCGGAAGCGCAAGGGATCGTGCAGCACATCAATCAGGATGAGATTGCCGAGGAGCTCGGGCAGCGACAGCGGATCGAAATCGGCCCTGGACGGCATCTCGCGCCCGCGCCGCACCTCGTCCCAGTGGCGATAGAGCCGATTGAGGTTGGGATGGCGGATGTCATCCGGCAGCGTCTGGTAGCGCACGCGGACGGGCGCGGATTCCCGCTCTCGGATCGGTTCGGACGGCGACGACATGGAGGGTGCTATCACGTCTGGACGAGCTCCTTGAGAAGCTCGGGATGCTTGTCCAGGAGGCGGAACAGGTTCACCACCGCAGGCAGAGGCTTCGCCTCGCCGCGTTCGTATCTTGAGAATGCGTTATGGCCACCGCCGGTCAGTCGCGCCGCGTCGACCTGGCTCAGTCCGAGCTTCTTTCGGATGCGACGGATCTCGGTTTGCCGGCGTGCGCGCGCCTTGACGACAAGCTTATCGCCGGCCGCAGCGTATTTTCAGGCGCTTGCCGCATCGAACTCGACCTCGCCGCACGCGTCGCATCTCCAGCCGGAAAGGCCGGCAACCTTGGCAGTCGTTCCCTGATGTTCGATGTCGAATGCCTCGTTCCTGAAGCGGACCATGCTTCGGGCGCTGTCGCAGGTCGGACACTTCCGAGCCATCCTACTTCTCCTTGAACTGGATCACCGGCGCCGAGTCACGCTCCGTGATCTTGGCATAGGCCATGCGCTTGGCCGGCGTCGGTGCGCGGTAGACATCCTGCCAGAAGCGGCTGTCAGCCAGGGTCGTCATCGACTTGTAGAACTCCTTGCGAGTTAGCGAGGCGACCACGATCAGCATTTCATTCGTCGTCAGTCCCATGGCTCGCCCACCGTCCATGGCCGTCTTGGTGAAGGCGGCGGCGCCGAGCGCTGCGACCTCTGCCTGGACACCGGCGAACGGATAGTGCGGCGTCCGCTTCTCCATCTATGTTACCCTTTAAGGGTAGTTAAGGGATAGGCTGAAGACTCTCACAAGACGGCGCCGCTCGTCGCCAGCGTCACCCCCGCCTTTGTCATCGCGTCCTTCGCCGCCGCGAGCGATCCCACGAGATCGATGGCGCGGCAGCCGTCTTCCAGCACGACGACCTCGAATCCCAGAGCCGCGCCGTCGACGGCGGAGTAGTTCACGCAGAAATCGGTGGCGAGCCCGGCCATGAACAGGCGCTTGAAGCCGCGCGTGCGCAGATATCCCGAAAGCCCGGTCGGGGTCCTGCGGTCGTTCTCGAAGAAGGCCGAGTAGGAATCGATCTCCAGCCGGAAGCCCTTGCGGATGATCAGCTCGGCTTTGCCATATTGGAGGTCCCGGCGAAAATCTGCGCCCTCGGTGCCCTGCACGCAATGATCCGGCCACAGCACCTGGGTGCCGTACGAGAGTTCAGTCGTCTCGAATGGCCTCTTGCCGGCATGCGCCGAGGCGAAGGAGCGATGTCCGGGCGGGTGCCAGTCCTGGGTCAGCAGCACATGGGCGAAGCGCGGGATCAGGCGGTTGACGACCGGCACGACCTCGTCGCCCTTCGGCACGGCGAGCGCGCCCTTGGGGCAGAAATCGTTCTGCACGTCGATGACGAGAAGGGCATCGGTCGTGTCGTCGGTCGTGAGCGCCGGCATCGTCCGCTCCTGGATGGCGGGGGCGAGCTTACCGCGACTTTCTTAACAAAATCGGTGCGAGGCGGCGACGCTCAGGAAGCCGGCGCGCCTGTCAGGATGCGAAGCGGCGTCGGCGGCATCGGCGGGTGCCAGCGCCGGAGGCTGGCCGCCGCCTCCATGCCGAAGGCGAAGGGATCTCGGCCGACGACCTGCCAGTCGATGCGGTCGGAAAGCTCGAGCAGGCCGAAGCTGCCGGCGGCCTCGCCTCCCGTCGTGTAAGTCTCGGTCAGCGACTGCAGCGTCAGGTGCGGGATGCCGTCGACCTTGGTCACGGTGTTCCAATGCACGTGGCCGGCGATCCAGGCGACCGGCACCTTGGCCTCCCGCAGGATCGCGCGCAGCCGTGCCGCATCCGGGTAGGTCGCGTTCTGCGCGTTCTCCTCGAAGTAGTAGTTGCCGACCTGCGAATGCCCGGAGACCGGAACGTGGCTGACGATCAGGAGCGGCCGGTCGGCGGCTGCGACGGTCGCTGCGAGCCAGGTCGCATCCTCTTCGGCATAAACGAAGCCGCCGGGCCGGCGGATCCTTGTATCCGCCTGCCAGAGCACGATCCGCCAGCTACCGAGGTCGACGCAGCGCCGCGCCATGTCCTGGCCGAAGACCTGCTCGTTGTCGGCGATCGAGAGAAAGTCGCGGTCGTGGTTGCCGAGGATATGGAAGCGCGGGCAGGCGAGACCGGCGAAAGCCTCGGCGACCTCGCGTTCGAGCACGAGATCCTGCTCGCGGCCGACATCGGAAATCCGATCGCCCATGTCGATCGCAGCATCCGCCCTGGCGTCCTTGGCGAAGCGCCGGAACTCGTCCAGCAGGGACAGCGCCGCCGTCCCCCTCTTGGTCGCGGTGTCGCGGCCGTGATGGATGTCGGTGACGAAGGCGAGGCGGAGCGGGGAAGCCATGTCGGATACCCTTTCGTTGTCGGACGATCCTAGCTCCGTTTCAGCAGCAGCAGCGTGGCGATCAGTGCGAGGAAGCCGCCGATGCCGGCCAGCAAGGGGCGCATGACCGGCGGGGCGCCGGGATCGGCGAGCGCCATCAGGCCGGCGAGCCCGACCACCGCTCCGGCGCCGAGGAGAGCCGAGACGATCCAGCGCCGCTGGAAGAGGCGGAGGACGGCTGCCGAGATCTCGGCGCCGCCGAGGCTGCGGCCGAGATCGGCGGCATCGATCGCCAGCATCAGCGCGATGCCGAAGAGCATCGGCTCGAGCAGGCCGGGCGTGGCCCCGGTCCACCACAGCGCCGCGACATAAGCCAGAAGCGCGAGCCCGCCGCCGCCGGCCGCGGCCAGTAGCGAACGCTGGAAGATCCCGACGATCATGCTGACCGCGGCGACGGTCGAGAGCGTGACGATGAAGCCGCCGTCATCATGGTAGACGGGTAGCGCCGCCAGCAGCACCGCGGCGGCGATCGCGACATATCTCATCGAGCGATCGCGCGCCGAGTGCGCCGGCGGGCGAGTGCCGCCAGCGCCGCGTCCAGCGGCTCGCCGGGCACGAGCTCGGTTGCGGCGAGGCCGCGCTGGCGCAGCTCCTCGATGAGCGTCCGGCGCTCGAGCGTCCAGATGCGCGCGGCGAGCCTCTGCATCGGCGAGGCGGGCGTGAAGCGCCGCATCAGCGGCAGCGGCGAGAGCGCCAGCAGCACCACATCGAAGTTGCGCTCAGCGAGATTGGTCAGGATGCGGGTGAATCGCTGATCGACCAGCGGCGACAGCGCAATGACGAGCGCACCGGCCGGCAGCACCCTTGGCGGCAGGAGGTCGAGATCCTGAAAGCTGTAGTTTCCGGCCATGCCGGTCGGCAACAGCGCCTCCAGCAGAACCTCGACCTGGCGCCGCCCGGTGCCGGGCCTGATCCACTGCACATTGCCGCCATAGGTGACGAGGCCGACGCGGTCGCGATGGCGCAGATAGGCAGTCGCCAGCGCCGCCGCCGCCTTGACGCAGTGATCGAGGCTCGACTCCGGCTGCGCTCCGACATCGGCGGTGGTGTCGAGCAGGATCACGACATCGGCATTGCGCTCCTCGTGAAACTCGGTGACGTAGAGGCGGCCCAAGCGCAGCGAGGCCCGCCAGTTGATCTGCTTCAACAGATGGCCAGGCCCGTAGGGCCGGATGTCGCCGGGCTCGATCCCCTGGCCGAGCTGGGCCGAGACGTGGTTGCCGAAGGTCGCGCGCGTGCGCAGCGGCTTCGGCAGCAGGCGCAGCGGCGCCGCCGCCGGATAGATGCTGAGCCGCAGCGGATGATCGCGGCGAGCCTCGGCGAGCTTCAGCCGCGAGGGATGCCAGAGCCGGACATGAAACTCGCCGAGGCGGACATGCCCGCGCGCCAGGCAACGGATATCGAATGAGCCGGCCACCGTCTCGCCGGCGGCAAGCCGAAGCACGACGCGGTTGCTGCCGGAGGCGAGCGCCACGCTCGGCGGCAGGCGGTAGAGGATCTCGAGCGCCGGAATCTCGTCCTCCGCCGTCACCGTCACCGTGACGGTGACCGGATCGCCTTCGACCGCACGCTCGGTCGAGATCGTATGGGCCAGCGTGATGCGCGTCGGCGGCATCGCCGCAAGCCCGCGCACCAGCATGACGATCAGCGGCACCGCGATCAGCACCGGCTCAACCCGGTCGAATATGACCGCGAGCATGAGCGCGAAGGCCGCGAGCGCCGCCAGCACGAGCGCGAGCGGTGCCGGGCGCGGGGTCACGACGTTGCCCCCTCTCTCCCCGCTGCGCAGCAGACGGGGGGGGGTCGACGCAGTGCGTCGAAGGGTGGGGGCCGAGTGTCAGCGAGGGCGGCCGGCCACCGTGAGCAATGAGCTGGCGAAGACCTTCGCTCACGCTCAGGCCCCCACGCTGCCCTCCCCCGTCTGCTGCGCAGCCGGGAGAGGGTCCCAAAGAAGGCGAGGCGCGAGACTGTGGTCACGCGCTCGCCTCCGTCGCCGGGGTCGGCACGCGGTTGAGCGCGTCGGCGACGATGCGCTCGGCGGTGATGCGCGAGACCCAGAGCTCGGGGCGGAGCGCCAGGCGATGGGCGAGCGCCGGCACGGCCATCGCCTTGACGTCGTCCGGCGTGACAAAGTCCGAACGCCGGAGCATCGCCGCGGCGCGCGCGAGCTTGAGCAGCGCCAACGCGCCGCGCGGCGAGGCGCCTAGGATCAGGCGCTCATCGGCGCGCGTGGCACGCACCAGGTCGACGACATAGCCCTCGACCGAGGCGTCGACATGCACATCCTCGAGCGCTGCCTGCATGGCGAGCAGCTCGGTGCGGCTGACGACGGGCGTCACCTGGGTCTCGTCGCTGCGGCGCTGGCGGCGGCGTCGGAGGATCTCCTGCTCGTCCTCGCGGCTCGGATATCCGACCGAGATCTTCATCAGGAAGCGGTCGAGCTGCGCTTCGGGCAAGGCATAGGTGCCTTCGAGCTCGATCGGGTTCTGCGTGGCAATGACCAGGAAGGGCGGTTCCAGCGGAAAGGACTCGCCCTCGACCGTCACCTGCGATTCCTGCATCGCTTCCAGGAGGGCCGACTGCGTCTTCGGCGTCGCGCGGTTGATCTCGTCGGCAAGCAGCAGCCCGGTGAAGACCGGCCCGCGGCGGAACTCGAAGCGCGCGTTCCTCTGGTCGTAGACGTAGCTTCCGGTGATGTCGCTCGGCAGCAGGTCGGGCGTGAACTGGATGCGCTTGAAGGGCAGGTCCATCGCCTGACCGAGCAGTCGCGCAATCAGCGTCTTGGCGAGGCCCGGATAGTCCTCGATCAGGACATGGCCGTTGGCGACCAGCCCGGCCAGGAGCTGGCGCAGCACCTCGTCCTTGCCGACGATCGCCTGCGAGAGCGCGGCAAGGATGGCGCGGCAGCATTCTTCGGCCTCGACGATCTTCATCTCGGATGCTCCAGGCGGTCGACGAGGTCGGACAGGCTTTTTAGGCTGGGGCCGCGCATGCCGAGCGGATCGGAGGTGACCGGCGGGGCCAGCGCCTCCGCCCGCACGCCGCGGCGGCCCGCGAGCGCCAGCAGGCGCGGCCAAAGGATCTTGTCGAAGTAGCGCTGGCTGGTGCGGCTGTGGCGGACTTCGTCGCCGAGCTGGGTCAGCGCCGTGTCGAGACGGACGGGCATCATCGGCCTTTCGAGCGCACGGGCGAAGCCGCTGCCCGCATCCGCGCGCAACGCCTCGATCAGGCGTCCGACGACGTGGAAGAAGGCGGTGACAAGCGCTGAAGCAAGCGCGACGCGGAGGATGGTCGGCCGCTGGTCTGCCGGGAAGAAGGCAAAGGCAAGCGCAGCCGCGATGACGGTGAGCGCAAGAAAGCGGGGCGCCGCCGACCGGCGTGCGGCTTCCTCAACCGGCCGCTGCATCGGTCTCCCTTGCGGCCAGCGCCGCCCGCGACTCAAGCGCCGCTCTGATCGCGCCGAGCGACGCCACGGCCGCCTGCCGGTCGGCGTCGTCGATCGGATGCTCGCTGAAACGCGCGCGCTCGAAGAGGTGCGTCAGGCGCTCGACGTCGCCGGCACCGAGCGGCAGCGCGGCCAGCGCCGTGCGCATGAACTCCAGCGGCGTCTGCCAGGCAGCGCGCTGCGTCTCGGCTGCGGCGAGGCTGCGCTCGAAGCGCGCATAGCATTTTATGATCGCAGCGCGCGGATCGCCGCCGGCCTCGAGGTCGTCGAGGCTTTCTTCGGCCGCCGCGGCGACGGCATCGCCAAGGGGATCCTCGCGCTCCGCCTCCAGCATGCGCGCGCGCGCGCGCGCCTTGAGCACGACCAGCGCGAAGACGAGAAGGATGAGACCGGCGACGAGCGAGATGATGCCGAAGACCGAGGTCAGGATCTCGAACAGCCACCGCGCCGTCGCCGAGGTCCAGCTCCAGTCGAGCGCCGGCGGCGCGGCCTCTGCCGCCGGTGCACCCGCCTGATCTTCCCCCTGCGCCCAGAAGGCGAAGCTGAAGTCGAATCCTGGAATCGAGATGAACCGGGTCGAGAAGGCGAGCGCCAGGATCACCGCGCTGACCACGGTCATCAGGAGGGCCTCCCGCCAATTCAGCTCGCCCGGCAGCACCTTCTTCGCGCCCTTGCCCGGGCTGCGGCCGAGCAGCACGATCGCGGTCACCACCGCGATCGCGATCAGCACCGCCGCGGCCAGCGCCGCGACGAACGTCCAATCGGCGATGGCACCGACCGTCGATGAAGGCCGCAGGCTTGGCAGGGTCCAGCTCTGCGGCGGAAGCGTGCCGATCAGCGCGAGCAGGAGACCGGTCGCGGCCAAGACCGGCGGCCAGACGCGGCGGGCACGGTTTCCCGGCGCGTCGCCGGGAAAGGCGATCTCCGGATCGGGCGGGCTCGGCTCAGGCGGCTTCTGTCGCATCATCGGATGAACGCGACTTTACCCCCGGCCGACGACTTGGCGATAGGCGGGGAGCGACCTGTCCCTCACCGCGCCCGGGCGATGATCTCGATCGGCGCGATGACACCGGCATCGACCGCCCCGGCGACATTGGCGAGCCGTTGCGGGGAGTCCTTGCGCGCGAGCACCGATGTCGGCCCCTGGCCTTCGCGGGCGCGCTCCTTGACCTTGGCGAAGAAGGCGCGCGCGAAGTCGCCGCGGTCGCGTTCCTTTGCGATTTCGAAACCGGCGGCCTTCAGCGCCGAGCGATACTCGATGGGCGGCGCGACGAAGCTGGTCTCGGGGCTCGACGCCCAGAAGACCGGGAAGCCGAGCTCGCCCGGGCCGGTGCGCATGATGTCGTAGATCGCAAAGGTGGCGCCTGAGGAAAGCACCCGGCGGGCCTCGGCGAAGAGCGTCCGCTTGTCCTCGATGTTCATGCCGACATGCATCATGTAGGCGCCGTCGAACGCACCGGAATCGAAAGGTAGCGCCAGCGCGCTCGCGTGGCGGTAGGAGACGCGGTCGGCAAGACCGACCCGCTGCGCCAGCGCGCTCGCGGTCGCGACGAACGCCTCCGTCAGGTCGATGCCGGTGACGCGCACGCCGTAGGTTGCAGCGAAGAAGCGCGACGGTCCGCCGAGGCCGGAGCCGATGTCGAGAAGATGCATGCCGGGCGCGAACCCGATCTGCTCGGCGAAGGCCATGGTCGCCTGGCGTCCGCCGATATGCAGCTCGTCGACCGGCGAGAGGTCGTCGAGCGTCAGCCGCTCGATGTCCTTGCCCGAAGCGGCCAGCGTCTGGAGGATCGTTCGTTCGAGATCGGCCCGCGCGTAATGCTCGGCGACGCGGCTCTGGACCGGATCGTCGGCAGCGTTGCTGTTGCTCGGAGCCATCCGGACACCTCCCTTCTTCGCCCCGGCTCGACGGCTGAGGATTCTCTAGAAGCGGCGCCGGGCGAGCCAGCCGCGGGTGACATAAGGGACCGGCATCTCGGTTCCGGACTTGGCCCGCACATAGGCGGCGATCGCGTCCACGATCTCGGACGTGCGCGATGCGGCCTGGCGTGCCAGAGTCGCATGGCTGCGCCAGGCCTCGATCCAGGTCTCGCGATCGACGCGATGGACGACGCGGCCCTCGAAGGGAAGTGCGGGATCGAACAGCCCGCTCGCGGCGATCGCCTCGGTCTGGTCCTCGCGGCGGGTGCCGTAGCCGTATTCCGGCACCATGCTGCGGATCAGATCCTCGACGCCCGTCTGAAGCGGATCGTCGAGGTCGCGGTGGTTCCAGAGACAGGCGAACCAGCCGCGCGGGCGCAGCAGCCGGGCGGTCTCCTTGAGCGCGCGCGGACGATCGGTAACGTTGAAGGACGAGCCGAAGGTGACGAGCGCATAGGTGTCGCCCGGCCGACCGGTCGCCTCGCCGGCGCCTTCGAACCACTGCACCTGGCCGAAGCGCTGGCTGCGGCTCATGCCCAGCTTGCGCATCTCGTCATTGGGCTCGACGGCGTCGACGATGAGGCCGCGCTCGAGCAGGGGAATGGTGAGATGCGCGGAGCCGGCGCCGATGTCGCAGACGCGATCGCCCGCCTTGACGCCGGCCCGCGCGACCAGCGCGTCGATCGCCGACGGCGCGTAGTCGGGCCGGCTGGCATAGGTGCGCGCAAGCTCGGTGTAGTCCCATTCGGTCTTCATGAAGCCTTCCTAGAGTCCGGCATGATCGATCACGCGGCGCGCGATCTCGTCGGGGGTGAGTCCTTCGGCGCGGTCGAAGACGAGGTCCGGGCGGCGCGGCTCCTCGGCCGGGATGTCGACGCCGACGACGTTGCCGATCTCGCCCGCGAGCGCGCGCTTGTAGAGGCCCTTGTCGTCCTGGGCCGCCAGCAGATCCAGGCTGGCGCGCAGGTAGATCTCGACATAGGCCGGGATATTGGCGCGGTTCCACTCGCGCACCGCCTCGACCATGGAGATCGTCGCGCAGATGACAGTGGCGCCCTGCCTGGCGAGCTCGCGACAGAGGCGGGCATAGGAGAAGGAGAGGCGCCGGCGGTCCTCCGGGTCATGGCCGTGGGTGCCGCCGAAGATCGCGCGCAGCACGTCGCCGTCGAGCAGCAGCGGCTTGTGTCCGGCTTCGGCGAGACGGGCGGCCAACCGCGTCGACACGGCGGTCTTGCCGGCGCCCGACAGCCCCGTGACCCAGAAGACCTTGCCCTCAACCGGTAGCACGGTTCGGTTTTAGGCATCGGGCGACGTTGCAGCAAGGCCCGCGGCGACCCATAGTCGCGCGGATGCGGATCGGCATCCTGGGCGCCGGCCCCGCCGGGCTTTACCTCGCCTATCTCCTGAAGCGGCGGCGGCCCGGATGGGAGGTGCAGGTGGTCGAGCAGAACCGGCTCGGCTCGACCTTCGGCTTCGGCGTCGTCTTCTCCGAACGCGCGCTCGAGTTCCTCTCCGGCAGCGATCCCGAGACGGCGGCGGCGATCGCCCCGCATCTCGAATCCTGGAACGACATCGCAATCAACCATCGCGGCGAGCGGATCTTCATCGACGGCATCGGCTTCGCCGCGATCGGGCGACTGACCCTGCTTCGGCTGCTCGCCGAGCGGGCGCGCAGCGCCGGCGCCGTTCTCGACTTCGAGCGGCACGTCGAGCGCCTTGACGAGCTGGAGCCGGCCGACCTCGTGGTCGGCGCCGACGGCATCCGCTCGCTGGTCCGCCAGGCTCATGCGGCTTTCGGGACGCAGGTGACGCTGCTCAGGAACCGCTTCGCCTGGTTCGGCACGACGAAGCGCTTCGACACGCTCTCGCAGAGCTTCGTCGCGACCGAGCACGGCGTCTTCAACGCGCATCACTACCGCTACGCGCCCGATCGAAGCACCTTCATCGTCGAGGTCGACGAGGAGACCTTTTTCGCCTCGGGCTTCGATCGTTTGCCGGAAGATGAAGCACGCCTGGTCTGCGAGCGGGCCTTCGCCGAGACGCTCGATGGCCATCCCCTGATCGCCAACAACTCGGCCTGGCGGCAGTTTCCCGTCATCCGCAACCAGCGTTGGTCGGTGGGCAAGTGCGTGCTGCTCGGCGATGCGCTGCACACCGCGCATTTCTCGATCGGCTCGGGCACGCGGCTTGCCATGGAGGACGCGATCGCGCTCGATTGCGCGCTGGCCGGGCATGAGGGCGACCTGCCGTCGGCGCTCGCCGCCTATGAGACCGCGCGCCGCCCGATCCTGGAGAAGCTGGTCGGCGCCGCGAACGCCAGCGGCGCATGGTACGAACGCTTCCGCGAGCATATGCGCCTTCCGCCGCTCGACTTCGCCATGAGCTATGTCACCCGTTCCGGCCGCGTCGATCGGGAACGCCTCAGGCGCGTCTCGCCCGGCTTCGTCGCACGCTACGAGCGCGGGTGCTAACGTCCTCGCGGCGAAGAAGGGGGATCGCCCGGTGCGCGTCGGGATCAATGGCAACGAGCTCGAGGTCGAGGTCTTCGGCGACGATCCGTCGGCGCCGGTGATGATCGTCCATCATGGGGCGCCGGGCCTGGGCTCGCGGGCGGAGCCCAGGAACGGCTACTCCGCCTTCCGCGACCGTTTCCGCGTCGTGACCTTCAATGCGCGCGGCAGCGGCGAAAGCGAGGGCAAGCCGCCCTTCACCCATGCGCAGTGGGTGGCCGATGTCGACGCCTTGCGGCAATGGCTGGGCGTCGAGCGCTTCGTCATGGCCGGCGGCTCCTATGGCGGCTTCATCGCCATGGAGTCCGCGATCCGGCATCCCGAGCGTCTGTCGGCGCTGATCCTGCGCGATACCGCGGCCGACAATTCCTTCCGTCCCGGCTTCAGCAAAGCCTTCCTCAACTCCGATCGCGTCGACCTCGATCCCGACCTGATCCGCCGGGTCGAGCGCGGCGAGGTCCGCAGCAACGAGGAGTTCCGCGAGTTCTGGCGGAAGGCGCTGCGCATCTACAGCCACACTTACGATCCGGAAGCGGTCGAAGCGCGCGCCGCGGCGACGCCTTACCGCTTCGAGACCCATAACTTCGCCTTCTCCCGGAACGAGCCGGCTTACGACGTGAAGGACCGCCTCGGGCTCGTCGCTTGCCCGACCCTGGTGGTGGTCGGGCGCTCCGACCCGGTCACGCCGGTCTGGTGCTCGGAGGGGATCGTCGCCCGCATCAAGGGCGCGCGCCTCGAAATCTTCGAGAAATCAGGCCACTCGCCGCCGCTGGAGGAGCCGGAGAAGTTCCAGCGCGTGGTGCGGGACTTCCTGGACGAGGCCCTGGCGCGCTAAGCAGGGCCGCAGCGCGTCGGCTCCCTCGCCCCAACCGCTTGTTCCTGCATCAAGGGGAGCCTCTCGGGCGAAAAGGACCACGGTCGGAACCTAGGGTGATGTCCCTCGAATGGTAGAGGATAAAGCCCTGCCCGTGGCGGGCCGCATACCTTCGATTGATATAGGTGCGCCGGCGTCAGTTCGCTCGACGCCGGAATATGTGCTGGTCTATTTGCCTCTCTAGCTCATGGGACCCTCGATGCTGCCCGCGATCGTCGCGTTGTCGGTGCACAATGGCGGCGTCTCGGCCGAGAGACAGGGGCTCGGATGGAAGTCGTGAAGCGCCCGGTGCTGAAGGATGCGGTGCTGGTCGGCGCCGGCCACGCGCATGTCGCGGTGCTGCGCATGTTCGCGATGAAGCCGCTGCCGGGAGTACGCCTCACGCTGATCAGCCGCGAGGTCCATACGCCTTACTCCGGCATGCTTCCCGGCCTCGTTGCCGGCCTCTACGATTTCGACGAGGCGCATATCGATACCGGGCCGCTCGCCCGCTTCGCCGGGGCACGGCTCTATCAGGACGAGGTCGTCGGCATCGACCTCGCCGCACGGAGGCTCCTGTGCCGCAGTCGCCCGCCGGTCCCCTACGACCTGCTCTCGCTCAATATCGGGGCGACGCCGGATGTCGATGGGGTTCCAGGAGCGGCGGAGAACGCCGTTCCCGTCAAGCCGATCGACGGCTTTCTCGGCCGCTTCGAGGAGCTGCGGGCGCGGGTGATCGAGCGCAACGGGCGTGCGCGGATCGCGCTGGTCGGGGCCGGTGCCGGCGGCGTCGAGCTGATGCTCGCGGTGGAGCGCCGGCTGCGTCGCGCCGTCGCCGAAGCGGGCTTCGACGCCGCCGCGATGTCGTTCGTCCTGGTCTCGGGCGCACCCGACATCCTGCCGACGTTTCCGGCGGCGTTCCGGGCGCGCTTTCGCGCCGTCCTCGCCGCGCGCGGCATTGCAGTGATCGCCGGAGCGCCGGTGATCCGCGTGGAGCAGAAGCGGCTCGTCTTCGACGGCCATCCGGCGGTAGAGGCCGATGAGATCCTGTGGACGACCCAGGCCGCGCCCGCGCGCTGGCTGGCCGGAACGGGACTGACGCTCGACCGGCGCGGCTTTCTCGTCGTCGAGGATACGCTCCAGGCGCCGGGACATTCGGAGATATTCGCAGCCGGCGACACCATCGCCTTCTCGCCGCGCGCGCTTCCCAAGTCGGGCGTCTATGCCGTCCGTGCCGGCCCGGTGCTGGCGGACAACATCCGCCGCGCGCTGACCGGCCGCCCGCTTAGGCGGTTCCGCCCGCAGCGCGACGCTCTTTATCTGGTCTCGACGGGCGAGCGCTTCGCTGTCGGCACGCGCAACGGGTTCACCTTCGCAGGCGCCTGGGTATGGCGCTGGAAGGACTGGATCGACCGTCGCTTCATGGCCCGGTACAACGCCCTGCCGGACATGGCAAAGCCGGCGACGGAGGCGTCGTCGCCGCTTGCCGACAGGCAGGCCCTCAAGGAGATCTCGGCCATCGCCATGCGCTGCGGCGGCTGCGGCGCCAAGGTCGGCGCGACCGTGCTGTCGCGCGCGCTCGGCGCCATCGAACCGGCATCGCGCCCGGACATCGTCGCCGGCCTCGATGCGCCTGACGACGCCGCCCTGGTCGATACCGGCGGCGAGAAGCTGTCGGTGCAGACGGTCGACTACTTCCGCGCCATCATCGACGACCCTTACACCTTCGGACGGATCGCCGCGAATCACGCGCTCGGCGACATCTATGCGATGGGCGGCGAGCCGCAATCGGCTCTCGCCATCGCGACCATCCCCTATGGGCTTGAGGCCAAGGTCGAGGCCGACCTCTCGTCGATGATGGCCGGCGCCAACGAGGTGCTGCGCCAGGCGGGCTGCGCCCTGGTCGGCGGTCATACGAGCGAGGGCGCCGAGCTCGCGCTCGGCTTTTCGGTCAATGGCCTGGTCGAGCGCGACGCCGCGTTGCGGAAGGGCGGGCTCCGGCCCGGAAGCGCTCTCATCCTGACCAAGCCGATCGGCACCGGCACCCTGCTCGCCGCCGACATGCGCGGCAAGGCCAAGGCGCGCTGGGTCATGGCGACGGTCGCGCACATGACCCGCTCGAACCAGGCCGCGGCGGCGATCCTCAAGGGCCACGGTGTTCACGGCGCCACCGACGTGACGGGATTCGGCCTGCTCGGCCATCTCGTGGAGATGGTGCGCGCCTCGGATGTCGACGTGACGCTCGCGATCGACCGCGTGCCGCTGATCGACGGCGCGCGCGACACCGTCGCCTTGGGCATTCTGTCGTCGCTGCAGCCGCAGAATCTGCGGCTGCGGCGGGCCATCCGGAATCTCGACGCGGCGAGCCGGCACCCTCTCTATCCTTTGCTGTTCGATCCGCAGACCGCCGGCGGGCTGCTGGCGGCGGTTCCGCTCGGCCGCGCCGAAGCCTGCGTCGTTGCGCTGCGCGCCGCGGGTTACAGGGACGCAGCGGTCATCGGCACCGTTGACGCGCGCAGCGAGGCGCTCGAGCCGATCGCGATCGATCTGACCGGGGCCGAGATCGCCGAAGCGCTGGCGGCGGTGTCATCGAGCGGTACGGAAGTGCAAGCCCGGGGGGAGAAGGGCCTTGCCAAGGAAGCGGAGCGCGTGTCCAGATCGGAATCCTGGGGAGAGCGCCCATGATCGTTCGCGCGACGCTGCTCTTGGCTTCCTTGCTGGGTCTGCTGGCGATGCCGGCCCATGCCGACCCTGCCCGGTGGCGCCCCGGATGGCCGCGGACGGACTTCGCGCGGGCGAGCGTCCCCTTCGCCGACATCCTGTCCGGCGGGCCGCCCAAGGACGGAATCCCGGCGATCGACGAGCCTCGCTTCAGGCCGGCTCCAGAGATCCGCGACCTGGCCGACCGCGACCCCGTCATCTCGGTCGAGATCGAGGGGGATGCGCGCGCCTATCCGCTGCGGGTGCTGACCTGGCATGAGATCGTCAACGACCGCGTCGGCGGACGGCCCGTGATCGTGACCTATTGCCCGCTCTGCAACGCCGCGATCGCCTTCGAGCGCAGGATCGACGGCCGCGAGCTCGGCTTCGGCGTCACCGGCAAGCTTCGGCACTCCGACATGATCATGTACGACCGCGAGACCGAGAGCTGGTGGCAGCAATATACCGGGGAGGCGATCGTCGGCGCGCTGCTGGGCCGCAAGCTCCCGATCGTGCCATCCAGGCTCGAGTCGTTCGCGCTGTTCCGCGAACGTCATCCGGACGGGCAGGTCCTGGTGCCGTCGGATCCGACGCTGCGGCCCTATGGCGCCAATCCCTATGTCGGCTACGAGGATTCCGGGTGGCCTTTCCTCTATCGCGGCGAGGTGCCCGAGAGGGTGATGCCGCTCGAACGCGTCGTTGTCGTCGGCGCCGAGGCGTGGCCTCTCTCCCTCTTGCAGAAGCGAAAGCGGTTCGAGACGGGCGACCTGCTGATCGAGTGGCTTCCAGGCCAGGCATCGGCTCTCGATACGCGCGTGATCGCCGAGGGCCGCGATGTCGGCAATGTCATCGTTCGCCGGCGCGGATCGTCGGGAACGATCGAGGTGGAGCACAAATCGACATTCGCCTTCGTCTTCTTCGCGTTTCAACCGGACGGGACCCTGCATACCGAGGCTGGCCCGATACGAAGGAAGCCTTGAACGGTCTTCGGCGGCGGCGCCTTGAGGATGGGCTCAACGTGCCGGCGCGAGGCGCCGGTAGGAGAGCGCTTCGGCAATATGAAGCCGGGCAACCGGCTCCGCTCGATCCAGGTCGGCGAGCGTGCGGGCAACGCGAAGGACGCGATGGTAGCCGCGCGCCGAGAGCTTCAATCTCTCGGCCGCGTCGGTAAGGAGCTTGCGGCCCGCCGGTTCCGGCGTCGCCACCTCGTCGAGCAGCGTGCCGTCGGCCTCGGCATTGGTGCGGATGCGCCTGTCCTCGGGCAGCTTCGCGTAGCGAGCCAGCTGGATCTCCCGGCAGGCCGCAATGCGCGCCGCGACCTCGGCGGAGCCTTCGCGCGGCGGCGGCAGCGAGAGATCGGCCGGCGACACCGCCGGCACGTCGACATGCAGATCGATACGGTCGAAGAGCGGGCCTGAGATCTTCGACTGGTAGTCTTGGGCGCAGCGCGGCGCCTTTGAGCAAGCGAGAGAGGCGTCGTCCAGATGCCCGCATTTGCACGGGTTCATCGCCGCAACGAGCTGAACGCGGGCCGGATACGTCGCGTGCGCGTTGGCCCGAGCGACAACTGCGCGTCCAGTCTCGAGTGGCTGCCGGAGTGACTCCAAGGTCGCGCGCGAGAATTTGGGCAGCTCATCGAGGAACAAGACCCCGTTGTGCGCGAGGCTGATCTCACCAGGCTTCGCACGTGAACCGCCGCCAACAAGCGCCGGAAGCGATGCAGAATGATGCGGATCTCGCATGTGGCGCTTGCGCGTTATGCGTCCGTCAATCAGCAATCCGGCCACTGAGTGGACCATGCTGACTTCGAGCGCCTCAGCGGCATCGAGAGGCGGCAAGATGCCCGGAAGACGAGCGGCCAGCATCGATTTTCCGGAGCCAGGCGGACCGATCATCAACAGATTGTGGCCGCCGGCCGCCGCGACCTCGAGCGCGCGCTTCGCCGTTTCCTGGCCCTTGATGTCGGCGAGGTCTTGCGATCGCGCGGTGTCCTCCGCCATCTCCGCTCGCGGCGGGGAGAGCACCTGCGTCCCCTTGAAGTGGTTGATCAGCGCCAGCAGCGAGCTTGGCGCCAGGACCTCTCCGCCCGACCATGCCGCCTCGCCGCCGTTCCTTGCCGGGCAGATCAGCCCCAGGCCTTCGCCGTTCGCGGCGATCGCCGCCGGCAGCACGCCGGCGACCGAGGTAATCTGCCCGTCGAGCGCAAGCTCGCCGAGAGCGACGAAGCGCTCCATCTCCTCCGCCGGCAGCACCCCCATGGCGAGCAGGAGCCCGCACGCGATCGGCAGATCGAAATGGCTGCCTTCCTTCAAGAGATCAGCCGGCGCCAGGTTGATGGTGATCCGCTTCGGCGGCAGCGCGAGACCCAGCGCGGACAGCGCGCCGCGCACGCGGTCGCGGCTCTCGGCCACCGCCTTGTCGGCAAGCCCGACCAGCGCGAAGGCGGGCAGGCCCGCGGCGATCTGCACCTGGACGTCGACCGGCAGGACTTCGATCCCGCTGAACGCCACCGTGCGGATGCGCGATACCATCTGTGCCCTGTGCCCGCCGAGCCCCGGGTCGAGGATGCCATCGCAGCGTGTACACGGCTAGTAGGGCTTTCCTCCTGAGCGCTCCGCCGCTAGCGTCCCGCCGATGATCCGCGTCACCGCCAGCATTGCGATCGACGAGAGCGAGATCGAGGAGAGCTTCGTGCGCTCCTCCGGTCCCGGCGGGCAGAACGTCAACAAGGTGTCGAGCGCGGTGCAGCTCCGCTTCGACGTGCGCCGTTCGCCGTCGCTGCCCGAGGATGTGCGCCGCCGGCTTGAGCGCCTGGCCGGCAAGCGACTGACCAAGGAGGGCGTGCTGGTGCTGGTCGCGCAGACTCATCGCGCCCAGGAGCGCAACCGCGCCGAGGCGCTCGAACGGCTCATCGATCTGATCCGTGCCGCCACCGTGAAGCCAAAGCCGCGCACGGCGACACGCCCGACGCTCGCCAGCAGGAAGCGGCGCCTCGACGCCAAGGCGCGACGTTCCAAGATCAAGCGCGCGCGCGTCGTGCGCGACGAGGAATAGATGGATCGGCTGCGCATGATCCACTATTTCGTCGAGACCGTGCGCCGCGGCGGCTTCTCGCGCGCCGGGCGCGAACTCGGCCTGACGCCGGCCTCGATCTCGCGCCAGGTGAGCCAGCTCGAGGATTCGCTCGGCCTGAGGCTGCTCAATCGCACGACGCGACAGCTGTCGCTGACCGAGGCGGGCGAGCTCTTCTATGAGCGTGTCAGCCATGTCGTCGAGGATCTCGCCGAGGCCGACGAGATCGTGCAGAGCCTGCACGGCGGGCCGAGCGGGCTGCTGCGTGTCACCGCGCCGGCGAGCTTCGGACGCCTGCATATCGTGCCCGCGCTCGCCGGTTTCCTCGAGACCTATCCGCAGATCCGGCTCGACCTCGTCTTCACCGATCGCCTCGTCCACATGCTGGACGAGAAGATCGACGTCGCCATCCGTATCACCGCGGCGCCCGATGCGAGCTTGATCGGGCGCAGGCTAGCCCGGCAGCACTCGATCGTCTGCCTCGCCACCTCCTATGCCGAGAAGCGCGGTGCTCCGAGACGCATCGAGGATCTGGCGAAGCACAACTGCCTGACCTACGGCGCCAGCGGCGGCTCGACCTGGCGCTTCTACGACGGCGAGAGCGATCGCGAGGTCGCGCAGATCGAGGTCTCGGGCAATGTCCATGCCCGCGACGGCGACAGCATCTATGTCGCGACGCTCGCCGGCATCGGCATCTCGCTGCAGCCGATCTGGCGCGTCGCCGAGGATCTCAAGGCCGGGCGGCTCAAGCCGCTGTTTCCCGGCACCTGGGCCTCCTCGATCGGCGGCGCCTCGGCGATCCACGCCTACTACGTGCATCGCCGCCACCTGGCGCCGAAGATCAAGGCTTTCGTCGACTACCTCGCCGATGCCTACCGCTCGCCGCCCTATTGGGAGAACGGCGTCGACGTAGGGTTGCGGCCGCGAAAGGCGCGCCGGCGCACAGAATAGCACTTGTTCGCCCGATTCGCGTAATGAGCGCGCGAGTTGTGCGCTAGCCTTATGGGATGAGGGTCCGCGAAATCCGGCTGAAACGATATCCCGACGGCGTGCCGAAGGAGTCGGACTTCGAGCTCGCCGAGCGCGAGGTGCCCGATCCCGGCGCCGGCCAGCTCTGCCTCCGCCCGCTGTTCCTCTCGATCGATCCCTACCAGCGCAACCGCATGCGCGGGCCGGCGGCGGGCCTGACGCCCGGGCAAGTGATCGAAGGGCGCTGCGTCGCGCAAGTGATCGACTCCCGTCATCCCGACTTCGCCGCGGGCGAGCTCGTCTTCACCACCGCGCCCTGGGCCGAGGCCTCGCTCTCCGACGGCAAGGCGGTGCAGCGCCTCGATCCCGAGGTGATGCCGCCGCAACTCCATCTCGGCGCCGCCGGCGTGCCCGGCCTCACCGCCTTCGTCGGCCTGCATGACATCGGCGAGATGAAGCCGGGCGAAACCGTGCTGGTCTCGGCCGCCGCCGGCGCCGTCGGCTCGATGGCCTGCCAGATCGCCAAGCTCGCTGGCTGCCGCGTTATCGGCACCGTGGGATCGGCGCAGAAGGTTCGCTGGCTTCTCGACGAGGTCGGCATCGATGCCGCCATCGACTACTCCAAGGAGCCAGATCTCACGGCGGCGCTGAGGCGCGTCTGCCCCGACGGCGCCGACCTCGTCTTCGAATGCGTCGGCGGCAAGCATCTGGAAGCGGGCCTGGCCGTGCTGAAGCCGCACCGGCGCGTCGTGCTCTGCGGCGTCATGGCCGGGATGAACGGTCAGCCGGCCGGACCGTCCAATCTCGACCAGGTGATCGCCAAGCGCGTCGATATCAAGGGCTTCGTCGTCGGCGACCACATGGCGCGCATGAGCGCGTTCCTGGCGGAGGTCAAACACTGGCTCGCCGACGGCGCGCTGCATTGGCACGAGACCGTGATCGACGGCATCGAGAACACGCCGAAAGCCTTCATCGGCCTTTTCCAGGGTCAGAATCTCGGCAAGATGCTGGTCCGGGTCGCCGGGCCGCGGGCGTCCCCTTGAATCCCGAATGGGGGAGGCAATGAAACCGCGGATTCAACTCGCCAGTGCATAGAGATTTAGGAGCCAGCGAGGGAGTCGAAAACCTCTTGCGGTGAACGGAAGCCGAGAGATTTCCGAGGTCTTGTGTTGAGCAAACGTTCGACCATGGCCACCTCGGCATTGGAGATCGTAGAGAAGTCTGTACCCTTTGGGAAGAAGTCGCGAATGAGGCCGTTGGTATTTTCATTCACGCCGCGCTCCCACGCATGGTACGGCGTTGCGAAGAAGATCTCTGTCTTCAGCGCACGGGCGATATCCTGATGTGCAGCGAACTCCTTTCCATTGTCGAAGGTGATGGTGTGCACGAAGTCGCTGACCGGCTTGAGACGGCGCACGGTTGCCGCTCGTGTAGCGCGAGCGGTCGAACGCGGTAGCTTGCTGATCTTGGTCAGCAGAGACTTTCTCTCGA
>Ga0194132_10004125_pt1 | contig 25071 bp, 20 predicted proteins | sample TA2KigOf80mmetaG_FD_148612 | JGI IMG/M metagenome (GOLD analysis project Ga0194132, IMG submission 148612) | Freshwater microbial communities from Lake Tanganyika, Tanzania - TA2015054 Kigoma Offshore 80m | ecosystem: Environmental > Aquatic > Freshwater > Lake | place: Tanzania: Lake... | reverse complement strand
AAAAAACCCCCCAGAAGCTTGCCCCCCCCCCCCCCCCCCCCATTGAACCGCGGGATCACAGATTGGCGCGCTGACCGGCAGGATTGTATCTCAGCCCGACCTGCTCGTGGAAGAGTGGGCCGCGACGGTTTGTTCCTGGTCTGATCCGTCCGGAATGTCATGGCAGGGCACTTTTTCTGTCCGGGTAAAGAATTTCCTACTGTCGCCGATACCAAAGATTGTACAAGCACTACGACCACGGGGGTGGTCAGAAAAGGGGATCGATATGCAAGCGACGGAAGCGACTGTTCTGTTGCAGAATCTTGTCTCACTGAACGAAGGGTTCTCCCAACTCGGGGTACGACTGTCTCAAGCAGCGAATGCTTTGCAAACGACAGGGATGCCACCAGCATCGACGTTGATCGAAGAGATCAACTCGTCACGGCGCTCTTTTGCTGAACTTTGCGCAAAGAGCATTGCTCTTGCTGAGGTGTTCTCGCTAACACCAATGCCGAAACCTGAGACAATTGTCTCTCTTGGCGATCTACAAGCACTTTTGCAAGCCCTGAACGAAGCAGAAGAAAAACGAAAAGTAGTCAAGGAGCTGACCCAGCAGGCACTCTCAACGCTGGACCGTCTCTATGCGATCAAGCATCGTGAGCGTGAAGTGTTTGCCCCATTGGCAGAGTGTCAGATGCGAGCAACAGTACTGCGGAATGCGATTGCCGAGACGCCGTGGCCAAAGGTGCACCCAAGTATCGAGGATTTAGGCAAAGCCGAGAATCCCTTTGTCGCGCTCTTGCTGTTAGTCGAGCATGGAGAAGAGTTGGACGATGACCAGTGTATACGCTGCCAAGACATCGTTGAACGGGTGTTTAGCCGGCCGCTTGCTGTCGCCACTTTACGCGGCAAGTTGACACTCCTGTCTGAGACGAGTACTGCACATGAAACTCTCACTGTTCCGCCAGCGGTAGGGGGAACTACCAGTGATCGGAATTCTGGCGCGAGTAGCAAACGATCGATAGTGGAGCCAGCCCCGGCTGTTGTGGCAGCCCCTGTCGCCCGTGAACTCCCGAGCGAAAAACCTGCAGCCCCTCCGTTCAGTATGCGAAATGGAAACACTGAGGTTGCACCGATACCACCGATGGCGAGTACCTCGACACGGGCGTTTGCCGAGAGCAGTACGGAGGCGAAAAGTGTCTCTTCTGTTGAAACACCAATCAACGCGAAGATAGGAGCGCCAGAGAACCCATCTCCGCTTGCTGCTGCGAAGACGCAAATCGCCCCTGATACTGAAGATAGAAATCGGCTACAGGCTCAGCCGACTCCGCTTGAGAGTGGGCCGGTGAACCGAACTTTTTCTCCCGCACCAACTACGTCACAGTCCGATGGCGATCCCATCCTCGTTCCTGCCTCTTCTCACGAAAAAACGGCTCGTGTGGCTCCAAGACGGGGAGCAGGAATCGTCGACGTCCTCTATCGATTTGAGATCGATGACAAGGCGCAAAAGATCGCGAATATGCTGCTCTCGGGAGCCTACAGGTTAGGAGAAGAGAAACCAGCGTTTGTCCGTGACTTGGTGTGGCGTCTGATCTTTGAAGAGAAACTGACGTTAGCGTTTCATGTCGCCCGATGCTTGGAAGCGCAGTACCCAGATTTTCATCCGCGGCTTCCGTCGTGGCTGCTGCGTTCTATCGTCCTTGGGCAGCGTGTCCGCAACCCGCAAGGAGAGATTGGACGGTTCCTCAAAGATGACTTCGCGCACTGTGATACTGATTGCCGCACAACGGGTGATAAAGAATGGGACTTGGCGGTCGAGTTTCTCCTCTTGGCGGGAGCATTCGTGCCGGCGCTTCTCGCTCCAGATACCCGAGCTTCAACCATTCTTCACGGTGTCTGTCTCGGCGAGGGTCTCGAAAACCTCTCCGCTTTTTGCAATGTCGTTGCCGTGTACGGCGACCTCTTTATTCCACTTGATCCGACGCTGATGAAGAAGCCTGTCCGTCCTCAGGGGAAAGAGCCTGGAGGTTTCATGCGTCGTCTGATCGGCAACCAAGAAGGTGGCGCACGGAAAGATGTCATGACCGAGCAAGCGGAACCGCTCCGCATTGAGGTCATGAATCGACACCAGGCTGTACTGGAGGAGCTGAGTCAATTCCGCAATACGCACTCGTCTATTCTGCTCCTTGGCGGCCTGGCGGCGTGCCGACGCGCAGTTGAGAGTGTGGTACTCCTGTTCGATGCGGAGGCGCCGTTCTCGTCCGATGAACCACTGCCGCGTCCGCTCTTGAATGCGGACTTGTCACGTATTCCTACGTTGGTGCTGAACAAGCAAGGAGAAGTAGAAGGAGCGGATCAGGCAGCGTTCCTGGAAAATGTGCTGCGATTGGTTGCCAGTGGGCCATTCAAGATGATCTAACTCAGACTTGAGGACATTCGTACACTTTACGCTATAGACTCCGAGCCGTGTCATTCTGAGTGCAGCGAAGAATCTCTCTGCGAGGCCCTTCGTTTCACTCAGGGTGACAATGTAAATAGTCCAATCTTCTGTAGGCCGACTTAGTCCAACGTAATAAACAGTGACTTCCGTGGTTTGCCACCAACCGCACGGCTAATATGCCCTTGGCCGATGGTATCTTCAGCTAACAAGATGTCACCCGAACGTAAGAGCCGCTTGGTGCCATCACCGACTTCAATCTCAACTTCACCCTCCAAGTTCACCACATACTGCCGCCGCGGTGCGTTGTGAAAGTCGAAATTGTACGACCCATCAGTCTCACGGAACACCACGCCAGTGGCCTTCTGTAGCGAAGACATAAAGCCAGCTTTCCCGCCGTCTTTCAACTCAACTTCGATATCTTCAAAATGCGACTTGTTATCTGTACCAGTGTAGACACGAGTGATTTTCATTGTGCGCCCTCCTGTGTTCGCGAATAGTTCTTGTGGACGTAGTGTGTCGTGGTTCCACGCGACCGTAAAGGCCAGTAGGACGACTGCTCCAATGGTGATCGTTCGCTTTAGTGACATGTGAATACCTCCTCCCTCATTCTCGCAGAACAGTGACGACTTTCTCCGCATTGTCTAGGTGGACTGCGATCCAGATATCCATATTGCTAGTCGGGCGAGGATAGCCATAATAGCCGACGGCATACCCACCAATGAGGAGGTACTGCACGTCATGCGCGTTCAGCAATTGCAAAAACTCTTTGAAGTCTGGTGGAAGCTGGATTGTAGCCATAAGCACGCTGGCGCATTAACTCCAACGCTTGGAATCGTTCTCCGGGAGTTCGAGACAGCCACCAGGCTTTTTCGTCTGACTCGTCATGCAGCGAGGCAACCGAAAAAGCGGTCTTGTCCATTGTGGTGAGAATGTCACTCCTGCTGCTATTGTTCGTACGAGTCATTTCGACGAGTCACTTTCTACTGTGATCTGTATATCAAGACGCACCGCAGAAAGTAAGGACTCAGAATGACAATGTCGAGCGACTTGATAATTCCCTCTCCCATACCGAGAGTGTTGCGATTGACATAGTACAGAAGTGAGATTCGGAGTTCATCCGAACAGAGATGATTCTCGGTTTCGCGATGCTTCAGCAAGGTTACTTATACAAGCTGGGGACGGCTAATCTTCCGTCCCAGGCAGCAAGACGCCGCCAGACTTCTTATCTGGTGGTACGGCGAAACTCGGGCGATCAAGCTGCTTTTGCCATTGTGGTGGGGCTTTGTGGTCACGCAAGAAATTACGGAAGCGATCGCGTTCGCCAGTTGAGTGCGCGGCGATTTCGCTGTCATCGCGCACGATGTGTGGAGTAAGGAAAATCAGTAAATTGATCTTGTCACTGTTAGCGCCATCGGTACGAAAGAAGTTCCCCAGCACAGGAATGTCTTGCAGGTACGGAACGCCGGACCGTTGCCGAAATGAGTTGTCAGAAATCAATCCGCCAATCACGACGGTCTGGCCACTCTTGGCGACCACGGTGGTACTGGCTGAACGTACGGAAGTTGTCGGACCCACGAGGTTGGGATCACCCACTGCCGTAGGCACGATCGCTGATACTTCCTCATAGACATCGAGTCGGACGTTCTCACCTTCAGAAATCTGCGGTGTGAGGCGTAAAGTAATACCGACATCCTCACGTTGTACGTTGGCAAATAAGTTACGCAACTGCGTGGTGTCGGTCGCGCGACTAGCAATGAATGGGACGTTTTGACCGACGAGTATTTCAGCTTCCTGATTATCGGCAGTCAGCAGGGTTGGTGCTGAGAGGACGTTAATGTCACTGCTTGTCTGGGCGGCGCGGAGTAATGCCACTTGCGCCGGAATGCGCGTGCCATCAGGAAGTTCGACGGTTCTGTTGCTGGCTGCCGCAAGGAGCAGGCCCGAGAGGCTCGCGGGGTTCTTCAGTGCTGAGTTGAGGTCTTTTAATTGCGTGCGGCCAAGCGCTACGCCTTCACCACCTAAGCTGAATCCATGCTGGAGTTCGACACCCAACTCGCGTGCACGCTCCATGCTCACTTCGAGAATAATCGCCTCAACATAGACTTGCTTGCGGCGGACATCGAGTTGCTCGATCACCGACTTCAGCGTGGCGAAATCCTGCGGGGCAGCACTGATCAATAACGAATTGGTTGAGGGATCAGCGGAAATAGAAACTTCGCTACTGAACTCTGGCGCCGCTCCAGAGACCGAACCGCCACCGGACGGCATAGAGGGAAGTTGAGGAGAAGATGGCATGCGATCACTCATGCCCGAACCGTAGCGGTCGTTGCTTCTGCCGAACCGTCGCTCGCGATTATAGCGGCGTTCACGACGTGGGACGTTCAGAGAGCGGCTACCACTCATGCCGCCGGTGCTTCCTCCGATCAAATCAGCTAACACGGGAAGGAGTTCTTCAGCATTGGCGTATTTAAGGGTGTACACGTGAATCTTGCTGCGTCCCGGCGGGAGTGGCACATCGAGTTGATGCACTAAGTGTCGAGTCTCATGACATCGCGTACTCATTTTTGTGCAAAAATCCAAGAAATTCGACGAATTCTTAGTGCGCGATGTTATGAGACCTGACAACTAAGCGCTGGACGGTCTTCAGTTCCAATGGGCTCGCCATGACAATGAGTGAGTTGGTGCGCTCGTCAGGTAACACGCGAATCGTGCGGATGCTGCTGGGGGGGGATGGTTGGTTACTCGCCGTCGCTGTTGCTGCAGCAGTGGTAGTGGTAACGATTTTGACTCGGGAGATGGAACTGCTCTCACTGCTATCTTGACCCTTCAGGATCTCTTCAATCTTCTTGGCAAGATCAGACGCAACGGCGTGTTTCAGCGGAATGACCTCAGTGAGGTGTTCGTATCCTTCAACATCGAGGTCTTCCAACATCAAGAGGAGACGTTTGACGTTCGTGGCAGCGTCGGTAAGGATGAGTGAGTTGGTTTGCGGATACGGCAAAACCAGGCCATCGCCGGACACCATTGGCTGCAGGACTTGCACTATTTCATTGGCGCTGACATGGCGAAGCGGCACTAACCGGGTGATGAATTCATCACCAACGCTTGCGATCGAGCCGTTGTACACGGTAGGCAGGCCGACTTGTTTGGCTTCCTTACTAGGGACGATCTTCACCACACGACCACTTTCTACCGTGGTATAGCCTTTCACTTGCAGGACCGACTGAAAGATGGCGTAGGCTTCATCGGTTGTCACTTTGGTTGGCGAAATAATCGTGACCTTGCCGCGTACTTTCTCATCGACAATGAAGTTGCGATGCGTGATCTCGCTGATGAACTGTGCCAGGACAGAGATGTCGATGTCTTGGAAGTTCATCGTTACCAGATTGTCTGACCCCGACGGCTGTGACTTCTTACTATTGGTCTCTGGGGCGAAGCCGTTACGTTGTCCGTTTGAGTCGTGTGTCTCGTTGTGACGTGGCAGCGAACGATGTTGTGCCCAACTCACCGAGCCGTGGGTCAGCACTGCGAGCGCGAGAACCAAACCAATCCTGTAGTTAACGAATTTCATAGGAAAGCGAAGTCGGTTGCTGGTTACGCAGCACGTCCACACGAATTTGCTGATGGCCTTGGAGATCTTGCAGCAATTGAAATGCGGTGCTGGGGTTGGAAATCTCAACGCCATTCACACGTTGGATCACATCGCCGTTTTTCAAACCAATACGATCGATCAAACTGTCGGGCTTGATTTGGAACAGACGGAACCCTTGAGTGACACCTTCTTGCACGGAGTAGGGGACCGCACGCACCTGGGTGAACAACTCGCTCAGGTTGTTGATGGCGTGATCCACCTCGCGTCGATCAATCGTGTAACTATCCTGCGCAGTCTGCTGGATGCCTTCTTGAGGGTCGGCATTCACTGGCGTTGAGATGGGAACAGGGGAGACCTGGCCTGCTGGCGTAAGCGCGTCTTTTGGGAGGAGGAGAGTCTCACGTTTCCCATCCCGTTCGATGATGATGCGATCCCATCCAACTTGGACTAAGACGATGCCTGGCGCGACAAGGTCGCCTTCGCGATAGAGTCCTTGCGAACGAGTTGTTTGGTTCTCCACGATAGCGAAGGCACGGTCGTGCATGCCAGTGGCAGTGCCGAGGAGTCGAATGTTGGCACTACTTGTCGCTGCGACAAGCGCAGTACTTTCACGATTGGTGGGGGCTTTGACAGAGTTAAACAGATCTCGCGTGTGAACGATGGCGTACGACGAGAGCGGCGGCTTGGTTTGTGGAGAACGGGATTGGGTTGTTTCCTGATGTTGGGGAATGGAGGGCGGCAACGCGAGCTTAGTAGCGACGACAGTATTAACAGAAAGTGCGCAGAAATACGCCAGTCCAGTTAACAACAATACCCGTGCACTGAGGAGAAAAAGCTGCACCCCTACCACCACCACATCCACCTTTCAGCCTATGCTGGCAGGATAAGTGAAAGCTGCTGGCAATTCAAGCTGTTGGGGGAGTTTCTCCGTTCTCCACTCGCTTTCCTCTTTCGTGGCCACTTGCTAAGGCATGGGAGGTGAGGCTGTTTGAGTGGGTGGAAACTGTATGTGAAAAGTCCCTCCAGGTGTGGGGAATGCAACCTCTTGGCTCCTTTCCTCATTGACTCGTTTCGTGATCTTGGTTAAGCCCGTTGCTCTATGGAAGAAAACGAGCAGATTGTTGTCCGTAAGAATAAGTTGGCGGCGCTGAAAGAATCCGGCGCGCAAACCTACCCCAACGATTTTTTCCCTTCCCATACCACCGCCGAACTGCACGAACGGTTTGCTGGTGCGAGCGAAGAGGAACTCACCAAAGGAACGGAAGCCGTTACGATTGCTGGTCGGATCATGTCGGTGCGCCACTTCGGTAAAGCGGCGTTTTTTCACCTGCAAGACCGTAGCGCGCAAATTCAAGTCTATGTCCGCCAAGGCGATAGCCCGCCAGAAGCAGTCGCGCTGCTCAAAGAGTCACTCGATGTTGGTGATATTGTGGGTGTCAGCGGACCGGTGTTTCGTACCCGAACCGGTGAGCTGACGATTAAAACGACAGCACTCCGCCTCTTGAGTAAATCGTTGACTCCACTGCCGGAAAAGTGGCACGGGTTACAGGATGTCGAGGTGCGTTATCGTCAGCGTTATCTCGATCTGATTGTGAACCCGCAGGCGCGAGAAACCTTCCGACGACGGGCGAAAATTATCGAGATTATCCGCCGCTTTTTCCAAGAGCGGGATTTTATCGAAGTCGAAACCCCAATGATGCAGAGTATCGCTGGAGGTGCGCTGGCGCGGCCGTTTATTACCCATCACAATGCGTTGGATATTGATCTGTATCTCCGCATCGCGCCGGAGCTGTTCCTCAAGCGTTTAGTTGTTGGTGGCTTCGATCGTGTGTTTGAGTTGGGGCGCAATTTCCGTAATGAAGGAATCTCAACCAGACATAATCCTGAGTACACCATGCTGGAATTCTATCAGGCATATGCGACCTATGAGCACCTGATGACGCAAACCGAGGAGTTATTTGTCCGTCTGGCCCAAGAGGTGACCGGTGGCTTGCGCGTCACCTATGGTGAGCGCGAAATTGATTTTTCTCCGCCGTGGCGGCGACTTGGGTTGAAGGAAGGGGTTTGCGAGTATACTGGCCTCACTCCAGAAGAAGCGGATCAAGAAGGACCGCTGCGAGCGAAGGCCCATGAGCTGGGGATTCATCCGCCAGCGTCTGCTCCAGTAGGAAAAGTCCTTGAGGAAATTTTCGGCGTAGCGGTTGAACCGCATCTGATCCAACCGACATTTGTCGTGAGCTATCCGGTTGAAGTTTCGCCGCTCGCACGACGCAACAATACTGATCCGCGCTTTGTCGATCGCTTTGAGCTGTACATCGCTGGCCGCGAGATTGCCAATGCGTTCTCGGAGTTGAACGACCCAGAAGACCAGTTGCAGCGTTTTGTCGAACAATTGCGTGAACGCGAAGCGGGTGACCAAGAAGCGCATGCGCTAGACGAAGACTACGTGCAGGCCTTGGAATACGGTCTGCCACCGACGGCTGGCGAGGGCATCGGTATTGATCGACTAGTGATGTTGTTGACCAACTCACCGTCAATCCGTGATGTGATTTTGTTCCCGCAAATGCGACCGGAAAAGAAATAGCATATAGGCTTGTCGCCGAGGGGCTGGTACAATCGAGGTGGAAAGCGTGGGGATCATGAGGATTGGGAGGCCATGCCACTCGAACAGACTGTAGAAGCCGAAGCGAAGGACGTGCGTGAGAATGTCACGCCGCTTTCCGCTCCGCGCTCCGACCCAAAGCCGTTCTTTTCCTTGCCATACGAACTCTTCGTGAGTTTGCGCTACTTACGCGCGAAACGTCGTGAACGGTTCATTTCGCTGATTACGTTTTTTTCCACGTTGGGCGTGTTGTTGGGAGTGATGACCCTCAACATTGTCCTGGCGGTCATGACTGGCTTTGAGGAAGATTTACGCAATCGTATTTTAGGGTTTAATCCGCATATTCTGGTCTCGACGTATAGCAATACGATTGCCGATGCAAAACAGGTCGTCGAGAAAATCGAGCAAGTGCCAGGGGTTATTACTGCCACGTCTGTGGTCTATGGCCAGGTCATGGTCAGTTCGCGGCAACGTGTTTCTGGTGTGGTCGTGCGCGCGGTTGAACCGGAACTGGCGAGTTCGGTCGTGAATGTTGTGGCGCATATCGCTGCGGGTACGTTGGATGACCTGGGTAAAGAGCGTGATATTACCATTCGCGAGGACAGCGGGACGCGTAATGTGAAGCTCTCCGGCGTCGTGATTGGAGAGGAGCTGCGCAAGCAATTACAAGTAGAAGTTGGAGAACCGATCAGTTTGGTATCGCCGCTCCAAACCACTCCCGGTCCATTGGGGATGGTCCCGAAGGTGAAACGTTTCTATGTGGCTGCGGCCTTCAAGTCTGGCATGGTCGATTATGATGGTACCCTGATTTACATGGGGTTAGCTGATGCGCAACAGTTTTTTGCGATCGGTGACCAAGTGACGGGTATCGAAGTCCGGGTGCAGGACCCCTACGAGGCCCCTGACGTGGCAAGTGTCATGCAGACTCAACTTGGTATTTCTTACACTGCGCGTGATTGGACCAAGATCAACAGCAACATCTTTGTTGCGCTCAGACTAGAGAAGTTTGTTTACTCGTTGGTGATTCTGTTGATCGTGCTGGTGGCGGCGTTCAACATCATTGCCACGTTGATTATGGTGGTGATGGAGAAACGCAAAGACATTGCCGTGCTCAAATCGATTGGTGCCACGAATAAGTCGATTAGTCGCATCTTTATCTTCAAAGGGTTCGTGATTGGTGCGATTGGGGCTTTTTTAGGAACTTTGTGTGGGTACGCAATCTGTTGGCTGATGCAGGAGGGGTACATCAACGTATCGTTGCCGCCCGACGTGTTTTACGTCAATACCGTGCCAGTCAAAATCTATATCGAGAATTTTCTCATTGTTGGAGCCGCAGCGTTACTCATCTGTTTGTTGGCTACCATGTATCCTGCCCGTCAGGCCGCCAAACTGTCACCGGTTGAGGTGATCCGGTATGAATAGGTCCAAAGTCCAAGGTCCAAAGTCCGAGGTCTAAAGTTTATATGATGAGGCTAGTAGTTAGTCCAGAAAGTTTTGAGGAATGACTCCAGGAACGTCATTCCCGCGAAAGCATGTCCTGAGCCCAGTCGAAGGGCGGGAATCCAGGGAGGTTAATACGCAGCCAGTGCTTGAAGATCCTGGATGCCCACCGAAGTTTATCCTGAGCCTAGTCGAAGGGCGGGCATGACGAAGCCCTACCCCTCAAAATTAAATTGACTGACTACTAGAGGCTAGGGGCTAGAGACTGGTTCCTACCCATCCAAGTCTCTAGCCCCTAGCCTCTAACCCCAAAGTGCCTTACTGACAACTGACAACTGATAACTGACAACTATTCCCCATGTCTGATATTCTTCTCCATGCCGAACAGATCGGCAAAAGTTATGGTGACGGTGACCACGTTGTTCGCGTCTTCGCAGGGTTAGATCTGGTTATTCGTCGTCGCGAACGAGTCGCGATTATCGGTGAGTCGGGGGTCGGAAAGAGCACCCTTCTGCATATTCTCGGGACACTCGATCGCCCGACTGAAGGAAAAGTCTTTCTTGATGGTCATGATTTCTTTGCCTTGCCAGAGCCAGAGCTAGCGGCACTGCGCAACCGTGAAATCGGCTTTATTTTCCAATTTCATCACCTGATGCCAGACTTCACTGCGCTGGAAAATGTGATGATGCCCATCCTGGTTGCTGGGGCGAGCTGGTCAGAAGCGCGACGGCGAGCGACCGAAATGCTGCAACGTGTCGGGCTAGCTGAGCGCGTTACCCACCGTCCTGGTGAACTCTCAGGTGGCGAGCAACAACGGGTGGCAGTGGCGCGAGCATTAGTGCTACGCCCTCGCCTCATTCTGGCTGACGAACCGACAGGGAATCTTGATCCTGGGACTGGGGATAGTGTCTTACGGCTCCTGCTGTCGCTCAATCAGGAACTTGGCGTGACGATGGTCATTGTGACACACAGTGAAAAACTTGCAGCGGCGATGGACCGAACCTTACGGTTGATTGGCGGCAAGCTGGTGGAGGTGACGGGGTGAGATCATTCGATCGTAGATCGCGCAGTAATGGCAGCGCGCAAAGCAGGACCCAAATAAATTAAAAATTAAGAATGAAAAATTAAAAATGGGGAAATAAGCTTCAGGCTGTAGGGGAAGAGTGGTTGGTGCCCATTGCTTCTCTCGAAGAGTGGAAGCAAAAGGCTGCCTTCAAAGATCCGGCGATGCTAGAGCGAAACCTCGCTGCCCTACGCAAAGCGGGGTAGAAGTCAATTAAGAATGAAAAATGGAAAACTAAAAGTGAGGAAGATAGGCCACAGGCTGTAGGCTGAAAGGAGAAGATAAGAAAAGGCGAAAAGACTGAAAGAAAGTGAGTTTGACAATTTTACGCAAATCAAAAATCATGCAGAAGAAGCCACCATTGGACTCCTATTTGAGATGAAGACGGTAAAACACAGACCACCCTTCGACAAGCTCAGGGTGAACGGTTCTTGGTGCGGCTAGTGTTCCCCTTCGTGCTGAAGTCCTGAGCTTTGTCGAAGGATCGAAGCATGAACGGCGCACCGATCCACAAATGATTTAGGAAACCCATATTGGTTGATGCAGCTAAGCGGGGCTTTTCTGAAGAAGAAGCTCGTCGTGGCGGGGGATTCGTGTTCACCAACCATCGGTTTCCCCCCGCTGCTCCTCCTGCTACAGTAGAGCAGGTAGGGGTACCCCATGGAACTCATCCTCCTCAAAGCAGCGTTGTTGTTGTATCTGCTGAGCACTGGAGCATTCTTGCTGCCATTTCTTTCGCAGCGGGCTATTTCACGTGGGCTTGGCCCGGGCTTACTCCTGGCTGCTTTTGCCTGTCATACTGGAGCAATTCTGACGCGCTCGCTGACCGCGGGTTACATTGCCGTTACCAATTCATATGAAGCGATGTCGTTCTTTGCGTTTCTGACCGCGGGTTTATGTGTGCTGGTACAGCTACGCACGCCTGTCGCGTTGCTTGGTGCGGTTGTCAGCCCGATTGCTTTTCTGCTGACATTTGCAGCGTTTTTCTTTTATGCCAAGGTGCAGACCTTGCCGCCGTCTCTTCACAGTTCATGGTTGCCGATTCATGTGACCTTGGCGTTCCTTGGCTACGCGGTCTTCGGTGTCGCCTTTAGTGCCAGTCTTCTTTATCTCGTGCAAGAAAAGCAACTGAAGGCCAAAAAAGCGCATGCGCTCTTTCGTCGTTTGCCCTCGCTCGAAACGCTTGATGAACTGAACTATCGCTCGCTTTCCTGGGGGTTTCCACTGTTGACCCTCGGCATTCTCAGTGGTGCCGTGTGGGCTGAGTATGCGTGGGGTCATTTTTGGCTGTGGGAACCGCGCCTGGTGTTGTCGGTCTTGACCTGGGTGCTCTATGCCCTGCTTTTGTATTATCGCACTGCCGGATGGCGAGGCCGTCGTGCGGCTGCATTGACCATTATCTGCTTTGCCGTGCTGCTGGTCTCGTTTTTAGGAGTTCGATTCTTTCCGGGACGGCATGGGGGGCAATTTGGCTAAACGTAATGCCGACCTTCTCATCGTCGGCCTCAATCATCGCAGTGCACCCGTCGAAGTGCGCGAACGTCTCGCTTTCAACAACGGAACCCTCGAACCAGCGCTGCGGCGTTTGGTTGACACCGAGACCGTGCGGGAAGGGATGATCCTGTCTACTTGTAACCGCGTGGAGATCATCACCAGTACGGCTGATGTGGCGGCGGCAGATGTGCGGGTCAAGGAGTTTTTAGCAGAAACCCAGGGGGCTTCGCGGGCAGCGTTTGAGGAGCATTTGTATACGCGGAGTGGGAAGGATGCGCTGGTACACCTATTCCGCGTAGCCGCAAGTTTAGACTCACTTGTTGTTGGCGAACCGCAAATTCTCGGGCAAGTGAAAGATGCGTACGCGGCAGCAACCGAAGTCGGCACTCTAGGTGAGATCCTCCACCGTTGCTTTCACAAGACGTTTGCTGTGGCGAAACGTGTCCGCAGCGAAACCCGTATCGCCGCAAAAGCGGTGTCAGTGAGTTCCGCAGCGGTCGAGTTAGCACGGAGCATTTTCGATCACTTACATGACAAGACGGCAATGGTGATCGGGGCCGGGGAAATTGGTGAACTGGCGGTTCGTCATCTGCAGAATCATGGCATTGGCAAAGTGCTGGTGACCAATCGCACGTATTCTCGTGCAGTGGAGCTGGCGCAGGAGTTTAATGGGACCGTCGTTCCCTTCGAGCAGTTTCCGGCGCACCTACCCAATGCTGACATTATTATCGGTTCGGCTGGAGGTAACGACTATCTCGTTGGACCGACAATCGTCCAAGAGGCACTGCGCGGACGCAAACGCCGCCCGATGTTCTTTATCGATCTTGGCGTACCACGCAATTTTGATCCACGTCTCAACGATATTGAGAACATCTTTCTCTATGACATCGACGATCTGCAACAGGTGATTGAAGAAAATAAAGACGAACGTGAACGTGAAGCACAGAAAGCAGAAGCGATTGTTGCAGAGGAGGTCGAGTCATTTTGGCAGTGGCTGTCTGGTTTGGAAGTGACGCCGACGATCGTTGCCCTACGAGAAAAGGCTGAAGCGATTCGCCAACGTGAACTCGAAAGAGTCTTCGCGGCATTGAAAGAGCTGCCACCGCACGCGCAGAAAGCGATAGAGGCGCTCAGTTTGGGAATTGTCAACAAGTTGTTACACCCACCGATCGCCTACTTAAAAAGCACGAGTCGGAACGGCGAAACCGACAATGCCCGTGAAGTTGCGGTGGTTCGACGCATCTTCGGATTGGATAATGACAGTGAATAAGATGCGTTTGCGGATTGGGACACGTGGGAGCGCGCTCGCGCTGTGGCAAGCGGAGTGGGTCAAATCTCGGCTTGAGCACCTATGGTCAGACTTGCAGATTGAACTGGTGCCGATCAAAACCTCCGGCGATCGGATTCAGGATGTTTCGCTATCGACTATTGGTGGCAAAGGACTGTTTGTGAAAGAGATCGAGGATGCACTATTGTCGAAGACCGTAGATGTCGCCGTGCATTCGATCAAAGATCTGCCCGGAGATTTGCCGCCAGGGCTCACTCTGAGTGCTATTCCTGAACGTGAAGATCCACGTGATGTGTTGATCTCGCGCAATGGTGAAACTCTGACGCAACTGCCAAATGGAACACGAGTTGGCACCAGTAGCCTGCGACGACAGGCGCTCTTGTTGCACTTGCATCCTGGGCTCCAGATTGAACTCTTACGTGGTAATGTTGATTCGCGACTGCGTAAGCAGCATGAAGGTGTGGTGGACGCGACGATTTTGGCGGCAGCCGGGCTCAAACGTTTGGGGCTCATGCCACCGAACAGTCAGATTCTTGATGAGTACGAATTTCTTCCGGCGATTGGTCAGGGGGCACTTGGGATCGAAACACGCGCTGATGATGTAGAAGTCGTCGCCCGAGTCCGTCCTTTGCATCATGAGACTACAGCGGTTGCTGTTATTGCAGAACGCGCTTTTCTACGCCGTATGGGTGGCAGTTGCCGAACCCCACTGGCAGCGAAAGGAAAAGCTGAGTCTGGGATGGTGCATTTAACTGCGCTTATTGCCAGTCCCGATGGCACGAAGGTGATTCGCGGTGAACAAAACGGAGCGAAAGATACCGCTGAAGACGTTGGTTCCTTGTTAGCAGAGCGCTTGTTAGCGCAAGGTGGAGAGGAAATTATGAGGGGGTTAGAAAGACTGTGAAACGTAGTCAATAGAACGTGTTGCGTGAAACGTGGTACGTAGGCTGCCACACGCGAGCCGTTACCACAAAAATCACGCATCACGTAACACGCATCACGTTTATGCCAACCACAACTGTTACTGTTACAAACAAGCCCCTCCTCAATCGCCGCATTGTCGTAACGCGACCGCGCACGCAATCGCGAGGGTTCGCGGAAACTCTCGAACAATATGGCGCTGAGGTGATACTGTTTCCGACGATCGAGACGGTTCCGGTTGCCGCGTACGCGCGGCTCGATGCAGCGCTGGAACAGATTGGACAGTATCACTGGTTGCTTTTCACCAGTGTGAACGGTGTGAAATTCTTCACCGAGCGCCTCACCGCCTGTGGGAAATCTGCCGAAACATTACGACACTTGAAAGTGGCAACGATTGGACCAGAAACCGCACGCGCAGTGAATGATCTGTCTCTCCAGGTGCATGCCGTCCCTGCAGAGTATCGAGCAGAAGCGTTGGTGACGGTGTTGGGAGAGGTACGTGGCCAGCGCATCTTGCTTCCTCGGGCTGCCGAAGCACGGTATGTGTTACCAAAAGAGTTACGGGCGCTTGGAGCGCAGGTTGATGAGATTCCGGTGTACGAAACTCGACGCCCGCAATCGGCAGAGACAGAAAAGGTCCGTGCCCTGTTGTCAGCGGCCAAGATCGACCTGGTGACCTTTACCAGTTCAAGCACGGTACGGAACTTTGTTGCGGCATTTCCTGAGGAGAATCTCTTTCAGCTTTTGCAGACGACCCATATTGGCTGTATCGGACCGATTACTGCAGACACGGTCCGAGAATACGGCCTGACCGTGGCGGTGCAGGCGAGTGTGTATACCATTCCTGGATTTACTGAAGCGATCGTGGAGTATTTTGGCAAAGTAGTCAGGAGTCAGTAGTCAGCATTCAGTAGGGGCACGGTGCTGTCGTGTTCGAAAAATGAGGTGTTCCCATGCGTTTCCCCATTTACCGGCCTCGTCGGCTGCGTAGAAATGAAAATTTCCGCCGTTTGATCCGTGAGACGAAGCTCACGGTCGATGACCTCATTATGCCGCTGTTTATCGTACCGGGAACGCGAGTGACCAATCCGATCTCTTCAATGCCTGGCGTTGCGCAATTGTCAGTTGACCGTGCGGTGGAAGAATGTAAAGCGATTCGCGACCTGGGTATCCCTGGGGTGATTCTCTTTGGCATTCCTGACCACAAAGATGCGGTTGGGTCCGATGCCTATAATGACGATGGCATCATTCAACGGGCGCTCCGAGCGCTGAAAGAGCAGATCCCTGGCCTGACGTTGATTACCGATGTGTGCTTTTGTGAATACACCGATCATGGTCATTGCGGCATTATCAAAGGGCACGATGTCGACAATGACGCAACACTAGAGATCCTGGTGAAAGAATCGCTGTCGCATGCACGAGCTGGCGCTGATATGGTTGCGCCGTCAGACATGATGGATGGACGTATTGGCGCGATTCGCCAGGCGCTCGACAGTGAAGGCTTTCCCCATATCCCGATCATGGCCTATTCCGCAAAGTTTGCTTCTGGGTTCTATGGCCCGTTTCGTGAGGCTGCCGAGTCCACACCGCAGTTTGGCGATCGCCGTTCCTATCAGATGGACCCACCGAATGCTGAAGAAGCGTTGCGTGAAGTAGAAATGGACATTGCCGAAGGCGCGGACATCGTGATGGTCAAACCTGCGCTGCCGTATCTCGACATCATCCGTCGGGTCAAGGAAAAGTTTAACTATCCGATAGCTGCATACAACGTCAGTGGCGAATATGCCATGATCAAAGCAGCAGCGTTGAACGGTTGGCTCGATGAAGAGCGGGTAATGATGGAGATGCTGACGGGGATCAAACGAGCCGGGGCGGACATTATCCTGACTTATTTTGCTAAGGATGTGGCGCGAGTTCTGAAGTAGGCAGGAGTCAGTAGAAAAAAGGCTACAGGCTATAGGCTTCAGGCTTTAGGGGCTGGTTCTCTCCCTGTAGCCTTGTATGAGAGTTGAACCCGGAAATTTGAACCGTATGACTGCCCGTGTGCGCAAAAAAAACCAACCTATAAGCCAACTTGAAGCCTTGCGACGGGTGCGTAAAGAGTTGCCACCGCCAACCCGGACCAAGGAGGACGAGAAAAAATACCGTCGGGTCGCAGCACGTAAAACTGTGCGCCAAGAGGTTGAGCGCGCGCAAGAAGAAGGCTAAACTGTCCGATATCCAGTCAGTGGAGGAGGATCATGTGAAGGTTTGGAAACACGTGGTGGTGCTGGGAATTGCTGCTCTGTTCCTGGCTGGTTCTGCTGTAGCGTCGTCTGATATGGACGACTGCTTGAACTATAGTGCAGAAGTCGGGTGTGGGCTCTATCCAGGCTATTACGATGGATACGACGACTCGCAAGCGCATCCCTTGCGCATTGCGGCCTATGCCTTTCATCCAGTGGGCTATGCCGTCGAATGGCTCGTGACTCGTCCGATTCATGCCTTGGTATCGCAACCAGAATTGAAGAAAGTCTTTGGCCATAAGCCGCACTCATGGGATTTCTGTTGTGGCATGCAGCAGGTGCGTGAACCTGCCATCGCGCAACCTCCTGCGCCTACGGTTGCAAGTACCGAAGATATTGATGCTGCTCGTCGTGCCGCTGAAGAAGCCAAGGCCGCAGCCGAAGAGGCGAAGCGCGCCGCCGAAGAAGCTGCACGGGCCGCGGAGAAATCAACCCGCGGCTTTGAGAAGGGGTTGCGGAAGTAATCCGTCGCTTTTCTTTGCTGTTACAATTGATCTTGACAACAGGGCAGGGCATGTTCCCTGCCCTGTTGCCTTGTGCACCGTGAAGACTCATGCCACACAGTGAGCAATCCGGCTTTGCCCGTTCCGGTGGCATTCTTCTTCATGTCACTTCACTACCAGGCCGTTTCGGGATCGGCGACTTCGGACCAGAAGCCTATCGGTTCGTTGATTTCCTTGCGGCCCATCAACAACATTTGTGGCAAGTCCTGCCCCTTGGGCCGACAAGTGAGGGAGTTGATTACTCACCCTACGTTGCCCTCTCTGCGTTTGCCGGCAATCCATTGTTTATCAGTATCGAAACGCTCGTTGAAGACGATCTTCTTCCTGCCGCTATTCTTGACGCTCACCCTGCTTTACCCGAAGGCTCTGTGGATTATCCGACGGCGAGCCGCTTAAAAGTGATGCTCTGCCGAATGGCGTCAGACCGGTTTGCCACTACTGCTTCTGCAGCGCAAAAGGTGGCGTTCGATTCCTTTTGTCACCAACATCATTGGTGGCTTGATGATTACGCGTTGTTCATGGCGTTACGCACGACATTGTGCGAAGCGTCGTGGGAAACCTGGGATGAGGACCTTGCTCGTCGTCATCCTGCGACACTTGAGAAGTGGAACGCGCAGCTTGCCCGTGATGTACTTTTCTACCAACATGAGCAGTTCTTCTTTTTTCACCAGTGGCAACGCCTCAAAGCGTACGCAAATCAACACGGTGTGAAAATAATCGGTGATCTTCCTATCTATGTCGGTTTCGACAGTGCGGAAGTGTGGGCGCATCCCGAACTCTTTCAGCTTGATCCGCAGACCAACGCACCTCAAGCGGTTGCCGGTGTACCGCCGGATTACTTTAGCGAGACCGGCCAGCGCTGGGGAAATCCGTTGTACCGCTGGCATGATGAGAATGCTCAGCTCGTGCAGGCAGTTCATGATTGGTGGATACAACGTGTGCGTTCGACGTTCGCGATGGTTGACCTCGTGCGTATCGACCACTTTCGCGGCTTCGAGGCCTACTGGTCTATTCCCGCAAGTGACGAAACGGCTGTGAATGGGCACTGGATCAAAGGACCAGGGGCAGCGTTGTTTTCTCAGATACGTGCTACCCTGGGAGAACTCCCTGTGATCGCAGAAGATCTTGGTGTCATTACCTCGGAGGTCGACGCCCTACGCTTGCAGTTTGGTTTTCCGGGGATGAAGATCATTCAGTTCGCTTTTGGCGGCGATGCGCACAATCCCTATTTGCCTCACAACTATCCCGATTCTCGTTATGTCGTGTACACAGGAACACATGATAACGACACAATCCTGGGGTGGTTTCACTCGATCAGTCCAGAAACGCAAGCCTTAGTACTGCGCTATGTGAATCGGACGAGCACCGATGATATGCACTGGCAGTTGATCCGTTTGGCCTGGAGTTCAATTGCTGCACTGGCAGTGATTCCGCTACAGGATGTCCTGGGATTAGGCAGTGCAGGACGGATGAACTTGCCTGGGCAACCACTCGGGAATTGGCGCTGGCGATACCTTCCTGACGCCTTACGTCCTGAGCTTGGGGAACGACTCGCTGAACTCGCCGTGCTCTTTGGGCGAGAATGTTCCTGACCTTGAATAGCGAGGCTCTGGTGCAATGCCAGCGATTGTGGTTTGTAATCGCCCAGAGCGATGGCAAAGGAAAAGAAGAAACCGATCTCAGCTGAGGCGTCTGCAGCCCCACGCGCAGCAGAACCAGACCTTCTGGAACAATATCGCCAAGCAAAGGTGCAACATCCAGAGGCGTTGCTCTTTTTTCGTCTCGGTGATTTCTACGAGATGTTTTATGACGATGCAGCTGTTGGCGCACGCGAATTAGATATTACGCTTACCTCTCGTCCATGCGGGAAAGGACGTGAGCGTGTTCCGCTCTGCGGCGTGCCGCATTATCGTTTGGAAGCATATCTCGCACGTCTGGTCGAAAAGGGCTACAAGGTTGCCATCTGTGAGCAGACAGAGCGACCGCAACGTGGACGAAACCTCATCCAACGTGAGGTGGTGCGCGTTGTTACTCCTGGAACCCTCTTTGAAACTGAAGGCAAAGAACAAACGCTTGCTGCGATATTTACTGAGAAGGAGCGTATCGGTACTGCGTTTCTTGAATTAGCGACCGGAGAGTTTCGTATCGCTGAAACCACGGCGGCAGAGCTACCGAATGTGTTGACGAAATTCCAACCACGAGAGGTGCTTCTGCCAGAAGGAGTTACCTTCGATAAAAGCCGTTTTCCGGAGATATTTGTTACGTCGCGGTCTGCTGAGGATTTTGTCGCCAAGCGCGCATTGAATACGCTGACGCGGGCCTTTGGACGTGAGGTGGTCGAATCGCTAGGTTTGCGACATCGCCGTGCCTTGGTGGCCGCCAGCGCGCTGCTGTCGTATGTCAATGAGACACAACGGACGTTCGTGCCGCATCTGAAAGTACCGCAGCCCTATCGTAGTGAAGACTTCGTCTGGCTTGATGCTCAAACGCAGCGCAATTTAGAACTCGTCAGCAATTTGGCTGATGGCAGCGAAACGGCTTCGCTTTTAGCGGTGCTGGATTCTACCTGTACACGGATGGGAAAATGTCGATTGCGACACTGGTTGTTACATCCGCTCGTGATAGTCGAGAAAATCCGTCAGCGGCAAGACGCTATCGCGGGGTTGGTGACTCTAGCAACTTTGCGAATTGAGTTACAGGCTGTCCTCGCCACGATACTTGATCTTGAACGTCTGACCTCTCGTATTACGTCAGCTATTGCCACCCCACGCGACCTTTCTGCGTTGCGTTCCTCGCTTGCTCCACTGCCGCGCCTCCTTGAACTGTTGAACCCGGTAACTGACCCGCTCTTGAGTGCTCTACGTGAGCAGCTTGATACACTTGGGGATATTCACAAAGAGCTGCAACGCATCTTGGTTGATGAACCGCGTGCGGTTGCCAAAGAGGGAGGGCTAATTCGGACGGGAGCATCGACTGAACTTGATGAATTGCGCGCCATTCAAACAGACGGGAGTGATTGGCTTGCAACTTTTGAGCAACAAGAACGCGAACGAACCGCGATTGCCAATCTCCGCGTTGGGTTCAATCGTGTCTTTGGCTATTACTTGGAGGTGACAAAATCTCACCTCAGTCTTGTGCCGAAAACCTACCAACGGCGTCAGACCTTGGCCCATGCCGAACGCTTTGTGACTGAGAAGCTGAAACGCTTTGAAGAAAAAGTCCTGTCCGCCAATGATCGCAGTAAAGAGCTTGAGTATGAAATGTTCGTGCACCTGCGCGAACAGGTGGCTTCGCAGGCTGAACGGCTGCGTCTCACAGCGGATATTGTTGGGACGATTGATGTCCTGTGTTCGCTTGCCGAGGTGGCGGCAAAGAAGAACTGGGTACGCCCTACTGTGACGGATAAATATGACGTGCACATTACTGAGGGGCGTCATCCGGTTGTCGAAGCGCTAACTGGGAGCTTCGTGCCGAATGACCTTGTTCTTGATGAGCAAACATACCTGATCCTCCTGACCGGCCCTAATGCGGCGGGGAAAAGTACGTATGTGCGACAGACAGCACTGTTGGTGATTCTTGCCCAGATCGGCAGCTTCATTCCTGCTGAGTCAGCAACGATGGGCGTGGTCGATCGCATTTTTACCCGTGTTGGGGCGGCAGATTTTCTCGCCCGAGGACTTTCGACTTTCATGGTCGAGATGCAAGAGGCGGCTAACATCTTACAGCAAGCAACCGCGAAGAGTCTGATTGTCCTTGATGAGGTTGGTCGCGGTACTGGGACTTCCGACGGTCAAGCTATTGCGCACGCGGTCGCAGAACTACTGGCGCGTGACATTAAAGCGAAAACGCTCTTTACCACGCACTATCATGAACTGGCGCGACTGGCCGATGCGCTTCCCGGTATTGCGAATGCGCGCCTTGAGGTCCGGGAAGAAAACGAAGAAGTCACGTTCCTCTATAAAGTTGTCCCTGGCGCAGCACAGAAAAGTTACGGCGTATACGTGGCCAAACTTGCGGGCTTACCGTCGGAAGTGATTGAACGAGCGAAAGAGATTCTGGCTGATTGTGAATTACAGCTATGCTCGATGCCTAAACTAAACACTTTGCCTGTAGGGCAGGCTGTGTCTGCCATCGCTGGCGGGCACAGCCCGCCTTACCTTGGAAAAGAAGTGCAGAGCATTCTCGACAAGCTCGCGGGCGTGGATTTGTTGCATACGACACCGTTGGAGGCATTGATGCTGCTCGCAGAGCTGAAGAAGTCTCTATCATAAAAGCAGAGCTCATCTGTAGATAAGGAGGACTCGAAGAGAAATCTTACTTGTGACTCCATCCCAACCACCTCTTAGCAAGGGAGACGAATGAATTCAGTGTCTGTGCAGAGGCAGCAGTTGGTGCGACGAGAGCAGTGGGATGATCGTGACGTGGCTGTGCTTGAAACAGGGTCCCGTGTGAGCCTGAAGCGTGTCGTTCTGATTCCGGTCGCCCGTTGGTGTAGTAATACATCGCGATCGACTTTCTCACCCGGTCAGGTGGACAGTTGAGTGGTTCCGGGTGCCCATGAAAACTGTAGTCATCAGTGAGGAACAACACCGTGCGGTTGAAGAGAGGCAGAATACGCTGAACGCAGTGCTGCATGGTGCGATCCCACAGCTCTAAATGTCCACCGTAAGACTCCTGCCAATCTTTGTTGAGATAGATCAAAAGATTCAGTCGACGATCGAGCTGCATCAGGGGATGGATATTGAAGTCTGCGTGAATGCCGAGTTTGCCACCGCGTGGAATGCAGTGCATACCAGCGCCGCCAAGGTAGGGATCTGGAATCAAGCCCTCAATGCCCGTGAGTGTCACCAGGTGCTTGAGAAATGGTTCAGCGTTGAGTTCGCGAACAAACTCTCTGATTCGTGGAGGTAGATACTGTTCACTGTTGCTGACTGCCAGCTTGCCCTCGTTATCGTTCTCAAATCGTTGCCAGCGAGGATCATCTGTTGGGTAGAACTCCTCCGCACGTTGTTGCAAGAAGTGAACATCAAAAAGATCATCAATCACAACGTGTTTGAAGGGCTGAGCATGTTGAAAGGTTGCTGCGCGTGTTGGCAGAGAGGCAAGAACTGTGGGATTGTAGATCACTTTACCCACTCCTTTCACTCGAACTTTGCTCGTATTGGATCACGGAGAACCAAGGCTGAAGATACTGTGAGAGTTTGTTGGTCAGCGTGCCAAGAGGGTAATGCGCATACCACTGATGTGGTGCAATCTTGACCGAACGAAGCGTGTACCCTACAGGCCAATCCACCGGCGCGATCATAATCACGACATCCGTGGGGAGTTGTCCGCGTGCAGGGTCAGAGGCTGGGTCGACTCCAGGTAATTCCAACGTCACGGTTTGCCAAACGTCAGCGAGCCTTTGCACGTCGACGGCGAGCGGTTCTTTCATGGCCGAGGTTTTTGCCCAAGCACGGAGTGTCTTCTCGTGGACCACTTCTTCAGCATTGATTTTGAGGTCCAACTCGATGTGAATCCCGTTCAAAAACGGAGTCCGAGGAAAAACCCGAAATATATGTTTATCTCCAGGGCCGACGCGAATCTTGCATTCTGGGCTATCGGTGGGAGAGATGAGCGCAGATCCGTCCCTGTCGCTTGGGGTTATCGTAATACAGTATCCTTTCATCCATTGCGCAGTGGCACTACCGGGAAATTCATGCTCTGCAGCTGTCGCTCGTACTCGGAGAGAATCCCAAGTGTGGGTGGCGAAGGCTGTATACGTCGCTATTCTTTTTTCAATGAGTTGCACAGTAAGTGAGTCTGAAATCGGAAGCGGTTGTTGTTCGGTTGGATCAGTATTGAGGTCATAGAACATCAACGGTTGTCCTTGACGATTGCGTACATATTTGCCGTTAAATTTACCGATGACTGCTACCGCTCCGTTGGCAAGCATGCTCCGACACACCACAAATGAGCGCCCTGGCTCCGCAGGTGTGAAGATATCGCGTCCGACCCATGACGATGGAAGCGGAATATGGAGTGCTGACAAAATGGTGGTTGGGATGTCAACCGGTTGAAATAGCCGCTGATCGTGGTTTCCACCTTGTCGGTTTGGAAGAAACACGAGCAGTGAGCTGTGCAAGCTCGGTTCATACACATGTTGTCCATGCCCGATCTCGCCGCTTCTCTCTTCTGGAAAAACCTCGCCATGATCGCCCAAGATGACAATGAGGGTGTCTCTCAGCCGTCCCTGAGTGGTCAGTTGTTGAATAAAGCCTTCGACCGTTCGTGCCAATGACGTAGAACACGCACGATAGCGTTGGAGTGAGACCGGCGCGGGATTTTCCTCTTCCGCGTAGTCGTATGGCATATGGCATTCGGCTGTCCAGGCCATGATGAATTGTGGTTTCCCTACACGAGCACCAGTTTCGAGCGTCTCGGCAACGCGAGCAAAAAGAGTGCTGGCATTGCTCTGGCCCCACGTCAGGGGTGTGCTACTACGAACGAGTTCGGTATGTTCCATTCCCGCTGCACGTAATGTGTTGCCATAGTTATCATTGTGCAGATCTGAGGCGGCGTAGTAGGTCGTTGTATAACCATAGCTGCGGAGAATGTGAGGAAGTGGAGTCATTCGACTGACTGCGTATTTGTCAATGGACAGAGAGGCTGACACTTGCGTGGGAGAAGGATAGATGCCGAACAATAGCGATTCGAGTGTTTTGACGGAATGCGGATAGTGCGCGTAAAAGCGGTCGAAGTGAAATGCTTGAGGGAATTTTGTCTCAAAGAGTGAGTCTGGTTGGTAACGGAAGGATTCAAGGACAAGTAACAGCACATGGGTTGGGGATGGGGTGGAATGCGCTTGTGTTTGTCGTTGTCGGGCACTGAGTTCGGCCAAAGCTGCAGGATCAAGACTCGCAAGAGTTGTGGTCTCGGTGAACGATTGCTGCAGCCAGGGGGCAAGGAGCGCGAGCTGGAAGGTTGGCGAAGAGGAAGAAAGGAGTGATCCATGCCAGAACGCGATCCCTACGGTAAGAGCCAGCGGGACGCTTTTGGCGTGCCAAAATGGAAACCGTTCGACAATTTGCGACCAATGCTGAAAGAGTGCGACGCCTCCCCAGAGTATACAGAGTGCAATGAATGCAACTATGACGGAGTGACTAATATGCGACGAGGCAATGCTTGTCTGCCAAATGGCTAGCTCACGTACTAGGGAATACAAGAAGCCATAAGATAGGGGGGTGCCAGTTGCGAGCCACAAAGAAATGACCACCCACGAAAGACAGATGAGACAAACTGCTACCCAACAGAGGCAGACATGCCGCCAAGGTAAGGCGGTGGCAGGAAACAACTTGCCGCAATAGTGATTGACCGGAGTGGAGAGCCTCTGCACAAGAGCAGGGATGAGAGACGAGACCATTGTGTGCTGGCTTCGGTCTAAGTATCGAAGTCTGGTCGAAGAGCTGGATGAACGCGGGCGAC
>Ga0194132_10004121_pt1 | contig 25083 bp, 40 predicted proteins | sample TA2KigOf80mmetaG_FD_148612 | JGI IMG/M metagenome (GOLD analysis project Ga0194132, IMG submission 148612) | Freshwater microbial communities from Lake Tanganyika, Tanzania - TA2015054 Kigoma Offshore 80m | ecosystem: Environmental > Aquatic > Freshwater > Lake | place: Tanzania: Lake... | reverse complement strand
CCGTCCGTTCATCGAACTCCCTAAAGCCTGTTTTGACCATTGACTTTTCAAAGGTACCATGAAGGATCCGATTGAAACTTTCTTCAGCGGCTTGATTATAACCAGCGCCCAAAGTGACTTGTCCTTGCAAATCCTCGGAGTCGTCTATCTTTAGTATCGACTCGCCAAGCTGATCGGCAATATCTCGCAGCAAAGCCTGAGGGTCTGAGCTTTCTATCAGTTCGTTGCTTGCCTTTTGTGCGGCAACAACCATAGACCGAGACTTCGCAAGCACCGAAAGCTTATTGATAAGAAGGGACATGTCCCCTTCAGAGCTGAGAGCTGGTAGACCTTCGGCTGCCTGTAGAAAACTGTTTTTGACAACATCTGAGATCTTACTGTCGGCTAGAATAAATGACAGGGTGGGGAGTTCTAGCGTTTTCGAGTTTGCAAGAAGCTGCCCAAGACGTTTATAGATTGCCTTTGATGTTGGGTGGTAAAAGTAGTCTGGTTTGCATGCAGAAAAAAGTTCGGCAGCGTAGCGCGAGGCAGGAGTAAGGATCTCCTTTAGTGCCTGAATCTCTGCTGTTAAATCAACAAGTGCCGATCCCACGGGTAGCCTTCCAAAAAAAATGAGGTCTTTGCCTTATTGTGGGCGAGTTCTTTCACCCACACAAGGTAGAACTTAAAAAACAAAGGAGCGCAGCAAGATGCGCTCCTTATTAAGCCTCGGGGCCAGACGCTACTCTAGCGGCAAAAACTGCACGGTGGTCAACCGCGTCGTACCCTTACGTCCGACCAAGACCCCCCAGTCACCTGTATCTTGCCTTATGGGTTCAGCGGCTTCGCGACCCGAGACCTATAGGGTATCCTACATTCAGATCTATACAAAGCGGGAGTATCTATGAGCGATATAATCGTTAGGTTAAAAGACTTGTATCAAAAAGCAGAGACGCTCTTTGGTGAGAAAGCGACCGAGACTTGGATGTCTACACCAAATGATTATTTCTCTGGCATCTCCCCTTTGGACAAGGTGATGCTAGGAGAAGGAGAAGCAGTAATTTTATTGCTAAAGGAAAGAATAGGGGAGTACGAAGACTCCCCTTAAACTTTAGCGACCACCGGAGCAGTAAGTCGTACTGCCATACTTAGTGCAGGTACGACCGTTAGGGCCGTAGGTAGTGTTGCCATAGGTCGTCCACGTTTGACCGCTAGGGCCATAAGTAGTGTTGCCATAAGTGGTGTAGCTACCGCTACCACCTCCACCCCCGGAAACGTAGGTCGTATTTCCGTATGTGGTCGCAGAACTCCCATTTGGCCCATAAGTTGTGTTGCCGTAGGTGGAATAAGTTCGACCATTCGGCCCATAAGTAGTGTTTCCATACGTCGAGTAGGTATCAGCTAGAGCGGACGTGGACAGGGACCCCCAAAAGACTATTGATAAAAGATTTTTCATAAATTCCTCCCTTAAAAAGTTCCTCCTTTACGGAAGGCTCAACATAAAACTTGAGGAAACTTTTTTCGGTATTTAGTTCAGCACCTTAGCCAGCTAATATTGTCAAAACCGAGCGTGAAGAAAACATTTGGCGCTACAAAGTAGCTCAGGTTGAAAAGGCTAAAGGCAAGCACAAATCTTTAAATTGAGATTGGATGAAGGTTCTGAATTTTGGTATGAAAAAATGAAACAAGAGCTATTAGATCTAGCAGAGCGAGTGGGTTAAATTATGTTCAAATGTATTGCTGTTGTTTTGCTCTTTAGTTTGACGGCCCGAGCGCACGCGGAGTGGGTGCCAGCCGATCCCATCAACAACCCGGACCCTATTCCAACCCCCTACCCTGGCCCGTCACCTCTCCATTGGGAAGTAAATCAGTTGAGAAGGGCTAACAACGTAATCGAGATAGTAGGCCGTGGTGAGTTGGACTGTGCTGCGTACCGTCATGCAAAAGACTTGCATGAAAACAGGAGATGTTCTCATACGGGCAGCAACGGTTCCCGCCTTTCTGATAGGGCAAAAGACTGTGGGACTTTTGCATCCACTGAACTAATTGCCTGTGGCTACTCTGAGGCTCAGGCCGTACTTGACGCTTGGCAAAGAAAGCACCAATCAATTTTGTTGGATCCTACTAAAGTGGCCTTAGGCGCAGCGCGTGTAGGTAACGTCTGGGTTCTCATTTTTCAATGATAAACTGGTAGTGGGAGCTATAGGCTTGACAACTCCTTAGCACCCGGCTCAAGATAATAAAAATCCCAAAAAAGGACCACACCATGGCTGAAGATAGCACAAGCGCCCCGTTGACCGTTGCCTATTGCTTGCAAAACGCCCCCCTTGTTTACTGGGGGGAATTAGTTGAAATCGAAGCGGACAAAAAAGATGAACGCACCATCTATCTTTCTAAACCTATGGTAATGGTCATGCAGCAGGACAAAGATACTCGGGCCGTTCAAACCGCATGGAGTAAGCCTGTTGCCTGCGGAGCCAGTAGCCTTCTTGCGATCGACCCTGCTACAGTGCCTGGAGTTTGCGTTTACCACCCTGACGAAGAGCAGCTTTCTGCATACCGCACAGAACATGCTCAAGCTCACTCACGGCTTACACTTCTGCGCTAAGGTTATAAAGCGTGTTTGATACGAGACAGCGTCCTCCTTTGCCTTCGAGTAAGCCCTGTGATTATTCGGCAAACGAGGTTATCGACATCGGCAAAGTGTCAGCTCCGCAAGGGATGGCAGCTTCTTTTGGACTTCCTCGAAAGTATCTTCCCCTTTCAGAGCGCATAGCCAAAGAAGACTTTGCAGAGCACAAGTTCAAACAGATGGACTTCGTCGTCTCGCAGGGTGAGCTTGTTCAGTTGTCGGCTGCCTTGCAGCAAGAAAAAGTACAAGAGTTGATCGAGGGCTGGCCGACAGAACACCCGCTCATCATCATTAATGCGTTCCCCCATGTTTTTCTTGGTTCCCAAGAGTCCAGCACTTCAGTAGAGCACTTTCTCTACCATCTGCTCGCTGCCTTCGCAAATAAAGCAACTCAGATGAAGTCTCTGAGCGGAGCTGACGTGGGATTTCTCTGGCTCATGAACCTCGAACTCCAAAAGATGTATGCGCTGCGCCCAAACCACGCCCTTGTCTGGGGAATACTTACAGAAGATCCCAGTGCGTGGGACCTCAGTAAAACCTACCAATTTTTACTCAACTTCTCAGCGTATACGAGGATCCTGCTAACAAGTGCAAATAACCTCGCTGCACTACTAGACAAGCTCAGGATCTCACCGTCTTATGTAGACTACATTTTCAACCTTCACGTCGATATGCCATCGAAACGGGAAATCCCAGCAGCATTTAAGCGTAAGAAACCAAAGCCTCGAAAAGTTAATATCTAACCAAGCAAGAGGGAGTACAATGCGGACCAAGGCAACGGGCTTTATTCGCGACATTAACAAAGAAGAGAAATCGTTTGTGCTACAGTCCACAGACAAAACAGTTTCTATTTGGTCTATGCCTTGTCGCTATGACGGCCTACTAGCCGGGGACGTAGTCAGAGCCTTTGAAAAGAACCTAGAGGTTCAAGTCATAGGGACTATTGAATCGCAACCTTCGATCTATCTCGCTGCCGAGAGGCTATATTTCAAATAGCCGTTTGAAAAAAAATCTATTTGATTCAAAAGACAAAATTCAGGTTTGCCTAAGCACTCTTGCCTTTTTGCCGAAAACACCTCTGTAACAAGCATGAGGTGATATATGGGCAACTTGGCCAAGAGTGACGACGGCATTGTAAGGCTTCCCGATAACGACCAGTATCAGCACCGCATGGCGATCACTGGCAGCACGGGGAATGAGTATATTATTGCCCAAAGGCGAGCCAATGGGGAATGGTCGTGCGGTTGCCTTGGCTGGCGCAGACATCGCCACTGTAAGCACCTTGACGCTATGATGCCCCTTCTTAAGCGCCTCGCTTCAGGCTCTCAGAAAGAGAGTACCAAAAAGCTGAAGAAGGGCTAAAACTATGCCGCGCAAACGCCTTACAGACGAAGAGAGAGCTGAACGAAAGCGCAAGGCTTGGGACCCTAATCAGTTCAAGAAGCGTTCGGGTGCAGGTAACGCTGACCAGTGGAAGCGGGCGGCTGCACACCTTACGTCGGACGATGATAGTGCTGCGGAGTATTTGGCCGTTCTCGGGTTGAACGAGCTACCTAAAACCCTAGCAGATCTGAAGAAGGCAAGGCGGATTGCCATGCAAAAAGTTCACCCAGATCTCGGGGGGACGGAAAAAGAAGCACAAGCCGTAAACCAAGCTTATGAACATCTCAAAGGAGACTTGTGATATGAAAAAGGACAACCTGCTAAAAGCCTTGATTGACTCCTCCCTCACCATTGGAAACTATAAGCCCACCGCGACCTTCTTAAGCACGCCAAGTGTTGCCGTTTTTGCAGGTGAACACCCACTTATTACGACGGGTTGGTCTGGAGATCAGGAGTCGGAAACGATGGCGCAAAGACTTCTCTGCTCGCCAAAATTCAAGCATCTCGCGAAGACGCTTGGTTACACAGACGAGCTAAAAGTAGGGCCACTCCCAAGCCAAGCCTTTCCTCGACAATCAGAGTACACGGCTATCATACAGAGTGAGAGGGGCGTCATGGAAAAGGGAGGCTTGGGGGAGCTAATTGCCATTGTCCTCGACACAAAAAACCCGCAGGGGTTAGCTACGGCCTGCTGCATCACACCAGAACTTGAAAAGATCCTTTCTGGCGGGAACTAATGACACGCCCCCCCTTTTATCAAAAACTAAGCGGTCTTGAGAGGTAGTCTTCTGGCACGGGGAGGCCGAGCGCCTTTGCTTGCTTGGCCCAAAACTTTTTGAGAGCCGTATGGTCTTCGAGATTTTCAACAAGACCAAGGTCCATACACACCCAGAAATACCCGACCCCTGGAAAGCCTTTGCCATACGAACGCTCACCACGAACAACGGATGCCGCCCTGTGTGGTCTTCCTGCCTCGTGGTCTTCCCTCAAGCTATCACCTAGTGAACCAGCAATCGCCCTTGAGCGACAAGCGTACCCACCCATAGCGGCAGCCAGTGTCTTATAAGTCGTGAACTGCTTTGCCCTAAGCCGCCCTCCCAAATACCCCTCAACTTTGTCCTGTAATAGCAATGACACGGGAACCTCCTTTTGTGGGTCGCGTTCACCTGAACATAATGGATAGTAAGTGTCAAGCATTTATTCTTGAAAAATAATGTGCTTAAATATCATAAGTTTATCCATGATATCCTCAGCAAATCGCGGGATCGCCCGATAGGAATTCAACACTGAAGGGGGTCCGAAATGATAAGAATAACCAAAGCAAAAGAGACTCGGCAACGTGACGTGAAAAGAGAACGTGTGGTCCTCATGATTGGCCAGCGCAGTTGGCACCTCTCAAAGGTGGAAGCAAAGAAGCTTGCGGTTGCACTTAAGGAAGCAACACGATGAAAGTCATAATTTATAAACACGACCCAATGCTCACCTTGGTTAGAACGAAAGAAGAAGCTGAATATTTATTCGGTGAGGACGAGGACTGGCTGGAAGATGCGATTGATATTCCAGAGGAACTGGCTATGGAAGTTGTTACTACTTACAAAAAACTTTTAGATCTTTCTAGCAGAGTAGCCTCATATAAAGAACGACATGAAATCCGAACATCAAAATGCCTATGTCGAAAATGTCGCGAATGGAAGACAAATGTTGAAAGAGGACTTTGCCCTGAATGCTCCTCCTCTTAAAAAATAAATCATTATAGTTCCAGCCTCTTGCAATCATTTTCTCAGCGGTTCTTAAAACCTCCCGATAGGAAGTTATCAACACAAGGGGAGGCAACATGGCAATCGTAGTACCAACCGAAGTCAAAAACGCAGAAAAAATATTCGTAAACCACAGTGGTGGTAAAGACAGCCAAGCTATGTTAGCCGCCTTGGTTGCCGCAGGTCTTAAAGACAAATGCGTCATCATCCACTCTGATCTCGGTGAAATGGAGTGGGAGCCGATGCACAACTGGATTGAGAAAAACTCGTTCGGTATCGAGGTCGTTGTTATCAAGCCCGAGCTGAACTTTTTCGAGCTGTGCAAAAAATATAAACGCCTACCTTCTGGGTTAGCACGGTTCTGCACGAGTGAGCTTAAAACAAACCCAATCAACAAATGGATCAAGCGTTACTGCGCGGAACACGGCCTTACCAACGTAGTTTCGGCTCTCGGACTACGCGCTGAGGAAAGCCCTTTGCGTGCCAAAAAACAACCTGTGGTTCGAGGTAAAGCATCAACCAGGGCTGTGACCATCACAGAGTGGCTACCGATACTCGATTATAAATTGGCCGATGTCTGGGCAACCATCGCGGCAGCAGGTCAGGTTCCCCACCCTGTGTACGCTAAAGGCTTTAGCCGCCTGAGCTGCGTCTTCTGTGTGTTCGGCAAAATAGAAGAGCACAAAAAAGCAGCCGCGCTGAGACCCGAGCTGGCCAAGAAGATGGCAGAACTTGAAAGAGAACTCGGCAAGACTATCCGTCTCAAACAAGAGAAGGGGGTCAAGCTACCCAAGTACCTAGACGAGTATCTAGCCTGCGGCTAAGAGGAGAGGACTTAGGGGGGTACCCCCGAAGTCACTCCCGAAGCTAAATAAAGCGGGTACTCAAAATGTTTCACATGAAACATTTTGGTTATTTGAAAGTGAATTCAAAGGCTTATAAGCAAGAGCATTGGCTTCTGCCATCTCTAGTTCATTGTAGGGGACTTGATTGGATGAGAGGGGGAAATCAAAGTCCTCTGGTCTAAAGTCTGCAAACAGTAAGTCAAAGCCATACGGGCACAGCATAACGAGCACAGGGCCAGACCAGACAACGAGTTCCTGCTCATAAACTTCAAGCCAGTGGAACCTGGGGTTGGCCAGATCTGGGTAGGTACTGGTGACGTGCTTCAGGTGTGCGTATTCCGCAGGTGTTGGGCAATTCCGAGGTTTGTAGCTCTGGTTATTATATTGCTTGAAGAGATATCCGCTTGGGTATTTCTTAGTCAGGATCTCTCGCTCCAGAATGTGCTCATAGTTTTTGCGGTCCTTTGCTAAGTGCCGCAGGTAATTTGAGCCTTCCTCGCTCAGAAAGTCCTGGCGTTTTTGAGCCTGGGCTTCAAAGTATGTTTTCAAAGCATCAAACGCGGTCTTTTTGGGTAGCTTGAGAATACTCCCACTGAACCCTAGCTTGTCAAAGGTCCTAGATCCTGAGGTACGAGCTTCTATTTGCCCTCGTGCGAAGTCTCCCGCCATGTAGACCTCAGTTTCGATCTCGTAGGCTGAAAGACGCCCATACGTTTGTTCGAGCCAGTCCCAGGGCCAGTCAAAACCAAATTCAAAAAGGTCCCAACCAAGCTTGTCTAATAGTTCGGACACGCTCCTCGAAGTCCAGTTATAGCGAACATCTAGGGCGTTGTACGAACCCTCTTTGATTTCTTTCCGAAGCTGACTAAAGGAAAGACTATCGAAATATCTGTCGTGAGCACTAATCACAGTTTCAAAGGGGAGCGAGACCAAGCGCTCTTTTTCTCTCTCCTGTGCCAGCACTATTTGTTTTTCAACATCAAGAGCCTGTAACAGACCTTCTAAAAGCTCTGGGCACTCTTCTTCCGTCTCAAAATACAAATCTGACTCAATATAGACACCCTGGTTAGTCAGTTTGATCGTATAGGGTATCGGAGGGTTTTCGCTGCGACCAACAACAGTCAAAGATTTTTGACCTGGATAGACACAGTCAAAAGTCAAAGTCGAGAGATCAACGTACTCACAAAGTCTCGCAAAAAAGGGGGACTTGTCGTCTAAGACCAACCGGACCCGCTGGTTTGAGATCGTCATGCCTCGGGTCTTGAGATAGGATCTTTCACCTTTTTCTGACAAAAAATACTCAACAGTCAACACTGCCATAGCAGCATCCCTTTCCGCTTTTGCACCTGCAATTTCAACCTAGGGGCACCTGCCCCGCCACGGATGAAAAGAAAACATAGGCATTAGCAAAATGCAAGTGAAGGGTACTTTATTTTTCCGGCTCGGCTTTCGCGAGTTGGTCCCACTCAAAAAGAGCTTGACGGTAGGCCACTTGATCGGTCCCTTCTGACCCCGCGACTAAAAGAGGCTCTGCTGCTTTAATCACCGCTTCAGCCGCGTGAAGACGAGCTGTCAGATACTCAATCGTCCCATCTGATTCGTTTGTCATCGACATTATCTTTCTCCTCTTTGATAATCTCGATTTGAAATTTTTCCGCCAAGTATGCTTGGTAGCGTTTTTTTGCCATCCCAAAAGTGATCCCGTTTTTATCGACAAAGTCTCTAATGATACCAAATTTTTTGATCTCACCCGTTTCTTTGTCAACATAAGGAGTTCTGACCCTGGAATACTCCTGGTAGAAATTTCCGCTAACCTGCCCTTGCTCATTAAATATCACATTTCCCGAGGGAAAAGCTGAGTAGTAGCAACTCCACCTAGGCACGTCGATGCCTGTGAGCATCCTACTATTACACACCAAAACCTGTATGGTGCCGTCACGAGCATCCTCAAGCACTTGCTCCCGATTTGGGAGTCCACCGTAAAAAGGTGCGGCTTTGATACCAAGTGCTTTTAACCTCTCTGTGAACTGTACAAGCTGCGCGACTGAATAGGAATGGAAGGCAAAACAGATGAAATAGCCTGCGGCCACATCCCTCTCAAGCCACTCCATGATAATTTTTTGCCGATCTTTATTCGCGTATAGACGCTTATGCAGCCGAGGAAACGGATCACCCATGTTAAAGGGGACCGATACGCCTGTGTGGACGACCGTAACTTTGCACGGTACTTGTCGTGATTTCCCTTCGGCTGTGACAGGCCCAAGAATGTCGCGAAGAAGAAACTCTTTGCCATCCACCCGTTCGACGGTGCCCGTTAAACCTAGCCGATACTTGGCATTGAGCTTATTGACTGTTGAAGCAAAAACAACCCCACCGAGCTTGTGGGCCTCGTCGCAGATCACAAGCCCCCAAGTGGTACCGTACTGCTCAATACGGTCGTCCCCATGCGTTGTGCCCGTGGACTTCTTTAGGGCTTTGGTGCCAAAGGTTTGCCAACACAGGAAGCAAACATCTAGTTCTTCTGGGTTATCGTAGTCGTTGAAAAATCCGATGATTTGACCACGAGCGTCTCTTTTCTTGGGGAACGGAGACCTATGCTTTTCCCAAAGTTCTTCAATATTCGTAAAGGCCAGGAACGTATTGTAAAATTGCTGCAAAAGGTCTTTTTGATGGGCGATGATGATGGTCTTCAGCTTTAGCTGGCTAAGAATGTAGATACTCGTAACAGTTTTACCAAACCGAGGGGCAGCTCGAATAACTCCGTTTCGACCGCGAAGCCAGCCTTGTGCTGCCTCCTGCTGCGCCTTGCCGTGCTCTTCCCAGTTGAACAGTTGCCCCGTAAATTTTAGATCATGCGTCATGGGTGGCGAGGACGTTAGATCCTCCCAAGGAATGTCCCCGAAGAGTTCACCAAGCTTGGCAATATTACCTCGGGCAAAACCGTAGTAAAGATCACCTTCAAGCCGCACTTTATTGAAAGTTCTTATCTGTCTAACGCCTGTTGCAAACTGGTCGTATTCGCCTTCATCCTCGTCTTTGTCGAGGTTGTATACAAAATTACTTAAGTCCCGCTGAGAGACATACTCAGCGGGTACATAAAGGCGATCTGCAAGTAGACATTTCTTCAAGGTTACAACTCTACTCCGCCCCCGTCGTGCCTAGGTTCTCTTGGCACGGGGACACTTGGAAGAGAGGCTTCTAGCTTTTGAAGTTTGTCTTCCAAAAGATGGACCCTTTGCTTCAGAAACTCAAGGTCTCCAATAATGGGGTCCTTAGAGTTTTCTGCTGCTGTGGGCGGATGATAATTACTTGAATAAATGTCTATATTCATCATGCTCCTCAACAGTAGTTTTCAATGGAAGGAGACGAATTACCTGTGAGAGGCGTCGGTGTACCGTAGCGGATAATGTTGCGAACTTTTTCTTTTTGCCAGTGCGGGATGCTATTCATGACAATCCATCTATGGATCGTCAGGTTTGTCTTGTAGCCGAGCTTGGCAGCAAGAACGACCGAGGTGTTGCCCTTGACCTTCATCCAGTCAAGCAGCTCTTGAATTTCGGGACTATACTGCTTATCCGTGTCCATAGTATCCCCCTTACTACGAGAAGCCTATTTGCTTCCCTTTTTTAACTTTCGTTCGCGCCTTTTTTTAAGAGCACTTGACACTTTAAGGCTTTCTTTTGGTACGTCTTCTTTGCTCAAAAGCCAAGCAAGGTCTGCCGCATCGGCACCAGCTTCCTCCGCAGCTTGAGCACACCCCGTGCCGTAAATTTTAACGTCACAGTAGGCATCATAAAGAGACTGCGCCTCTTTCGTTCCCGTCCATTTAAGCAGGGCCAAGGCGGGGTCAAGAACTTGTTCTTTGACAAGTGCCGTGAGCAGTTTTCCGGGATTCCCGGATAACTGGTCAAGCTGGGCTTTGACAAAAAATGACTCAATAGCCCCTGTGAACGCTTCAAAATGCTCAGGGCTAGTAGCTTCCGCAATAATATTTTTTAGGGGCATTAGTTTCTCCCTCGGAAGTCTTCCATCAGGATATCGAGACTTTCTTCCTTTTCATCTTCAGTCAGCGTCTCACCATTTTCTCGGACCCACTGTTCAATCAAGGGCCTATAATAATCAACCATCATGTCTACGTCAGGTTCGGCTGTTTCGGTATTGTCTAAAGTGACCGTGCCTGTCGTTTCGCCTCGATCGTGCTCCCAAGAAACCAAAGGATCCATCAAGATATTTGGGAGTTTTTCCTCAAGCAGTTGGCAGACCTCGGGTGAAAGAGTCATCTGCATATAATTTTTTTTGAAGTTATCAGCTATCGTACTGAGAGGCAACGAATTAGGGTCGAGTAGCCTCCCGAGCTGAATATGCTGCTTAATCCGTGAATCCGACAGAGGTACTAATTCCGGCAAACGGTCTTGGACCCAGTGCCCATCGGAGCTTAGGCCGTAGTAGTGCTTTAGCACACCCTTTGGAAGCTTATGGCCGTGGTCTAGCGTGACAGGACTTCCAGAGTACCAGCTTACTTGCCTCTCATCGAGCGACTGACACTTGTGAATGTCGCCAAGAAAAATACCGGCAATATTTGGAGTGATGACATTATTGATTTCGAGATAATGATCTTGATCTCGCGGTGGCGTCCAACCTGTGTCCGTAACCATACGAGCGAGACACTCGTGTGCCACAATGAACTCGGCTTGGGGGCATGATTGTATAAGAGCCTTAAACTCTTTGTCGCTGCCTCCAAAGAAGGGCACGAGTAGAACTCGTTTGTCTTCAACAAAAATTGGCTCTTTAACGGCTAGGGTCGGTGTTAGCTCTTGAAGCGGAGAGAGCACAGAAGGCTGCTCTAAGTGTGGCTGCCTATCATGGTTTCCGTCGATCATAAAGTAGGAGAATCTCTCTCCTTGCTCGTCTTTTAGTCTAAGCAGCGGGAAGAAAAGAGCCGTCATAAAAAGGACTAGCTCATCTTTCTTAGTGTCTTCATTGCGATCAAACACGTCACCTGCAATCACAAGCCAAACTTCGGATTTTGGGTTATCGCGCAGGGTTTCCCGAGTTAGTGCAAGAATGCCTTCGAGCATGTAACGCTGTTGCTCAAGGTAGTCCTCGTACTTTCGATTTTTCCCAACGTGTAGGTCTGCCGTGTGAAGAATGATCCGACTTTTCACCGTTTCCTCTTTCTCACCGGGACAAGACTAAGACGCAGCCTTTGCGCCTCTGTCGCCATCTTGGCTTGCTCCCGGTATTTGGTGTAGGTAGTGGTGAGATCTCCATTCTCATCGAGAAGAAGTTGATTTTTAAAAAACTCTGTCAATATCGCTCGAATTCCATAGGAACTTGTACACTCATGTATTTGACAAAAGGCGTTGAACACCTTCACCAAGGGATCTTTAGGCTGGCCTAAGTAGACAGAGTGAACGCCCGTCTTCTTAATGACCCTGCGATCCGGGTGGTACTTTCTTTCTGGAAGTTTTGACTGGTCTTCCATAGTTTCTAACCCAATTTTTCGAGAAAGGATTTTTTACTTGAGGAAGGCTTATTAACAACGGGGGCTTCAGAGCAGGCAATGCCAGGGACAGGGCTTTCAAGTTGAATACTTCTACCGTCGAGGAGTGTTACGGAAACCCATGTGCCTTTGGCTGTCACATAGCGCACCTGCTTTGACACTTGCTCTTGATCTAGCGTCGTGCGGACATGGTTGCGAGTTTTGACAGTAACCTTCATTATCAACGCCCCCAGAGATTATGTAGCCTATTTTTTAACACCATCCAAAGGGGTAGTCTTCCCTTTTCCGCTGCACAAAGCACGCAAAAATCCCCTGTGTGTTCAGCGCAGGGGTAGTAGCGCATCTTCACGAAGTCCGTGGTTTTATCGGGGCCAAAAAGCTTGTGATACCTAAGTTTTTTGACAGAGTTAGACTGAGCTTGAGTATCCACTTGCATCATACACCACCACTCGATATTTGAACTTCTCGAAGACTTCTGAGAACTTTATTCGTCGCTGACTTTCCCTGACCTACTGCACAGGCAACGATTAGCCTCAAAACATCTTCATCGACATTCCAGAGGTTGACCGCTTCCGGTATAGGGGTGTGATAGGTTGTAACATCCATCCATGCTGTCATGTAGCGGTCTTTCTCATGAGATGCCGTAAGAACGGCACTAATCACCCCAGTCTGCCACTCCTGTAAGGCCCTCTTCACCCGAAGCTCAAACTGCTTTGAGGAAAGCTCCCCAGTTAGATATGCGCCAAGCGAAGTTCTCAGATCACCATGCGAACTAACAGACAGCAACTCTCGAACCGCTTGGTCGAAGGCTAGCCCACTAAAACCCATGGCTATCTCTCCTTACTGCTATTATAAAAGCATATTTTATAATTTTTGTCAAACAGCTTAAAAGGCAATAGACACAGTAACTTGTACCTATTTTAGGTCAGCTCTAAATCGAGGGCCTACTAGCCAAGTGTTGGAGGAGGGCTGTTGGGTCCGCATACTTAGTCTTATAGTAGGAATTGAGAGGATGAGGAGACTTATTAGGCCGCTAAATGGCTACTTTAGTAAGTGGATATTTTCACAGGGCGTTTGGCAGGTTTGTGGGATTGTCTAATAACCCCCGCCTGGGTATCGAACTCCACATAGCCTTCGCTTCCCGCCTTGGCAGCCCAGCCTGGGTTAAGCTGGTCCAAAAAATAGTCGTATATGAGATCGGATACGGCCATACCGAGGGGTTTAATTTTAGGTCTGGTTTCGGATGTCAAAGGCGTGACGTAGGCCAGCACATTTGTTAGGGAGGCTTTTGGGGGAGGCGCTTCAAGCTCACGACCTTCGAGGTCGCGAAACACCATGTCTTCAAAATGGCCTGAGTTCTTTTCTCCACAGTACCATAGGGTAAGAGAGCCTACCTGGGCGTGTTTTAAAGCTGCTAGGATCTTACCCTTGTTGTACTGAAATGCTTTCTTGTCTAACCGCAAACTAAGGACTCGCAAGTAGCTCTAACATAGCTTGCGCCTTCTCCAGCTCCTTGGGGGATAGGCGCAGCAATCTGTCGTTGACCTTTTGAGTAGCGAGTGCTTTTTGCATCTGCAACTCTACCTGTTTTTCTAAGTCCGCACGGAGCTGTGCGAACTCTTGGCGCACTAAATCGTCAAGACCTTTAGGAGCAACAGAGGGAGAAACTGAAGGAGCGGGAGCAGGAGACGCAGAAATAGAGGCAACATTTGTGGGGGTAGAGAGAGCGGGAGCGACAACGGGAGCTTTCTTAAGATCTGCCTCATACATAGAAGGGTCCATGTCAAAGCCCAGAGCTTCTAACTTAGAAAAGGCTTTCTGGTCAAGCCCTACAAACTGATAGACCCCCCGACCTTTAGCCTTGATGTAGCCTTTGCTTGCAAAGTCTTGAATTAACCCACCGATCTGGTCGTCTGGAAAATCCTTACAAACTTGCTTTAACTTTTCAACATAGGCAGCACGAGGAAAGGTGCCATTCTGGAAAAATCGTGCAAATACATAAAGCGCTCGCTGCCGCTTCACAACATTCTTATCTTTCAAAATCGTCAAACTGTCTCCGAATGCCATCGTCAAAAACTCCTCACTTATTGATGCTACGTCTTTACTACTAGCGTGTATGATTGGCAGATGTTGCGACCCATAAAGGCGCTCAAGAGCTTCGATTGCTACTTTTCTTTCCGGTGAATTCACCGCCTGATGAGCGATCAGCAGTAGCTCACAAATAGGCGCTTTGTCAGCCTGAGCAAATGATTCTTTGCCTAAAAAGGCGGTTTTTCGTACCGCAAAATTTGCGAAAAAACGCCCATACACAGCGCGGTCAAATTTAAGGTCCGTGTCCGGCTCTAGGACCAAAACAGACGAAACCATAGTTCCCCTGTGCTCTCTTTTTAAAAGGAGGTTAAGCGAGATCGTCGAATCCAGACTTCGGGAGAATCACCCAGAAGCGCTTTTATCTCCAATGTGCCGTCTAGGTGAAACACTAATAGCAGTCAACACTTTTTCGTGACAACCGTCTTAAGTGCAGGATTTGCATCTAAGATAGAGGAGACCATTAGTTGCGCTTTTTCGGATATCCCACAGGAAATACCTTCTATAGGGTGGGATTTAGATATTTCCTCAAGCTCTTTTACTTTTAGCCAAAGCGCTGTAATTTTCTCTGAACCAAGAGCCAGAGCTTGCTTCACCTTGTCACTGTCTTTCATGTCAGAAATCATACTACATCCACCAGCCTACTTAGGCTGGGACCGCATATATAATAACTTTTGAATAGTGTCAAACTTCTTAGAATGAAAAAGGCAGCCCAACCAGTTAAGGAAGGACTGCCTTTTTTTGTACCTACAAATTCAGTCAAGAATCTGAAGAACCGTTCTCTTTTTATCTTTACCTGCGACAGCATACACAATCGTTCTGATTGCATCGGCGGTACGACCCTGCCGTCCGATGACCTTGCCGATGTCGTCTTTGCTGACTGTTACTTCAATAATTTTTGAAGCCTCGCCATCGACCTCATTAACATAGACAGCATCAGGATCATCAACCAATCGTTGCACAATAGCGAGTACCAAGTCAGACACACCGCTCATTCGACACCTCGCTTGTCGGAACTAAATATATAAGGTTTTCGCGTCTATTGGCTCTGGGTGATAGCTTAACTCGTCTTCACTGTTTTTGTACAATTTTTTTGGCAGTTGAGCGTCAGCAGGTAGGTTCTCTACTAGCTTTAACTCATCTTTATAAGAGGTTACGATATCTACTGAACGCGACTGGAAACCGATTAAAAGCAGTAGATCTCGTTCCGCTACGGCAATCTTGCCCTCATTGACGATACGCTCCCAGGAGCGTTTTTCGAGATTCGCTAAATAATCTAAGTAACGTGTGTAGAGTGCGCGACCCAGTTTTTTGTCGTCCATCCACTTTTTCAGGACGATCAAGATCTTTTTCAGTGTCTCTTTGCCCGCGAGTAGTTTGTTGCTTGTAGACGTAAACTCGCGCTTCGAGATCTTGCCTGTTTGATAACAAAGCGCCAAATTGAGCAGTTTTTGTCTGAGGTTTTGGTCGTCAAAACACCGTAAAACCTCACCAAGAACCTGCTCGAAAGTCTGCGACTTCCAGTCGATTTCGATTTCAGGTTCTTCTTCATCCGTCGAGCTGCGTTCTGAAAGGGATGAGTTAAGTAAGTCTTTGTAGTCCTTTGGTAGACCCTCTGAAAACATCTCAGCAAAGTGGTCAATCTCATTCACGCGACTGTCGCGTGGACAAAAACGCTTCATCCTGCCAATCAAATCCTTACCATCGGGACCCAAAAACTTCAGGTTTTCCAGGTCTTCATCGAATTTTTCTGTTTTAATTTTAGATGTTTGCCACGCTCCCCCTGCTTGATGGTCGCAGTCAAGCCATTCAATTAGGGGGTCTTCAAAAGGGACCATCACACCTGGAAAGTCGAATAAAATAACTTTGTAGGGAGGGATATCTGGATAGTCACGAAGAAACTGCTGGAGCACCGTCAAGTTGCCGCAAAGAAGCAGTATGGTCTTCTTAGAGTGTAGCGCCTTTTGCAGGGTAGGCTCTAAGTTTTTCTTAAAGTTACTGCCACCCCAGTCATGCGCTAGATAGACCGCATAGTAGTTCATCGGCACGAGCAGCTTAATCGCAAGCGGGCTGTGGAAGGAAAGACCATACATTTCGGGTGCATTCTGGAGACTACTTTTAGGCATACTTCACACTCCTACGTTTAGGATTGCCCGACGTTGACTCCAGGGTTGAAGTGTCAGCTTGGTTTTCCGCTGCCGACGCTCCGCAAGCCACTGGTGATCTAGGTGCTCTGACGTTTTAAGATCTTTTAGATGTGATACGAGCACGATCGAACGCTCTGGGAAAGTCTCTTTCAGCTTCGGTATGGCTACCTCAGTGAATGCTCTTATACCTATCTCGTCCAAATTCGCCTCAATCTCATCTAAAAACAAGAAATTTACTTTTTTCGTTGGCGGTATCATTTCAAGCTGTGCGAACAGGAGAACACGAGCTGCTCGGTTCCGCTCGCCTGCACTCAGTAAAGCAACAGGGTATGGGTCTTCATTTTTGAGATTAGCTGGCTTTATAAAAAGGTTCAAGTCGTCGATATCATCCGACAGACTCCACTCATAAGGCTCCTGGAAAAAGACCTTGGACCAATAGTTGGCACGTTCTACAAGCCTTTTACACCTTTGCTTAAGGTCGTAGAGCTTAAAGCCTGCGGGCGAGTAAAACTCCATCAGAAACTCCAAAAGCTTCATCTGGCGTTTCAAGGGTTCGTAGGTTTCCAGCCTAAGTTTCAGGTCGTCTCGCGCCTCAAGGAGCTGTTGCCGCTGCCTTGCTTGGAGGCCGTAGCTCCCTCTAAGCTCGGCAGCTTGCTCAATACGGCTGTCCAGGTCAGGCAAAATAGTCTCTTCAAGCAAAGCCAAGGACTCTTGTAGTTTTGAGTAGGGGGGAAGCTCAAAGACAATGTCCATAAGCCTTTTAAGCTCCTGGGCTTCGGTGAGCCGCTTTTCCCGCTCCTTTATTGACTTTTCCAGAACGGCAATCTCAAGCGTATAAGACTTAGCCAAAAGATCGGGATAGCCTAGGGCCTTGGCCTTGGCTTCCAGTTCGATGAACTGTTTAAGCCAATTCTCATGTTTGGCTTTCGACTCGCGATAGGTCTTCCAAGTTCTTTGATCTGCTTCTAATTTTTTAACTTCGGCCTCTGCATCGACCACCCGGACACCGTACCGGGGGTACTTATCGAAACGGTCTTGGAGCAGCTTTATTTCATTTTTCAGTTTGAGGCACTCTTTGAGGCTCCTTAGCTTTTTATCCAAGCCGTCTTGCTCAAGCCTAAGCGCTTTGATCTCGCCCTTTACCTTAGACGGATCTTCCGTCTTGATGTCTTCTGGGAGATCCTGACCACAGGTCGGACACTCGTTTTGGCCGTGAGTTTTTTCTAAGACAGAGAGCTTGTGCTCTAGTTTCGCTTTGGATTCGAGGGTCAGATCACGAGCAGACTCAGCTTCCGCAATAGCTAAGTCAAAATCAAGATCGGGAAGGCTTCCCTGTTTTTCCCGGATAAGATCGCGCAGCTTTATCTTCTCCGTGATCTCTACTAACTGCACCTTCTTAGCAGCCACATCTTCAGACTCTGGCTCTGCCACGTCTGGTTCAGACAGTAAGTCTTTAGGCTTTCTGCCCAGGTGAGGCTCATAGTGAAGATCAACGAATCGTTTAAGCTCAAGCCGCTTATTCTCGACATCGCAAAGACGGTCTCTTTCTTTTTTCTCAGCATCAAGTGAGGTCTCCTCGGCACGGTAGTCGAAGTTCTCGTACTGCGCCAAAAGCCTTCGGTATGCTTCCCAGTCTTTGAGTTTAAGCCTTAGCCCTTCGGCCTTGCGGCTTTCTTGCTCTCTAGTCTTAGAAAGCGTAATACCAATTTCACTTAAAAACTCGACCTGCCTTTTTAGCCACAAAACCCCAGGCATCTTCTCCAGAGCAGCCTCAGTCTCAGAAAGACGCACACGTTCTGCTTCGAGAAGTTGAAGGTCAACAGATAGTTGTTTTACCTTCTGCTTATACTCGTTGAGTTTTTCATCGTAGAAGGCGTCGATGTTAAAGAACTCTTCAAGATAAGCCCGCCTCTCGGCTGGTTTACCTTTAATCAATGTACGGAGAGAGTCTCCGTCGATCTGAACAAAATAGCTCCACTCGTCCCTAGTGATACCAATAGTCTGTTGCAGGAATGCCTGCATGTCAGAGTTTTTGTGGGATATCGCATCAAGAAGCTCACCATTTCGATGAACAGTCCAGCTTCCATCCTCAAGGCTAAAGAGCCAGTGTGTTTTAGTACGAAGGTCCTCAAACTCAAGAGACCCAGAAAAAGAGCCTGAGACCATTTTCTTGAAAGGCCCACGAGCTGTTTTCCCGTAGATAAAACCTTCGAGTATTTGAATCAGCCTTGTTTTGCCCGTGCCGTTAGACGGTTGGGTTAGAAGATCTTCCCCTCGTTGCGCGTCGTAGTTCACACCACGAAGGAGCGTCAGCCCCGGAGTTCCAAGCGGCATTACAGTGTCAGCCTGATAAAACTTGTCGCCTTGAAACTTGAAGCTGATAAAGCGAATCATTGCGGGAAAGCCTCTCTGAGCAAGTTGTATCGTTTGTGGAAAGGGCTTTGAGCCGTGTAAGAGTGCTCTTGGTGCTCTTTTACTGCATCCACCATTCGCACGATATACGTCAAAAGAAGCCTGCGTTCATCGTGTGAATACGAACTCAAGTCAGAGAGTAGGTCCAGAAATAGCTTTGTGATCTCAGCAGCAGCTTGGTAGGTAACTTTGAGTGGATAACCCGGCTGTCGTCCCCAATCTACAAGTGACCCCTTCCATGTAGCATAAAATGGATCATAAAGCTCGTTATATTTTTCATTGGGATCAACAAAGATATACATAGTTTGTATATGATAATCAAAAGCTTTTTCAATCATATACTTAAGACTAATAGATTGGGCCTTTAGTAGGTTAAGCCCCTGAGCGAAGGCTTCTGCATATCGACCTGAATATATTCCTGATATTAGGAACTTAGCAAAATCCGCTTCGTACCGTAGGCTATCCGACAGGTCGCCTATCAAGGCAGCAAGCTTGTCTGGGTTTACTAAGTCAGAGGCCGCAGTACCCCCTTCTACCGCTGCGATTACTCGGTCCAGATAGGACAAGGATAAACGGACGTAACCGTTGGAGTATTTAGCAATCGACTTATAAAGAGTATAGACATGGGTCTGCTTTTGGCCGTCTTTACTTGCGACCTGGACTTCTTCCGTCAACCCATCAAATAGCCTATCTTTACCTTCCTTTTTGGCTACTTCGTATAGATGGCCTGCGAGTTGGTCCTCCCCAACACGCTCTACATGGAGGGGGAGGCACCTATTTTTCAGCGTTGGTAAAAGGCGGTGTGGGTCTGTCGTCAATAGGATGAGGTAGACACCCTCGGGTGGTTCCTCAAGGAGCTTTAAAAGCGCATTTTGTGCGCTCTTGGTAGCACTCTGGATCTCATCCAGGATAAAAACTCGGGCATGGTAGTTACTCGCATATTCTGCCGAGGCGATAAGCTGCCTGACGGCATCAATACCTCGATCATCCGAAAAATTTAGCTCATCAACATCGGGGTAGCGTTTTTTGGCTACAGCCAGACAGTATTCACAAGCAAAACAAGGTACCATCTTTTCAAAGTCGAAACGGTCGCAGTTCACATAGTGGGCTAGAATCCTTGCAACGGTAGTTTTGCCGCACCCTGTCGAGCCTGTAATTAGAAGAGATCTCGGTAAGGTCCCGTTTTTAAGGTGGCCACTCAGAGTGTTGACTAACCCCTCTTGACCAACCAACTCTGCTAGAGTGCGAGGACGATATTTTACTGCAAGCGCTTCGCGACTTTTAATTGAGGTCATCAGGCACCACCTTTCAAGAGTAACCGAGTTTCGCCTCTGCGTGCGGTTGGTTCAGGCTATAGAGCGCATTCGTATCGCCCAGCAAAGTTTGAGCTACCTTTTGTGCCGCCTTTAGGTCTGACAAGGCAAGTGCGTCGGGGTCAGGTTCGTATGGTATTTTTAAAGCAGCCGCGACTATTTTTAGGCTGGCTTGCTGCGTAGGCACGCTTCCACTATGGATACCCCACCGCGCAAGCTGGAGGATATCTAAAGAAAAGAAACTAAAATTATTCAAAAAGCTGCGAGCTTTCGTATCCCCCAGGGAACGACGAGCAACGCTTTTAAGACAGGCAACATCGAAAGACGAATTGTAACTCGCGACTGTCCACCTAGACGAGGTACCCTCTTGCTCTATAGAGTCCAAGTCTTCTAGCATCGTGCTAAATCCCTTGGCCGGACTTATTCTTGTTTTGTCTAACAGCCAGTCTGCCGGATTGCGGTATTCCGGGACGGGCATCTGAAAAGTAAGGGAGCCTCGACTATAAGAAAAAAGAGGATCCGTACCCTCCTTGAGAACACATGCGAGTAAATACTCTGGGTCCTCGCGGCTTAAGTCTATGTTGAAGTGAGCAATCAAAGACTCTAGGAGTTCACCACCATAGATGTGATCTTCCATGTGTAAGATGGGCTGAAGTCGTAGGTAACGCGGTCCCTTGGGGCACAAGAGCCTAGGCTTGATTTCAGGCCAGTAAGCAAGACCAACGATATTTGTGTACTCAGTATTTAGACCAGTTGTTTCAAGGTCAAGCCAAACTGTACGCAAAAGTATTTCCACCGTTAGTTATTATGTTGGAGGATCTTTGGGCTTTAGCCTTTCAATAATGTCCGCAGCATACTGTAAAGCGTCCATAAGTCGATTGATTCGTCGGCACTGATACTCCGATTTGAAGGCATCAAAGTCGCCTTCTTGCGGTTCACTGATTTCTTTGAACTGTTTGATTAAGTCATCAAGATATGGAGTAGCCATCACGTCCACACTTCCCAGTCAGTCACATGACATTCATTCCAGAGATAACTTATAAGCGTGAGAAATTCTTCACAGCCAAACCCCGCACGCTCTACTTGTTTTATAAAAGCATCAAAGTAAAAGGGATCTTCCCAGTTGCCTTTTTCTAAGCCGTAAGTCGCGATATTATAGAGATTTGACCTACAGTATAGGTTATCACCCCAATAGTCCGTCACTAAAATTCGCTCTTGTAGCTTTTGAAGATAACAAAGAGAGTCTGAAATCGCTTCCTCAAACAAATTCACTTGTTCTTCATTTAAAGCCTTATCGCGAACAAACTTGTCGAAGTCCATGATTCTGATATGGCCATCAGCTCCCACGCTTGACTCCGCTTTTCTTCTTTTGCTTCTTTTGCTTAAGACTACTAGAAGCACCACCACTACAAACCCAGGCGTCTACTTCGGAAGTCTTAAAGCGCCAAAGCTTTCCTACGCGATGCGCGGGAACTGTTCCCGCCTCTAGCCAGCGGTAGACAGTGACACTACTAACCCCTAAGTAATCGGCTAAATCAGGAACACCGACCCAGCGCTCTGCAACAGATTTTGACATTGTTTGCTCCTTTTACCTCTACATACCGGAGTTAATCCGATATGTAAAGATAAGTAGAGATAACGTCAAATTTCCATGTCGAGTGACTCCGAGGGAGCCGATGCCTTTTTCTTGCCCGACTTGGGGTCTGGGTTGTTTTTTAGGTAGTCGTAGTAAAGCTCTTGTGCCTTACCCGACTTAATAAGCGCAAAAGAGTCTTCCCGCAGCTTTTTGCCTTCGGCTTGAGTTAGGATCAATTTCTTGAACTTCTGCCAAGAAAGCTCTCCCTCGTGGCCGCTCATAAGAATTTTAAAGCTGTTGCCGTTTTCCGTCATAAGGCCACAGTGCTTCAAAAACATATAGGTGTCGTATACAGGATCTATGCCCATTCCAGGGGTGCCTGCACTATCAAGCCAAAGACGATACTCCATCGAGCGAAAGCTTGGGCCAAACTTGTTTTTTGTGATCTTAGCCGTACCGATAAAGTAACGATCTTCCCCCCCACCATCAACGGTAGGCTCGACATTCATTTTTGACTGAGTACGCTTGGCCTCAACACGCATTTTGAAGTCGGGATAGAACTGTACAGCGGACCCTCCTGGCTCAGTTTCAGGATTCTGAAACATAGCCATGGGATTGATAGTTAAGTGATTAGTTACAAGCCAGCCGCAATTTTTGCGCCCAATGTAAGCTTTTACCAAAGGTAGGTTTGCCGCAAAAACCCTAGCAAGAGCAGCAATCGGCTCTTTATCTGGATCCTCGTCACGAGCTTCAGGCAGCATAGCTTTCAGGGAGTCGGTGACGAAAAGAACTTGGGGCGCAAACGTCTCAACTTCAACGACAAGCTTTTTCTTAAGACCCTCATTGATGTGACGCCACGTTGGTTTGTATTGGTATTCGTTTGCGACAAGAAAGTACCTGTAGCAACCCTCTTTGTCGTCGAAGATCTGAATTTTGTCTGGCAGGTTTTTTAGAATAACATTCATAAAACGGAAAGTTGATTCGGCTGTGGTGCCGATGGCATACCTAAGCTGCGGACTAACTTCCCAGGTTCCTTTTTTGTTGCGAAAGCCGCAGACCTTGTTGAGGTCGATACCGATATTTTGTAGGTAAGCAGGATCAAAAGAGGACTCATGGTCGTTGGCAACAATGAGGGTTTGGCGCGATAGAGCTTCCTTAATTGTGTGGAAAAGAAAGGTGCTTTTTCCAGCACCAGTTGGTCCCACAATGGAACTCATCCGACCTGGGGCAAAGCCTCCGCCCATGACGAGGTCAAAAGACAAAAGACCGCTAGAGATAGCGCCTTGAATTCGCAGTGATGGGTCCATCGTGCTGTAGATAAGGCCCTGGTTGTGAGCGGCTTCATCAAGGACTTTATTGATGTCACAGATGCTTTGAAGACCGTCAAACTGGTTTAAGAGCGTTTCTTGCTGCTCGTCCATGCGGGCCATAGTGCTTCCCCTCTATCACATGCAGTTGTCATTAGGATGTGGGGAGAGTTTATCGGACCAGTGACGATCATTCCACTCTTTTAGTCTAAAAAGTGTGGCTCCCAGTAAGGGTCTTTTGAGAAGAAACGCAGGAAACTACCGGAACCAAAAAAATAATGAGGTGTGTGTGCTGGAATAACCAAGAGTTCACCTGGGTCGAGCTGCACATGGACCGCCCCCAAATGCGTGTCGTGAAACCCAAAGATTGCTGGGTCCCTTTCATCTTGACTCAAACAAAAGCGGACCTCGTCGTCACGGTGATAATGCAGCCTTGCAAACCTCTTCCTTTGCTCCTCAGGTACCTCTACGGTGTCAATCCGGTCCATCCTAGGGTAGCCCTTTTTTGCAAGGTGCTCTGATACGGCACTGATAGCAAGATTGCCTTTAAACTCTTCATGCTCGACATTGAAAAGACCCAAAATGCCGCTTGGTAAAATCAAATCCTCTTGGCCTGGAAGAAAGATAAACATTTATAATACCCTTTTATTATTAACTTTTGTTTCTACAGCCGCGATGCCCTCTTTTAACCTCTGATAAAAGCGCCAAATAAATCTCGCAGTGCCAGATTCATTCGCACACAACCGCAAGGAGATTCATCATGGGTAAGATCATCGCGCTACTCCTATGCGTCCTAGTCCTCGCTTTTGGGTATGACCTGCTGAAATCGAAACAACGCGCTGACTTCATGCGCTCCTGTCTGGAAAATCCCTTCCGCACTGTGGAAGCTTGCGAAGAGGCGTACCACAAGCGTTAAAGCCTACTTAGGGCCGAGGGTCTCTCGGCCTACCTTTATGCGTCTAATACACCGTAAGCGCTTTTAGGGGAGTAGTAACCATGGCAGCGCTCTGGTTATGGTCACTGACCACAGGAGTTATGCTACTTGGTACTTTTTATACCATACATCGTTTTCGTTCATTCAAGCCGCGTAGGCTGTTTCCCTATCCGCCAGTGTCCATACTGAAACCGCTCAAAGGTGTTGATAACGGGTTAGAAGAGAACCTCAGAAGTTTCTTGCAGCTCGACTACCCGTCCTACGAAATCATCTTTGCTGTAGCTAACGACAAGGACCCGAGCCTCCCGCTGGTTGAAAAGCTTTTGACCGAGCACTCTTCATGTGACGCTAGACTTATGATCGGGGAAGTGGTTCTTGGGTTTAATCCCAAGGTGAATAATTTAATCGAACCCTACGACCGCGCAAAGCATGATCTCATCTTAATCAGTGACAGCAATATTCGCGTCGATTCGGACTACCTTAAAAACAAGGTAGCGACACTCTCGGAGAACCCTAAAGTAGGTATCGTTACGGCCTACGTTAAAGGTACGTCGGGCGAGGACTTGGGTGGGGAGTTGGAACAACTCTATCTCGGTACCTTTTACGCCCGGTGGCTCAACGCAGCCTGTGGTGCAGGGCTTGGGTTTGTCCTTGGAAAGTCGATGCTCTTTAGAAGATCTCTTCTCAATAAAGCAGGAGGGCTAAGAGAGCTATCTAAGTACATCGCTGAAGACTATGAGGCTGGAAAAGCAATCGAGCGCCTTGGCTACAAAGTAGGACTGATGAAAAAGCCGATCACTCAGTTCATCGGCAAGAACTCAGTCCAAGGCTTTGTTCTAAGACATCAACGCTGGGGGACGATTCAAAAGGCACATCACCCGCTTGTGTTCTATGCAGCCCCGCTCCAACTGCCTGCTTTAGCGAGCTTTCTTGCTTACCATGCGTTTCCAAACGACAGTGTCTTTGCTGCCTCTCTGAGCCTAGTGCTCTGGTGTATGGCAGACCTTTGGCTTTACTCGGCCCTTGGTAGTAAAGTTACCCTAGCGACGGTTGAGGTGTGGGCTACAAAGGCGTTTTTAACGCCTCTCATCTGGCTAAGAGCGGCATTGACCAACAGCGTATGTTGGCGGGGCAACCTTCTTACGATTGGCCGCAGGGGCGTTGTGTCTAGGAAGTAAAGCTTACTGCAAATCCATCTCGTCGCTGA
>Ga0194132_10004120_pt1 | contig 25084 bp, 20 predicted proteins | sample TA2KigOf80mmetaG_FD_148612 | JGI IMG/M metagenome (GOLD analysis project Ga0194132, IMG submission 148612) | Freshwater microbial communities from Lake Tanganyika, Tanzania - TA2015054 Kigoma Offshore 80m | ecosystem: Environmental > Aquatic > Freshwater > Lake | place: Tanzania: Lake... | reverse complement strand
AGGAACGCTTCGATCATGGACGGGTTTCCCATATTGCGGTGCATGGCTCACTCCATTTTGCTATATTTTCCTCGCACAGGTATGATTATCGCCTCTACCTCGGGTTATGCAAAGGTCTCCTCGGGGAGAGGAGGGAAACAGCAGCCACCTAACCCCTGCCTCCCGATTCCCCCAACAGGGTTCGGGGTGCGGTAACAGCCCTGGATCCACCTAACCCCTGCCCCTTCCCTGGGAGGGAAGGGGTTCCGAGGCCGAACCGAAGGCGCGGCATGGCGCCATCGGGCCATCTGTTCCGGCCATAGGCCCGAAGGGAGTCTGAGGGCGCAGCCCTCAGTGGGGTACGGGGCGAAGCGCTGTTGATTTTGGGGATTGCAAAGGGGCGATAGCCCCTTGCCGGGGTCTGGGGCGGAGCCCCAGATTCTCTCCTAGATTATTTCCCCTTCCGCCGAAGGCAGGAAGGGGTCAGGGGATGGCCCGAAGGCCATCCCAAGGCTCTGGTGAGTCAAACGAACAGTTACAGTCCAAAGCACTGAAGGAGTTCAGTCCCATGGCTAATTTCACCGCATACTTGAACGGCAAGTGGATGCCCCTCAGCGAGGTCCGCATCGAGCCGTCCGACCGCGGCTTCTTTCTCGGCGACGCCGTGTTCGAGGTCGTCCGCACATTCAACGGCAAGAGCTTCCGAATGGCCGAGCACATCGATCGGCTGTACAGGTCGATGAAGTTCACCCGCATCGAGTGCGCCATAACCCCGGAGGAGATGGTCCGACTGAGCGAGGAGGCCGTCGAGCGCAACATGCCGAACCTCAAGGAGGTCGGCGACTTCAACATCCACCAGACTGTGACGCGCGGCAAGGGCCGCCGCTCATGGATGGCGAAGGACCCCACGGTGCTCATCCGCATCGCGCCGCTGGACTTCGAGAACTTCTACTGGTCGTTCGACACAGGCATGCACGCCGTGATTACGAAGCAGCAGGCGTACCACCCGGACGCGCTCGACCCCAAGATCAAGCACTACAGCCGGATGAACTTCAACATCGCCGAGATGGAGGCGAACGACCTCGACCCCGGCGCGCTGCCCATCCTGCGTGACGAGAACGGCGACATTGCGGAGGGCTCCGGCTACAACGTCCTTATCGTCAAGGACGGCGTCATCAAGAACGCGGACGACCGCAGCATACTGCAGGGGGTCTCGCGCGGCATGGTCTACGACCTGGCCAAGCAGCTCAATATCCCCGTGACCGAGGAGAAGCTGCAGCCGTACGACGTTTACACCGCCGACGAGGTCTTCTTCGCCAGCACCACCTGGTGCGTACTGCCGATCAGCTACGTGGACAAGCGCAAGATCGGCGCCGGCAAGCCCGGCCCCATCGCCAACCAGCTCCTGGCCGCGTGGAGCGAGACTGTCGGCGTGGACATCGTGGGCCAGGCCCAGGAGTACGGCAAGCGCAACAAGGAGCGCCTGTCGGCGAAGAAGTGAACCTCGAAACCGGGCAGTAATCTTCTAATGAGCAGGGGCCGCTTATCGGCCCCTGCTTCGTGTTCTTCACGGCTTCTTCACGCGCCGGGTGTGTCTGCTTGCGGCCCATTGATGGCTGTGGCCGTAGCATGGGGCCATGCGCAAATACATGCAGCTCACCTTCGTGCTGTCCGCTTTCTTCGCCGCGGTCCTGGTGACCAGACTGGGTAGCGGCAACGAGGCCCCGCCGGAATTCGCGGATGTGGGCCCCCTGTCTCCGACGCCCTCCACAGCGGCCGAGCCGCCCTCTTTCACGCCGATCGTCGTCGTCACCACTCCCACGCCGGTCGTCATTCCGGACGTTACGGCCGAGCCCACTGCGTACGTCAGCAAGCTGCCGACTGCCGTGCCGACTATCCCCGCGCCCACGCGCACGCCCTTCCCGACCACGACGCCCGTGCCGAACGCCACGCCGGGGCCGTACATCGACGGCGTCTACCAGAGCAAGGAGGTGGACGCCCACTACGGCATCGTGCAGATTGAGGTAGTAATTGCGAACGGCAACATCGCCGATGTGCGCTTCCTGAGCTACCCGGACGGCAACCCCACCTCACTCGGCATCAACCAGAAGGCCGCGCCGCGATTGCGCGCGCAGGTACTCAAGAACCAGGCCGCCAAGGTGAAGATCATCTCCGGCGCGTCCGTCACCTGCTGTTCATTCCTGTACGCTCTTAACGGCGTCCTCGCGAGGGCAAAGGGCGCATGAGATACGAGGGGACGGTCATGGGCATGCCGGTTGCGATGGAGATTGTCGACGGCGCCGGCCGCCCGGCGGACTTCGAGGCCGTTATGGCCTACTTCACGCACGTAGACAGGGTCTTCAGCACCTACAAGCCGGATAGCGAAATATCGCGGCTGAACCGTGGTGAGATGGCTCGCGCCCAGTGCTGCGGCGAGGTGCGCAACGCCCTGGAGTTGTGCGAAAAGACCACGCTGGAGACCAAAGGCTATTTCGACATGCGCCAGGGAGACAAGCTGGACCCCTCCGGCCTCGTAAAAGGCCTCGCGATCTCCGAGGCGGCGCGGCTGCTGAGGCGGCGCGGGATGCGCAACTTCTACGTAGAGATTGGCGGCGACATTGAGGTGTCCGGGCACGACGCAGGGGGTGAAAAATGGCGCGTAGGAATCCGGAACCCCTTCGATACCGCCTGCGTGGCGAAGATTGTGGCGCTGGAAGATAGGGGCATTGCGACATCGGGTACGTACGCGAGAGGAGGGCACATCTACGACCCTGTCAACCAGAGGCCCGCGGCGGAGATTGCGAGCATCAGGGTTATCGGCCCGGACGTGTACGAGGCGGACCGCTTCGCGACCGCGGCGTGCGCGATGGGGCGCAAGGGGATCTACTTCATCGAGTTGTTGCCGGGGTTCGATGCGTTCATGGTCACGAACCGTCGCGTCACATACGCGACTTCCGGCTTTGAACAGTACGTCAGCGAGTAACTAATGGCCATAGTCGACAACCTGCTGAACAGGGTAACGCTCTACCGGCTCATGCTCTACTACCTTGCGGCGATCGCCGGCTGGGCTGTGATTGCGAGCGCGCTCGGGCTACTGGACTATGAGCCGGTGGACCTGCTGGCGAACGTCGCAATCGCCTGCGGCGTCGGCTACGCGCTGAACAAGCTGGTGGCGCGTATCCTCAAGGCGGACACTGGTTGGGACTCCAACCCGATCACCGCCCTTATCCTTGTCCTGATCGTGCCCGTCGACTTCCCGGAGAATGCCTGGTTCCTGGCGGGGGCGACTGCCCTGGCGGTCCTTTCGAAGTACTTTGTAACGGTGGACAGGCAGCACATGTTCAACCCCGCGGCCGCCGGCGTGCTGGCCGTGGCGCTGCTGGCGACCTCCTACCACGCGACGTGGTGGGTGGGGTCAGCCACGATGCTGCCGGTCGTCGCGGTCGGCGGGCTGCTGCTCCTGCGCAAGCTGCGCCGGAACAGCATCGTCTACGTATTCCTTCCGGTCTTCCTGGGGATTGTGGCGGTATCTTCGTACTTCATTAACGACTCGATGGAGTTCGTGTGGCCCAACGTCCGCTTCAACCTGCAGCACACCGCGGCGCTCTTCTTCGCGCTCGTCATGCTCACCGAGCCCTCCGCGCTGCCCGCGACAAGCCTCCGCAGGCTGGTGTACACGGTGTTCGTCGCGGCCCTCTTCGCCTTCCCGCAGACCGGGTTGGGCGGGCCGTACATCTCGCCCGAGGCAGCGCTGTGCCTGGGCAACATTCTTGGCTACGTCTTGCGTCCGAAGTTCCGCTTCGAGCTGATGCTGACGGAGAAGCGCAAGGTCACACCAGACACGTACATCTTCGACTTCGGGAAGCCGGCGGGATTCATGTTCACTCCCGGTCAGTACATGGAGTGGATAGTGCCGCACTCCGGCGCGGACAGCCGGGGCACGCGGCGGTACTTCACAATAGCCTCCTCGCCCACGGAGGACCGCATCTCAGTGCTCGTGAAGGCGCCTGAGCCGTGCAGCTCCTACAAGCGCGCGATGGTCGCGGCTGTGCCCGGGGACACGATGACGGCGTTCCACCTGACCGGCGACTTCACGATGCCGCGCGATGTCCGCAAGCCTCTGGCGTTCATCGCGGGGGGCGTCGGCATCGCGCCGTTCGCCGCAATGGTAAGGCATATGTTTGACACCGGCGAGAAGCGGGACATCGTGCTGCTGTACGTGAACCGCTGCCCGGAGGACATTGCGTGCCGCGATGTGCTTGAGCGTGCGCGGGCGAAAGGGGTACGGACCGTGTATGTCATGACGCGTGCCGAGGGAGTGCAGGCGCCGCACACGAGGGCGGGGCGGATTACCGCCGCGATGCTGCGCGAAGAGGTCCCGGACCTTTCGGGGCGCAAGGTCTACGTGGCCGGCCCGGACGCGATGGTCCTCTCGACGCTGGCGACGCTCCGGGGAGCGGGCGTGCGGCGCTGGAACATCGTGACGGACTACTTCCAGGGCTACGCGCCGGGCGAGGCGAACCCGCGTCCCGAGAGGGCGTCGGAGGGCGCGGGCGCGCAGCCAGCGGGTGGGTGATGGTGGCCTAACCCGGTCCTTTCTGTGGTGCAAGAGGGTTCTCAGGGGAAGTAGTCTTTTGGCTGGCCAGAGACTATTTCGCCCCTTCAGGGCTCTAAATCTATTCGGTCCGGTGCCCAGGGCTGCGTGCCTTCGCAAAGCCTTCGGCACTACGCCCTGGGCTTAGATAGCCCGCGCTTTCAGCGCTCCCATCCGCCCCACCCCATGGGCGTCCGGTGACACCTCGATTAGACTCGTTCGAGTCCCCATCCCGCGCTAACGTTGCCCCGTCTTCCGTGCCCGGATAGAATTGTCCGTATATGGACGTTTCCTCGCCGCTCTCTCCCCGTGCTGTTTCGACGCGGAATCGCAACGGGATACTCGGCGCGCTGCTCAGCGCGAGGGTGCTGCTTGTGCTGGCGATGGCCGCCACCGTCGCGGTGGGCGCAGGACTGCGCTACTACGGCCACGGATGGGACGACGGCTACGGCTATACCCCGCACCCGGACGAGCGCGCGATCCTGGGCAAGGTGGGCGAGCTCGGCTACCCTTCCCCGGGGACCTTCTTCGGCGCCGAAGAGAGCCCGTGGAACCCCAGATGGTTCCCGTACGGCAGCTTCCCGCTATACCTGCTGAAATTCGTCCAGGTCACCTACCAGTGGCTCGACGGCGAACCGCTCCACGACCTCCGCACGGCGGGCCGCGTCCTCTCCGCCACTGCGGACCTGGGCACCGTGGTCCTTGCATTCTTCCTCGGCGCCAGGATGTACGGGCGCAGGGAAGGGCTGCTGGCGGCGATGCTGGTCTCCTTTGCTGTCCTTCATATCCAGCTCAGCCACTTCTACGCCGTCGATACGATACTCGGCCTCTTCACCATCGCGGCCCTCTACTTCATGTTCCGGTTTGCCCGCGAGGGGCGTCTGCGCGACTCGCTTCTCGCCGCGGCGTGCCTAGGCATCGGCCTTGCGACGAAGGTCAGCCAGGCGCCGATCGTGCTCGCGTTCCTCATGGCCCATATCCTCTATGCCTTCAACGCCCTCGGCAACGTAGAGCGGACCGTGGACTCCGCCACGCGGATGAGACGAGCGATAACCGGGCTCGTCGCCGGCGGGGCAGTGGCGCTTGCTGTTTTCGCCATCGCTGAGCCTTACGCTCTGATCGACTTCCGCCGATTCCTTGCGGACTTCGGCGAGCAGGCCGAGATGGTGCGCCGGATACGCGACTACCCGTACACCCGGCAGTACATCGACACGCCTGCGTACTTCTACCACATCGGCCAGCTTGCCGCGTTCGGCCTGGGATGGCCGCTCGGCGCGCTCGTGTGGGGCGGCCTGGTCTACGCGGCGATGCGCGGGATGCGCATTGTCTTCGGTATCGCCTACATCGCCGCAGGCTGGATAGTACCGGCGCTCGTCCTCACCTTCTCCTTCAGCATCGTGGCCATCGTCATTGCGTCCGCCATCGCCTTCGCGGCGCTGCTGGCCACGGTGCCGGTGCGGTCACGCGAATCGCGCGGGGACGCGCTCCTGCTGGCGTGGGTGGTCCCGTACTTCCTGATCGTCGGCGGCTTCGAGGTCAAGTTCCTGCGGTACCTGCTGCCGATATCGCCCGTGCTCATCCTGTTCGGGGCGCGCATGGCCGTCGCGGCGTGGGACGGCCTGCGAGGTCGCACGCGAGTCGTGCGCTTCGCCGCACTCGCGGCGATCGCCGCAATCGTAGCCTTCACGGCTTTCTATGCCGTCGCATACGCATCCATATACCAGCAGCCTCATACCGCCGTCCGCACGTCGCAGTGGCTGAACGCCAACGCGACCGCGGGCTCAGTCATCCTCATGGAGCACTGGGAGGAGGGGCTGCCGGATATGGGGCGGTTCCGCATGGGCGACATGCCCATGTACGAGGACGACCGGTCCGACAAGGTGCGGCTGATGTCCGAGCGGCTGGCCGGCGCGGACTACGTGGCCTTCTTCAGCAACCGCCTGTACGGGACCGTGTCGCGGCTGGACGAGCGCTATCCATTCAGCCGGGCATACTACGAGCTGCTCTTCTCCGGCGCCATCGGCTACGAGCTGGTGAACGCCGAGACTGCGTACTCCTCGCTCGCCGGCGTGACGTTCGTCGACGACACGTTCGACCGTCCGCGACTGCCCGCGCCGGAGGGCATCGAGGCGTACATGCCCGCGGGGCTCAAGTGGGACCTGGGCTACGCGGACGAGAGCTTTTCCGTGTACGACCACCCCAAGGGGATGGTCTTCGCGAACGTTGGGCGGCTGGACGCGGAGACGATCAACCGCCGCATCACTGAGCGCGCCGCGGCGGGCGGCGCGGCCGCGCCGTCAACGGCCGCCGTGGGGCTGGTCTACTCCGCGGAGGATGCGGCGGCGCAGCAGGCCGGCGGCACCTGGACGGACATCATCCACGAGAATAGCTGGGCAAGCCGCATGCCCGTGGTCGCCTGGCTGCTGGCGATAGAGCTGATTGCGCTGGCGGCGCTGCCGCTCGCAATCGTCATGTTCAGGGCGCTGCCGGACAGGGGGTACCTGTTCGCAAAGGTCATGGGGCTGCTAATCGCCTGCTACGTCGCGTGGTTACTCTCAAGCCTCAGGATCATGGCATTCTCGCGGGGGTCCGTCGGCATCGGCATCGCGGCGCTGGCGGCGGTGTCGCTCGCGCTCATCGTGGCGCGGCGGCGGCAGATCGCGGAGGCGCTGCGCGGGCGGCTGGCGGTCTTCGCCGTGTCCGAGGTCATATTCCTTCTGGCGTTCATGGCGTTCCTTCTCGTGCGCATGGCCAATCCGGACCTGTGGCACTCTCACCTGGGGGGCGAGAAGCCCATGGACATGGCGTACCTGAACGCGGTGCTGAAGTCCTCCTATATGCCCCCGTACGACCCGTGGTTCGGCGGCGGGTACATCAACTACTACTACTGGGGCCAGTTCATCGTCGCGTCGCTCGTCCACCTGGCGGGGATAGACACGGCGATAGCGTTCAACCTGGCGGTGCCGCTGCTGTTCGCGATGACATTCGGCGGCGCGTTCAGCGTTGTGTACAATATGGCAGTCGGCAGTCGGCAGTCGGCAGTCGGCCAGGCAGAACAGCCGGGGACCCCCTCTCTGTATATCTCCCCCGAAGGGGGAGAGGGAAGCCGGGAAGAGCCGGCGGGCGATTCCATTCCTGGCCCCGATTCTGGCCCCGAACCCGGCCCCGCAGGGGCCCATGGTCTTCTCTTCCCCCCACGGGGGAAGAATACAAGATGGGGGTCTTCGGCTGCTGCCTCCCCGGCTGCTAACCGACTGCCGACTGCCGACCGCCGACTGCCGTCCCGCGGTCCCATCCTGGCCGGGCTGGCGGGCGGCGCGTTCGTCGTCGTGCTCGGCAACCTGGACGGCGCGATACAGGTGGGGCAGGGGCTTTGGCGCGCGGTTGTGTTAAACGCCCCGTTCGGGACGTTCGACTTCTGGCGCTCCAGCCGCTTGATGCCGCCGGACCCGCCGGGGTTCGAGATCACGGAGTTCCCGTTCTTCACCTTCCTGTTCGCGGACCTGCACGCGCACCTGATCGCGATGCCTTTCACGCTGCTCGCCCTTGGGCTCGCGCTCGCGCTCGTAATGGGCGGCGCGGCGCGCGGGCGGGAGACCGGCACGGGGAAGAGGGCAGGGCTGCTGAAAGGCGCGCGCGAATGGGGAGCGATTGTCGTTCTGGCCGTCACCGTGGGCTCTTTGCGCCTGATCAACACGTGGGACTTCCCCGCGTACACGATCATCGCCGTGGCGGCGGTCTACCTGGCGGCATACTTCCGGCGCGGTGGGCTCAGCCTGGTGGGGATTGTTGAGGGAACCGTCAAGGCGGCGGCGATCGTCATAATCGGCTACCTGGCGTTCAAGCCGTACCACGACTCATTCGAGACCTTCTTCACCAGCGTGGAGAAGACGACAAACCAGACCGTGATCTGGCAATTCCTGGCGATCACCGGCCTTTTTGTCTTCATCATCGGGTCTTTCTTCCTCGCCAACTCCGGCGGCTGGTCCGGCGCGGCATGGCGCAGGGTGCGCTCGAGGATTTCGAGGGCTTCTGCTGTTGGGGCAGGCGGGGCCGTCCCCGAACAGGAGCGCCGCACCATAGGCGCGCTGCGAAGGGCGCTCCTCATCGCGGGGCTGGTCGCGGTTGTAGCGCTGGCGTACTTCCTCTCCACCCGGTGGCTGGGCAGCACCATCCCGTTTATAGTCGCGCTGGGGGGAACCGTCGCACTGGGAGCCCTCGCGTTTCTGAGGTCGTGGCGGCCGGACTCTCCGCAGGTAGTGTACGCGGCCACGATGGCTCTTCTGGCGCTGTGCATCGCCGGCGGGCTGGACGTGGTGCGGCTGGAAGGCGACATCGACCGCATGAACAGCATCTTCAAGTTCTACCTGCAGGTGTGGACGCTGCTGGCGCTTTCCGCCGCGTATTTCCTGTGGCATATCGCGAGCGGCCGCAGGGCGCAGCTGCGGAGGCTCAGCATGGCGCGGAAGGCGTGGGCGGCTTTCCTGGCCGTCCTCATTCTCAGCGCGTCGGTCTATACCGTCCTCGGCACCCAGGCGCGGCTCCGCGTGCGCTTTGAGCAGACGCCGCTGACCCTCAACGGCGCGGCTTACATGCAGGTCTCGACGTACATGGACGAGCACGGGCCTATAGACCTGGGGGCCGATTACGACGGCATCCGCTGGCTGAAGCGCAACGTGGAGGGCTCCCCGATAGTGCTGGAGGGGGTTACGCCGAACTACAGGTGGGGTGGGCGCATATCCGTGTACACCGGTCTGCCGAGCATAGTGGGTTGGGGCTGGCACCAGGAGCAGCAGCGCTGGGGGTACCGCTGGGCGGTGAACGACCGAATAGCCGACGTTAACCGCATCTATTCGACCGCCAGCGCGGACGAGGCACTTTCCCTCATCGAGCAGTACGGCGTGAAGTACGTCTACGTCGGCGAGCTTGAGCGGCTGTACTATCCCAGGGCAGGGGTGGAGAAGTTTACATCGATGGTCGGGGCAACCCAGGTATATACAGGCGGCGCGGTGACTATTTTTCGAATGGACTAGTCCGGATGGATTAGCCCGATTACTCGAACGGTAGTTGCCGGATAGGATGTGGCGGCTTAAGGTTTATGGATTATGTTGGGTCAGAAAAACTAAGGGCCACGATAGACAGCCATGGAAACTCCGAAGCCCGAAGCGGTAAGGGGCTCAAAACCCGCCGTTCCACCGCCCTCGCAGCTTGACCAGCAGAATACCGTCGGCGAAAACGAGCGGCTTCGACTCTCCCTTGTATCCGCGAGGGTGGGGGCGTGGGACTGGGACGCCGCGGACGGCGCCGTCCGCGGCGTCCGAGAATATGGAGGAGATCCACTTCCTCGCCCCCGGCTCATTCAACGGCACCTTCGAGTCCTTTCTCCAGGGCGTAGTGGAGGACGATAGAAAGCATGTCCTGGAGGACATAAACAGGGCGGTCAGGACGGGCGAGGACTACCACACCCAGTACAGGATCAGGACGCCCGGCGGGGAAGTCCGGTGGCTTGAGGGGCGAGGCCAGGTGGTCGGCGCCGCAGACGGCAAGGCGGCCGGCCTGGCGGGCGTATGCATGGATGTGACCGAGCGCCAGGCGGTGGAGCAGCGGGTCCGCGACAGGGAGCGCCAGCAGGCGCTGGTGGCCAGGCTCGGCGCAATCGCAATAGAATGCAGCGACCTGGACAAGCTCATGGGCGACGCCGTGAGGATTCTCGCCCAGGGGCTGGGGGTGGAGTACGCGAAGGTGCTCCAGCTCCAGCCGGACGGCAAGGGCCTCCTCCTGCGCTCCGGGGTCGGCTGGAAGGGGGGGCTGGAAGGGAAAGCGATCGTCGGAGCGGACAGGACTTCGCAGGCCGGCTACACCCTCCTGTCACGAGGGCCTGTCATTGTTGACGATCTCCGTTCGGGGCAGCGGTTCAGCGGGCCGTCGCTTCTGCGGCAACACAATGTTGTGAGCGGGCTCAGCGTCGTCATCCAGGGCCATGAAAGGCCGTTCGGCGTCCTGGGGGCGCACACTTCCACCCGACGGGCATTCACCGAGGACGACGTTCACTTCCTCGAGTCCGTAGCCAACATTCTCGCTGCCTCTATCGAACGGAAGCGCTCCGAGGATGCCTTCCGGTCTGAACAGCAACGGCTGCAGACAATAATAGACGCCTCTCCTGTTGGCGTCATTGTGTTCGACAGCGACTGCAAGGTGGTCCTGGCTAACCGCGAGGCCAACAGCATCTTCGGGTTCCCCTCATGGAACGCCGGTGAACGGGACATACTGCGGGAGACGCAGTATGTGAAGCCCGACGGCTCTCTCTATGCGCACGAAGAGCTACCGTGAAGCCGCTCGGTGCGCGGCGGCGAGGTGGTCAGGGTGGAGGAGATGCGCCTTCAGGTCCCGGACGGTCGCACAGTCCCTGTGCTGGTCAACTCCAAACCCCAGTACTCTCTCGCCAGCGAGATCACGGGCGCAATCGTTGTCCTGCAGGACATCACCGCCATTGAGGAGAGCGACCGCAGCCGGGCCGAGTTCCTGGCGATGGTGAGCCACGAGCTCAAGTCTCCACTTTCGAACATCAAGGCGGCCGCGTCCTGGGCGCTCGGCGGAGCGCACCTTCAGGACGACCCGGAAACGCGCGACATGTTCCAGCTTGTTAACGAGCAGGCGGACCACCTTACCCAGCTCGTCAATAACCTGCTGGACATGAGCAGCATCGAGGCCGGCGCGCTTTCGGTCACGCCCGAGCCCATGGACCTCATCGCTCTGCTGGAAGAGAGCCTGGCCTCCTTCATGCAGAGCGGCAAGACATTCCGCGTCATGCTGCGCGCCTCGGATGAGCTCCCGCTGGTCAAGGCAGACCGCCGCCGAATAGGGCAGGTCGTGAACAACCTCTTGAATAATGCGGCCAAGTTCTCCGCAACCACGGCGCCCATTCACGTTGAGCTGGAGGATAGCGCTACCCACGTGACAGTACGCGTGAAGGACAGCGGACGCGGCTTTGCTCCGGAGAAGAAGGCGCTCCTGTTCAGGAAGATCTCGCAGATACACGAGGAAGGCAAGCGCCAGCCCGTGGGCACTGGTCTGGGGCTGGCCATCTGCAAGGGCATTGTGGAGGCCCACGGCGGCCGAATCTGGGGTTAGAGCGCGGGACCGGGTAAAGGGGCTGTATTCAGCTTCACGGTGCCCATTGCGGTTGTGCCGGACAATGTGCTGGCGCCGCCGCACAGCGAGGTCGAAGCTCCCCCGGAAAGGCCCGCAGTCCAGCCGGTCCCTGTGCAGAAGGTGATACGCTCCGGAGACCGGAAGAGGATACTGGCAGTGGACGATGACCGGCAGGTGCTCAGGCTCCTCCGGCGGTTCCTTGGGGAGGCGGGCTACGACGCCATCGTGACGAATATGCCCGGCGAGGCGTCCAAGCTTGTGGAGATCGAGGAGCCGGACGTCGTCCTGCTGGACCTGATGTTCCCGGAGACGAGCGGCATCGAGCTGGTGAAGCAGATCCGGGAGTTCTCCAACGTGCCCGTCATAGTCCTCACAGCGAGCGACAAGGACACCGTTGAGGCGCTGAACGCCGGAGGGGACGACTATATAACCAAGCCGTTCTCTCCCACCGAGCTGGTAGCGCGCATAGAGACCGCTCTCCGCCGTCACAGCACTTCACCCAGGAGCGAGGTGCGACAGAGCAGCTTCACGCTGAACGGCCTGGTGATCAATTTTGCAGAGCGCCTGGTCAGCGTTGAGGGCGAGCCCGTCTCGCTGTCTGCGATGGAGTACAAGCTGCTGTACGAGTTTGCCACGAACGCCGGCAGGGTGCTGACGTATGAGCAGATCCTCCAGAGGGTCTGGGGCCCCGAGTACTCCGGAGAGACCGAGCTCGTCCGCTCGATGGCCCGTCACCTGCGGCGCAAGCTGGGCGACGAGGGGCGCAACCCGCGGTACATCTTCAACGAGTCGCAGATCGGTTACCGGATGCCGAAGCCCGAGAACGCCGCCAAAATGGTGCGCCCTTGACGCCAACGTCCTTTTTTGCAACGCAAAATCGGCAGCTCTCCGCATTTAACCGTCACAGCATTGCGCATTACAGTCACAGCAAAGTCACTCACCTGTGAGATGATGGAAGATAGGGAGCTTGTCAAAAGCACCGGACCCTTTCACGTCATTCTGCAAATGGGGAGAGGTAAGGCCGGCGCCGAGTGGATTCCGGCCAACCTCCAGGTGAGATCGAGTTGTTTCACGGGGATCGGACAAGCGGGTCTTTGTCACTCATATCGGACCTGACGGCGCTGAGGATGTGGGGGCGGCGATGACCTATGGCACGTGAAACGCTGCAGTCCACCGTGCTCGTGGTCGAGGGCGATAAGAACCTCGCGCGACTGGTGAGCCGCATTCTGAGAGAGGCCGGCTTCAGCGTGCAGCAGGCGGAGACGGGCGCGGACGCGCTGGTCGCGATCGACGGGGGCGCTGTGGATGCCGTTGTGCTTGACCTGGGGCTGCCGGATGGGATGGGCGGCGCAGTGCTTTCACGGCTCAGGGAGCTGAGAGCAGCAGTGGACGGCTCGTACAAGCCCGTATGGGTATCGACCTCCGCACGCGACATCGGCGAGATTCGGCGCCTTTACGGCAACCCCGGACCACTCTTTATCCCCAAGCCCTTCGACCCGTGGAACCTTGCCGGCCTTCTCCGCAAAACAATAGCGGAGAGAAGAAAACAGGCCGAAAATCCTGAAAGCTAACCGCGCGCAGAACGCCACACGCAGCCCACGTTATTATTCTCCATATAGCTAATTCGTCGTTCTCGTTTATCTTATCGGGTGATGTCCGCCCTTTTCGGCGGGGGTATTGTGCAATTACAGGTCTCCTGTCAGGGGGTGCCCTTTCGGGTCTTATCGGCAGTTGATGTGATTGGGAGGTTGGGCCATGAGGAGCAATGCACACGTTGGAGGACACCCGCTTCACCCGATGCTGGTGATCATCCCGGTCGGTCTGTTTATATGGGCGCTCGTGTCGGACATCATCTACCTTTCCACTGGCGACAGGGTCTGGTACGACATCTCAATGTACACGGGCATCGCGGCCATTGTTACGGCGCTCGTCGAATCAATCCCGGGGTTCATCGACTACTTCACTCTGCCTTTGAGCAAGAGCGCCAGGAGCAAGGCCACCATACATATGGTCCTGAACCTGGGCATAGTGGCGCTGTGCGCCGTGGCGGCCTACCTGCAGTGGGACGACGGCGCGATTGCGGGCGATGAGTTCAACATTGTGACCGCCCTGCACGGCATCGGCGCCGTTGCCCTTGTTGTCTCGGGATGGCTGGGCGGCGAGCTGGCGTACAGGCACCACATCGGCATGGTGCCTGACAATACCGAGACAATCGAGGCGCAGAAGGAAGACCTTCTAACGCCCGGTCCCGGAGACAGGTTCCGCTAGACGACTCCCACTTGATTGCATAAAGGGGACTCCTCGCGCAAGGGCGGGGGTTCCCCTGCGGCCTTTCAAGGGGCAGGTCTCAGACGGAGGAGGCCAGGACTGGCCGTTGACCGGAAATGGGGACTAATGCCGGGCCACGACATCGTCGTCATTGGCGCATCCGCGGGCGGCATCGAATCCGTGAAATCGGTCATCGAGCGCCTTCCCGGGAACCTGGCCGCCGCGGTTTTCGTCGTTCTCCACGTTTCCCGGTCTTCGCCCGGCACACTGGGGCGCGTGTTTGACCGCAGCACCCGGCTACACGCGGAGATGGCGCGTGACCGCGAGCCCATCATGAACGGGCGGATATACTTGGCCCCGCCGGACCGCCACATGGTCCTGAGAAACGGTCTCGTGCACCTCTCCGATGGGCCGCTTCAGAACCGGACCCGTCCCGCGATAGACCCCCTCTTCTACTCGGCCGCCGTCCACAACAGGTCCCGCGTCATCGGCGTGTCCTTTCCGGCATGCTGGATGACGGCGTCGCCGGCCTGCTGGCGATACGCAAATGCGGCGGCGTCACTATCGCCCAGGACCCGGAGGATGCGCTGTTCAGCGAGATGCCCCGCAACGCGGTGGACAGGGTCCGGCCCGACTATGTGGCATCCACGGCAGATATTGGCGACATTATTATCAAGGTCGTTGCCGAGGAGAGCCCCGAGCCGCCCCATGTGCCCGAGTATCTGTCGATGGAGGCCAACATGTCCGAGAACGGCTCCTTTGACATTGAGAAGGTCTCTCAGCTGGGGTCTCTCACAAGCCCCGATTGCCCCGATTGCGGCGGCACCCTTACGCGCGTGGAGAAAGACGGGCTCAACCGGTACCGCTGTCACGTCGGCCACTCGTTCACGGCGGACTACCTCCTGGAGGGGATGGGAGAGCGGCTGGAGCACTCGCTCTGGGCGGCCATACGCGGCTTTGAGGAGCGCGCGGCCCTGCTGGAGTCCATGGCTGAGAAGGCTGCCTCCCAGGGCAGGAAGCGCTCGGCTGATTTTCACATGAAGGGGGCCGAAGAGGCCCAGTCGCACGCGAAGGTCCTGGGCGCCATGCTCAACGCAGGGTGGCTGCGAACGTCGGAAAGCGACCAGAGCGGCGGCGGGTCTGGGCCGGGCCGCGGTTGACACTCGTAATTCGCGGGCATAGAATGGCGTGCACTCAGCCCTTATCCATGTAGCCCCGGAGGTGTGAGCGATGGCGACCAAGGCTTACATTCTTATCGAGACCGCGGTTGGGAAGTCCAAGACCGTCGCGAAGGAGCTTCGCGCCCTGAAGGGGGTGGTCACGGTGGACGCAGTCACCGGCCCTTACGACATCATTTCCGTTGTGAACGCCCCGGACCTGAACTCCGTGGGGGACCTGGTGACGAGCGAGATCCACACCATAGACGGCATTCTCCGCACGGTCACCTGTCTCTCCGTCGGCTCAGTCTAGCCTGCCGTTGGGCCGCACCTTCACAGGGTACCTACTATGGACCCTGCTTTGTTTTGCCCGAATTCCCCAGTGAGGCTAGAGGAACAATGAAGCTCGAGACGGCGTTCGCCATGGACACATCAAGCATCAAGTACGGCCCCGGCGTCACGCGGGAGGTCGGATACGAGATGCGGCGCCTGGGCGCAAAGCGAGTGATGGTCGTCACCGACCCGAAGCTGGCGAGGCTGGAGCCTGTGGCGGTGACGATGCAGTCCCTGACGGCGGAAGGGATCGACGCCGTGCTGTTCGACCGGGTGAGCGTGGAGCCGACCGACGTTTCGTTCAAGGAGGCGATCAGGTCCTCCATCGAGGGCAAGTTCGACGGCTACGTGGGCGTGGGCGGCGGCTCCAGCATGGACACGGCGAAGGCCGCCAACCTGTACGCTACCTACCCCGCGGATTTTCTGGCGTACGTGAACGCGCCGATAGGGGAGGGCAGGCCGGTGCCGGGGCCGGTGCGGCCGCTGGCGGCGATACCTACGACAACCGGGACGGGCAGCGAGACCACCGGTGTGGCGGTCTTCGACTTCCTGGAGATGAAGACCAAGACCGGTATCGCGCACAAGGCGCTGAGGCCGGCGATCGGCATTGTGGACCCGGAAAATACGAAGACGCTCCCGGCGTTGGTAGTGGCGTGCAGCGGGCTGGACGTGCTGGGGCACGGGCTGGAGTCTTACACCGCGCTGCCGTTCACGAAGCGGCCAGCCCCGGAATCCCCGGTGCTGCGGCCGGCTTACCAGGGGTCTAACCCCATCAGCGACGTGTGGGCGGTGCGCTCCATCGAGATGGTGGCGGCGAATATGGTGCGGGCGGTGCACGACGCGACGGACGCCGAGGCGCGGGCGCAGATGCTGCTGGCGGCCACCTTCGCGGGCGTGGGTTTCGGGAACGCCGGTTGCCACCTGCCGCACGGGATGTCCTACCCCATCGCGGGCGGCGTCAAGACATTCAAGCCGGAGGGGTACCCGCAGCACCACGCCATGGTGCCTCACGGCATGGCGGTGATTATGACCGCGCCGGCTGTGTTCCGCTTCACCGCGCCCACGGACCCCGAGAAGCACCTGAATTGCGCCAGGCTCATGGGCGCGGACGTACGCGGCGCCGGGCCGGAGGATGCGGGCGAGCTGCTGGCGGAGGCTATCATCAAGCTCATCCGGCGGATCAACATGCCGAACGGGCTCAAGGCGCTGGGCTACGGACCTGAGGACGTGGACAGGCTGGTTGCAGGCACCCTCCCGCAGCACCGCGTGATCAAGATCTCGCCGCGCCCGGTAGCGGCGGAAGACCTCAAAAAGCTATTCCTGGAGTCCATGACGCTCTGGTAGGTGGGGGGGGCGACAGAGGGGTTGGCGGTGGATTTCTTTCTCCCCCTTGATGGGGAGATGTCCGCGCTTTGGCGGACAGAGAGGGTGATTGGGGGGGGGATTCCGCGGTTGGGCTCTGACCGTACGGGCGGCTCCCCGTGGCCGCCCAGGGGCGGGGACCGGCCCTAAGGAGATGATCATCGAGCCAACAGCCGGGGCAGGCACGGGGACCTGCCCCAACGTTCGGATGGGGAGGGGGACGGAGCCGGGGTCCTCACCCTTTGGGTCAAAGCACCCAAAGGCCTCTCCCTCGGGGAGAGGAGGAACAGCCGCCCTCACCGGTCCGCATAGCCGGACCACCTCTCCCGCAGAGCCGGGAGAGGAACAATACAGACAGCCGCAACAGCCGGCACTCTCACCCGTCCCGATGGAATCGCCCCGATGCATCGGGGTCTCCCGTCAAGGGAGAGGTAAGAAAGGGAGGAGGACTCACTCTGAGGGCGAGGAGGAAGGGCGCCCGCCGGCCGTTGTTCTGGCCGACTGCTGACTGCTGACAGCCGACTGCTAGATCTGAAGCCATCCCATGCGGATGGCCTTGACGACCGCGCGGGTGCGGTCCGATGCGCGGAGCTTTGCCATGGTGGAGGTGAGGTGGTTCTTGACCTTGCGCTCGGAGATGAAGAGCTTCTCGCTGATCTCCTTGTTGGAGAGGCCGTCGGCGACCAGCGCCAGCACCTCACGCTCGCGGTCCGTTATCGGCTCGATATCGTGATCGGCGACCCCGGAAGCGTCCCTCGGGCGGATGACGAGCATGCCGTTGATGTGGGATACGTTCATCCCGCCCGACTGCTCTTGCGTGCCGGCGTGAAAGGCAAACTGCGCTACCGGCCTTTGCTCCTGGGGCTGGGCCTGCTCGGCCGCGGCGGAATGCACGCCGGTGCCCACGGCGACACGGGCCTCGACTGCGGGGGCTTCGACCTTCTGGGGGGCGGCTGCAGCGACGCCGTTAGTGCCGGGGCGCGGGACCCTGTCCACGTTGGCCGCCAGGAGCCCGAAGGCGAGCGCGGACGCCGCCAGCAGCGCGCCGCCGCCCGTCTCTTCTCCCATCACCACGGAATAGACGGCCATGGCAATGCCCGCGGCGCCGGTAATTAGCGCGCCCCAAACAGCGAGCCACTTGGCCGCGGACCTGGTCTGGGGTTGATTCTGCGTCTCTGACACCATTGGGCCTACCGAACCTTTCAGTCCGATTCTATCTCCGCCGTTAGCGACGCAAATCCATGCGCACACCCAAAATACCCATGCGAAACACATGGGAAAGCAGTGTCCGCTCCACCTCCCGCCTACCGCACCCGGCCTACCCGCCAAACAATACAGTCGCAGACACGGCTTTTGGTGACGGAATCCTTACAAAATGCTGACAATCGTCTGACAACCGCCAGCAGTTACCGATATTACCAGAGAAGGCCCTTTCACTCAATTGGAGGCGAGGCGCCGTTTAGCGCGAATTTGTTAGACGGCCTGCCCGGCAGTACAATAGACATAAATGCGGATGAAAGGCCCGAACTAGAATGGTGGACATAACTCGGGGCACCAGCGGAAGGACGGCGGCGGAGATCGCCCGCGCCGTTGCGATCGAAGCGGGCAGGGTGATGCTGGACCGGTTCAACCGCTCAAAGGAGATCAGCTACAAAGGCCCGGGGAACATCGTCACGGACGTGGACATTGAGGTCGAGCAGCTTATCTTCTCCTCGCTCCGCGCTGAGTACCCGGACATAACCTTTGTGGGGGAGGAGTCTGCGGGAGAAATCCGGGCGGACGAGGGGTACGCGTGGATCGTGGACCCCCTGGACGGGACGCGCAACTACGCGGCGGGAATCCCCTTCTACTCGACCGTCATAGGGCTGGCGAAGGACGGCGACATCCTGGTGGGGGTGAACTACGACCCCGTCAGGGAAGACATGTTCGAGGCGGAGAAGGGCGAGGGCGCATTCCTTAACTGCCTCCCTGTTAAGGTGTCCGAGAAGACAGCCCTCAGGGAGTGCGTCATAGGCGTGGACCTGGGCTACAATAGCCCGGGCGCCGCGAAGGCGCTGGATCTGCTGCGCGGCCTCTGGCCGAATATGCAGACCTCGCGCATCATGGGCTCTTCCGCGCTCGGGCTCTCGTATGCGGCATCCGGCAGGACGGACCTCTATTTCCACCACAGCCTCTCGCCGTGGGACATGGTGGCGGGCATCCTGATGGTGCGAGAGGCGGGCGGCGTGATCACGGACCGCAACGGCAAGCCAATGACACTCTACGGCGACGGCCTGATCGCCTCAAGCAAGACCCTTCACGCGGAGTTCCTGCAGCGTACGGAGCGCTCTTCCTGGCGCGAGCCCACGCAGCATCTGGTCTAACACCCAACACCTGCCTTTTGGCTGCTGGATTGGCCGACTGCTCACTGCCCACTGCCCGCCCTCACGGAGCGTCCGGTGGGCGCTCCGTGAGGGTAGTGGCGATGGTGATGCGCTGGCCGAGTCGGAAGTAGACCATCTCGAAGGTCTCGCCTGCCAGGTGTGCGGTCAGGTACTTCGAAACGTCGCCGGCGCTGGCGATACGCTTCTCACCGAGATGGACGATCACGTCGCCTTCGGTAAGACCGGCGAGGGCGGCCGGGGAGTCCGGGTGCACCAGAACGACGAGCACCCCGTCCCGCACTTCAGGCGGCAGGTTCAGGCCCAGTGTGTTGATCCGCTCCGCCGTGAGATTGATGGGCCGGATACCCAGGTAGCCGCGGTCCACTACCCCCCTGTCGATGAGCTGCGACGCCACATCGCGCGCGTCCACGATGTTTATCGCAAAGCCCAGCCCGCTGTTCTGGATGATGGCGGTATTGATCCCGATGACCTGCCCGTAGAGGTTCACGAGCGGCCCGCCGCTGTTGCCCGGGTTTATCGGCGCCTGGTGCGCAATCAGGTCCACGATGGTGATCTGGAACTCGGGGTCGGTCTCTATCGAGAGGCCCATGTTGCTTATGATGCCTCAGGTGATTGTGGGCCCCCCGGGAAGCCCAGCGCGTGGCCGATGGCGACCACCTCTTCGCCGATCTCAACGCTGTGCATATCTTCGAGCAAATCGGCCGGCTGCAGGCCGGTTGCATTGTCCAGGTAAAGCACGGCCGTATCCGTCTTGGGGCCTCCGCCTACGATGCTTGCGTCCTGTATGCGGCCATCGTGCAGTGTCACCGTGATCCTTGTCGCCCCTTCCACCACGTGGTTGTTAGTCAGAATATAGCCCTGCTCGCTGATGACGATGCCGGAGCCGACGGTCTCGCGGACGGGGTGCAGCGGCGAGTCCTCAATGCGAGAAAGGATGTGGACTACGGATGGGATGGTGCGCCTGAAAACCTCTGAGATGAGGAGCCGCTCTCGCGGCGGCGTCGGGGAGGGGACGACAGGTGTCGCCGGAGGGATTAATGCTGTTGTGCTGGTGGCGGATACGTCGTCTGGCAGGGGAGTGGGCGTATGCGTGGGTTGGAGCGTGGGCCGTGGAGTGGGCGTGAAAGTGGGTGGTCGAGTGGCAGTGGGGACGCGCGACGGAGTTGCGGTCGCAACAGTCCTGGGCGTCGGCGTGCGCGTTACTATGTTCGGGGTGAGGACCATGAAGATGAACGGCGTCGCGGTCCGGGTGGGCGTAAGGGAGGGTGTGGGGGTTGGCGACGTCTCCACGGCCGTCGGGTTTGCCGTCAGGGTTGGCGTCGGCGAAGGCATGGCCGCGCTGGGTAGGGTGGCCGTTGGGGATGGGCTGGCTTCCGATTGGGACGCCGGAATTGCGTTGCTTCCGGCGAGCGCGGTAGGCGTTGCATCCTGCGGCGTGCCGGGGTCATCGCACGCGGCGAAGGCAAGGAGTGCGACGGCGCTAACGGCCATGTGGGCGCACCAGCGCCTTGGGAAGTATAGCATTATCCTCTCTTGTAAGCCTCTCCGCGGAGAACATGGGGCGCGGGGAAGTGGGTATGCCTGGTTGCCTCTAGTTTATAACGAACGGTCTATCCGGCGGTTAGACAAGGCTGTGGGCACGCTTCACAAAGCAAGAAACCGAGCGCCTGCCGGTGTGGTCCGGTCGGGCTGTCTCGGTTGCTGGTTAAGGGGCTATTGCCGCGCCCCGGAGGGCTGGGGCGCGAGGGTTGTTACTTGTTGCGGCGGCGGCGCAGCCTGCGGAGGCTGCGGGCGCGGTCCAGCCGCTCCTGCTCGCCCTTGGAGCGGAAGTAGCGCCTGTTGCGGAGCTCCCTCAGGATGCCGGACCGCTGCATGGAGGTCTGGAAGCGCCGGAGCAGGCTCTCGCCGTCTTCACCTTCGCGAATGGTTACGTAAGACAATGAAATCTCCGAAAAAGTAGGCTGGCAAGGGTTACAACCGGGACATTATAGCACGGTATGAGCTCGCCGGACAATCGCCGCGGGCGCTACTGTCTTTGCTCAGTGATATTGTCAGTAGGTAACTGCTCAGTGAATATGTCAGTCCATGAGAGGACTACATTCTGACAATATCACTGAGCAAAGACAGATACACTTTGCGCGGTTGACACCCTAAATTACCGTCTGTACACTCCATATACCGACGTCGACAGTCATTTGGATTCATTTCGTGAATCCAGATTCATGGATTGTCGCAAGAATCGATCGGATGCATACTCTGGACTGGCGGTTTGGCGGATCCCAGGGGGAATTAAGGTTAACGTAAAATCAATGATTAATGACTCTCATTTCAGCTATAGCCGGCGGGCCACAACATTCATCGCCATGACGGCAATCGCCCTGGCGGCTTGCGGGTCGGTCCTTGGCTGCGGTGACCGGGCGGCCACTTCAACGCCAACACCGGCCACGCCGGTGAGCCTGGAGCCCACCCCGGCGGTACAGGACATTCCGAGAGTCCTTGCAGTCTCGGCCCGGCCCAGAGAAAGCAACTCCCTGATTGTCGACGTGACGGTGGACCTGGACCGGGCGGCCGCGGCCTACATCGAGTACGAGAACCCCGGCGCCGGCGCATTCCGCACGGCCACCTCGTCCCCGGCGGTTGCACACCATTTCCCGGTGGTCAGGCTGCGGGCAGCGACGACGTATTCGTACAGGGCGGTCGCGGTGGGCAGCGACGGTTCAGTGTCTCACGGCCCGGACGGGCAGTTCACCACCGGGCCGCTGCCTCCTGCCCTCTCCTCACTAAACATCACCGCCTCAGGAGCCCCAACGTCAGAATTGGTCATGATGGACCTGGGCGAGGCCCAGACGCCATACATACTCTTCCTTGACGAAGATTCGAAAATCGTCTGGTACTTCGCGCCTCCGAACCCCTTTGCTCCAACTTATCTTCAGCTCTTGGCGGTCCGCCAGAAGCCAAACCATAACATCGTCTATATGCTGGGCAACCTTCAGTTTATCGGCCAGACGTGCTGCATGGTTGAGATCACGCCCGACGGGAAAATCGTGGACATGCTCTCGAACAGCGAGGTGGACAAATGGGCGCACCACGACCAGTTAGTCGTGTCGGACACCGAGGTCCTTTATCTAGCCGATGAGGCTGTGCCCTACACCGGACCAGCCTCGCCCGGCGGCACCATACCCACGCGCATCATGGTCGACTCCATTCGACTATGGGACCAGGCAAATCACACCACCCGGAAGCTCTGGGACGCGCGGGACCATTTTTCCACCGACACGCAGTCAAACCTGGACTACCTTACCAGAGACCGGGACCCCAGGCGGTGGCTGATGGCGAACTCCATTTCAATCGGCCCGCGCGGAAATTACATAGTCTCGCTCAGAACGATTAGCCAGGTGATCTCGATCTCTCCGGACTTCCAGTCTATTGAGTGGAAACTAGGTGGCCCGGACAGCGACTACTATTTCCCGAAGCCAGAGGACCGGTTCTACCATCAGCACACGGCATCGCAGCTGCCTAACGGCAACATCCTGCTCTACGACAACGGCATGGCGAGGCCGGCCGAGGAAGGCGGAGAGTACACGCGCGCGATCGAGCTGGCGCTGCACAGTTACGATATGAGCGCGACAAAAGTCTGGGAGTACCGCGCAACGCCGGATGTGTTCGGGCGGCTCCGCGGGGGCGCCTACAGGCTGCCCAGCGGCAACACCCTCGTGAACATGGACACGGTCCCGCGGAGAGTGGCCGAGGTGGGAAGGGACGGCTCCGAAGTCTGGAAGATGACGATGGAAGGCCCCACCTACCGCACCAGCTACCGCGCGTATCCCGCCGCCTCCATTGCCGGCGAGACCCGCCTGCGATGAGCCCGGTTGAGGCTTTGCGACCGCTCCGGCTGATGATCGCATGCTCAATCGGCCTGCTCCTCGTCGCATGCGGGGACCCGCCACCCGCCGCTCCAACCCCGGCGCCGTCCAGTGCCGTTACTGCGGCACCTTCCCCGTCCCCAACCCCCACCCCAGGCCCACCTCCCTTGCCGCTCTCGGCCACGGCCTTCATCCACCCGGGCAACAACCTCATCGCGAATATCAGCGGCGAACTGGACCGTCCCGGGCTTGTTTACGTGGAGTACTGGACCGGGCTTGACGACCGGCTTACGACGAGGCCCGTTGATTCGCAAGGAACGCGTTTCAATATCCACGCCGTTCGGCTGAGGGCTGAGACCGAATACGAGTACCGCGTACTGGGCTACGGGACGGGCGGCGCAACCATTGAAGGCCCCGGAGGACGCTTCACGACGGGCCCTCTGCCGGAAGGGCTCCAGGAGGCGTCTTTCACCGTTGTCTCCGGCCGCCCGACCCACCCGCTAACCTTCCTGGAGTTCAGGCAGGAGTCCTTCCTCGGGCTCGTAGCTATTGACGGCGCGGGAAACATAGTCTGGTACTACGAAGGACCGGACGGGGAGCAGCCATGGGTGATGGCTCGCCGCAGCGAAAACGGCAACGTCGTCTACATCGCCGGGCACAGGGGGGGCACAACTGGCAGTGGGCTCGTGGAGATCGACGCCCTTGGAAACCAGGTAGCCCGGCTGGAAGACGAGTGCGCCCCGTTTGGCCCGATACACCACGAAGTGCAGATCCTGCCGGATGGGCGAGTGCTTTACCTCTCCCGCGCGGTCCTGCGCCCCGGCTACGGCGCCCCGCTGGCCCCGCAAGAGGGCGACACCATCGGAATCTGGGACCCGGCGACCGGGAAGAACGAGATCGTCTGGAACATATTCGACCACATCTCACCTGCGGACCGCACATCACCGAACTCCAACTTTACGCTGCCCGGGCATCCCATCTGGGGCGGATGCGACCGCGACGAGTCGGTCCAGGACTGGAGCCACGGCAACTCCGCGACGGTGGCGGCCGACGGCACGGTCCTTGTGTCCCTGGGCCACCTCAACCAGGTAGTCCTGATCAGCGCAGATTTCAAGGATGTTCTGTGGCGGCTCGGCGGCCCGGGGAGCGACTTTTCGTTCCTGGATGATACTGACGCCTTTTACGGCCAGCACACGGCATGGCTGCTGCCGAACGGCAACGTACTGCTCTTCGACAACGGCGGCGCGAGGCCCAGGGAAGAGGGCGGCCGATTCTCCCGCGCTCTGGAGCTCCGGCTCAACCAGGCGACAAAGGTGGCTTCCGTGCGCTGGGAGTACCGCGCAGTCCCGCCTAAGTTCTCTGAGTGCTGCTCAAGCGCGCAACGCCTGGACGGAGGAAACACGCTTGTCCTGTTCGGCGGCGCAGGGGGCGACCTGTGCTGCCGGGAGTTCACGATCGTGGAGGAGGACTCCTTCGGGCTGGAAGCCTGGAAGGTTGTCCACATATCTCCCGGAAAGCCCAACCAGTACCGGGTCTACCCCGCGGACTCCATCATGGGCGAGGCGCCGGCGCGATGAACGAGAGTCTTGTTCGCGCTGGTCAACTTATGTTACGTAGAAACGAGCGAAAACGGGTGCATGTTACCATGTCAATGCTCAATGACTTTGTCAGTCTTACTGCTCAGTGATTTTGTCAGTACGACTGGTTTTGGTTGAATCAGTCTCGATCTCCAAGGGTGATCTGGACCCGGCTTTCGATCCTTGGGCGAGGAGAGGGGTGTGCTGGAGACGGGTCCGTCTCCAGCACGCCCCTCTCCACGCTTGCCCGCCTGAGCTTTTCTTCGCCTTGCTCGCAGGACTGCGGGTCTCAGGGGAGCAACCGTGCTGGCCAGCTCACGCCCCTTGTGCATGACCACGATGCGCCCGTCCAGCCGCTCCTGTACCTCTACGGTCGCCCTGGCGTATGTGCTCCGCTCGCTGTCAGGCTCGATCT
>Ga0194132_10004119_pt1 | contig 25089 bp, 19 predicted proteins | sample TA2KigOf80mmetaG_FD_148612 | JGI IMG/M metagenome (GOLD analysis project Ga0194132, IMG submission 148612) | Freshwater microbial communities from Lake Tanganyika, Tanzania - TA2015054 Kigoma Offshore 80m | ecosystem: Environmental > Aquatic > Freshwater > Lake | place: Tanzania: Lake... | reverse complement strand
GCGCTAGCGGTTTTATAGATAGCTCCAAGTCCCCATTCGCCTCCACCCAGCTTAGCAATCGAAGAAAATTCAAGCTCAAGCTCTTTAAGTAAAGCCAGTTTTCTTTTTAAGTTGATTTCTAGATGTCTTTGAGGAAGAGCTAGTTTGATTCGGTTAAAGACACTTTCTTTTTGAGAAGCAAACCAGAATAAAACTTTGGCCGTTTGTTCGATTCCACCCTTTGTTTTTAAGAGATCCCTTTGAAATTTTTGCGCTACCCCGAGAGCCTCTTCCATTGTTTTTACGGGCAAGCGACCTGTGGAAGCTCCTTGTAACTCAGCGATTTTTAGAGTGTCTGAGAGGTACTGAGCATAAGAGGCTCCTCTTTGAGCCCGAGACTCTAAATAATATTTCACCAATTTATTTTTTGCTCCTGTGCTCTCATAGAGTTCCAATAAATCGTTAGTGACGATGGATGATTCTTTGGGGAACCTGGCCAGATAGGTCTTCATGACCGCTTCCGCCTTTGACTCGTTTCTAGCACCCCAAAAATAAAGTCCGGACAATCTTAGTGCAGTTGATGCCTGCTTGTTATTAGGATATTGAGTTGAGAACTGTTCGAAATACTGAGCTGCTTTTTCAAAATTAGCCAACCCTTCGTAGGTTTTAGCCACTTGAAGTAGCATATTTTCTCTCAAAGGGCTTTGGGTAAACCGACGCAAAAAGCGTTCTTGTTGCTCTAAAGCCTCTAGGGTAGCTCCGACTTTATAAAAGTTCACTGCAGCATTAAATAAAGCTTTTTCATACAAAGCTTCATCCTGGCCGCCATAGGCCTTGATGTATTCCACATAAGCCTGCGCAGCCTCTTTGAAGGACCCCTTAGTTTCAACCATTTGAATTCTTTTTAGCTCTGAATGGCGCAAGATATTGGCAACATCTGATTTAAATTCGGTCTTGGTAAGGGTAGGTGTAGCCAAAAATTTTTGGCAAGCCGTGACTAATTTTTTGTAATCCTTCTTTCGGTTTAAAATATCCAGGATGAGTCCTGCCGCGCTATAAGTTGTTGGGTGTCCCGTATAGCTTTGAACAATTCCCCAGAAAGATTGATAGGCCTCGGGGAATTGTGCGTGGGAGTACTTGAGATAAGCGATTTGGTACAGAATATCAGCGGTATCTTTTGCTTTTGGAAACTTCGAAATATAATCCTCGCCCACGATACTAAATTTAGTTTCAACTGGGCTAAGAGCAGTGGGTTTTGAGTCGTTTTCCGTGTTATTGAGTTTCGCATTCGAGGACTTAGATATTTCTGTTAATCCATCCTTTTTTCGTTGGGTATTCATCTCTTTATCTAAAGCGATAAGAGCATAGTGGATGGAATCGATTCTTAGGTTACCGGCGGTTGGGATTTTATAGACCATATAGTATTGGTCCGCAGCGGCTAAATATTGCTCCTGCTTATAGAGAATTTCGGCCAAATAAAAACGGATAGTAGGGGAGTGAGTGGATCCGGCAAAGAATTCTAAGTATTTTTTATAAAGTGTCTTAGCATTTTCATAGAGCTTATCATTATGGGTTTTTTGCCCCTCAGCGTGTAATTCTAAAGCGTATTTTCTTGCAATTTCCTCATAACGATTGGCGGCCCCTTTGACTAAAGCGAGAGAGCCTGAATTTAGCTCATACCATCCTGACCCCTGCAGATAGAGAGGCAGCTGTTGAAATAGCCTTTCAATTGCCTTTGCCGTATTTCCGCTTAGACGTAAAGCCTCGATAACCGCTAGATCATAATCCGGATTCTTAGGGCCATTAGGATCAATAGAAAGTAAGTGTTCATTAAAAAGGATCGTATTTTTATAGTCAGCCTTTTCCAAAAATAGATTGGCCATAGATTCCAAGCCGGCTCGGTTGAAGGGTTCAGGCTGGCTTAAGAAAAAAGCTAAAGCCTCTTCGCCTTTATGAAGTTCGACAAAGGGGAGGGCGATGTCTCTCAAAGCTTCGTTTTTTAAGCGCATTAAATAGGCAGAGTTATCAGCAGACTCAAGTTCAATAACCGATTTAAACTGATCAATTGAGGCTTGATGCCGCTGGTTATTGTATGCGCACCATGCTTTTTTATACATGGCATAGGGAATTGTTTTTGGGTTTTTTGCAGTTAGAACTCGATCGAAATACTCTTCAGATAACTTGAAATTGTTTTTTTCAAAGTAGTAGTCTCCTAGCTGAAGGAGTGCTTCGGCCAAAAATTTTGATGATGGAGTTTCTGAAATAATCCGTTTCAAATAGCCGATGGCTTCGTCTGTATTTCCTTTGTCTTGAGTGAGTATTGACAGAAAATAAAGCATTTCATCTTTGCGAGAGTGCTTGGGAAAGCGATCGATGAGATCCTTATAAATAATTTTCGCTTTTTCGAGCGATGCCATGGCTTCTGAAGTGTCGAGTATAGCGGGGTTGATTCCCTTGGTTTTTAGTGTTGCAGCCGCAATGGATTCTTTCTCAAAACGAGATTGGGCTTTTGCTAGAAGAAAATGGTACTCCTCCATGTATAGACTTCCCAAACGTAGGTTTAGTTCAGCCTTTTGATCATTGGATCTCGCTTCACGAATGAACTTTTTTATATCCTGAATAAGTGTAATTCGTTTCTTATTCAATAAAGTCTGTTTTTCTTCATTAAAATCTTCAGCGCTCATATCGCTCATCTGAAGACTGCTTTTCTTCTGGATTCGAATTCGATTGTCGATCGATTTAGCATGAACGGATAGGGTAGTCGCAAGAATTACACTCAATAACCATTTCATAGTTTGCCTCTTTTTTAAATAATCTTTAAAGCATCTTGAATTTTATTTTCATAAACTAGGGTTTGAATCGCTTCTCTGGAGTCTTCTGCAATGGATGTAAACTCTATCGCTGAGCCCTTTCGAACTTGTTTCTCAATCCGGACAACGACACCTGTGGCCTGAATCGGGTTATTGAGACGCTCTGACTTAATGATAATTTTAACTTCAGAACCCTCCGGAATGTTATTGAGCTGATCTACGAAACAACCCCCGGCACTAATATTATTGATGGGAGCAATATAGAGAGCTTTTTCATTGTGAATATAGACCTCTCCTTCAAGAAAAATCCGGGCATAGACGCGAAGACGACGTTTTGGGGGTAAAGCGGCTTTGTTAGATTTAAAGCTCATACAGCACCTTTTTTAAAACAAAATGAAACTCAACCCCATTGTAGAACTTGTACTCATGCAGGGTCAAAAGGGGGTGTCTGAACAGTTTGCTTAAAAAGATCAATAAATTCATAGATCCCAATTGTGAAAAATATTGTTTCAATAAAATGACAACTTCGAATTCCCAAAAGTTTTTAAGTACTTTCAGAAGCTCCCAGTACCTATTTCGGCAAGGCGCAAAAAAAAGGTTATAAGCGGTGTATCATAAAAATAGAAAACGACTTCATCTCCCGCTGCCCGTGAGCTCCTTTTGAATCTCCGTAACTTTAAATGATTAGGAATGACGCTATGAAAAGACTAGGGAAAATCGTATTGGGATTTTTACTCTTAACCGTAATGACTCACTGCAACTCGAAAGAGGGTTTCTACACCAATACTCTGCGCAGTGATGTTTATGTTCAAACCTATAGCGAGAACAAATATGACTTTCTGTTTGTGTTTGATACTTCTGGAAGTTTTCAAGATCGTAGGGATTACGTTAAAGACAATATGCAAACCTTTCTTAATATTTTAAATAGCCGAAAAGCGGTGGATTATCAGATCTCGATAACTACGGTAGATATGTTTGGTGGCTTTTCCCCCATTTTACCTGACTCGAAAGGGGTCAGAGGTAATCTTGTGGCTAGTAGTACTGGAGTTAAGGTGGTTAAAAGTTCTGCCGTTTCTCCAGCAGCCGATTTTGCGGCCGTTATGCAAAATATCACTGAATCGGATACCGCTTTTTGGGAGCAAGGGCTTGAAGCGGCTTATCAAGCAGTCCTTCAACATGGCTCTGAGTTTTCTCGGCCCGGTGTGCCTCTAATAATTGTTTTCATGACAGACTCGGACGACTGGTCTTGTAAAGAGGAATGTTGGGGCTCTCAACCAGAGACTAACACTAACTGGGTTCCTTTTACTATGGACAGATACACCAATTACTTTTCCACTTTAAAAAAGAATGAGGATTCGGATGTTATGATTTTTCCTATCGTTGGACTTCCCTCAGGGGGCTGTGAAGTTGAATTCCCGGGTAGTCGCTATATCGCTCTTCAAGAAGCAGTAGGAGGATTAAGTTCAAGCGGAAGCGTCTGTAATTTAAATCTTGCTTCAAGCTTCAACGGAGTTGCTAAAGTTATCGCTGATAGGGGAAGTGTTTTTAAACTTTCTCATCCTTCGACTGGCATTGGGCTTAGCGTTTATGTCAATCAAGTGTTGATACCCTTTGCTCCGGAAAATTACGTTTATGAAGCAGAAACAAATTCCATAGTATTTACAGGACTATCTCCTCAAAAAGGAGCAATAGTAGAAGTGGTTTATTCACAAAAAAATTAACTCGGAAAGAATAGTTCACGGAAACGAATGATTTCATAGGAGGCGTTATGGAAGCGCAAAATAAAAAAGTAAGCTTGATAACAATCTTAGCTACCGCACTGGTCTGTTTCACCCTTATTTCTTGCTCAAAAGGAAGTTCCATTCGAAGCGCTGAAGAGAATATAATTTTAGGAAACAGCTCTTTTAATCCAGGAGAAACTGCTCCAGGCGTGGAGTTATCACCTCAAAGCTCAAACAGTTTATTACAGGAGAGTCAAAACTCAAGCTTAGCTTCGTTTTCTCTTTTTACTAGAGGCAACTCCGATGGCGGGTTTATTCCGGGAGGGAACACTGGAACGGGTTCCAGTGACGGAGGTACTATTGTCCAGCCTGGTACGGGCGGAACTTCAGGGACCGTTCCTCCTAGTACAACTCCCCCAGATTCAGGGTCCTCCTCAGGATCAACTGGAAATGTTACTACAACTCCAACTACGACTTTGCCTTTGGTTTCTAACCCCTCGGACAGTGGCGCGCCTTCTTCGGGAACCGGCAGCAATTCTAGTGGGACAAGTAGCGGAGGAACAAGCATAGTTCAGCCCGGTGGGACCGATTCTGGAACTATTCCGGGCGGAGGAACGGTTTCTGGAAATGACAATGGCAGCATTCCTGGTTCAACTACCGGAAACACCGGTTCGACCAATAACACAGATGTCCCAGGAGGGTCAGGCTCTGCAGGTTCGGGTTCGTCCTCTGATACAGCCTCTAACTCCACTGGCGGAGGCTCAAGCTCTTCTGATAGCGGGGGCAGCACCGGCAATTCCTCTCCAGGTTCCAATTCGGGGAGCCCTCCCAGTTCAAATCCTTCAGTTCCCGGAGGTAATGACAGTGGACCTCTTCCTAATTCAGACTCCTCTTCGAGTGCTTCAAATAATAATGGAAGTGTAACACCACCTGGAGGAACTTCTAGCTCTTCGAATAACGTTGTAACGGTGCCCGATTCTAATGGTTCATCGAGTTCGGATGCTAATTCCGGAAATACTTCCAATTCGGGAGGAACTACGTCCGGTTCCAATAATTCCGGTTCAACACCAAGTTCAGATGGAACAAACGGTTCTTCCAGCTCCTCAAATAACACAGGAGGAGGTTCAAATACCGGTTCAAATGGGACATGTCCAAACTCCAACGTGGGCAACAACGATGAGGACCCATCTTGCCCTTGTACAGCTTGTAACCCTTTTCACGGAACTTGCCAGCCCAACGAGCGAAAGTTGATTGTAAATTTGGGAAGAATTTGCAGCATTCGAAGATCACGATCAACCGATCTCTTCTTTGAAGAGGCGAAAAATCCTATTTTAGCCATTGAAGCCATTGTCCCTAAAGGTCGGATTGGCTTAGGTGAAATGTTTCGCAATCTTTATAGCAACCATCAGGTCTATCAAAAGTGGGGAGTTCTCTCCGCTGAAAACCAAAACAAAGAGAGGTTCTTGATTGCTTCCTACGACTTAAAAGGTGTGAGCCTCTACGAGAAAAAATACAGGAAAATACAATCTTTTAACTTAAAAGAACTAAAGCGCAAGCTTGGAAGAGATTGGTTAAAAGCTGCCATCGTGACTAGCGTGTGTGAAGATTCCGATGGCGATGGAAGTTGCTTTGGCGCTAAGAAAAGCGAATTTCTAAGTGTAGTTCCGGCCACATTTAAAGCCAACCGAATCCCCAAGCAAATTGCTTTAGATGTTTGGAACGGTCGAGGATTGTCTCAAGGCACTAATGAAGAGGCTTGTGATAAGCAATACAGTCCGATTGTGTTAGATCTCACTGGTGAAGGGATAAAATTAAGCGGCCCTGAAGAAGGTGTTCAGTTTGATCTTAATGCGGACGGTAGAGAAATCTACACGGGCTGGATCAGCGGTTCTAATAATGCTTTCCTTGTGCGAGATAATAATAGTAATGGGATCATAGACGATGGCAGTGAACTCTTTGGATCCGCAACTCGCTTAAAATCGGGAAAACGCGCTCCCAATGGGTTTGAAGCTTTAAAAGAATTTGATTCCAACTTGGATGGCCTATTGACTCAGAAAGACAAGGAGTGGCCAAGTCTAAGATTGTGGTTTGATCGTAACTTTGATGGTTATAGTCAAAGAAAGGAACTCGAACGTTTAGAAAGGTTTCGGATTCAATCCTTAAACTTAAACTACATCGAGCTTCTCGAAATGGATGAATTTGGAAATCAAACTCGTGAACGTTCGACCTACATCAGAAAACTCGATGGAAAGGAACAACCGTTATTGTTTGTCGATATCTGGTTTAGAACTCTGGTCGACTATTAGGAGTTTTCCCCTTGAAAAAAGAGTTTCCGAGGGCTGTTTAAGTTATTAAGGATGATAGATTGAAACAGCCCTCGGATGACGGCCCCTACCCTTATTTATATTTACATAATGTTACTTATACGACGTAATAGAAAAATATCCCTAACCATTGCCAAAATGACAAAAAAGTAGACCCTGACCCCATTAATAGGCAAAAACCCCCCATTTCGTTTACTTAATCGTCTGAAACAGATACTGGCGAGAATTCTCTTCAATTTGAATACTGATTTGAAGCCTTAACCGTAACACTCTCTTATCCACACATAACTCAGGCCATTCCACAAAAACAAATCCTTTGGCCTCTTCCGCCTTAGCAATAATGTCGAAATATTCAAGTTCTATAAGCATCGCTTCATCAACTTTATTCAGTCGATAGAGGTCAAAATGATGAACCATGGGTTTTAACATCTCGTAACTTTGATGAAGCACAAACGAGGGGCTGACTACCCGATCGATCTTTAATCCTTGTCGCTTAGCGATAGTCTTGATAACCGAGCGGACCAAAGTTGTCTTTCCACTCCCTAATTCTCCGCTTAGCCCCACGATGGCCCCTTCAGGAAACTCTTTGAGTATTTTTTCGCTCACGGACTCAATCAAATCTAACGGTAGAATGAGACCTTTTTGTTGAGTCATTGCGACTCCAGCTCTCTAAGGACTTCAATGATTTGGTTTGCTAAGTCACCAGCCAATGTGGATCGTTCATGGCCAAAAACTTGAGTCACTCGTTCCGAAACCTTCCCATGAATATAAACTGCTAACGGTGCTCCTAATTCAATAGAGAGTCCCTGGGCTAAAAAGCTGGCTAAAACTCCAGCCAGTAAATCCCCGGTACCGCCTTTTGAAAGGCCCGTATCACCAGAACACACGACCACACAAGGCCGCTCGGGAGATTGGATTAAGGTCCCTTTTCCCTTTAAAACAATCGAACAATTAATTTTTTCAGCCAATTTTTTTACAAAAGCAAATCGATCTCTTTCAATTTCTCTGACCTCTTCATCAAGTAATCGAGCCGCTTCTTTTGGATGTGGAGTCAGAATTACTTGATCGACGCCCGATTTCTTTATAATTTTTAAAAAGGTCGCAAGATTCGATGAGGCAGCATTAAGTAGATCGGCATCAAGGACACATTTCCAGCCGACCTGTATGGCTTTCTCTAAAAAAGCAAAGCTCTGTTCAATGTCTTTAATTCCCATTCCAGGACCTTGAACCCAGACTCCAGAGCTGTTTTTAAAAAGGTTTTCGCTGGCCTCTTCGGTCATTATCTCAGGCGGAAGCCGCTCTCGAATCGCTTTTAAACGCTCCTTGCTTCCCACTAAAGTTACAAGCCCTGCTCCACTTCTTAAAGCTCCTAAACAGGTCAATATCCCGGCTCCCTGTTTATCATCTTCAGGAGCCCAAACATAAACATGGCCGAAAGTTCCTTTATGACTGGTAGGTCGCCTCTGAGGGAGCTTAATTGCATCTTGGGCTCCATAAAGAAAAGCATTCACCGAAAACGGAATTAACCTAGGAATTTGAATTGGCTCTAGAGTCAGAAGCCCAACATAATCCGCAGCAGAGCCTGTCACTAGCCCTTTCTTGATAAACCCTAGCGTCACAGTCTGAGACGCCTTAACAGCTTTGCCACACACTTGCCCCGTATCGCTATCAAGACCGCTTGGAACATCAATGGAGATAATCCACTTTTTTCCTTCATATTGATTCGTATAATTTATCCATTGAAGATAGGGAGCTTGGACATCTCGGGTTAGACCTGTTCCAAAAATACCGTCAATAATCCAATCACAAGACTCAAAAAGCTCGAGATCAGGTTTTTTAGGCCAAAAAACGGGAATCCCTAATTTTCCTAAAATCTGACTCTGCGCTTTGGTTGAAGGCTTAAGTTTTTTAGAAGTTCCCAAAACGCCAACAAATATTTTTTTTACTCCTATCGAATCGAGAATTCTAGCGACGGCAAGAGCATCTCCCCCATTGTTTCCCATGCCTGCTAAAATAATTCCCCGAGTTCTCGGTAAAAGGTCCCCAAATCTTTGTTGCAGAGCTTTGACCACGCCTAAAGCTGCGTGCTCCATTAGAAGGAGTTCGGGTAATCCCATGTCGGAAATAGTCCGCCGATCAATCTCCTGCATCTGATGAGAGGTCACTAAGGGTTGCATAAAATAGCATTAGCCCAGCTGGGTTCGTATCGTTTGGGCAATATCGGAAGCATATTCTTTGATCTTCAAATAATCTTCGCCTTCAACCATCACTCGAGCCAAAGGCTCCGTTCCGGAATATCTCACTAAAACTCGGCCATTTTCTCCAAGTGCGGCTTCGACTTTTTTTATGGTGCTTATAATATTGGGGAAACGCTCAAAATCATCTTTTTGTTTCACAATCACATTTTCGAGAACTTGAGGATATTGAATCATTTGACGTTTTAGTTCCGAAAGTTTTTTTCCGGTTTTTTTCATAATGGATAGGATTTTTAAAGCCGCCATCATGCCATCTCCGGTTGTATTATGTTCCAAAAAAACCAAATGGCCGGATTGTTCCCCACCCAAATTGAGTTTTTGTTTCTTCATGGTCTCAACAATATAACGGTCACCCACTTGAGCATGAATCACTTTTCCACCCGCACGTTTCACGGCAACGGTTAATCCCATGTTACTCATTGCTGTCGTTACAAGTGTGTTCTTGTTAAGCGTCCCCTCTTCCAACATATGTAACGCACAAATAGCCATGATCTGATCCCCATCGACCACTTCTCCGTTCTCATCCGAAAGAATACAGCGATCGGCATCTCCGTCTAGAGCAACTCCAATCTCAGCACGGTGTTCATGTACCGCTTTGCACATGGCTTGTGGATAAACGGCTCCACACTGATCGTTTATATTCTCGCCATTAGGAGAACTGTGAATCGTAAAAACTTCGGCCCCCAACTCTTCAAACACGATCGGAGCCACTTTATATGCGGCTCCATTGGCGCAATCTAAAACTACCCTGATGCCATCTAAGGTCTGCTCATGAGGGAAAGTATCCTTGATGAAGACGATATATCGTCCAATCGCATCTTCAATCCTTTTGGCCGTTCCAATAAAATCCATGGTGGGTCGATACCGATTAAGTTCTTCGGAGAACATCACTTGCTCGATCTCTTTTTCTGTGGAATCAGGTAATTTGTACCCATTTCGATCAAAGATCTTAATCCCATTGTAGTGATAGAGATTATGGCTTGCCGAAATAATAACTCCGGCATCAGCTCTCATGCTTCTAGTGATAAAAGCAATTCCCGGAGTTGGAAGTGGCCCTACTAAAAAGACTTTAGCCCCCATTGAACAAAACCCGGCCGAAAGTGCATTTTCCAACATATAACCTGAACGGCGAGTGTCTTTTCCAATTACGACTTTGGTATTTTTGGGTAGCCCTCGATTGTCTTTCTTGCAAAAGAGATAGGCCGTGGCGCGTCCGATCTCCATCGCAACTTCACTTGTCATGGGGTATTGATTTGCAATCCCCCTCACCCCATCCGTTCCAAAAAGTTTACTCTCCTTAGCCATCTCTCACTTCCTTAATTTTCTAAATTTACTTTTCTAACGACTACTCGGACTTTTACCGTTTTGTCTCTAGAAAGTTGAAACCCCTGCACTTCATCCACTTCAGCATCAACTACGCCGTCGATGTTGCCATTCTGACCCTCGATATTTAATGCCTCCGTCCCTATAAATTCAAGTGTTTCTAACAATCCTTTAGGTCCCGAAACCGAGACTTTAGAGGGGCTTGCTTTCACACTCACTACTTCGTATCCGTGCCTTAACTTTCCGGCAAGGCTTGGCCTCACCGGAACGTATTTTTCTACCACTTCTTCAAGACGGATCAGCACCTGCGGAGGGTAGATATACGTCACTCGAACACCGGGAGGAAGCTCTCCTAAAAGGTCTTCGGTAACACTAAAACCATTGGTCGCTTGCCTGGTGTGGGTCAAATCTAATCGAATAGGTTGAATTCTTTTTTGGGCTGCCTCAAGCATCACCCTGGGACCTGAAAGAGTAAATTGAATAGCCAGAGGGATTTTATTTACTATCATCATACCCGGGGGTAATTGAGGCTCTAGCCTCACCATTTTTTTTACCTCTTCTCGGCGATATCCCAAAATCGTAACCCACAAAATCAATGAAAGAAGTAAGCTTACAGCCTTCAAGGCTAAGCTTTCACTCCATTGCACACTTCCTTTATTGTTAAAAACAGGCCACTTTTTTGAAGGGGAATGAAATAACTTCATGTTCCCTCCCGATTCTCGAAAAGGCCTTCGAATCCTCTTAGTCCCAAAAGCTGAAGAAGTTGAGCTCGAAGACTATTGACATCCAGTTCTCGAATGATAGTCCCATGGTGAACCAACGAAATCTCTCCTCGCTCTTCACTGACTACTATAACTACAGCGTCGGTTTCATGAGTCAGTCCTAGAGCAGCTCGATGCCGGGTTCCCAATTCTTTATTAATAGAGGGGTCTCGCGAGATAGGCAATAAACAACCTGCACTTGACACTCTGGAATTACGAATAATCACAGCCCCATCATGGATCGGAGACGTAGGATGAAAAATACTCACAAGAAGATCCTCAGTGACTTTTGAATCAATCTGAATTCCCGCCTCGATGTAATTTTTTAATCCAGTCTCTCTCTCCATAACAATAAGTGCCCCCACTTTTTGTCCGGCTAACATGAGAGCCGCTCGACAAATTTCATCGACAATCCCTACCTCTTCTATGGAATTGGTTGAAGTAAAGAAGGGGTTTCGGCCCACTTGTGTTAAAGCTTTTCTAATTTCATCTTGAAATACGATGATTAAAATCAAAATAAGATTATTAAAAAATTCGATCAGAATCGTATGTAGCGTGAAGAGTTTTAACTGCTCTGCTAAATAATACCCAATCAGGATAATGCCAAACCCGGTGAGCATTTGCACCGCTCGTGTTCCACGAATCAACAGTAGAACACGGTAAACGATGACACAAACCAATAAAATATCAAAAAGGTCTTGCCACCTTAAGATTTCTCGAATGTTCCCGATGAACTCAAACATAAAATTACTCGTCGCATTAACCGTAGAGACACGAACACAAACTCTTCGTCATTATTGACAAAAAGACTTAGAAAAATGTGTCAATTAAGCAACTTCGGATTTCGGTTTGACGTTCGGAAAGACCTGAGGAAATCCTTCGGTTCCTACGCTAGCTGCGTTATTGGTGTCTGGGGAAGACTTTGGCTCAATCTCAAAAGCTGGAAGGGGTTTACCTTCCATTATTAATTCAATCTCTACTCGCTCCAGAGTCTCTCTTTCCAACAGGGCTGCGGCCATAGCGTGAAGAACCTCCATTTTGCCTTTTAAAATCTCAACCCCTCGATCGTAGTTCACAGTGATAAGGCGATGAATTTCACTGTCCACGATCTCAGCCGTTTTTTGACTTAGATCATGCCGCTGGGAAAATTCTCTACCTAAAAAGACATTCTCTTCCTTTTTGGCAATAGCTACAGGACCAATAGCATCACTCATCCCCCACTCGCACACCATCCTTCGAGCAAGCTCGGTCGCTCTCTCAATGTCATTACCGGCTCCGGTTGTCTTTTGCCCAAAGACTAAACTCTCAGCAATGCATCCCCCCATAAGAAAGGAGATCATATTTTCAGCCTTTTCTTTAGACAAAGTCAGTTGATCTTCCGTTGGTAGGGTTTGGGTTACACCCAAAGCCATCCCCCGAGGAATAATAGTCACTTTATGAACCGGATCTAAACCTTTTAAGCTCTTCCCAACGATCGTATGTCCTGCTTCATGATAAGCAACAGCCTTCTTCTCTTCGGGGCCAATCAACATCGACTTTCGTTCGGTTCCCATAAGGACTTTATCCTTGGCATATTCAAACTCAGTCATGTTGATAATGGTCTTATTTTTTCGGGCAGCCGCTAAAGCAGCTTCGTTAACTAAATTTTGCAAATCGGCTCCTGAAAATCCTGGGGTGCCGCGGGCAATAACCGAAAGTTCGACATCTTTTCCGATCGGAGTCTTTCGAGTATGGACCTTCAAAATACCTTCTCGCCCTCTCACATCGGGTTTAGCTACGACCACATTCCGATCAAATCGTCCAGGACGAAGCAATGCCGGATCTAAGACATCGGGTCGGTTGGTTGCAGCAACTAAGATGACCCCTTCTTTGGAATCGAAACCGTCCATTTCCACCAATAATTGATTTAAAGTCTGTTCCCTCTCGTCATGTCCTCCGCCAAGTCCTGCTCCTCTTTGTCTACCTACCGCATCGATTTCATCTATAAAAATGATACATGGGGCATGTTTTCTTCCTTGTTCGAATAAATCTCTCACTCGAGAAGCCCCGACTCCCACGAACATCTCGACGAAATCGGAGCCACTAATACTAAAAAACGGAACCATCGCCTCGCCAGCGACGGCTTTAGCTAAAAGAGTTTTTCCGGTTCCCGGACTTCCTACTAATAAAACTCCTTTAGGAATTCTTCCTCCTAATCTTGTGAATTTTTTGGGGTCTTTTAAGAAATCAACAACCTCTTTCAACTCTTCTTTAGCTTCATCACAACCTGCAACATCAGAAAAATTAACTTTTGTGTTCCCTTCAGTTAAAAGTCTCGCTCTCGAACGCCCAAATTGCATTGCCTTCCCACCGCTGGCTTGAATTTGGCGTAAGAAAATCAATAATAAGCCAAGAACAAAAAGCATAGGGCCCCATCCGATGAGGAATTGCATCCACATCGAGCTATTTTCATCCGACTCATAATTGGGAATCAAGTCATGTTCATTGAGCAACTTAGTGTAAAACTCTGAAGACGTGTCTCCAATCGTCTCAAAAACTTGTCCTTTTTCCGGCTCCGGAGCAGAAGAATTAAAACGCCCCTCAATGCGTCCATGCGATTTATAAGTCACACTTTCAATTTGGTTTTTCTTAACGGCTTCAATAAATTTATTGAAAGTTATCTTATGATTTCCCTGAGCTACTTTTGCCGTTTGAAAGAGAACGATGGCCATCATGGCAAGTAAAAACCAGGCAAATATTGTCTTTTGAGAAGATTTCATATTTATTTCCAGAAGGTTTACTAACTGTCTTATCGGGATTTTTTCGATTTTGCCTTAACTCATTTTGAAGTTTGTAACACCGCTCCAAATCTTAATATCCGCACCAGGCCAAAACTAAATATTTTTTGTTTAAATTCCGAAACAAAAGAAGTGAACCTCAAAGCGTTAATTTGGCCTTAAAAGCTAACTTTTGAAGGGGAACTATCGGTGAGTGAAAATAGACGACAACATTTTAGAGTCGAGTATCCCTCAGAAAGTGCCCCCAAGTTGCTTTCTTCTGGAGAGCCTCTTAAAGTTCTTGATCTCTCAGAGCAAGGTTTAAGATTTCAGCCAAAATCAACAGTTAACTTTAAATCGGGCAACACCTTTGCCGGCTCTTTGACTTTCCAGTCAGGCGAATCCTTTCTGGTTTTTGGAACAATACAAAGAGTCAACGCTAACACAGTCAGTATTGAACTAAAAAAGCCTATTCCCTTACGAATCATCATGGCCGAGCAGAGACGGTTGATTCAAACTTTTCAGAAACGAGCCTAATCTAGACTTCCTCTTTTTTAAGAAACGAAAAGGGGAAATTAAGGTTTTCAATTAAAACGCAATCACTCTTTTTAGAAAGAATCCAAATTACTTCGCTTGATTTCTCTTTGGCAATGAGAGGTATTAAATCTCGCTCAGGTCTAGGAATTCTATTTTTTAGAAAATACTCTTTGAGTTTTTTGCCTTCAAAACGGTCCCCCGGTTGATAAGTTCTCAATTCAACCCCTTTCCATTTGTTTTGTGGCTTTAACACTAACCCTAATTGAGAACACCGAGCTTCATTTTCTGTGAAAGTAAACTTAAGTTTCGGTCGTAAATCTGCCGATCTTTGGTGAGAAAAATAAAGATAACCACATGAATAGAAGATATCGACTCCAGTAACCGAGAACCTCTTAACCCCTTTTTCTATTCTCGTCAGAGCCTGTTTCATTTCTTGCTGAGAAATAGGTTCAACTCGACAGCGTGCTAAAATCCATCTTAAAGCCCGAGCCTTTTGAAAATGGGAATGGGCTTCAAAAGAGGATTTAGGGATTCTCACCCAATACTCAGTTTCGACTAACACCTCCCCAAGCCATTCTTCAGTCTGGGAAAGAAGTTCCTTCTTAGCCCACAAAAGTTCGTCAAAAAGAAGCGGTAATCGTTGAAGCCACTTTTCTCTTCCCCCATAGACTTGGGCCAATTTCTCCATTTCGGGCAACAAGTTAAGTCGCACTTGATTTCTGAAGTAGCCGGGTTCGAAGTTTGAAGAATCATGACGGAAAGAAATGTTTCGTTCCTTAGCCTCCTCAAGAAGTGTCTCTTTGGAAAGATTTAAAAAGGGGCGGATCCATCTGCCGTTTTTAGGTTGCATCACAGACAATCCGTCTAGTCCGGTTCCTCGAAGAAGTCGCATCAAAAAAGTCTCAAGCTGGTCCTGTAAATGGTGCGCCAAAAGAATAAAATCACACTGATAAGATTCCCGTACACCTTCAAGAAAAGCATTTCTCTCTTTCCTTAGGTCAGCTTCACCAACTTTGTCTCCTTGTCTTCTGTCCGAAATAAAAAGAATCCCTTTTTCCTGCGCAAAACTCTTCACCAACTCCAAATCGGCTTGAGATTCGTCCCCGCGGGTTAGATGATTGAAATGGGCTATCACAAGCTGGTTCTTAGTTAATAACTGACTTGCCAGTTCGCACAACACCATGGAGTCCACTCCCCCGGAGCAAGCGATGACAAAACGAAAGCTCTGAAACTCGCCCAAAATTCGCTCTAAATTTGTCTTAAGAATTAACTCCATATTGAGGAGCTAACATATTTACAGATTTTAGTCTTGATCTTCTTCTTGGTTTTCGACTTGATTTTCTGATTGGCTATCTTCACGCTGTTGAGAGTCTAAATCACTTTCTTCTTCCGCCTGAATTCGTCTTTTAGCTCTCTTTTTAGCTTTAGCCTTTTTCGACTTCTTTAAAGGAAGTTGGAGAGAGGCGTCTTGATCTTCCCCTTCATTTTCTGCAATTTCTCGTGGGTCGTCCTCTTCTTCAGATAGGCGTCTTTCCGCTTCTTTAATTCGCTCCCGGTCTTGTTCTTCTTCGCGTTCCTTTTCTTGTCGTTCTTCTTTTAACTTACGATAATCTTCGAGGCTTATTTCGTTCTGTTTGGGAAGTTGAGAGGGTTCCTGGCGAACCTTTTCTAGAGAAACACTCTTTTGTAATTCGATGGGTTGGGAAGGCTTCTCACGCAGCGGGGGGGTTAGAGTTTCAGACGGATTTCGCGTAGCATTTAAAACCGGCTTCAGTTCTTTTGAAACTAGAACTGAACTCCCCTTGGGTTTAAAATACGCAAATAGCGAGACTAACACTAAAGCAACCAGGGCAACTCTCGGCAACAGGCTTTTGGGACTTTGAGTCTCGTACGGCAAAGTTTCAATATCTTTTTCCCCATCTGAAACGAATAAAGCACCTAATCCGCGATCTTTTATCTTTTGGCTCTTCACCACCAGATCCTCAGGATTGATCCCAGCAAACTCATCGGGGAGCTGATCTGATAATTGACCTTTGATCTCGTTTTCTGAGAGGGGGGCTCGTCTTTCCTCTGGTTGGTCTGACAACCTTTGTGTAATCTCTGCCTTAGAATCCTTATTTAATCGTTGATCCTTATTTAATCTTCGATCGAACTCCTCAAACTGCCATAGAAATTTCCAATGAGTTCTTTCATCGGGGAGTTCGGGATTGAGTTTTAAAGCAAGATCGGAACGCTTAAGAATCTTTTCCGAAAGAAGGGATTCGACCTCTTCTAGAGTGAGAGGCCCTCGTGGGGATTTATTGATAAGAACGATCCAGACTTTTCCCATTTGACTTTCGCCTAATGAGACCTGAAACGTCCTTGTTTTTAGGTCCTATTTAATTTTATTCACAATGGCCTGCATCCTTCGGTGGATTCGCCCATTGGAAGCCAAACATTTTTTACCAAAAATAGACGTCTCTTTACCCCCGTAGTCTGTCACTTTTCCTCCAGCTTCCTCAACTAAAAGAAAGCCGGCAGCAACATCCCAAGAGGAAAGTCCTCTTTCCCAGAAACCATCAAAACGCCCAGCAGCCACACAGGCCAAATCCAAAGCTGCACTTCCAGGCCTTCTCACTGCCAGAGCGATTTCATTCATTTGACGAAAAACATCGACTTCTCGTGCCAGAGACCTAGCTTTTGAGTAATAAAACCCGGTCCCTACCAGCGATTCTTCAAGTCGTTTCGTCTTTGAAACTCGGATTCTTTTCCCATTGAGAAAAGCCCCCTTCCCCTTCTCGGCATAATAGAGTTCACGAGTAAAGGGCTGATAAATCACTCCAGCTTTAGGTTTCCCCTCAAAATACAAACCTATAGAAACACAGAACCAAGGAAAACCATGAGCATAATTGGAAGTCCCATCAAGAGGATCGATGACCCACAAGAGTCCTGAATCCCCCGGATACTCCCCAGTTTCTTCTGTTACTATCGAACTTTTAGGGAATTTTCTTAAGATCTTATTCACCAAGTAGCGCTCGGCGGCCTTGTCGGCTTCGGTCACAATCCCGGCATTGGGTTTCACTTCAATTTGATGTGGCTTGTCAAAACATTTCATCAATATCCCACCGGCCCCCTTGGCCAGAGAGATAATGAAAGCTGAACTGGGAATCCCCCTTTTTTTAACGGGCATTTTACGGTCCCTTTACTTGTGAACGAGCTTTTCTGGCAATTTTATCTATCTCGGCTTGGGCCGCTTCTTCGGCGTCTGTTTTGAGCCTTCTAATCAATTGTGAATTTCCCTCCAAAATCTTTTCAAATTGTTTTCGACTCGCCTCTTCTAATTCAAACTGAAAGACAATATCGTTTACTTTTTTTTCAAGTTCCGGCATCGAAGCAGAAAGATAGGAAACAAAATTAGTGTCGTCATAGGTCACAGGTTTTAAAGGCTCTTTAGTGTCGCGATAAAAACAAAGAGTCTTTCGAACCAAAACGTCAACGGGATGCTGATCCCTCTGTCTATCAAAAGCATCCCCAACTTTTTGTCGAATCGCTAGGACTTTAAAAATCCTGGAAGATAATTTTGAGTTAGAAGAAACCAAACCCCGTCCCACCGCTTCAAGATAATTTGTAAAAGGGGTTGGGTCGGGTAAAAGCTCCGAACAGTTCATCGGCAAAAGATAGACTCCAGGCTCTGAAAGCACAGCTCCCCATCCGAAAACACAGCTTAAAAAGCTTAAAAGAATGAACCCTTTTTTTATCATGAGAGCTTCCCTTTCCAATTAGGACCTTCTGTACTATCTTTTAGAGTTTAAACGGGCTTAAATCGGAATGCAAAATATACCCCAACCTTTAGACCTTTTAGTGATAGGCAACGAACCGGCCGGCCTTTGGCTGCTTCGAGAATTTGAAAAAATATACCCCACAAGAAATCTTTCGAAAAGAAACTCAAAACAGCCCATTAGAACAACTCCTCAACTGGGATGGCTTAAAACCGAAACTGAACTTAGCCCCTTTTTTCTCAGTCGCCCCATTGCTGAGGCCTTTAACATCTCCGCAACTTCTTTTGTTTCTCCTGAAATAGCTTTACCTAAAAGCCGATTGAAATGGTCTCTGGATAGAATCATTCAAGACTTTCCGGCTATCTCCGCCCAGCTGGTACAAAACCTTGCTAAAAATCTAGCTTCTCTTAAGGCGGAAGATCGCAGAACTATCCAAAAAGCGTTGGCACTTCACCCCGAGCTCCTCACTTATGCCCAGGCACTCTGGAAACAGTTGGGTCGATGCCGCCAAATGACACCGGAAAATATGATTTGGGCGGCACTTTGTTCTACCGAGCTATCTTATGAGACCGCCCTAGACCTAGTCGAACCCATCTTATCACTTCAAACGTGGGAGATTCCATTGCGTGCAAGGGCTCTCATCATTGAAGAGGTAAAGGGCCAAGAAGCGGGTTCAAAAACTAAACACTTTCAATGCACTTTGCCAACGGGCGAAAAGATTTTAACTCAAAATTTAGTTTTTAACTTGCCCTTGAAACAGCTTTTTGGCCTAAGCAACCCTTCTTGGCGCGAAACTCTGTTTAGCGATTTGGATCTTCTAAGTCCTTTAAGCCACTACCCCATTTTTCTAGAGTTCTCCCAATTTCGACTGCCACAGAACATTAGCCCTTTAACACTTTTTCTCGATCAGGATGTCCTTCCCGAACCCGATAGAGAAATCTGGCCTATGATCAATTCCGGAGATTCTCAGGCTCAGAAAATCACACTCTGGATCACCGATCGAACCCAATTTTCTTTAGAATCTATCTCAGAGCACTTTAAATTTGCCCTCAAACGCTTTCAGGCTCAATTTCCCGAGGCTTTAAAAAAGCTCCTTAACCAATCGGTCCCTTTGGGGCTTGAAAGCTGCTATTGCGAGGAACATCGGAAAAACCTCATTGAAATGCTAGAATCAAGTTCCAGAGAACTCTACTCTCACTCATTGCTTCAAGTAAAAACCCGCAAAGTAGGCGTCTACTCCCTATTGCCTGCGCTGCGTTGTTTCCTACCCTACCCTCTAGGGCCTTTAACTGGCGCCAGAGAGATTTTGAACGACCTTTTTGATAAAAAAACCCTCCAAAACTACTCTAAAGTACAACCTTCATTCGTTCCAACCTCTCCTTGAAGTCTTAAATGGAATTCGATAAAACCTTCCGATGCCCTTTTACAATTTAAAACAAAAACTTGCGCAACAGATAGCCCATTCACTTTCGAATCCGGAAATTACCCCACAGAGCGTCTATCAAGAATTAGGAACCCCACCCAATCTTGAGATGGGGCATGTAGCTTTACCCTGCTTTAAATTGGGAAAACTTCTAAACAAACCGGCCGGAAAACTCGCCATAGAACTCGCGCAACAATTTAAAAGTCCCATTGCCACAGCTTCGGCAGCCGGCCCCTACGCCAATTTTCGATTCAAACCGGAACAGATGTTCACTACGACACTTTCAAAAATTCTAAGTGAAAAAGATCGATACGGAAGTGAATCTCAACCCGCTCCTCAATCCATCGTTCTTGAATACTGCTCTCCAAATATCGCTAAGCCACTCTTTTTTCATCACATTCGAAGCACGTTGATCGGAAATGTCTTAGCTAATATTTATGATTTTTTGGGCTTTAAAACGGAACGGATCAATTTTGTCGGGGACTGGGGAACACAATTTGCGAGACTTCTCGCCGCTTTTGAACTCTGGGGACAAAAAGATCTTCTCTCGTTAAACGATATCGATCGCTCGATGAAACACCTTTTAGATATTTACATTAAGTTTCATCACGAATTAGAAAACAATCCGACCTATTTAGAAAAAACTTCCAAATGGCTTCAAAGACTCGAAGCCCAAGAACCCGAAGCGACAGCCCTTTGGAAACTCATCCGAGACATCAGTGTGGCCAATATGGAAAAGACGTTAAACAAAATGAATGTCTTTTTTCATCACACTGAAGGAGAAAGTTTTTACATCCCCAAACTGGTTGGGTGGCTTAAGAAGATCAAGACCAAATCAGGAGCGCAACTTAGCGAAGGGGCCTATATTGTTACACTTCCCGACATTGAACCTCCGGCGTTAATTCAAAAAAAAGATGGAACCACTTTATATCTCACCCGAGACATTGCAGCAGCCATTGAGAGATTTGAACGCTTTCACTTTTCGAAAATGTACTATGTTGTCTCCGAACAGCAGAAACTTCACTTCAAACAGCTCTTTGCCGTCTTAAAAAAGATGGAGCATAGCTTTAGCGAACAATGCGAACATCTCTCTTTTGGAACAGTTCACTTTGGAAAAGAGAGAATGTCCACGCGAGAAGGCAGAGTGATTTACTTAGAAGAGGTCTTAAAAGAGGCGACTCAACTTGCACTTGAAGAATGCACTAAGAAAAACCCTTCCCTCGCTGGGAAACAGGATATTGCTCGCCAGATCGGAATCGGGGCCATTATTTTTGGAAACCTCTCGGCTCACAAACAACGAGACATTGAATTTAACTGGGAACATGTTTTGACTTTTGACGGAGAGACCGGCCCTTATGTTCAGTACTCGGCGGTTCGTTGTCAGTCGCTGCTCGCCAAAGCCAAAGAGGCCAAGATCGATTCAAAACAATTGGCCCAAGCTGACAAATACACTTTTGCTGCTGAAGAGGATGCTCTTATTTTGGAGCTCTCTAAATTTCGAGCCGTTTTGAAGAACTGCACTCAAGACAACGAGCCTTATCACTTAACTCACTACCTGATCGATGTCGCCAAGGCCTTCAACCGCTTTTACTATCAACTTCCCGTGCTTCAAGCCACAGAGTTGCTACAAAAACAGGTTCGTCTTAATTTGGTCGAAGCCACATATCAGGTTCTTTTTAACGGTCTAAAATTGCTAGGTATTGAGACACCAAAGGAAATGTAGTTTTGGCTATTCAAAAAATCTTAATTCTTAGATTTAGCAGTCTGGGAGACATTGTGATGACGACGGCGATGATTCGCTGTCTTCGAAACCAATTTCCCAACGCTCAAATCGATATGGTTGTCAGAAAAGATTTTCTCGACCTTATTAAAGACAATCCCCGCCTCAACCAAAAAAAAGCGCTCGCGCGCGGAGAAGGGGTTCAAGGGCTCTTAGAGCTCTATAGTTGGATAAAAGAACAAGATTATGATGTTATTTACGATGCTCACCGATCCTTACGAACCCTGATACTCATGCCTTTTTTGAAAGCTAGGCACAAATTTTACTTTCAAAAGCATTATCTCAAACGCTCTTTAGCTCTGACTTTTAAACTCCCGCTTTTAAAAAACTTTGGCCGATTTTTGGAACGCTACCTTTTGCCTTTAAGGCCGCTTGGGGTCAATTACGATGGCAAGGGGCCGGAACTTTTTATTTCCGACAAAACCTTAAGTCAGGTAGCTTTAAAATTTCCTATCACGCAGACATCACAAACCAAAGTGGGATTAATTCCATCGGCCCAATGGCCTGGCAAGCGGTGGCCTCTCTCCAATTTCAGAGAGCTCATTGAAAAGATGATTGTAGAAACCCCCTACCATTTTATTTTGTTTGGGGGTCGCGAAGACCATTTTTGCCAAGATCTAGTTAGAGAATTACCTAGCGATAGAATCAGTAATCTGCAGGGAAAATGCTCAATTGAGGAATCAGGAGCTATTTTAAAATCTTGTGAGTTTGTGATCGCTAACGACACAGGTCTCATGCATATGGCCGATGCTCTTAAAAAACCTTCGATTTTATTTTTGGGCCCTACAAGCCGGGAAATGGGTTGTCTCCCCTTTCATCCCAAATCGATCATTTTAGAAAAAGAGATGTGGTGCCGCCCCTGCTCTAAAAACGGACAGGCCCCCTGTATCCGAAAAGAACGCTACTGTTTGACTGAAATTTCAAGTGAGATGGCCTTAAACGCCGTGAAACGGATGGGGCAGAGTTTATCTCTATGAATCTCACTCTGTACCGTACGATCTATTTTCTTTTTTGGACTCTAAGTTCTTTAGCCGCTCCTTTGCATAAAAAGCTAAACCTAGGACTCAAAGGACGACGCGGAGGGCTTAAACGCATTCAAATGGCCAAAGAAAGTTGGGTTCGTGGTGGTCTCTCCGTTGAACCCTATTGGTTTCATTTTGCTTCAGCGGGAGAGCTTGAACAGGCTATTCCGATGGCAGAGGAGTTTAAACTACAAAACCCCAATTGCAGTATTCTCTTTACGTATTTTTCGCCAAGCGGTGCCAAAGGGGTTTTTCTTGAGAAGAATCGACGAGAAAAGGCCCACAAATCACTTCCTTGGGACCATTCAGATTATCTCCCGCTGGATCTTCCCTTAACCGTTTCAAAATGGATCAAGGCCGTTTCGCCAAAAGCTTTGATTCTCATCAATCGAGAACTGTGGCCAGAACTCATCACTCAATGCCACAAAGCGCAAATCCCCCTCTTTTTATTTTCGGCCTTTTTCCCGGCAACGAAGACAAAAATGTTAGACCTTTGGCTACCTTATCTCAAAGTTTTAAAGCACATTGGCACCGTAGGAGAGAGTTCGACCGAACTTTTACGTCGAGTAGATTCCTCACTCTCAATCAGCTCTATCGGCGATACGCGAATTGAGAGGGTGCTGGAGCGAAAGGCCTTGCAATCTGCACCTCCGGCCTGGGGAACCTTCTTATCAATAAAAAATTTATTCATCGGAGCCAGTCTTTGGCCAGAAGATTTTGAAGCTTTAAAGCCTTCTCTTAAAAAAATAGCCTTAGAATTTGGGCAGTGGAGAATTTGTCTTGTTCCTCATGAACCGGAAGAGGCTTTTATCTCTCAGATAAAACACTGGGGCCAAGAGCAAGGTATTTCATTTCGACGATTTAGCCATTTTTTGCAGACTCCGGATGAAGATTCTCCTCTTATCATGGATCAAGTGGGACTTCTTGCGGAGCTTTATCGTTATTCGTCCCTAGCCTTTGTGGGAGGAAGTTTTAAAGCAAAAGTTCACAATGTCTTAGAGCCGGCAGCCTATGGAAACGCTATTATTGTCGGCCCTTATATCCAAAACTCTTTTGAAGCGACAGAAATGGCTCGACTCCATCAAGGATTAAAGTCTGTCACCTCGCCCGAAGAGGCCCAAGAGGAGATTCTTAAGCGAATTAACGATACCTCATTTCTTAAACGAGAGGGTGAGGCCGCCCACCAATATCTCACAGCCCGCCGCGGCTCAGCCCACCAGTACTACCAAAAGGTACGGCTTTACTTTGGGTAGCTAGAAATCGACAAATCTACACAGAAGTAACCGAAGATACCTGCCCCCTTTAATTGGGCTTTTTAGGAGGCTGGTCCAATATATTTTTTCCTAAATTGCAAAGAGTTAGAGAAGGTTTTTCAAGCAGTGACCGCTACCTTTTAAGCTTAATGGGAGACTGACACCCCCAAAAAAAAAGCGGCGGGCCTTACGGACCGCCGCCTTCTACGCTAACTTAACGAAAAACTAGAACTTAGTTCCGAACATGACGCGGAAGTCGTGTTGGCGAGTACCAGCGTTGTTATTGAGATTTCTAGTTGTGAAAGCACCACGAACACGGAGTTTATCCCAGTCGTGAGTCAAAGCACCACTGACGTTCCAATCGGAATTAGAAGCATTTGTGGCTACTTTGGTATTTATCCAGTCGATTTTGGCGCTGGCATTCACTACGCCTAAGTCGAACGTAGGCTCAACCCAAACGTTGTGAGTCTTGGTTGTGCTGGCTTCGGTGTCGCTTGCGTTGACTTTTCCATAAAGATATTCGGCATTAACTCCGAACATCCCCATTTTCATCGTCGCACCGGCTGCAGCGCCTAGATCCAATGGGCCTCCACGCCATCTGCCAGTGTAAGCAGAAATCACAGGGGTGATATCCATTCCGCTAGCTTTCATGCCTGTGCTCCAACGAGCAGCAGCTGAAGGCATGTTGACATGCGCAGTTCCTTCACGTCGACCTTCTAACACAGCAACTTCTAAGTTACCAACGTTAGTAAAGGTTGATTTGATACCTAGGTCAGCATCCCAACCATTGGCTCTTTGGTTCGTGAACCCTGTGGAGTAGTAATAGCTATGGCTATCAAAACGGGTCCACATGTTTTCGATACCGAATGGAGTTCTCACAAAACCAAACTGAGAGGTCATGTGATCACCACATTTGTGCTCGACATAGGCAGACTGAATCGCCATTGAAAGAGGATTAGTTGTCGTGTCACTGTTACTATCCGTTGTGTTGCCACCAATAACCATGTTATCGAACACTTGGTTATTACTGTTCCATTGGCTTGAAGCAGTTCCGGTACCAGTCGGAGCAGCTGCCCAATGTTGGTCAACTACCACTTTAATTTTGTCAGATACGTTAACGTTAAACTTCATGTTTAGGTCGTCGATGAAGAATTGACTGCTTCTTGCAATTGTGTCTCCCCAACCATGACCGTAACCACCTTCAAATGATCCACCGATCATTAGACCTTTTTTTTCCTCAGCGCCTTGTGCTTGTACAGCTAACACGAGACTTAGAGTTCCTAATGCTGCTAACTTCAAGTGCTTACTCATTATCCCCTCCTGTGTTTTTACTGCTTAATTAAAAATACTTTTTAACTCCGTACTACGAGAAAACGTTTCGTCGTTA
>Ga0194132_10004115_pt1 | contig 25108 bp, 25 predicted proteins | sample TA2KigOf80mmetaG_FD_148612 | JGI IMG/M metagenome (GOLD analysis project Ga0194132, IMG submission 148612) | Freshwater microbial communities from Lake Tanganyika, Tanzania - TA2015054 Kigoma Offshore 80m | ecosystem: Environmental > Aquatic > Freshwater > Lake | place: Tanzania: Lake... | reverse complement strand
TACGCCCAATAATTCCGGACAACGCTTGCACCCTATGTATTACCGCGGCTGCTGGCACATAGTTAGCCGGTGCTTCTTCTTTAGGTACCGTCACTTTCGCTTCTTCCCTACTGAAAGAGGTTTACAACCCGAAGGCCTTCATCCCTCACGCGGCGTCGCTGGGTCAGGCTTGCGCCCATTGCCCAATATTCCCCACTGCTGCCTCCCGTAGGAGTCTGGGCCGTGTCTCAGTCCCAGTGTGGCCGGTCGCCCTCTCAGGCCGGCTACCCGTCGTCGCCTTGGTGAGCCATTACCTCACCAACTAGCTGATAGGCCGCGAGACCATCTTTCATCAAAATTTTTTCCCGGCTCAGCGATGCCGCCGAGACGGAGTATTCGGTTTTAGCCCCGGTTTCCCGGAGTTATCCCAAAATGAAAGGCAGGTTTCTCACGTGATCCTCACCCGTTCGCCACTAATCCATTCCCGAAGGAACTTCATCGTTCGACTTGCATGTGTTAAGCACGCCGCCAGCGTTCGTCCTGAGCCAGGATCAAACTCTCCATTGAATTTTGATTCAACGAAACGTTGATTCCGGCAAAAGAACATAAACAACTGTCGTTATTTAATGTCTTTGACCAATTGATTTTTTACAAAGGATTCGACGGGCATGGCAATTAAGCCATACCTCATCGAGGTAATTGGCATTGACTTTGGCACGCTGTTGAGTTCTCAAGGTACGGGTGCGCACCGATTCTTGGCCTCACGACCATTGGCAGGGCACGACGCATCCCCACCCCTTTTAAGGGCAGAAGGAGAAACCTAGGCCGAGATCGCATTTAGGTCAAATCGCTGCTCTCTCGACCAATCGAGAGGGCGCGAAAACCCTTATAAATCAAGGTTTTTGGCTTCTAGGGAAGTTCTTGCTCGGCTACTCGGCCTGGTGTTGAAGTCCGATTTCGTAGCGAGAGCGCAAGTTTAGCCCCCATTTTGAGGTGGGGCAAGTAGGCCAGAGAGGCTATTTTATAGGGATTTAGGCGATCTCGACCGCAGCGAGATCTCGCTTTCCCTTTCTCAAAACTAAGTAGCGTCCATGAAGTAGGTCGGAGGATTGTGGCGCAAAATCTTCACCAGAGATTTTCACATTATTTAAATACGCGCCGCCCTCTTTAACAATTCTGCGCGCAGCCGATTTAGATTCAACTAGCCCAGTTGCGACTATGAGATCGACCCAACTTGGAAATGCCGCACCTTTTGCAATCGTAGTTTTCGGTAATTCGCTAAGCGCTCCAGCTAGAGTGTTTGAATCCAGTTCTCTTAACTCACCTTGGCCAAAGAGCGCTTTCGCCGCAGCTTCTACCTTCAAAGTCTCACGCTCTCCATGAATCAATGTTGTGATTTCGCGGGCAAGTGCCCGATGAGCTTCCCGCGCTCCAGGTTTTGTGCGAAGCGATTCAAAGAGAACCTCAAGTTCCTCCCTATTCTTAAACGAAAAACTACGGAGAAGTTGTTCAACATCTCGATCATCAGAGTTTAGGAAGAATTGAAAGAAGGCGTAAGGCGAGGTCATCTTTGGATCTAGCCAGATTGCACCGCTTGCGGTCTTTCCAAATTTCGTTCCATCAGCTTTTGTCATGAGTGGAATGGTTAAAGCGTATGCGCTCTTACCCTCAACTCTTCTTATGAGATCAACTCCGGCAACGATATTTCCCCATTGATCACTTCCGCCGACTTGAAGAGCGCACCCATTTCTTCTAAATAGCTCGAGGAAGTCAAAGGCTTGAAGTACTTGATATGAGAATTCTGTGTATGAAATTCCGTCAGCTTCTAAGCGAGCCGAGACTGATTCTTTTGCCAACATCTGATTTACCGAGAAGTGTTTGCCAATATCGCGCAGAAAGGAGATGGCCGAAACAGGCGCAGTCCAATCAAGGTTATTAGCCATGGTGGCAGCGTTATTTCCGCTAAAGTCTAAAAAGCCCTCTAATTGCCGGCGAATTCGATCAACCCAATCAGCGACAACTTCTACTTCATTTAGAGTTCGCTCGCTATTTCTGCCGCTGGGATCACCAACTAGCCCAGTCGCGCCACCGACAAGGGCTATCGGTTTATGACCTGCTAATTGGAACCTACGAAGGACGGTGAGGACGGCAAGGTTTCCCAGATGAAGGCTCGGTGCGGTGGGATCAAAACCAATGTAAAGCGAGCGACTTCCCAAATCTAAATAGTTCTCCAACTCTTTTCGATTGGTGGTCTGGGCGAGCGAATTTCGCCATTGCAAATCTGCTAGCAGTGCGCTCGTCATAGGCTCATCATGCCGGAAAAGCGCTTTGACTCGGTGGATATCCAACTCCTATCCCGTTTGAGCGAATAGCGAAGTGCCTTAATCTGACGGGCTACAGATTTAGGTGCCGTGCCATTTGCGCTACTACGCGATGTGATTGCAGATTTTGCATCTAGAAACTTTCGAACTCCCTCATCTAGATTTGGATGCACGCTCTTCAAATCGGAAGCTGAGAGCTCATGAAGTTCCTTTCCATTTTTCTCTGCGATCTTGACGCATTTACCGGCAGCTTCGTGTGCCTGGGAGAAAGGAATACCTTTGCGGACAAGATAATCTGCAATCTCGGTGGCAAGCGAGAAGCCTTCTGGAGCGCTTTTGGCCATCTTTTTCTTATCGAATGTTGTAGATGCGACCATTCCACTAAGCGCCGGGAGAAGTACTAAGAGATTTTCGACTGAGTGAAATACGACTTCTTTATCTTCTTGCAGATCACGGTTGTAAGCGAAGGGCATTCCCTTCATCGTGGTTAGCAACGAGGTTAGATTTCCTATTAGCGGTCCTGATTTACCCCGAGCTAACTCAGCAACATCAGGGTTCTTCTTCTGGGGCATTATGGAAGAGCCAGTTGCGAAGGCATCATCGAGCTTGGCCCAGCCAAATTCACTTGTGCACCAAATGCTCCATTCTTCGCCAATCCGAGATAGATGAACGCCAATCAATGCCATTACAAAGAGAGCCTCGGCCGCAAAATCGCGATCAGATACAGCATCAATGCTGTTACGCACAATTCCATCAAAGCCCAGATTCTTCGCTGTTTTTTCAGGAGCGAGTGGAAGTGAACTTCCGGCGAGAGCGCCCGCGCCAAGTGGCGAGAGATTTGTTCGCGCATACCAATCCTTGATTCGGTCTAAATCGCGCTCCAAGGCCGATGAGTGTTTTGCTAATTCGTGGCCAAAAGAGATCGGTTGCGCGTGTTGAAGATGAGTAAAACCTGGAGCGACGGCATCAACATATTCACTCGATTTATCAAGAAGGGCCTTGCTTAGATTTCCAAGTTGGTTAGCAATCTCCAACATGTGATCCATTAAGTAGAGCTTGAAATCAGTGGCAACTTGATCGTTGCGGGATCTACCGGCGCGAATTGCGCCACCTAGGTCACCCAACTTCTCCTTTAACCCCCGCTCTAAAGCCGAGTGGACATCCTCATCGCTTGCAGTCGGAGCAAATTTGCCGCTCTTTACTTCCTTAAGGAGTTGAGCCAAGGCGCCGAGAAGTTTTGAAGCGGTTTTTGCATCAATCAACTTTCCAGCTTTAAGAACTTGAACGTGCGCCATTGAACTCACTAGGTCATATGGCGCGAGTCGCCAATCGAATTGCACGCTACGAGAGAGTGCAAAGACTGCATCGTTAGTTTTGGAATCAAATCTTCCGCCCCATAGTGCCATTAGTGCGCCACCTTTCGCTTCCGTGCATCAGTATTCATCAGATACATTCGCAATTCGCGTTCTAAAGATTTACCGCCTGTCGCGCTTCTTGAAACCACAAGTACGGTGTCATCCCCTGCAATCGTTCCAATTATGTTGGGTAGTTCTCCGAGACTCGAGGCTCGATCAAGAGTACTTGCGAGAAGTTGGGCTCCCCCGGCTGGAGTTTTAACAACTACAAGATTTCCGCTTGCAACCATGCTCAGCACCAACTCGTCTGAGGCCTTTGAAAATCTCGACCTATTTTCACTTGTGTCAGAGAGGAATTGGTAGCGCAATTCACCACTTCCATCCCGGCCACGAACAGCTCCGACTTCTTCAAGATCACGGCTCGCTGTTGCTTGAGTGACATCAATACCTTCATCTGCAAGGAGATCAACCAAATCATGTTGCGAGTGAATCAGTCCCTGGTTTACATATGAGATTACAAGTGCCCTGCGCGCATTTGTGGAGAGCGCCGATTTCCTAGCCATCGTAAACCTCCTCACAAGCATCTGCGAAAGCGCGAGCAAAACTTATGATCTGTTTCTCAGTAATTATGTAAGCTGGAGCAATTCTTATGATCTCCTCACTTGTGGCATTAACTAAGAAACCGCGCTTAGCTAGTTCGCTCGTAAGCACTTTGGCTTTGCCATCGCGAACCTTGATTCCAATTAGTAGACCTCGACCGCGAGCTTCAATTACGCCATTTATTGGCGAAATGAGGTTTCTAATCAAGGCACCTTTTGAAGCATTAAGAGCTAGATAGCTATTTCTCTTTATCTCATTAATTACGACATTTGCGGCAGCACAGGCAATCGGATTGCCGCCAAAAGTTGTCCCATGCATACCAGCTTGAAAGAGAGAGGCTGATTTGCCTAGTGCAATCATCGCACCTAACGGAAGACCGCCACCAAGGCCTTTAGCAATTGTGATGACATCCGGAGTAATTCCCTCATGTTCAAAACCAAACCAAGTACCCGTTCTTCCCATCCCAGTTTGAACGCAATCAAGAACTAGTAGCGCCCCCGTCTTATCGCAGATTTCGCGCGCTGCTTTCAAATATCCAGAAGGTGGCATGACAACGCCGGCCTCGCCCATGATTGGTTCGATAATCACCATCGCGGTTCGACTATTTACCTTGCGCGCAAGTGCTTTGGCATCGCCGTAAGGAACATGCACAATGCGTTTAATTAGAGGCTTAAATGGATCGCGTTTTGCAGGTTGTCCGGTAAGTGAGAGCGCTCCAATCGTTCGCCCATGGAAGGCGCCCAGCGTTGCAACTACTCGAGATCTACCGGTTAGACGTGAGAGTTTGAGCGCGGCCTCATTGGCTTCCGCTCCAGAGTTACAAAAGAAGACGCGCGCGCTCTTGTCGCCGCAGATATCTATCAACCTTTCGGCCAGCGCCAGACCTTGATTATGACTATAGAAGTTAGAGACATGGCTTAGCTCTTTCGCCTGCTTCGTTATTGCCGTAGCAATCTTGGGGTGATTATGTCCCAGTAGATTCGTAGCGATTCCACCTAGTAGATCTAAATATTTCTTGCCATCACTATCTACGACTTCTAGACCTTTCCCCTTAACAAGTGAGATAGAAGGCGTTCCATAATTCGCCTGCATCGCGTTATCCCAACGCTTTGCTTCGCTGGCATTTGATTGCTTCACGCTCTTACCCATGTTCCACCCTTTCCAGCTAGCGCGTCATGAAAAGCTTCTAAAGACTTGCCATCAATCACACGTACAGATTTTGCCCCTGACTTAACGGCATTTATCGTCGCAGAAACTTTAGGAACCATCCCATCTGCAAATTGCAGCTTCGATAGTTCTGCAATCGAAATCTCATTTATCAGAGAGCCCCGGTCTGGCCAATTTCTGTAGATACCAGGTACATCAGTCATAAAGAGCATCTCATCTGCACCTAAAGCTCCGGCAATCGCGCCCGCCGCCAAATCGGCGTTGACGTTCAAGGCCTTGCCCTCTAAATCATTGGAGACTGGTGCCACTACAGGTAGAAATCCAGATCCAATCAGCGAATTTAAAATCTCGGGATTGACTTTCGTTACTTCACCCACAAGACCAAGTGCGCCGCCATCTTTTAGTTTTACTTCAAGTAACTTTGCATCACTTCCTGTGATTCCCACCGCCGGCAAACCAACGGCAGATAAAGAGCGGACGACCGAGCGCAAAACGGTTCCCGTCAGAACTGATTCGACCACTTTCATAACGGCGGGAGTGGTGATGCGAAAACCGCCCTTAAATTCACTTTGGATATTTTCTACTTTCAACTTAGCATCGATCTGTGGTCCCCCGCCATGAACCACTACAAATTTCTTCCCACTCTTCCAGAGCGCAGCAAGCTCGCCCATCCACTTGGGGTCGCTATCCATGGCATGGCCACCAAATTTAATTACAATCATGTCGAGTAGGCCGAGTTCTCGTGGACGTATTCTGCTGTTAGATCATTTGTGAGAATCGTTGCGCTGGCGGTTCCCACATGAAGATCAATCACAATATCAATCCGCTCACCCTTCATATCCACTAAATCCCGGTCAGCACCTGGAGCGCTCGCCTTGCAGAGTAGAACGCCATTAAGTTCGACATCAATATTTTGTGGATCAATCACAGCCTTAGTTGTTCCAAGAGCAGCAAGAATCCTGCCCCAATTTGGATCCTCACCATGCAAGCCGCACTTTAGAAGGTTATTTCTCGCACAAGCACGACCGATTTCAACGGCATCACGTTCACTCTTTGCATTCTTTGTTGTTATGGAAATTATTTTTGAATGCCCTTCGGCATCGGCAATTAATTGATAGGCGAGGCTCTCGCAAACTTTCGTTAGCGCACTTCTTAATTCCTCATCGGTGGGTTCGAATCCAGATGCTCCAGAGGCCATGAAGAGGACGGTGTCGTTTGTGGAGGTACAGCCATCAGAATCAATTCGATTAAATGTCATCTCACAAACTTCTTCAAAGATTAGCTCGGCTTTTCGTGCATCTACCTTCGCATCGGTCATCACAACCGAGAGCATCGTCGCAAGGGCTGGCGCCAACATTCCTGCGCCTTTTGCGATTCCGCTAATCTCAAATCCGGAACCCTCATAGTGTGAAATTTTGGGAATCGAGTCGGTAGTCATTATCGCTTCTGCGGCATCTTCAATCTTTGGACCCTGTAGTTGGGCAAAGGCGTTTTCAATACCGACTACTAATTTTTCCATCGGCAACCTTGTGCCAATTAGCCCAGTTGAACAGATTGCAATATCGCCCGCCGAGTCGCCCAACAAGGCCGCGACCTTCTCAGCGCTTGCATGGGTGTCGGCGAAACCATCCGGACCAGTGCACGCATTTGCGCCACCGCTGTTTAAGAGCACTGCTCGAACTTGATTGTCCTTCACTACCTGGCGCGACCAAATCACAGGCGCAGCCACTACTTGATTAGTGGTGAAGACTGCGCAACCAAATTTCTGTGGGCCCTCATTCACGATTAAGGCAACATCTTTCTTGCCACTGCTCTTCAATCCTGCGACTACTCCAGCTGCCCGAAAGCCTTTTGGCAATCGCGCTCTAGTTGAATTGGGCTCGATATTCATTGTCAGATACTCACTGTCCGATCCCCATTGCCGAAAGCCCAAGGTTTTCCTCTTGGCCAGTCATCAGGTTTGCGTTTTGTATCGCCTGACCAGCCGCTCCTTTCCCTAAATTATCTATAGCTACCGATGCAACTAGCCTTGAAGTATGTGAGTCGAGGGCAATTTGAAGCTGGACACCATTTGAACCAATCAGCGATGAAGTTTCAGGCAAGCTACCTTTTGTTAAGAGTTTTACAAATTTTTCATCTTTATATGCTGACTCGTATAGCTCGCGTAGCTTCCCCTCTGGGGCTGAACTCTTTGCCGTGACTGTTGCCAAGATTCCCCTTGGCATAGGCGCCAAGATCGGCGTGAATGAGATCTTTACTTCTCCCCCAGAAATAGCACTGAGGCTCTCTTCGATTTCAGGGGTATGTTGGTGAACTCCGCCAAATTTGTAAGAGGTCAGAGAATTCATTACCTCACTTGCGCTTAAATTCACTTTGCCGCTTCTGCCAGCACCGGTAGTGCCGCTAGCAGCAACTACAACAATGTCGGTCGCTTCAACGACTCCTGCTTTTACTGCTGGAGCAACAGCTAACGCGATCGAAGTCGCATAGCAGCCCGGGTTTGCAACTCTTGAAGCGCTTTGAATTTTGATCCGCTGACCTAGTAATTCAGGAAGGCCATAAACCCAGGTACCGGCATGGCTACCTCCATAGTATTTCTCCCAGCTAGTACGGCTCTTTAGACGAAAGTCAGCGCCCAAATCGACAACTTTTACCTTTTCATCGATTCCGTTAACGAGCGCTGCAGATTCTCCATGTGGCAGGGCAAGAAAAACTAAATCGCATTTGTTGATTTCATCAGGTGAAGTCTTAGAAAATGTTTGACCGCTGTAATCGGTTAAGTGGGCGTGAATTGAGGTGATTGCTTCGCCCGCATTTGAACCCGCCGCAATATAGGAAGGCTCAAACTTAGGGTGATCTGAAAGTAGACGCAGTAGCTCCCCGCCGGCATAGCCGCTTGCCCCAACGATTCCAACCCGCATGGGGCTAGGATAACCGTGAATGTATAAATATGCAATTCTATGTTTATTTATGCGCTAACTACGGATTTGCGCTCCGCATTCTTTTGCTGCCCTTGCGCCGGCTCGCTCACGTAAGGCAGAAACTTCATCTCCGGTTAGCGTTCGATCCGGCGCTCGGAAGGTAAGAGTGAAGGCGAGTGAGACCTGCTTTTCGCCGCTCTTCTGGAATCGATCAAAGAGAGCCACACTCTCCAACAATTCTCCGGCGCCTAGTCGTAAAGATTGCGCGACTTTAGCGGCCGAGATGCTCTCATCCACAAACATCGAAATATCTTGAATTGCAGCCGGCATCGGTATTACGGCTCTGCTAACGATCGGTTGTCTAACTGGTATCGCATCTAAGACAAGTGCGAAAAATACGGTGCGCTCTGGGAGGCCCAGCGCTGCAGTTATCCGAGGATGAATCTCTCCGGCATGAGCTATTGGTTTTCCATCAACCTGAAACTCGGCACACCTGCCCGGATGCCAAGGAGCAAGTTCAACTGAACTAATTTCAAATCCCCCAGTTATCTCTTCTAGCAATTCAGTCGTGATTGCAACAGCATCCTGCCAATCAGCGCTTCGACCCTTACCCCACCAACCGAAAAGCTCGGCCTCCCCGGCAATAACGCCACCAATATGAAGTGATTGGAAGGGCACGCTCGCGTAAAGCTCTTTAACTTGTGCTGCAGACGGGCGCTTGGAAGTTGAGAGGTTGGTAGCTTTTTCTAATTTCTTTATATCTCTAAAAATTAAACCGCTTTCGAAGAGAGCGACAGATTTTGCGCCCCGTGCAAAATTTCGCGCTGCTGTCTCTAGTAAACCTGGAGAGAGATGGGTGCGAAGGAGTGGGCTTTGATCTGAGATTGGATTTGCAATCTTAAATGTCTTGGCCCGATCGCCGGTGAATCCGAATAGCTCCATCTGGGTCTGGTTTACAAAAGGATAGTTATGAACTTCGGTGAAGCCCTTAAATGCCAAAGCTAAGGAGAGTGACCGACGACGAATTTGTAGCGGCGTTAGTCCCGTTTTGCCTGACTTTGGAATCTTTACCAAAGGCAATGTCGAAGGAATCCGCTCGTATCCATAGAAGCGGGCAACTTCTTCAGCAAAATCAGAGATATGAAGCAAGTCGCGTCGCCACGAAGGTGAAGTTATCTTCCACTTCTTTCCACTCTTTACGATCTTGCAGCCAACTGCGGTGAGAGCTTTCGTGATCTCCGTAGGAGAATAGGTCGTTCCAATAAGTGCGGAGATTTCATCGGGTGAAATAGTCGAGATAGTTGGCTTTGGAGCTAAACCTTTCGCCGACGTCCCGTGATATTTCGCTCCCCCAAATTCAATAAGTAAAAGCGCGGCTCGAGCTGATGCGAGTTCGGCAAGAGTTGGATCAACCCCTCTTTCAAATCGACGAGAAGCCTCCGAGGAGAGAATGTGGCGCCGTGAATTCTGTGCGATTGCAACGGGATTGAAGTGGGCTGCTTCTAGCGCGATTCGAGAAGTGCTTTCAGATACCTCACTATCAAGACCGCCCATCGTCCCCGCGAGAGCGAGCGGTTTCTTTTCATCGGCGATCAAGAGATCCTCTGCGCTTAATTTTCGCTCTTGATTGTCAAGAGTTTTCAAACTCTTGAATTTACCTGCTCGTTGAACTTTTAACTTTCCTTCAATCTTCTCGGCATCGAAAGCATGTAGTGGTTGCCCAAGTTCGAGCATCACATAATTTGTAATATCAACAGCAAGAGAGATGGGGCGCATGCCGGCCTGAGAAAGTCGGCGTGACATCCAACTCGGGGTTAATGCGCTTGGATTAAGTCCACTCAATGAGCGCAAGAAGATTAAGCTCGCGCCATCCTTATCCTTAATCTCAGCTACAGTAATTTTTCCGCTCTTCTTTGACTTAACTAACTTTGCAAAAAGAGTCTTGCGATCAACATCCTTAAAGGACAAGCCCAGCGCCATGGCAAGTTCGCGAGCTGCTCCATGTACTGACATCGCATAACCGCGATCAGGGTTCACGGCGATATCGATGATCGGATCGTTTGCAGCTAAAGCTTCTAGCGCATCGCTTCCAACCTTAAACTTGCTACCTAGAACGATGATGCCGCTGTGATCCTCACCAAGGCCCAATTCTCGGCTCGAACAAATCATTCCGTTGCTCACTCGGCCATAAGTTTCGCGAGCTGAAATCGCAAAGTCCCCTGGGAGAACTGCCCCGGGTAGCGCTACAACAACCTGATCTCCTACGCTGAAATTGCTTGCGCCACAAATAACAAAGCGGGTCTCTTTTTCTCCAAGATCTAGGCCCACATATCTGATGGGTTTGCGAAGTCCAGTTAGCTCTTCAATTGACTGCACCGTCCCAACTTTGAGCGGGCCCTTAATCTTCTCTGCTGGGTTAATTACTTCTTCAACTTCAAAGCCTACTTTTACAAATGCTGCGACAGCGCTCTCGACCTTAAATCCCTTTGGAAAGGTGATGAATTCTGCGAGCCAGGAAAGTGGAAGTTTCATCGCGTTCCGGTTCCAAATTGTCTAGAGAAACGAAGATCTCCCTCAACGATGTCATGCATATCGGTAATTCCATTGCGCACCATAAGAGTTCGCTCTAACCCCATACCAAATGCAAATCCCGTATAGATTTTTGAATCAATGCCGCACGCCTCTAGAACTTTATGGTTGACCATTCCACAACCGCCCCATTCAACCCAACGGCCGTTATAGAAGAAATCGACTTCTGCACTTGGCTCGGTAAAGGGAAAGAATGAAGGGCGAATTCTCGTCGTGACATCAGGACCAAATATTCGAGCGGCAAAGAGATCAAGAGTGCCCTTTAGATCAGCCATAGTGATTCCCTTATCAATCACTAGACCTTCAACTTGGTTGAAGACAGGAGTGTGCGTGGCATCGAGCTCATCAGAACGGTAAGTGCGACCGGGGCAGATCACGTAAATTGGAGGTTCATTCTCTAACATTGTGCGAACTTGGACCGGCGAAGTGTGAGTTCTAAGAACTAAACCGGCATCTAAGGGTTCGATAAAGAATGTGTCCTGCATTGACCTTGCCGGATGATCTTGTGGAATATTTAGCGCATCGAAATTCAACCAACTAGATTCAAGTTCAGGTCCTTCAGCAACCTGATAACCAAGTCCTACAAATAAATCTTCAATCTCATGGCGCAAGGATGTAAGTGGATGTAGCGCTCCCTTGTGTCTGCGATTTACCGGCAGCGTGACATCTACTTTTTCCTCGACCAGCGCCTTTGTATCTCGAGCAAGAATCAAGTCACGTTCGCGGTCATCGAACGCCTGGTTGATGTTGGCGCGGGCGGTGCCGATTAACTTTCCGGTCGTGGCTCGCTGCTCCATCGATACCTGGCCCAAACTCTGATTTGCCTTCGCAATCGGCGATCTATCACCTACATGTGCAATCTTTATCTCTTTTAACTCATCCAAATTCTTAGCTTCCGAAATAGCTTTGAGGGCTTGCGCCTTTATAGCCTCAATTTCGGCCGGCTCAATACTTATTGGGGCGGATGACACCTGTGAATTCTACTAATTAAGCCTGCGAAAGAGCGGTTATTTATCAGCGTTTGATACCGCATACATGACTACTGAGGCAGCGGTCGCCAAATTCAAGCTCTCTGCTTTTCCACTCATCGGGATTGAAACGGTAGATGCGCCAAGAACTTTCTCTACATCATTCGGCAAGCCGCGTGCTTCATTTCCAAAGACCCAGATTGAGGGCTTTCCTGACGCCGATTTAGCTGCTCTTTGGAGGATCTCATCGCCATCTGCTTTGGTTGTAAAGATTGAGGCGTTTATTGATTCGGAGAAAGATTTGATATCTGAGGTAGAAACTTCTTCAACGACTTTAATCTCAAAGATGGATCCGGCCGTGGATCTAATTACCTTCGGGCTATAGATGTCGACCGAGTTATCGGAGAAGATCACGGCATCAAAGCCAAATGCATCTGCAGCGCGAATTACCGTGCCAGCATTTCCTGGATCTTGAATCTGCCAGAAGTAAGCAATCTTCGCGCCAGGAATTTTTGAAATATCACTAAGGGATGTCCGATGTAATTTGGCGAGCGCGAGGACACCTTGCGGGGTAACGGTATCGGTCATTGCCTTCATTACCTGCTCGGAGACTTCGATTAGATTGTCATGAACAAATGAACCAAGTCGCTCAAGATTTCCTTGGGTGTAATAAATGGATTCGATAGTTACATTTTTTGAATCTAGCGCTGCTTTTACATTTGTCGGACCTTCAACTACAAATTGGGAACGTTCGCGCCGCTCTTTTACGCCCCTAGAACCGAAAAGAGCCTTCACCGCCTCGACATGAGGCGAATGAAGGCTGGTAATCATTGGATTTTTTAGGAGACCTTTACATGCTTCTTTGCGACTTCAACGAGTGCGGCAAATGCTTTTGGATCATTTGTCGCAAGATCTGAGAGCAGACGGCGGTCAACTTCGATGCCGGCTGACTTAAGACCTTGGATAAGACGGTTATAAGTGATTCCGTTCTGACGAGCTGCAGCATTGATTCGGGTAATCCAAAGCTGGCGGAAATCACCTTTCTTATCTTTGCGATCGTTGAAGGCATAGATCATCGAGTGGGTGACTTGCTCTTTCGCCTTTGTGAATAGGCGTGAACGCTGACCGCGATATCCGCTGGCGCGCTCTAATACTGTGCGGCGCTTCTTAGCCGCGTGTACTCCGCGTTTTACTCTAGCCATTTCGCACCCCTTACTTCATTCCAAGCAGGCGCTTGGCTGAGAATGTATTGCGGTCATTTGCAGTTGCATCCTTCGAGAGACGACGAGTCAATCTCGATGACTTGCGCTCGAGCAGGTGGCGCTTTCCGGCGCGCTCGTGCATGACCTTTCCGGATCCGGTGACGCGGAAAGTCTTCTTCGCACCACTATGAGTCTTCATCTTTGGCATGTCTTGCTCCTTTACTTCTGCTCGTTCTTAACCGCCGCTGCGCGACGCTTTGCCTCGGCTACTGCTTCGCTCTTCTTCTTAAGTGGGCCGAGCACCATCGTCATGCTTCTGCCCTCTCGCTTTGGAGCGAATTCAACAAATCCGGTTCCTGCAACATCCTCTGCGAGGCGTTGCAACAATCGAAAGCCGATCTCTGGACGAGTTTGTTCTCGTCCCTTGAATTGAACAGTCACCCTCACCTTGTCGCCACCGAGAAGAAACTTCTCAATGTGATTCTTCTTCGTCTCGTAATCATGGTTTTCGATCTTCAAACCCAACCGGATCTCCTTGACCACAATATGGGTCTGGTTCTGGCGAGCTTCCCTAGCTTTCTGGGCGATCTCATACTTGTACTTTCCAAAGTCCATGATCTTGCAGACTGGTGGCTGAGCATCTGGTGCGATCTCAACGAGATCAAAACCAGCTTCTTCGGCTAATCGAAGCGCCACATCAATTGCGACAACTCCAACTTGCTCTCCAGCTGCACCAATCAGACGAACCTCAGGAACGCGAATACGATCGTTGATTCTTGGTTCTGTGGTGCTGATAACTCTTCCTTTCAAGTTTGAAGATTGAAGAGAAAGCGCCGCTCGGAGACGGGAGATGAACCCAGTAAACCTTGACCAGCCCACTTAAATGTGAGGAGGTGGGAGCGGCTAGCTCCACTTCATCTTGAAATCCAGCGCTCTGGCCGGATATCTAGCCGAAGGGTACCCGGGGGTGGCGATGAGGCCAAATCGGGGTGCGGTTAGATTGATTCACATCTAGCGTTAGCGCATGAAACGGGGCGAAGAAGAGATTCATAACATCACTGAGGCCCAATCTGCACTCTCGGAAGATATCCCCGCCCGCCAACGTAAATACTTCTATTCGATGATGGTTCGAACTCTCTGTTTCCTTTTGGCCGTATTTACCCCAAGCCCTTATAGGTGGTTCTTCTTGGTTGGCGCTGTGACCTTGCCCTATATATCTGTGATTGTTGCAAATGCCGGTCGTGAGACGATTAGAGGAGAAGCAAAATTGCTTCGTTCTCGAAATCGTGAGATTGGTAGATGAAACGAATATTTGGAGCAACTCTTCTAGCTCTAATTTTCTTCGCGCTCTGCCTTCAAGGTGCTAGATGGCAATATGACCGGCACGAAGTTCGCCACAGTAAGAATGAATTGATTCACGAGAACATAAAAAAGCCGGTAATAAACGAACTCTCATTGGTAAGCCCGGATGAAGTTGCATGGCGAACTATTCAAATCAAGGGGCGCTTTATGCCCGATAAAGAAATTCTGGTTCGAAATCGTTATCACGAAGGTCAATATGGTTTCGGAGTAGTTACTCTCTTTGAAAGCAGTAGTGGAAAACGGTATTGGATAGATCGAGGTTGGGTTATCGCTGGACCGGATGCACAGACTCCGCCGAACGTTAAACCCGTAGATTCCCAAGAGGTTGTAATAACGGCTCGCGTCCGAGTTGCCGATATCGAATCCCAGATCTCTGGAACTGTATTTGCGGTACCGGGTAATAACGGGAGTTCAAAACTTGCGAGATGGGATGAGGAAAATTCGCTCACTTCAGAGCCGGTTTATTTTGATCTCATCTCCGCAAATCGCACTGCTCTAAATCCGGATGTTCCAACCATGCTTCCAGAACTCAGCGATGGGCCTCATCTGGCCTATAGCGTGCAGTGGGTGCTTTTCGCTGGGATGGTGCTCTTTGGTTTATACCTAGTAGTTAGGGAAGAGCGAAAGGTTCAAGCAGAGAAAGCTTGACGATTGTAAAGATCGGCATAAAGCCCATTCTTTGCAATCAATTCATCATGCTTACCGCGTTCCTTAACTCGCCCCGATTCAAGAACAAGAATCTGATCGGCGCGCCGGACAGTTGATAGGCGATGGGCGATGACAATGCTCGTGCGATCCTCAAGCGCTGTTGCTAACGCTTCTTGTACTAGCGCTTCATTCTCCGAATCTAAATGCGCTGTTGCCTCATCAAGAATGACTATGCGAGGCGCCTTGAGAAGTAATCGCGCAATAGCAAGGCGCTGCTTCTCTCCCCCAGATAATCGATGTCCTCTTTCGCCAACGACGGTATCAAAGCCATTTGGAAGTGATGCGATCAAATCCCAAATCTGGGCAGACTTACAGGCGCTCTCCATCTCGGCCTCGCTCGCATCGCTCTTGGCATAGCGAAGATTTGCAGCAATTGAATCGTGGAACATATGTGCATCCTGGGTGACAACTCCTATTGCATCGCGCAACGTTGCGAGTTTCAAATCGCGGATATCTTCGCCATTGATTTTTATCGCGCCTGAGGTCACATCGTAAAGGCGCGGAAGAAGTGAACTTATTGTTGTTTTGCCAGCACCGGATGGTCCAACTAGCGCAGTTAACGAACCAGCAGGAGCGGTAAAGGAGACTTCAGAGAGTATTTCTCCGCTCTCAATAACTTCTGGTTTAGCAACGGATTCAAGTGATGCGAGTGAAATCTCTTCTGCGCGTGGATAAGAGAATTTAACCTGATTAAATTCAATGCTTAATGGACCATCAGCAATCTTTTTTGCACTCTCTTTGTCTCTAACCATCGGGATTAAGTCAAGAACTTCGAAAACTCTTTCAAATGAGACTAAAGCAGTCATTACATCAACCCGCACATTTGAAAGTGCAGTTAATGGCCCATAAAGCCTTACCAAAAGGGTTGTGATTGCTAGCAAGGTGCCGAGCGTTATCTCTTTATTGATGGCGTAATGACCGCCGACGCCATATGCAAAAGCTGTTGCGATTGAGGCAATTGAGGTAAGGGCGATAAAGAACATTCTTTGAAGAAGTGCGATTGAGACTCCGATATTTGCCACTTTTCTAGCTCTCGATGAAAAGTACTCGCGCTCGGTTCCTTGATCTCCATAGAGTGAGACCAAAAGCGCACCGGAGACGTTAAAACGCTCGGTCATTGTCGCTGACATCTCAGCGTTCAAATTAAACGATTCTCGGGTCAGACCCTGGAGCTTTCGCCCCACCCACTTCGTTGGGAAGAGAAAAAGTGGCAAGAGCCCCAAAGCTAAGAGAGTTATCTTCCAAGAGAGAGTTAGGAGCGCTCCTATTACGAGGATGAGAGTAAGAACATTGCTCACCAAACCAGCAAGTGTCGTGGTGAAGGCTTGTTGGGCACCCATGACATCTGAATTGATTCGTGAAATTAAGGCTCCGGTTTGAGTACGAGTGAAGAAGGCGATGGATTGGCGTTGCACATGGCTAAAGACTTGGGTACGTAGATCAAAGATCAAGTTCTCGCCGATTCGCGCTGAGAACCATCTGCCAATCATGCTGAAAAGAGCATCGAGGAGCGCAATTAATCCAACCAAAAGTGCGAGCTGAGTGACGAGTCCAGGATTTCCCGGAATCACGCCATCGTCAATCAATCGCTTTAGTAGAAGTGGCGAAGTGATTACAAGTACGGCATCTATAACTACAGTTATTAAGAAGAAAATTAGCGCGCTCTTATAGGCAACCGCATAAGAAGCAATTCGCTTAACCGTTCCAGATTTGAGTTTCTGGTCTTTGACTGAAGAATCTGCGGTTAGCGAGCGGAATGACATCCACATCGCATGTTGGGACATCTTTAGACCGTAAAGCCGATAGCTCTTAGCTGTTCCCGTCCATCATCAGTAATTTTGTTGGGTCCCCAAGGTGGCATCCAAACCCAATTAATCCGTACATCTGAAACTAAATCTTGAAGGACTGAGCGAGTCTGATCTTCAATCACATCTTGAAGTGGGCAAGCAGCTGAGGTGAGTGTCATATCAAGAACCGCAACATTTGATTCATCAACCGTTACATCGTAGATAAGACCAAGGTCAACGACATTTATTCCTAGCTCAGGATCGATAACATCCTTCATCGCTTCGGTGACATCAGCTACCGCGGCCTTTTCACTCATAGACTCATGCCCTTCTGCTATCTCTTCTTTGCAATCGATTGTTGTAAAGCATCTTTAAATGCCATCCAACCAAGTAGTGCGCATTTTACCCGAGCCGGGAACTTTGCGACTCCAGCAAAGGCTACGCCATCTTGTAGGTGCTCCTCATTTCCAGCATCAATTCCCTTGCTCTGTAGCATCTTCTGGAACTCATCAACTAGGCCTAGCGCCTCTTCCACGCTCTTGCCCTTTAACAAATCTGACATCACAGAGTGACTTGCTTGCGAGATCGAACAACCAACGCCCTCCCAAGATATCTTCGCAACGACTCTGCCATCTGTATGTAGATTTAAAGTAACTTCATCGCCGCAGCTCGTATTTACATGATGCACCTGGACGGTGGGGTTTGGTTCAAGTTTTTTATTTAAGGGGCGTTTGTAGTGATCAAGAATTACTTCCTGATAGAGCGAATCTAAATCCATCTAACGCTCCACGAAGTATTTTCGAGCGCGTGCAACGCCTTCGATGAGCGCATCAACATCACTTTCACTGTTGTATAGATAAAACGAGGCACGAGTAGTTGCAACTACTTTGTAACGGCGCATGAGTGGCCAGGCGCAATGATGTCCGGTCCGCACCGCGATTCCATATTGATCTAAAGCTTGACCGAGATCATGAGGATGCACTCCCGCAACGGCGAAAGAAACGACCGCTCCCCGATCTACTAAATCTTCTGGTCCAATAATCGATAGCCCCGGGATTTGCTTTAAGCCTTCGATAGCTCTTTTGGTAAGCGAAAGTTCATGTTGATGTATCTCATCTAGTGAAATCTTCTCTAAGTAATCAACAGCGGCTCCGAGCCCGACTGCTTGCGCCATATTAGGAACTCCAGCTTCAAATCGCTTTGGTGCCGGAAGATAAGTCGCGCTCTCCATAGTTACGTTTTCGATCATGGAACCACCGGTAAGAAATGGAGGCAGCTCATCTAGCAATTCATTTCTTCCCCAAAGAACCCCGACTCCCGTTGGACCAACTGCTTTATGGCCGGAGAAAGTTAGGAAATCGGCACCCAACGCTTGTACATCAACTTTAAGGTGAGGAACGGATTGGCAGGCATCTACAAGGAAGAGCGCCCCTACCTCTTTAATCCGATTCTTTACTTGAGAAAGCGCCCCATTGAAATCATTTATTGTTCCTAAGACATTTGATTGGTGAGTGAGCGCTACAACTTTCGTTCGCTTATCGATTATCTCTTCGAGGTTTGATAGAGCCAACCTGCCTTCGTCGGTAACACCTAACCACTTCAACTCAGCGCCGGTTCGAGCAGCGAGCTCCTGCCATGGAATGAGGTTTGCGTGATGCTCCATTTCTGAAACAACAATTCGATCACCTTTTTCAATGTGAAACTTCGACCCAGGTCTCGCATTTCCCAGTGAGTAAGCGAGAAGATTTATGCTTTCTGTTGCAGACTTTGTGAAGATTATTTCGTTCTCGCTTTTAGCATTTAAGAAACGTGCAACCTTAGATCTTGCACCTTCGAAGAGTTCGGTTGCCTCTTCAGCTAGTTGGTGCGCACCTCGGTGAGCTGCGGCGTTATGTTTGGTATAAAAATTGCGCTCGGCATCTAGAACTACTAGCGGTTTTTGAGAGGTAGCAGCGCTATCAAGGTAAATCAGAGGTTGATCTCCGCGGATAAGCCGCGAGAAAATGGGAAACTCTGACTTTATCTTCTCTACATTTATAGCGCTATTCATTATGCCTTTACGTACTCTGCGTACCCCTTCTCTTCCAAACGATCTGCAAGTTCTGGTCCTCCCTCTTCAACAATCTTTCCGCCGGCAAAGACATGGACGAAGTCAGGCTTTATGTAACGAAGGATTCGGGTGTAGTGAGTAATTAGCATGATGCCAAGGTTCTGTTCGGCCTTCACGCGATTAACTCCCTCAGAGACAATTCTTAACGCATCGACATCAAGGCCAGAGTCGGTCTCATCAAGGATTGCGATCTTTGGTTTGAGTAACTCCATCTGCAAGATTTCGTGGCGCTTCTTCTCGCCACCTGAGAAACCTTCATTAACGCTTCGCTCCGAGAATGCTGGGTCCATCGCAAGTTTGCTCATTGCATCTTTTACTTCTCCAACCCAGGTACGGACTTTTGGAGCTTCACCGCGCAGCGCAGTTGCTGCAGTGCGAAGGAAGTTTGCAACAGATACTCCAGGGACTTCTACTGGATATTGCATCGCAAGAAAGAGACCAGCCTTTGCTCGTTCGTCAACGCTCATTTCCAGTACATCAGCGCCATCTAGCGTTACCGAACCGCTAGTGATTGTGTACTTAGGATGACCGGCGATTGAGTAGGCAAGAGTTGATTTACCGGAACCGTTTGGTCCCATAATTGCGTGAACCTCACCAGAGTTAATAGTTAAATCAACACCGCGCAAGATCTCGGTAATGCCCGATTCTGTCTCTACTCCAACATGGAGATTCTTAATTACTAGCTTCGACATTTTCGCTCCTACCGTCTGCGCTCTTGAATCGTGACGGAGTCTCCGTCCCGCTTTACTTCATAAACTTCTAGCGACTCAGTTGCTGGTGGAGTTATAGCTTCACCTGTGCGCAGATTGAACTCAGCGCCATGCAACCAGCACTCAATCTTCTCGCCACTTACCTCGCCCTCAGAGAGTGAGGCCTCGGCATGCGAGCAGATATCAGCGACCGCAAAGACTTCTTCATTGACTCGAACGACGCAGATATCCTTGTCGCCCAACGTTACTTTTTGCGGCTTGCCGGTAGTTAAATCAGAGAACTTAAGTGAAGTTGTCATCACTCACCGACCTTGGCTAATTGGTTATCGATCCGGGTCATCAATCGCTCTTCAACGCTCTCAATGCCGATCTTGCTGACAATCTCGCCAAAGAAACCGCGGATTACAAGTCTTCGTGCATCTGCCATCGCAATTCCACGCGACATCAGATAGAAAAGTTGCTCATCATCAAAGCGCCCCGTAGTACTTGCATGGCCGGCGCCTACGATCTGGCCAGTCTCAATCTCTAGATTCGGAACCGAATCGGCCCGTGCGCCATCAGTGAGAAGTAGATTCTTATTTAGCTCATAAGTATCTGTGCCTTCAGCATTTCCGCGGATAAACACATCGCCAATCCATATGGTTCGAGCCTCGGCGCCGGCAAGAATTCCCTTGTAGGTGACGCGAGATTTTCCATTTGGGATTCCATGTTCAACATGAACGCGATGCTCAAGATGTTGACCACCAGTCGCAAAATAAAGACCTAAGAGCTCGGCGCTACCGCCTTGATCGGAGTATTCAACAGTTGGAAGCAGTCGAACTAAGGAGCCACCGACTGTGATGGTTATGGAATTAAAGCTTGCATCTCTGCCAACAATTGCATGGTGGCGGCCGAGGTGAACGCTATTTGCACTCCACTCTTGTAGTGAAATGAAAGTTAGGTTTGCACCTGAGTCAACGCGAATCTCGATTTCTTCGCCGATAGTGGCCGAACCTTCATTCTCTACAACGACCGTAGCTTTGCTATGCGCGCCGGCGGTGATGACAGTTCTGGAGAACTCTTTCTCACTTCCGGCAGAGCGCTTTAGAAAGATCGGCTCTTGAATAACTGATTCTTTTTCGATTACAAGATGCGTGACCTTGGAGACACTCGCTCGAATGCGCTGAGTGACTGCATCATCAGTTGCAGACTTGGGCGGCAATTCATTTGCTGGAGAAGTTTCAACTTTGAAGCCCGGCCGGTTAGCGCCAACAAGCGAGATTGAGATCCGATCGGCAACTGATGTTGCCGGATCATGCAGACCAGCAATCCGCTTTAAGGGGGTAAAACGCCAAGTCTCTTCGCGCCCGGTTGGAGTCAGGTAATTTGTTGGAAGTGCGCTCATTAGCCGACCGCGCCCTCCATCTGGAGTTCGATTAGGCGATTTAGCTCTAACGCGTATTCCATGGGGAGTTCACGGGCAATTGGCTCGATAAAACCACGAACGATCATCGCCATCGCTTCATCCTCAGATAGACCGCGTGACATCAGATAGAAGAGTTGATCATCACTTACCTTAGAGACCGTTGCCTCATGGCCCATCGAGACATCATCTTCGCGAACATCTACATATGGGTAGGTATCCGAGCGCGAGATGGTGTCGACAAGGAGCGCATCGCACTTAACAGTGCTCTTTGAGTGATGGGCACCTTCTTGAATTTGTACCAAACCGCGATAGGAAACTCGCCCGCCACCGCGAGCGACAGATTTTGAAACGATGGTTGAAGAGGTAAATGGAGCTGCGTGCACCATCTTTGCTCCGGCATCTTGATGTTGACCTTCACCTGCAAAAGCGATTGAAAGCGTCTCGCCTTTAGCATGCGGCCCCATCATAAATACGGCTGGGTATTTCATAGTTACTTTTGAGCCGATATTGCCATCAATCCATTCCATAGTCGCACCTTCGGCGCAAGTAGCGCGCTTCGTAACGAGGTTATAGACATTGTTCGACCAGTTCTGGATTGTTGTATAACGGACGCGAGCATTCTTCTTGACGATAATTTCTACAACAGCTGAATGCAGTGAATCCGATGAATAAATCGGCGCTGTACATCCCTCAACATAATGAACATAAGAACCTTCATCAGCGATGATGAGAGTTCGCTCAAACTGACCCATGTTCTCAGTGTTGATTCGGAAATATGCCTGGAGTGGAATCTCGACATGAACGCCCTTTGGGACATAGATAAAGGAACCGCCCGACCAGACTGCGGTATTTAGCGCCGCAAACTTGTTATCACCAACAGGGATAACGGTGCCGAAGTACTCTTTGAAGAGCGCTTCATACTCTTTAAGACCCGAGTCAGTATCAACGAAGATGACTCCTTGTTGCTCAAGATCTTCGCGAATTGAGTGATAAACAACTTCAGACTCATATTGAGCGGCAACGCCTGCTACCAGTCTTTGGCGCTCGGCATCCGGGATACCCAATTTGTCGTAAGTGTTCTTAATATCCTCAGGTAGATCTTCCCAAGATTTCGCCTGCTTCTCGGTGGAACGAACAAAGTACTTAATGTTGTCAAAATCGATAGTGCTTAGATCTGAGCCCCATGCGGGTAGCGGCTTCTTATCAAAGAGCGAGAGACCTTTTAGACGAAGCTCTAGCATCCATTCTGGTTCGCTCTTCTTAGATGAGATGTCGCGAACAACATCTTCATTAAGACCGCGTTTACTTGTGGCGCCGGCATCATCCTTATCGGACCAGCCATATTGATATTTGCCAAGGCCCTCAAGTTCTGGGTGGGTTGTCTGGCTCATTTGCGCTTTGCCCTCTCTTTGATTACTGCTCTGATAGAACGGGAAGAATTACTCGATCCAGCTAGCGCTGCTTTGGGGATGAAGGTTGTGCAGACACCGTCGCCATCTGCGATTGTGGCAAGGCGTTGGACATGGCTGCCAAGAACTTGTGCAAAGGCTTTAGTCTCCTCTTCACAGAGTTGCGGAAACTCTGCAGCCACATGGGCAATTGGACAATGGTGTTGACACAACTCAACACCGATACCTTGGGCATGAGTGCTTGCGGCATAGCCTTCGTTAGTTAAAAACTTTGCCAGCGATTTGGCCTTATCTTTCGCATCGCTAATGAATTGCTCAGATTTTCGCGCTATTTCATCGGCTCGCTGTTTAGCAAAACCAGTTATGAGGTGTTCTCCCCCTTGTGCGGCGATGTATTTCAAGGCTGAGACCGCCAAGTCATCATAAGAATGTTCAAATTGCTCTCTGCCTCTATCGCTCATTACAAAAACCTTCGAAGGGCGACCGCGTGTTCGAGCACTTCTTGAATGAGGATCGCGCTCTTCCAAGATTCCATCTTCAATAAGCGAATCTAGGTGGCGACGGATACCTGCGGGAGTGAGCTTTAACCGAAGGGCGAGCGCTCCCGCGGTAGAGGGACCGGATTCCAAGATCGCCCGAGCGACCAGATCGCGGGTGCGAAGGTCTGGGGACTGGAGGTCGGTTTTCACAACGATATTGTTGCGTAATTCATCTCCCCCTGCCAATTGGGCAGACCGCCCCGAGATACCTTGAAAAGTAGGCTCAGCCCATGCTTCGCAGCGCTAGAGCCTTACAGAGACTCTCCTCGCTTATGGTCTTCACTCAATCTGCGATTGTCATAACAGGCGCCTCGGTACGACTTACCGGTTCTGGGCTGGGTTGTTCGACTTGGCCAGAGTGCACACCCGGATCTTTTACCCCAACGCCCGCACAACCAGAATCACCTCTTCATGCCTGGATTGAATTTGGAAATCGTTTACTTACTTTCATTCTGCTTTTAAATGCAATTGCGCTCTTTGCCGCAATCATTCGAGGAAGGCGAAAAGGCTTACGTTTTCTCGGTGCAGTTCAGATCGTTGGAATCTTGGCCCAAGGTGTTTTGGGCGGCATTACAGTTCTTACTGGTTTAAACCCTGCAACAGTTGCAGCACATTTTCTACTCTCGATTGTTTTAATTGCGGCCGCGCTCTCACTTCGACAGCGGGCGCATGGAAAGATTCCTACTGGGATTTCGCTCAATACAATTACAAAGAGGTTAGCTCGAATTGCCCTCGCTCTCTCGATTCTCGTTATATTTGTAGGAACAATTGTTACTGGTAGCGGTCCGCATGCCGGCGATGAATTAGCCGAGCGCTTTAACTTGGATCCAAAAACCATGTCATGGATACATGCTGATCTTGTTATCGCGCTAATTGGCGTGACCGTTGCGCTACTCATTGCAATCCGGTTGGCCGAGCCAGAATCTGTTCGCCATGGCTGGGGTAAGAACGCCCGGAATTTCCTCTTAATCTGCCTTGCACAAGGCGCGATTGGCTATACCCAATATTTCACGGGGCTACCCATCGCTCTAGTAGCTTTTCATATCTTGGGGGCGGTTCTTGTGTGGCTATCCATATGGAACCTAACAATCAAAGGTAGCGTTCTTTCCCGGCCATGAAGAAACCTGACCGCGCACCTTGGAGCCAATTAGATGATCGGGCTGTTGCAGTCGCGAGGGCGCTTGCGATGGATTCAGTACAGAAAGTCGGAAATGGCCATCCCGGAACGGCAATGTCACTCGCCCCAGTTGCCTACACCCTCTTCCAAAGATTTCTCCGGCACGATCCGCGAGATCCAAAGTGGGTCGCACGCGATCGCTTTGTACTTTCTTGTGGCCACTCCTCATTAACGCTTTATATACAACTTCTCTTTAGCGGGTATGGGCTGTCGATTGAAGATTTGAAATCATTTAGAACTTGGGGCTCTCTAACTCCAGGACATCCTGAATATGGCCACACCGCCGGAGTTGAGACAACGACTGGACCGCTTGGCCAAGGAGTTGCTAACGCCGTTGGCATGGCGATGGCGGCGCGCTATAAACGCGGCCTGCTTGATCCAAATGCGCCCATTGGCGAAAGTATTTTTGACCATAACATCTGGGTGATTTGTAGCGATGGCGATTTACAAGAGGGCGTTAGCGCCGAAGCCTCTTCACTTGCCGGAACGCAAGAGCTCGGCGCGTTAAAAGTTATCTATGACGATAATCGAATCTCTATTGATGGCGATACCCACCATACTTTTACCGAAGATGTGAGCGCTCGCTATCGAGCTTACGGTTGGAATGTAATTGAAGTCGCTGCATTAAGTAATGGCGATGTTGATCGCGCAGCTCTTGAATCTGCGATGGTTAGCGCCGTAGATGAGAATAAGAAGCCAACTCTCATTCGCCTCAAAACAGTGATTGCTTGGCCCGCCCCTAATGCACGTGATACGGCAAAGTCACATGGATCTGCCCTGGGCAAAGATGAAGTTAGTG
>Ga0194132_10004113_pt1 | contig 25120 bp, 21 predicted proteins | sample TA2KigOf80mmetaG_FD_148612 | JGI IMG/M metagenome (GOLD analysis project Ga0194132, IMG submission 148612) | Freshwater microbial communities from Lake Tanganyika, Tanzania - TA2015054 Kigoma Offshore 80m | ecosystem: Environmental > Aquatic > Freshwater > Lake | place: Tanzania: Lake... | reverse complement strand
TCTCGGACTATGTGACAGGCACTCTCATTCCCATCGACGGCGGCTGGAACAGGGCGGACTAAATGACAGTAGAACTCCTCACCCAGGATCAGATCAGAACGTCCGATGCCGTGTTACAGGTGCTACACGACGCGGGGATCGGCATGGTGTTTGGCATCGCTGGCGGCCATACCGGGCGCCTCTTCATGTCCCTTGCCAATCATCAGAACCAGATCCGAACGGTACTCGTGCGGCATGAGAGCCTCGCCGGTGTCATGGCTGAAGTCTATGGCCGGCTCACTGGCCGGCCAGGTGTGATCATCGGTCAAGGTCCGTGGGTGCTCGGCAATGGGCTTCTCGGCACACTCGAGGCGCACCTCTCAAGTTCTCCCATGCTGTTGCTGACGGATTTCAGCGACAACCCGGGGTTCGATCTGCACGGCCCCTACCAGGCAGGTACCGGCGGTTGGGGGACGTGGAATGCCCGACAGGCATTCAAGGCACTCACCAAGGAAGTATTCGAAGCCCATTCTCCTGCCGCTGGTGTGCAGGCCACACAATTCGCAATCAAACACGCAACAAGCGGGCAATCCGGACCGGTGGCGGTGCTGTATGCAGCAGGCGGCCTGTCAGGTCACGTTGGACCGGATACGGTACCTAAGCTGTGGCGTACGACGCCCTATCTCGCGACGAATCGCTTGCCAGCGAATCCGGTAGAGATGGGTGCCGCTGTTGATCTTCTCAACGCCGCCGAGCGGCCAGTGATCATCGCCGGCAATGGGGTGCGGATCGCGCAAGCCTTCGATGAACTGAAAGCGTTTGCAGAAGCCTTCGGCGCACCGGTCGTCACCACCGCATCAGGTAAGGGAACCTACGCAGAAAACCATCCGCTGGCCCTCGGTGTATTCGGCACCTTCGGCACACCAGGCGCCAACGCGGCAGTTGCAGATGCTGATGTGGTGGTGGTAGTCGGTTCCAAACTCGGCATCTCCGATACCGCGCGCGCGAATCCGTTATTGCTCGATCCAGGCCGACAGACCTTTGTGCAAATCGACATCGAAACGCGCAACGCTTCGTGGACATTCCCGGCCAATCAGGTGATTCACGCGGATGCCAAACTCGCTTTGGCAGAACTCACCAGGGCATTCGCGCACAGCTCTGGACGACACACCGCTGCAGAGAGGCGAGTACAGGCTTTTCGATCGGAACACGGGCACTTCAACACGCCGCAATACCAGAACGACGAAGAGCCGATCTTGCCGCAACGTGTCATCGGTGCCTTGCGTAACGTGCTGCCGGACGATGCGATCGTCACCTGCGATGCCGGCGAAAACCGCATTCTCATGACTCACTTCTACCAGAACCGCTCTCCCAACGGTTTCCTTCAGGCGGCGGGAGCTGGCCCCATGGGTTTCGGCATTCCTGCGGCGCTTGCTGCCAAGCTGGTACATCCGCAACGCACTGTGGTGGCGATCTGCGGTGACGGCGGGTTTGGCATGACCATGAACGGCATGATGACCGCAGTGGAACAGAATATTCCCATCATCAACGTGGTGTTCAACAATCATGCGCTCGGTTGGGTGCTGCATGGTGGTGGTCCGTTCGCTGCTGAATTCCAGGACTTCGACCACGCGGAAATGGCGCGCGCCATGCGTTGTCATGGCATCCGGGTGAGCAAAGCTGCTGATCTCGAACCGGCCATTCGCGAAGCCATGGCCTGCGGCAAACCCTGCGTGATCGATGTGCTCACCTCGCTCGAGGTGTCGTTCCGGGATGTCACGTCACCCCTTGCGAGCTGATCCAAAGAGGCGATAGTCAGATGCGGGGAAAGCGCAGATTGCCCGCGAGGCTGGCCTTGAACCCCTCGCAGACACCCTCCTCAACGATCCGACACTGAACCCGGATACGATTGCTGCAACGTTCCTCCGACCGCCGTTCACTACGGAAGAGGGCGATAACCCCGGCGTCGCAGACAACAAGGCCGCTCTCGACGGCGCGGCGGCGATTCTGATGACCGTTTCGCCGAAAACGCGGATCTGCTTGCCGAACTGCGGGCTCACCAATGGGAACGCGGCGTATTGGTTGCAGAAGCGGTGGAAGGCAAAGCAGAAGAAGGCGCGAAGTTTCGGGACTATTTCAGTTTTTCGGAAGCCATCAACAAGCTGCCACCCCACCACTTTTCGTGGCCGCGCCGAAGGAGTACTGAAACTCGCACTCAAATTGCCGGAGGAAATTGCCAACCCGGAATGGAGCAGCGCGCTTGCGCCTGTGAATTGCGCATCGCCGCATCCGTCGGCTGGAAGGACCAAGGGCGTGCGGCGGATCAATGGATCAGCAGCACGGTGCGTCTGACCTGGCGCGCGAAACTCGCCGCGTCGATCGAGAACACATTGCTCGGCGAAGTGCGAGCTGTAGCGGATTCGGAAGCGATCCGCGTCTTCGCACGTAATCTGCGTGATCTCCTCCTGGCCGCTACCGCAGGTGCTCGCACGACCATGGGGCTGGACCCGGGCATTCGCACCGGTGTGAAAGTGGCGGTGGTCGACAGCACCGGCAAACTGCTCGACACCACAACCGTGTTTTCGTTCGCACCGCGCAACGATATTCGCGGCAGTATCAGCACGTTGGCGGCGCTTGCCAGCCGGCATAAAGTGGATCTGATCGCCATCGGCAATGACACGGCTTCGCGTGAAACCGATGCGCTCGTCTCGCATGTGTAGAAGGAACACCCGGCGCTGGCGTTCCAGTCGATTACGGTTTCTGAAGCAGGCGCTTCGGTGTATTCCGCGTCTGAACTCGCCGCCAGGGAGTTTCCGGATCTCGATGTGAGCCTGCGCGGCGCAGTATCCATCGCCCGACGCCTCCAGGATCCACTGGCAGAACTCGTCAAGATCGACCCCAAGTCCGTCGGCGTCGGCCAGTACCAGCACGATGTACCGCAGATACAGCTGGCAAAGGCGCTTGATGCCATGGTTGAAGACTGCGTCAACAGCGTCGGCGTGGATGTGAACACCGCTTCCGCCCCTTTACTCGCCCGTGTTGCAGGTCTTACGCCAACACTCGCAGCGAACGTGGTCTCGCTGCGTGACTAGAAAGGCGCTTTCCGCAACCGGCGTGAGCTTCTGGACGTGCCGCGTCTCAGATCAAAAGCGTTCGAACAGGCGGCCGGGTTCCTGCGAATCGTCGGTGGCGACAATCCACTCGACGCATCAGCTGTCCACCCCGAAGCCTATCCGGTTGTCGAGAAGATCATGAGGGACCTCGATGAGCCGGTACGCACGCTGATGCAACAACCCACCTTGCTCCGCGCAGTCAATCCTTCCCGATACACCGATGACCGGTTCGGCCTGCCGACCGTAGAGGACATCCTTGCGGAGCTCGAAAAACCGGGGCGCGATCCACGTCCGGAATTCAAGACCGCCCGGTTCAACGAGTCAGTCAACCAGATCACCGACCTGCAGCCGGACATGGTGCTCGAGAGTGTGATCACCAACGTCACCAACTTCGGCGCCTTTGTCGATATCGGCGTTCACCAGGATGGTCTGGTGCACATCTCGGCTCTTGCGGATCGATTCGTAAAAGACTCACACGAGGTGGTGAAGGCCGGCGACATTGTGAAGGTGAAGGTCATCAAAGTGGATGTGCCGCGCAAACGGATCGGCCTGTCGATGCGTCTCGGCGACACAGCGTCCAAGGATGTACCGGGCAATCGTCTGGAACGTAGGGAATCAACGGTGCGGCAACAGAGCAAAGACCCCCGTAACAACCCGAAAGGTCATCCAGGTGACAAGCGGAGTGGCACCAGGGACGCAGATTCCCGCCCCTCATGACAATCGTTCTGAACCCTGGCAGAAGTCTTCGCCAACGCCCGGAAGAAGTAGTGGGCGGAAGTCCGGTGGGCGTCAGTACTTGAGAACCCCAGGCCGGTTCGCGTAACCGAGATAGGCGACACGCCGGAACCCGAGATCCATGTCCGGCGCAGTTACCCGCACGAGGCCTTCGCTGACTATCTCGAAGTCCTTCAACGCATTGAGGTTGCTCCGCATCGCGTCGTTCATCGGCGATTTGAGCGCCACGTCGAACACATAGGGCGTAGCAACAGCACGATAGGGTTTGAAGGTGCCATTCCTCGCCGCTCGCACCGCGCGCTCCGCACCTGCAGCGATGAGTTCCCGTGCCCGCGCCGGTGCCAGGCAGTCTGCCGCCTGATTCGAGAGGGCATGTTTCACGATCACACATTCTGCAAGCGGGCTGAGTTCACGCACCTGTTCCGCGACAACCTGATCGCCACTGACCATGCCGACCGGTACACCCAGCTCACCGGCACGGATAGCGAAAAAATCCGGCTCACCGATCGGCTGACCATGCAGACTGACCAGCCGGAACCCTTCCCAGGAAATAGTGTGCGCCATGATGCCGGGGCGGGAACCGGCACGGGCGTGATGACCGATCAAGAGCACGACGGCGCAGTCGGACTTGAGCCCGGCCATGGTGGTCGAACCACCACGCCCCGCACCCCGGATGACCCGGCAGCGTGCGTCCACCTCATCTATCAAGAGCACACAGACGTCTTCGACACCGTGGTTCTCTTCAACCACCACTTCGGTGGCACCACCGGCGAAGGCACCCGCCACTGCCGCATTGGCATCGAGGGTCATGAGCCGCCGGTTGCGTTTGAAATCGATGCCATGGGACGAAACGTCCGGCCAGCGCACCAGACCGCTGATCCCCTCCATGTCGACCGAAATGAAAACCTTCATGTCTGCGCCCGTTCTTCCAACGATAAGGTTCAGTGGAACTCGACTCCGGCCAGCGAACCCTCAGCTCGCCATTCATCCAGAATGCGTGAGAACGCCATGATACCCGGTGCATAGGCACCGTTGCGACGGATCAGTTCGCCCTGTGGCTGCCCCTCATTGTTGTAGTAACCCGGTGTACATTGCTGCAGGAATTCGAGACTCATCACCGATGCTGCGACGACCTTCTGCACCCATGCTTCTTCCGCTTCACGGGTGATGTCGATCCGCCGCGATTGCCGTTCGAGCGCAGCCTTCAGGATGTAAGCGATGTGCCGAGCCTGTACATCGATGACATGCGGGATGTTGGCACTGCCGCCGACCTGGGAAAGACCCATGATGAGCAGATTCGGGAATCCGCTGGTTTGCATGCCATAGAGCGTCGACACCCCCGTTCGCCATTTGTCGCTGAGTGCAACGCCGCCTTCACCATACACCTGATAGCCGGCGCGTCGTTCCATCGGCGTACCGACTTCAAATCCACTCGCGTAGATGATGCAGTCAAGTTCGTATTCCCGACCGCCCGCGACAATGCCCCTGGCCGTGATGCGCTCGATACCCTTGCCGTCAGTGTCCACTAGCGTGACACCGGGGCGATTGAAGGTCTGCAGATACTCATCATGAAAACAGGGCCGCTTGCAGAACTGCCGATACCAGGGTTTCAACGCTTCTGCCGTGGATGGATCGTTCACCACCGCTTCGGCACGGGCACGGATCTGTTCCATCTTTTCGAAATCAGCCATTTCAATGGTACGGATGATGTCGGCCGGTGTTCCTTTCATGTTCCGGTTGCGGAGCAGCTTGCCGATGATTTCCGTCCAGCCATCCATCACCTGGTCTTCTTCGGCAAAACCACCACCGGTGATGGTGGAAAAGTTCTCCATACGGCGCCGCTGCCATCCCGGCTCCAGGGACTCGGCCCAGGCTCGATCCGTCGGCCGGTTCGCGCGAACGTCGATGCTCGACGGCGTGCGCTGGAAGACATACAGCGCTTTCGCAGCTGCGCCGAGGTGTGGCACACACTGCACCGCCGTTGCGCCAGTGCCGATGACCCCCACCCGTTTGTCGGCAAGTTTCTCCAGATTTCCGTAGCTGTTGCCGCCGGTGTAGTCGTAATCCCAGCGGCTGGTGTGGAATGAGTGCCCTTCGAACGAGCCGATGCCAGGCACACCGGGTAACTTCGGCCGGTTGAGCGGGCCGTTGGCCATCACCACGAAACGGGCGTGGAACTTGTCGTTCCGATCCGTTCGCACCCGCCAGGCGGATGCCCGCGCGTTCCACCGCAGCTCAGTAATCTGCGTCTGGAACAGCACGTCCCGATAAAGGTCAAACTGCTCACCAATCCGCCGGCTATGGGCCAGGATCTCCGGTGCTTTTGCATACTTCTCCGTCGGGATGTAGCCCGTTTCTTCCAGTAGCGGCAGATAGATGTACGCCTCGGTATCGCAGGCGGCGCCGGGGTAGCGGTTCCAGTACCAGGTACCGCCAAAATCGCCGCCTTTTTCGATGAGGCGGATTTCTTTGGCGCCCGCCCCACGCAAGCGTGCGCCCGCGAGCAGCCCGGCGAACCCGCCGCCGATCACGAGAAACTCCACAGTGTCGGTCTTTGGTGATCGCACCACCGGCGCGACGTAGGGATCATCGAGGTAGTGACCGAACTCATCCTTCAGCTCGATGTACTGCGCATTGCCATCACCACGCAGCCGTTTGTCACGCTCCTCGCGGTACTTGCGGCGTAAGGCCTCGGGATCGAAGGCAGGGGTTGCCTCAGTGGTCTGCGACGGGGCGTTCAGTTCTGACATCTTCTCTCCCGGTGCTGCGCTGACCTGCAAGTGCTAACCGGCCCGCAGGTTTTTTAAAACACGTTCTAGGGTATGTTGCCGCCTCGAACGAAAGCGCACAAGCCAACGGGATGAAGCCGGGTGATCTCGTCATGGGGATCTCAGGCAGCGGCAACTCCGAGAACGTCCTGCGCGCAGTCCGCTGGGCGAATGAGAACAAAGGCGTGACACTGGCGCTGTGCGGATACACCGGTGGCAAGCCCAAAGCCCTTGCCCAGCACCACGTGCATGCGGACATCAACGACATGCAACTTTCTGAAGACGTGCACTTCTTCTTCGGCTACATCGTCATGCAGAAACTATGTGGCGAGAAGATGTGGTGACGCTCACTCTCTAGTTCCTTTTCCGCACCTTCGGAGTCTCATTCCCGGGCCGTTTCGCCTGGGACATTCCGAAGGTTGCGCTGCACCCCTCCCCCCGTTTAGTTTGACTGCCTCGCCTGCGCAGCACTTCCACGTCAAAGTTCCTGCGACAGCCAAATCGATCCGTTCTTCTGGGGGAATTTCATGAAAGGCACAGTGCACTACGAAGTGCGTGGCAACGTCGCACTGCTCACCGTCGACAATCCACCGGTCAACCCACTCTCCAGCGGGGTCCGCGCCGGGCTGCATGAGGGCATCAACAAGGCACTCGCTGATGCTGCCGTACAGGCCGTGGTGCTGACCGGTGCAGGGCGCGCTTTCATCGCCGGTGCCGACATCTCTGAATTCGGTGGCGCACCCAAGGGTCCGGGGCTCGCAGAGTGTCTGCACAACATGGAATACAGCACCAAGCCCATCGTTGCCGCCCTCAATGGCACGGCATTCGGGGGCGGGCTCGAAGTGGCTCTCTGCTGCGACTATCGCGTGGCGCTGCCCGCCGCCCAGGTCGGCCTGCCTGAAGTCAAACTCGGGTTGTTGCCCGGCGCCGGCGGTACACAACGGTTACCGCGTCTCATCGGCGCGGAAAAAGCGCTCAAGTTCATGTTGTCTGGCGATGGTATTCCAGCACCACAAGCAAAGATCCTAGGAATCGTCGATGCAGTCATCGAAGGCGATATCGTTGCCGGTGCGGTGAAGTTCGCGCAGGACCTGATTGGTCGTGGCAGCCCGACCCGCAAGATCCGCAATGAGACGAAGATGATTGATCCGGATCGTGGCAATCAGAACGTCTTCGTGGAGGCCAGGCAGCAGGTGGCGCGTACCATGCGTGGCCGGTTTGCACCGGAGATGATCATCCAGTGCGTGGAAGCCGCCGTGAACGCCGGCAATTTCGATGCGGGCATTGTCGTCGAACAGGAACGTTTCGGCCAGTGTCTGCGGCATCCGCAGCGCGAAGCGCTCATCCACATCTTCTTCAGTGAACGTGAAGTCGCGAAGATCCCCGACATCGCCAAGGACACGCCGCTGCTCGACGTGAAAACCGCGGGTGTCGTCGGCTGCGGCACTATGGGCGGCGGAATCACCATGTGTTTCGCCAACGCCGGCATTCCGGTCACTGTGCTCGAGATGACAGAAGAGGCACTCACGCGTGGCCTTGGTGTCATCAAACGCAACTACGACATCCAGGCCCAGCGGGGCCGTATGTCTGCCGAAGATGTCGACAAACGCATGGCGCTGATCACCGGCACGCTGAAGTATGAAGACCTCGGCAAGGCCGACCTGATCATCGAAGCGGTCTATGAAAACCTCGAGCTCAAGAAAGAGATCTTCACCAAACTCGATGGCGTTACCAAAGCCGGCGCAATGCTTGCCTCCAATACTTCCGGTCTTGATGTCGATCAGATCGCCATGGCGACCAAGAGACCAGAACTCGTGTGTGGCATGCACTTCTTCAGCCCGGCGAACATCATGCGCCTGCTGGAAGTCGTCAGGAGCAAACATTCCTCCAAGACGACGATTGCCACCGCCATGGCCATCGGCAAGAAGATCGGCAAGATCGCCGTACTCTCCGGCAATGCTCCGGGGTTCATCGGCAACCGGATCCTCGGCGCCTACACCCGCCAGGCAGCGGAGATCATTCTGCAAGGGGCAACGCCGTACCAGGTGGACAACGTCATTCAGGGGTTCGGATTACCCATGGGCCCGTTCCGCATGAACGACCTCGTCGGCCTCGATCTCGGCTGGCGCGCACGCAAGCTCAATGGCGTGAAAGTTGAAGACATTCCACCGGCGCAGCGCGTAGCAGACCGGCTCGCGGAAATGGGCCGTTATGGGCAGAAGAACAATCGCGGTTTCTACATCTACCCGGAAGGCAGCCGTGCGGGTACCCCGGACCCGGAAGTGGTGCAGATCGTCGAAGCGGTGTCCGCTGAAGCCGGCATCAGGCGTCGCCCGGTGAGTGATGAGGAAGTGCTAAAGCGGTGTTTCTATCCGCTGGTCAACGAAGCCGCCAAGGTGCTGGAAGAAGGTATTGCCCTTCGCCCCTGTGACATCGACATCACCTACATCAACGGCTATGGCTTCCCGGACACGGTCGGTGGACCGATGCACTGGGCGGACAAACAAGGGCTCGCCAACATCCTCGCTGATCTGAAGAAGTTCGACGCGGAGTACGGCGGCACAGCGTTCAAGCCGGCGAAGCTGCTGGAAAAACTGGTTGCGGAAGGCAAGACCTTCAACAGTCTGCAACAGGGTTAGGTTACGAAATCGGACGCTAACGGCTGCCCGAAGGGGGAAACATGTGGCTGAGACTTCGACAGATCGCACTGGTTGCTGAAAAGCTCGCGCCAGTCGAGGCAGCGCTGCTCGACGTGCTGAGCGTCAAGGTCGCATTCCGCGATCCGGGCGTTGGCCACTTCGGACTCGAGAACGCGCTCTTCCCCATCGGTAATACCCTGCTGGAGGTGGTTGCGCCCACTCGCGAGAACACTGCGGGTGGACGTTACCTGGAACGGCGTGGCGGCGATGGCGGCTACATGGTGATCACCCAATGTGATGATCACCTGCCGCGGCGCAAGCGGGTTGCAGATCTCGGCATCCGCATCGTCAACCAGTTCGAAAACAAACACTTTCGCAACATACAGTTGCACCCCAAGGATACTGGCGGTTCTTTCTTCGAGATTGACGAAGCGCTGGGCGAAAACGCCCACGCCCATGACGGCCCCTGGGAACCTTCCGGTCCGGAGTGGCAGATGTACAAGGACACCTCGCGGGTTGCCGGGATCGTCGCTGCGGAAGTGCAGGCCGATGATCCTCGGCAGGTGGCTGCGCGCTGGAGCGAGATCAGTCAGATCCCGCTTGCTTCGGACGGCCTCACTCTGCCGCTGGACAACGCCAAGGTCCGCTTCGTGCCATGTACGGACGGCCGCCCGGAAGGACTGGGTGGCATCGACATCCAGTGCACGGACAAAGCCGCCATACTCGCTGCCGCGAAAAAACGCGGTTTAAAGCTCGATGGGGACACGCTGATGCTCTGCGGCATGCGCGTGAAACTGATCGGCTGATCCATTCGTCATGAACATCACCTTTACCGAAGCTCAAGCGTCCATCGCCGATAACGTCGGCAAGGTGTGCAGTCAGTTCGACGACAACTACTGGAGCACGTGTGATCGCGACGCACGGTTCCCGGAAGAATTTGTGGCCGCGCTTGCCAAAGGCGGCTGGCTCGGCATCACCATGCCGGAGGCCTATGGCGGCTCAGGACTCGGTGTGATCGAAGCGGCAGTGATGATGCACACCATCGCGCGAGGCGGTGGTGGCCAGGCGGCTGCATCGAGCGTGCACATCAATCTGTTCGGACCGCACCCCATCGTCGTGGTCGGCACCGATGAACAGAAACAGAGGATGCTGCCGCCGATCATCTCCGGCCAACACAAGGTCTGCTTCGGTGTGACTGAACCCAACGCAGGTCTCGACACTACGAGCATCGAGACCTTTGCCGAGAAAGTTCCCGGTGGCTATCGGGTCAAGGGCCGCAAGATGTGGACGTCCACGGCGCAGGAAGCGCACAAGATCATGTTGCTCGCCCGCACCAAGAAAAAGAGCGAGGTCAACAAACGCACTGATGGTCTGACCCTCTTCTTCACTGATCTCGATCGCTCACGGGTCACGGTGACGCGTATTCCGAAAATGGGTCGTGCCGCGGTGGATTCCAATGCAACATTTATCGATGACCTGTTCATTCCGGATGTCGACCGCATCGGTGAAGAAGGCCGAGGTTTCCACTACCTCCTGCACAGTCTCAATCCGGAGCGGATCCTGATTGCAGTGGAAGCAGTCGGCCTCGGCCAGGATGCAGTGAACCGCGCTGCGAAATATGCGGGTGAGCGGGTGGTCTTCGGGCGACCCATCGGCCAGAATCAAGGCATCGCTCATCCACTGGCGGAAAGCTGGGCCTATCTCGAATCTGCCTACTGGTTGGCCATGCGGGCAGCATCCCTCTACGACAGCGGCCAACCCTGTGGGGCCGAAGCCAACGCCGCCAAGTTCCTCGGCGGCAAAGCCGGATTCAACGCGGCAACACAGGCCATGCTGACCCACGGTGGGATGGGTTACGCCAAAGAATTCCAGATCGAGCGCTTGATGCGGGAATCCATGATCGCCCGCATTGCGCCGGTGTCCGAACAGATGGTGCTGAACTTCCTCGCCGAAAACGTGCTCGATCTGCCGAAGTCTTACTGAGCGGAAACGACGTCAGGCGCTGACTGCGACGAGCATCGACTGGATCGCGCGAAACAACGAAGAACTCGCCCGCACCGGTTCGGCACGAACTTCAACACGCGAGAAGCGCTTGAGGATCTCCTCCCACAGCACCCTCACCTGAATTTCTGCGAGCCGATTGCCGAGGCAACGGTGGATCCCGAAGCCGAAGCTCAAGTGGTGTCTTGGATCCTTGCGGTCGATGATAAACCGGTCTGGATCGTCGATAACCCGTTCATCGCGATTGCCGGACAAGTACCACATCACCACCTTGTCGCCACGCTTGAGCGCATGGCCACGAAAATCCACATCCTGCATGACGGTACGTCGCATGTGCATGAGCGGCGTTTGCCAGCGGATGATCTCCGGCACCATGGAATGAACGAGTGCCGGATTGGCTCGCAGCTTCGCAAACTCGTCAGGGAACTCGTTCAGCGCATGTACACCACCGCTGATGGAATTACGGGTTGTATCGTTGCCACCGACCAGTAAAAGGATCACGTTGCCCAGCAACTCGCGCCGGTCCATGTCAGCTGTTGCCGGTGAATGCGAGAGCATCGACAGGAGATCAAAGCGCGGTTCCGCACTCTTCTTCGACTGCCACATGTGCGCGAAGTACTCGCCACACTCCGCCATCGCCTCCCAGAACTGGGCTGCATCGGTGATGTAGTCCGGGTCATCGGCGTTACTGACGATGTTCGACCAGCGGATCAGCGTCTTGCGGTCTTCCTGTGGGACATCGAACAACGTCGCCAGCATGCGGCTCGTCAGCTCGACGGAGACTTCCGGAACCCAGTCAAATTCGGTATTGCGCGGCAGGGCATCGAGGATGTTACCGGCCCGCTCGCGGATCACGGCTTCAAGCTCAGCAAGCGAACGTTGTGTGAACATCGGCGCTACGGTCATCCGCTGCGCATCGTGTTTGGGCGGATCCATCTGGATGAACATCGGCAGTTCCTGCATCGATGTCGGCCGGCCGTGGATCGTAATCCCGCCCATGGTGAAATCTGACGAGAACACATCGTGGCGTTTGTCGACTTCCATGATGTCTTCGAAACGGGTGATCGACCAGTATGCGCCATACTGGCTGTCTGCCGTATAGTGCACCGGCGCTTCATCGCGCAGGCGTTTGAAGTACTTCGGCCACAGCTCCTGGCGGAAGATCTCGGGGTTGGCGACGTTTAACTCATCGAGCGGTACTGACCACGGGTCAAACGAGGGATCTACGGCAATCCGTTGCCTGACTCGCCCCGACTTGCCACTGACTGACCGCGCCCTTTCCCTGAGGTGGTCGTAGTTTTCCGCCATCACCTAATCCGTCACCTGATCACTGTTTGTATTCAAATCAACCTTCACCGGCAGGTTCAGCGCGTACACCTGATGGCAGGCCACACAGGCACTGTAGAGGTCGGCGCCGGCCTGAAAGAGCGCATGGCGATCTCTGGCCTTGGCGGCGTCTTTCACCCGGTGGCCCATCATCGACAATGATTTCGAAAACGCCGTCCAGTCTTCTTTGCCGGGATTGCGGCCTGGCAACAACAACAGATTGCCTGACTCAACCAGTGTGGCTCCGGCGGCTTCGACGTGATACCAGCCTTCATCGTCCACCGGCGCCAGATCTTTCTCACCTTCTGCAGTGACCACTTCACCCGCCGAATCCCAGGCGGTCTCTGCCGCCGCCTCGATAACATGGGTCATCAGGGTTTTCATGTCGAACCCAAGATCAAAAGCGACAGGTTCGGGTTGCTTTGTTTCAGCCGCTTCCTGACAAGCCCCGAGACCCAGGAAAACGCAGATCATCCACGCTGCACTCACCGTCCTCCCGCCCGCTTTCGGCATGCCCGCTCCCAATCGAATAACACCTATAGGATACTCCTGGTACCAACCAGTTCACCCGGAGTATTTGATGGCCGCACCACTCGACGGCATTCGTGTCATTGAAATCGACAGCTGGATGGCAGCCCCAAGCGCCGGTGCGTTGCTTGCGGATCTGGGTGCGGAGGTCATCAAGATCGAACCACCCGGTGGCGACCCGATGCGTAACAACAGCCGACCGGCGAAAGTCGATTCCGCATTCAAGCACTACGACCTGCAGTTCGACGTGGACAACCGCGGAAAAAAATCCATCGTCGTGGCCCTCGATACCGCCGAAGGTATCGAGGTCGTTCACCGCCTTGTGAAAGATGCGCAGATTTTCATGTGCAACCTCCTGATCCAACGCCAGCAGAAATTCCGGCTTGATCCGAGGTCACTGTTCAAGACAAACCCGAAGCTGGTGCACGCAACCCTGACCGGTTACGGCACGACCGGACCGGACGCGTGGCGTCCGGGTTACGACGTCACTGCATTCTTCGGTCGCAGCGGACTCTACGACGCCATGCGTGAAGGTGAAACGGGCACCGTGCCCATGGCGCGCCCAGCCCAAGGAGATCACACAACAGGCCTCTCAATGCTGGCTTCGATCCTCGCCGCCCTGCGCCTGATGGAGCGCTCCGGCGAAGGCCAGGTGGTTGAAACTTCACTCTATGAAACCGCCGTGTGGACTCAGGCCTCCGACTATGGCGTCACCGCTGTCGACAACGCACCCGTACGCCGCCGCGCCCGCCACGAACTGTTGTCGATCACGGGTAACCGCTTCCCGTGTGGCGACGGCAAGTGGGTCGTGTTCAACATGATGGACGGCGGCGCCTTCGAACGACTCTGCCGGACCATTGGCCGGGAAGAGTGGTTGCAGGATGACCGGTTCACGGATGGCGGCAGCCGCTACCGCAACATGAAAATCTTGGTCGAGGGCGTCGATGCAACGCTCAAGACGCGTACGCGCGATGAGTGGGGAACACTCTTCGACAAGGCGGGTTTGATCTGGGGGCCGGTCTTGACCTTGGATGAGGTATCACGTGACGCGCACGCACACGCGATTGGTCTTTTCCCGGAAATAGAACATCCGGAACATGGCCGTTACCGAACGGTCAATGCGCCGTTCCGGTTTTCAACGGCTGATGTAAGGCCGCGCGGCCCATCGCCCATAGCGGGTGCGAACACCGGGGAGGTGCTCGAGAGCGTGGGATACTCCGCTGAAGAAATCCGTCTGCTCATCGCCCGCAACGCAGTGCGCACGACGAAGTAACGGATTCCATCAGTCGCGACCGGGAGAAGCCGCTCCCGGTCCGGCCAGGAAGCGGTACTTACCAGCGGTTACCGCCACCACCACCGCCACTGCGGCCGCCGCCGTAGCCACCCCGGCCACCGCCACCACCGCCGCCGTATCCACCCCGGCCACCACCGCCGCCACCACCACCGCGATCTTCGCGTGGCTTGGCTTCATTGACCATCAGCTTGCGGCCTTCGTTGTCCTTGCCGTTAAGGCCAGCAATCGCCGCCGCAGCTTCCTGGTCGGTCGACATTTCGACGAAACCAAACCCCTTGCTGCGACCGGTTTCGCGGTCTTCGATCACCTGGGCGCTGACCACGGTGCCAAATTCCGAGAAGAGCTGATCGAGATCACCGGACCGCACGCTGTACGCGAGGTTGCCGCAATAGACTTTCTTACCCATTCGTTTCACTCATTGTCCGTCCCGTTGTAATGATGTCGAACTCCCTGCACACCGGGACTTAAGATGTGCAGGCAATCCGTTTCAGGCGAGCGTATGAACGCTCGACCGGAAATCGATTCGGGTTTGAGGCGACGTGTAGAGAATCGGGACAAGCGCGACGAACGTCAGACAGCAGGAACGGCATGAGTGCACGCGGGTCGAACAGCACGGACGAGGACGAGTGAGCGATTCAAAGCTTCAGTCAAAGTCAAACGCTGGCATTGTGGATGCGCCAACGGGATATAGCCAGCTTTTTTTCTCAACCTGACTCTTCCGAGCGAGTTTCGTGGACGCCGTCACAAACCCGGGCTCAACCCCCCGCCTGAAACCACTCGTCATTCAGCTTAAGTGCTGTGCGGAACCCTCGCGAGTCCAGCGGCGGTGGGAAGGCCCAAGGCGCCCACGTTTTTCGCCAGCATGTTCGGGATAAACACTCGCTGTATAGAGGTCGCCGTGGGCGTCCATCGCCAGCTGATGAATGTAAATTGCGATGTTTTCAACGCGGTCGAGCTCTTTTCCGGTGTCTTCGTCGAGGATCGCGAGATTGCTCATGCGGTCACTCGCGTACACCCGGTTGCCGTAACAGGCGATGCTGAGGGGCGTGATGTGTGTCCACTCATCGATGTAGTTGCCATCCGCATCAAAACGCTGGATACGGCTTTTGCAACCTTCCTCGCGTTTGAATCGCCGCGGCTCGATCTGGCCCGGCACCGTCATGTAGGCATGAAAATCACCGCCGCAGAGGTCAGCAACGAGCAGTCGACCTTTTGAATCCTCCGCCAGCGCGTGCGGGGTATTGAACTGACCAGGCCCCCGCCCCCACCCCCCTACGCTTTTGATGAACTTGCCTTCGGGAGTGAAAAACACGAGGCGGGAATTCCAGTAGCCATCGGCGACCACGATGTTACCGTTGCCTTGTTGCACCACGGCAGTCGGACCATTGAATCGATCTGGACCATCGCCCCACTTGCCGAGCTCACCCAACGTCAGCAACAGCTCACCTTGCGGTGTGTATTTCTTCACCAGGTGACCATCACGGTCCGTGGTCCAGAAGTTGCCATCTTTTTCGATGTAGAGCGTGTGCGCACCGAGGGCAAATCCCCGCTGGTCTGACGGCCCCCACTTGCCGAGATAGTTACCCTCGCGCGTGAACATCGAAATGCTGCTCTTGCCCATGCGGTCTTTCAGGGCAAGCGGATGTGCCGCCCAATGTTCAACGTCGCGTGTGAAGAGGTAAATGACGCCGTTCCGATCAACGGCAACACCCGAGCCCATCTCGAACTGCATGTCTTCCGGATACCGCGGCCAGTGCTCCACGCGGTGATAACCGCTACGTGGATCGCGGGTTTCTGTCTGGTTGCTGACATCGTGGGATTCACACATCGTTTCGCCCCTCAAAGATGCAGTTGTTGGTGTCTGCCCTATTCAATCAGTCGCGCGCCGTGATCAGCCGAGCACTGGCAATACCTTCGCGTTCCAGCTGCCGTGCGATGCGCAGCAGCAGTCCTTCGCCACCATACCGCGCCACGAATTGCATGCCAACCGGCAATCCTGAACGCGACATCGCCACCGGTACCGAGACTGCGGGATGTCCGGTGTCGTTGAACAACGCGGTGAACGCAATCATGCGATAGAGGATGTCGAGATAGACCCCGGACTCGGAACCCATCATGTCCATCTCGCCGAGTCGCGGCGGCAACATCGCCATCGTCGGTGTCAGCAGCAGATCGTAGGCACCAAAGAACTCATCGATCGTTCGGCCCGCTTGCTGCGCATCACCGCGCGCCTGTGCGTACGCCGCGCCGCTGATGTCTTTCGCAGCCATATAGTTTTGCCACGTCACTCGTTCCACTTCATCAGGACGAAGCGAGCGACCGAGTACCTGCGCCTGCCGATCCAGCGTCGCCGCCACATGCGAAATAGCCAGCACGCCGTGGGACTGCCGGAAGCGCTGCGCATCAACAACCGGTGCAGCATCAGTAACCACGTGACCGAGCCGTCGCAGATCATCTGCAAGTATGAGCAGGCGTTCAGCGATTTCCGGGAGGACCGGCGCGCCACTGAAACTCTGCGCACACACCGCAATGCGCAAACCCGTCGGCGTGCGTTCGCTTTCCAGCTGCCAGGAACGCGGTGGCGGCGGTGCGGCATAAGGAGAGCCTGGTTCATCCCCCTGAGTGAGATCGAGCAGGAGCGCGCTATCCCGCACACTACGCGCAATCACATGCGCCGTTGAGAGTCCTCCCCAACCTTCCAATTCGTCCGGCCCCAGTGGAACACGTCCCCGCGTCGGTTTGAGACCGAAGAGACCACAGGCACTGGCTGGAATACGAATGCTGCCTCCGCCATCGGAGGCGTGTGCAACCGGAACGATACCTGCGGCAACTGCGGCAGCTGATCCACCACTCGAGCCACCAGGGCTGTGGTTCAGGTCGTGTGGATTGCGCGTCGGTCCGAAAAGGCGCGGCTCCGTGGTCGTGGCGAGGCCAAGCTCCGGCGTATTGGTCTTGCCGACAATCACGAGCCCGGCTTGAAGATACCGGTCAACCAGCGTGGAGTTGTTTCGTTCGACCTGGTTTCTGAACAGCATGGAACCGTGACTTGTCACCGTTCCCCGATAATGCTGGCCGAGATCTTTCAGCAGGAATGGCACGCCGGTGAAGATGGAGTTCGGCAGGCCCGCATCAAGCTGGCGCTGGGCTTCCTTCTCAAGGTTGAGCACCACCGCATTCAGCGGCTTGTGTGTATTGATTTGTTTGCGGCAGGCATCGAGCACTTCCGCCGCGCTTACCTCGCCACTGCGGATGAGATCTGCTAGGCCAGTGGCGTCGTAACGCACGTACTCATCGACCCTCACTGCCACTTCCCCCCGACATGTCACGCCTCAACTCAAGCCAGTCTACCCGAAGCCCCCGCAATCGCGGTTCGCAATTCCGGCGTCGCCGGCCAATAATCCGGCAGAAGCACACGGGAGTGAGAGCATGGGACACCTCAACGGTAAACGAATCGCCATCACCGGATCCACGCGTGGCCTCGGCCGTGCCTTTGCAGAAGAGATGGCGTCGGCCGGTGCGAGCGTCGTCGTCAATGGCACCCGTGCCGACCTGGTTGCGGACGTGGTAGAGGGCATCCGCGATGCGGGTGGCACCGCCACGGGTTTTACCGGCTCCATCGCCGAAGAAGCCACCGCGGCCGGCCTCGTGCGTACCTGCACCGAGACCTTCGGCGGTATCGACACCATCGTGCACAACGCCGGTATCGTGCGTGACAAGACTCTGCTCAAGATGACTGCGGAGGAATTCGACGATGTCATCGCCGTACATCTGCGCGGTGCGTTCTTCTGCATCAAACACGCGGGCCTCGCCATGAAGGATTCCGGCGGAGGGCACATCATTCTGGTGATTTCGGCGTCCGGACTCTCCGGCGGATTCGGCCAGGGCAACTACGCCGCCGCCAAAGAAGGGATGATGGGCTTGCAACGTACGGCAGTGCTGGAACTTTCCAAATCATACATCCGCTGCAACTGCATGTGGCCAATCGCCGAAACCGACATGACCCAGGTGGTCTTCGAACGCGCCAACGCCGCCGCTCGTGCAGCGGGTAACACCCCGCCACGCCCTGTTGACATGGGGTTCGGCAAACCGGCCGAAGTGGCACAGGGTATGGTCTGGCTGGCCAGTGACAAGGCAGCGCACCTGCAGGGCCAGTGCCTGACCTTCAATGGACGCAAAACTGCGTTGTGGTCACACCCGGCCGAAGTGGGGGTGACCTTCCATCAGGATGCCTGGAGTGTTGAAGAGCTCGATGTCCACTATCGGGAGGTGGCACAACAGGCGATCTGGCGGCCGAAAATGGCGCGCTGATTACTGCAGCGGAACGCGCAACCACATGCGCTCCTATCCGCCCTCCGCTTCTTTCCCCGCTTCTTCCTGCGGAAAATCGAATAGACCTGCGCCTTCTCCCACAAACGTTTCAGCCGATACCGCAGGGGCAACCCGCCAGATCTCGGGCAGGACTGTACCCTCGTAACTTGGGGTGCCTGCGAAAAACGACTCCCACTGCATCCACGCAAGAATGCCATAGCCCACAATCGCCCAAGCCACACCTTGCGCCCAGGCATGGCGGGCGATGATTCCCTGCCGAATCGAAAAACGCAGGTTCAGCGTCAGCGCGAATGCGAGACAAATGCCCGTCAGAAGGCGCGACAGGAAATCGCGAGCATCCAGTGAGGCCGTATTGAAGGCGATGACATCGATCAGGAACGTACCGACGATGCCAAGCACCGCCGTCATCGCCGCAACCAGCCAGTGATGGAAGAAGCGCGGCTCCCCACGCGAGATCCGTGCAACCACTGCCCAGAACGCCGCCCAGCCCAAGGTTAGCCCGATCGTACCGAAAACTTCCTGCAGCACAGCGGCGAATTCAAGTTCACTCCACGAACGGAAAAAAAGATCTGCGAGGACCACCAGCAGAAACACGAGCACCGACCAGAAGATTCCCTGGGGAGTTGCGAGAGACGCAAAAAACTGTTCGACCCGATCAAACACCTGCACGGATTCCACCGGATGGTCCGGGGAAAAAATCCGCAGGTGGGTGCGACCGAGCACCACAGTGTCGCCACTCGCAAGCGCTGCGTCCGCCCCATCCAACCGGCGGCCATTGACGTGTACAGCGGTCGCCCCAGGAACCCGGATGACCCGCCAGCTGCTTTCGCGACCACGTCCACCCTCGCTTCCAACTTCACCCTCGGTTTCGCCCTCGCCCGCGCCCTCGACTTGATGCTGAGGGGCTTCCACCACACAGTGATGCACGTCGACGTAAGGGTCCGCGACGATGATGCGGTTGTCGAATCCGCGCCCGACACTGAAGCGATCCTCGGTGATGCGGTGGCGCTCGAGCACGCGGCCAGAACGACTGGTCAGCTCAACGATGAAGGCCATGGTTCAGCTCTCCCCTCTCGACAATGACAGAGGGGCCGGTGACAGAGTGGCGAGCGACATGAACTTGCGCGTAAACGCTTCGGCGTTCTCACGGCTTACGCCGGACAGGGCGAAGTGGCTGGACAACGACTTGCGGTGATTGCCGAGCATGACGGACAGGAAGAGCACGTCATACAACGCAGGATAGGCCTTGTACTGACGAACACACTGCACAGTGCGGTAAACGATGTCGGGATCATTGCTGTCAGCAACAAACTGCGTTCGACACTGGTAATTGGTGACGTCGTCCTCACCTGCAGGATTGCGCGTGAACATTCGAGCGTAACTTTCTGATAACAGACGATGAAACCGTAGCGAACCAAGATCGGCTGATGTCGTCCAGCCGTACTGGTAGTCGATGGCACCCGTTTGCAGTGTGTCGGAGAGAAAAATCGTGTCCTCCGAGGTGCACGCACTTTCGGTCAGCCGGTAGAGCAGTTTTTCATCGTCGCTGGTGTTACCCCAGCACTTGAAATAGGCGGAGACCTCGCCTGCCACCTGCATCTCGCCGAGTTTTTGGGTGGGCCAATCGAGATTCAGGAGAAGTGCGAACTTGTAGGCTTGGTCAGCATCCAGCTGCCGCGCCAGTTCCGCCCGATACTGATCCTCGGCCAAAGCCGTCGTTGATTGGTTCACCTTGTCCAGCAACGCAGTGAGGTACTTGGCTGGAACCAGGAAACTGATCTGATTGCCGGAAGTCGCCACATTCACGCCGATCAGTTCACCCGACCCATTGAGCGCCGGACCACCACTCATGCCCGGGTTCAGTGAGCCGCTGAAAAGCAGCTTCTGGTAGAAGCTGCGTTCGAGCAGCCCGTTGAAAGTACCGGGCACGATGGTCTGCCCGAGATCAAACGGATTGCCGAGCGCGAAGACAGATTCACCCTTCTGCACCTCGCTCGCAGCGATGACGATACCTCCCCCGGCTTCTCCTTCGCGACGAATGACGGCGAGATCATGAATGACATCGAAGTCGACCAGCGCCGCTTTATCGCGTTTGCCAGCGCTGTCCAGGGTTTCGATGTGGTACTTTTTTGGTTTGTGCAGCGCACCAGAAATCACATGAAAGTTGGTAACGATCAGGTCGCTCCCTGCGACCCGGAAGCCTGAACCGATTGCCGACTTGTTACCGGATTCCGCCTCGATGATGAGGATCTGATAAACGTTGCCTCCGGCACTCTCGAAGAGCACCTGGGCGTCGGTTTGTGCAAAGGCAACTGTCAGCAGATCGAACAGACTGAAGTAACCAAGAGCGACCAGTTGCAGCACGCGTTTGCAGCGCATCACGGAGTGTCCACCATCCCGGGTTTGGGTATCTCGATTCCACGCATGATAGGCGCGCCCGGTAGCGATAGGGAAATGCGGAGTACGGAAGGCCAAGGCAAACGCGATCTGTGACTCCTCTTCCATCCTACTCTCACTCCTTCGCGGACCGGATCACAGTTTTGATACCCCCAGTAACATTTTTTTGGCAAATCGGTGTTGAAAGGCTATAGTTGCACCGTCCAAGATGGTCTGACCAGAACGGTCCGACCAGAAACTCGCAATTCCATAACGCTGTGTGCACTTTTCTGCCATGACCAAACACGAAGAAATTGCCGGGGTACTGACGGAAGAAATCCTCTCGCAACGCTTTCGCCCCGGTGAACGTTTGCCATCGGAGCGTGATCTCGCCGCCCGTTTCGACGCTAATCGCGGCGCTGTCCGGGAAGCCATGAAACTCGTTGCCCACCTGGGACTCGCATCGATTCAACCGGGCGGTGCCCGGGTGGAGCCGATCGAGCAGGCCAGCCTCGACGTGATCGGTCACATGTTGCGACGCACACCGGATCCGGAACCTTCACTGGTCATCGACATTTTCGAGGCGATCAACGCGCTGATGCTCATCGCCACCGACCGGGTCATCCGGTTCGCGTCAGAGGACGAAATCCGCAACATCCGGGCGCTTCTCAGGCCTTTGATCAACGACGATCTGGACGAAGCTACCGACACCATCGCTCGCATGGAGTTCTTCCGCATCCTGATGGTGACGAGTCGCCAGATCGTCTGTCAGATGGTTGCGAAAGCACTTTTTGAACAGCTGATTCCAACCCTCGCCCACGTGCAGCCACGCGTGCGGGCTGACCGTACTGGCCTTCGGGAACTCATGCAGGATCTGGATGATGCCCTTCTGCAGCGGGACCGCGATGCCGCCCGGGTGGCGATCGAATCCCTTGAGGCGCTGAACCGCGCCGTTGTCCTTGCTGCACTCGACCCCGTTGGGGACCCGGATGCCGTTGTCACTGAACCCACGCCCCACGTTGTCGAGGTGTCGTTGTGAACGTCAAGAACGGGCTTGTGAAAAAACTGTTGCTGCCTAGTGCCGTCATCGTCGGCTCCGTGCTGGCCGCCGCCGGCATCATGGCGACTGCACCGGAGGTCACTCCGACGGCGCCACAGATTGTGCCGACATCGGTGCGAACCATGACCGTGGAACCTCATCCGATCCAGCTCAAGGTGAAAGCCCAGGGCACTGTGTTGCCGAACACCGAATCAAACCTGATTTCCGAAGTGCCGGGTCGCATCGTCTGGATGGCTGACGCCATGAACGCGGGTGGGTTCATCAATCAAGGTGAAGTTCTGTTGCGCCTCGAAAACAAGGACGCCGCCAACACCCGTGAGCGAGCCGAGGCCGCAGTCAAACGCACCCAGGCGGAACTCGAACACGCACGATTCGAACACCAGCGCATTTCCTCCCTGGCAACTCAGAAACTCATCAGCCAGTCCCAGCTCGAAAACACGGTTCGTCTGCTTAAGGTGGCGGAAGCAGCCCGTCAGGACGCGCAGGCCAACTTTGAACAAAGCGAACGGGACTTTCAGCGCACTGAAATCCAGGCGCCATTCACCGGCGTAGTCCGGCAGAAGAGCGTCGATGTCGGGCAATACCTGCAGAAAGGCACACCCATCGCGACACTCTATGCCAACGATGCAGTTGAGGTGCGCCTGCCTATCGCAGATCGTCAGCTCGCCTATCTCAACCTGCCCCTCGACCAACTCAACAACCTGCCGCCTGACGCCCAGCCCGCGGTAACCATTCGCGCCGAGTTCGCCGGACAGAAGATGCTTTGGGAAGGTCGCGTCGTCCGAACGGATGCGCAGATCGATCTCTCGAGCCGCATGGTCCACCTCATTGCCCGTGTTGATAACAGCACAGATGGCATGCCCCTCACGGTAGGCCTTTTTGTTGACGCGACCATAGAAGGGCTCAAGGTGGATGACACGGTGTCGCTGCCGCGCAGCGCCCTGCGCGACGGCAATCGTCTGCTGATCGTGTCCAGTGACAACACCCTGCACTACCGTGCTGTCGAACCCTTCCGACTCTACGAAGACCAGGTGCTGCTGCGCAGCGGTCTCAAGGCTGGCGAGCGTATCTGCATCTCTCCCATCCAGACCGTGGTGGAAGGCATGTCGGTGACGCCCATCGACAACGCCGGCTGAACGGAGCACGCATGTCCATGGAAAAGGTGATCGCCTGGTTCACCCACAACCCGGTGGCGTCGAACCTCTTGATGTTCATGATGATCGTCACCGGTCTCTTGTCACTCGCGTCAATCAACCAGGAGCAATTTCCGAACATCGATCCGCGCGCCATCAGCGTGAGCGTGCCGTACCTCGGCGCGGCACCGGAGGAAGTTGAAGAAGGCGTCTGCATCCGCATCGAAGAGACGCTCAAGAGCACCGATGGCATCGAAAAACTCAGCAGCTTTGCCAATGAAGGGCTCTGCACGGTGCAGATCGAGCTCACCGACGATGTGGATGCTGCAGCGGCACTCAATGAAATCAAGAGCCAGGTGGATGGGCTCAACACGTTGCCGGTTGAAACCGAAAAGCCGATCGTCTCCAAATTCACGCTGTACAAGTCAGTTCTGCGGATCGCCCTGTTCGGCGACACCGATGACCGTGCGCTGAAGGAACTCGGCAAAACCATGCGGGAGGAGATCGCTGCCCTGCCCGGCATTTCCCGGGTAGGTCTTTCTTATGTGCGCCCCTATGAAGTGTCCATCGAGATCTCCGAGTCTGACCTGCGGCGTTATGGTCTGACCCTCGACGGTGTTGCCAAACTGGTTCGCGCCTCGTCCCTCGACATGCCCGGCGGCACCATCAAGAGCGAAGGTGGTGAAATCCTGCTGCGCGCCAAAGGCCAGAAGTACTACGGCGAACAGTTCGAAAACGTGCCGGTATTGACCCGTCCGGACGGCACCAAACTCTATCTGCGCGACATCGCCGACATCCGTGACACATTCGAAGAGGGTGATCTGCGGGCACGTTTCAACAACCAGCCCGCCGTCATCGTGCAGGTCTGGCAGGTCGGCAAGGAAGACGCACCCGATATCGCCCGGGTGACCAAGGACTACCTGAAAACCAAAGTTCCACTTCTGCCACAAGGCGTGACCGCTCAGGTGTGGTCTGACGAAGCAGCCGAGATCGAAGCCCGCCTGGATGTACTGAGTGGCTCCGCCTTGTTGGGCATGACCCTGGTGGTCATCGTGCTGACGCTGTTCCTGCGGTTCCGGGTCGCGATGTGGGTTGCGGCGGGTGTACCCGTGGCGCTGCTCGGTACCTTCGCGGTCTTTCCGTATGCCGACATCACCCTGAGCACGATGTCGGTGATGGCCTTCATCCTCGTGCTCGGCATACTCGTCGACGATGCCATCGTCGTCGCCGAACGCGTCTATGCCTTTGAGGAGATGGGTTACAAACCCACTGACGCCGCCATCAAAGCAACGACGGAAATGGCGATCCCGGTGATCTTCGGTGTGCTCACCACGATGGCTGCCTTTCTGCCGCTGATCATGGTTGAAGGTCGAATGGCATCGTTCTTCGGGGTGATCGGCTGGGTGGTGATCTTCGCGTTGTGTGCCAGCATCATCGAATCAATGCTCATTCTTCCCGGGCATCTCGCTCACCGCAAAAACGCACCTCCTTCCACACGCGCCAGCATCGCCTGGAACCGTTTCCAGCAACGTTTTGCCGATGTCCTGCAAAACTGGGCGGAAGAGAAGTACCGCCCCTTTCTCGTCAAGTGTGTGGAGATGCGTTATGTCACGCTAGCAGCGGGCATCGGCATCCTGATCATCGCCTTTGCACTCATCGCCAGTGGTCGCGCCGTGTTTGCGTTCTTCCCGGCGATCCCCGGGGATCAGATCTTCGCCACCCTCGAGATGCCTGAGGGTGTATCGGTGGAAGTCACTGCAGCGGCCGCAGAACAGATCGAAGCTGCAGCGGACAAACTCGCCGCAGAACTTGAAGAAGAGACGGGTATCGAAGATGTGG
>Ga0194132_10004110_pt1 | contig 25142 bp, 26 predicted proteins | sample TA2KigOf80mmetaG_FD_148612 | JGI IMG/M metagenome (GOLD analysis project Ga0194132, IMG submission 148612) | Freshwater microbial communities from Lake Tanganyika, Tanzania - TA2015054 Kigoma Offshore 80m | ecosystem: Environmental > Aquatic > Freshwater > Lake | place: Tanzania: Lake... | reverse complement strand
GACATCGCCGCCGAAAAGTGCCAGGTCGAGAAACTTTCCGACGAAGGCGAACTCTGCCGCCGCACCGCCACCGCCATCACCGAGGGCAAAGTCATCGGCTGGTTCCAAGGCCGCATGGAATGGGGCCCGCGCGCGCTGGGCAACCGCAGCATCCTCGGCGATCCGCGCCGCGCGGACATGAAGGACATTCTCAACCTGAAAATTAAGCGCCGCGAAAGTTTCCGCCCCTTCGCACCGAGCATCCTGCGCGAACATGTGGCCGAGTGGTTCGAGCAGGAAGACGATGTTCCGTTCATGATGGAGGTTTTCCAAGTGCGGCCGGAGAAGCGCGCGCAAGTGCCCGCCACCACCCACGCGGATGGCTCAGGACGATTGCAGACCGTTCACAAGGAAACAAACCCGCGCTACCATCGACTCATCGAGACGTTTCGCGGCATGACGGGCGTGCCGATGGTGCTGAACACCTCGTTCAACGAAAACGAACCAGTCGTCTGCCGGCCCGAGGAAGCGCTCGACTGTTTCCTCCGCACCAAGATGGACGTGCTGGTGCTGAACGACTGGATGGTCGTCCGATGACGCTGCCCGCACGGCAATGAGTTTGTTCCTCGCGCTCATGCACCTTCTGGTAACAGGTGGCTGCGGTTTCATCGGCTCCCACGTGCTCGATCACGTGCTGGCCCAGCCCGAGACCACGCGCGTCGTCAACCTAGACTCCCTGACTTACGCCGGGCGCCTCGAAAACGCCGTTGCTGCCGCTCGCAGTCCGAAATACCGCTTCGAGCAAGTGGACCTCCGTGACCAAGCCGCCGTGCTCCGAGTCGTCCGTGAACACGCCATCACCCACATCATCCACTGCGCCGCCGAATCTCACGTAGACCGCTCCATCGCCGGCCCCGCCGACTTCATCCACAGCAACATCACCGGCACCTTCCACCTGCTCGAAGCCTGCCGCGCTGTCTCCGGGGCTCGGCCCCGCTTCGTCCACGTCAGCACTGACGAAGTCTTCGGCAGCCTCGGTTCCTCTGGCCGCTTCACCGAGAATTCCTCCTACGCACCCAGCTCGCCCTACTCCGCCAGCAAAGCCGCCGCCGACCACCTCGTCCGCGCGTATCACCGCACTTACGGCCTCGACACCGTCATCACGCACAGCCCGAACAACTACGGCCCGCGGCAATATCCGGAGAAGTTCATCCCGCTGGTCATCCAGCGCGCTGTCGCCCGCCAGCCCATTCCCATCTACGGAGACGGACTGCAGGTGCGCGACTGGCTTCACGTGACCGACCACGCGCGCGGTCTGTGGCTGGCTTTGACCCGTGGTCGCAGCGGAGAAAGCTATTGCCTCGGTGCCGATAACGAATGGTTCAACCTCCGCCTCGCCGAACGCCTATGCGATTTGGTGGACGAGCTCGCCCCGCAGCTTGGCGGCAACACTCGCCACCTGCTCGCTTCCGCTCCCGACCGTCCCGGCCATGACCGTCGCTACGCGATGGATTCCACGAAAGCGCAGCGCGAACTCGGCTGGCTACCTGAGCGGGGTTTTGCTTTGGCCTTTCAAGAAACTGTTCTCAGATACCTCCCCGGGATCTCCGCATGAAGCCGGCACCTGAAATCATCATCGAAGCCGGCCGGGCTGAGCGGCAGTATTGGAGCGACTTGTGGAACTACCGGGAGCTCTTCTACTTCCTTGCTTGGCGGGACATCCTCGTGCGCTACAAGCAGACCGTGTTCGGCATCGCTTGGGCGTTGCTCCGTCCGCTGCTGACGACGGTGGTGTTCACCGTGATTTTCTCCAAGGTGTGGCGTTCCGGTGCTGGTCAATACATCCTTCAACGTCCGTGGGGAGCCCATCGTCTGCACGCCCGAGGATGCCTTGAACTGCTTTCTCGGCACGGAGATCGACGCGCTCTTCCTCGAGAACGTCGTGATCTTCAAGCGCGATGTGCCCCGCCAGATGCACATGGATTACCGGCATAAGTTTGAGCACGATTAGACCCATGCCCACGTGAACACCGCCGTCATTGGAGCTGGCCGCATGGGCTTGCGGCACGTGCAGGTCGTGCAGGCGCTTGGCCTGAACTTGGTAGGCCTGAGTGATGTTCAACCTGCGGCGCTCGCCCGCGCGCTGCAGGAGACTCAAGTGCCGACAGATCGCCACTTCACCGATGTGCGAGTGATGCTGGAGCGCACCCGACCGGAACTTGTGGTCGTGGCCACGACGGCGCCTACGCATACAGAGTTCACGTGTTTGGCGGCGGAGTATGGCGCGCGGGCCATCCTGTGCGAAAAACCGATGGCTACGTCGCTTAAGGACTGCGACCGCATGATCGAGACCTGTCGCCGTCACGGAACGCGTCTGGCGGTGAACCACCAGATGCGGTTCATGGAGCAATACACCAAGCCGCGTCAGTTGGTGACAGATCCAGCGTTCGGTGGGTTGGCCAGCATCACTGTGCTGGCGGGAAACTTCGGCTTGGCTATGAATGGTTCCCACTACTTGGAGATGTTCCGGTTCATGGCAGGCGAGTCACCGGAAGAAGTTAGTGCTTGGTTCTCCGCCGAGACGGTGTCCAACCCGCGAGGCCCGCAGTTCCTGGACCGCGCCGGCTGCCTGCGTGCCGTGACGGCGCGCGGCGTGCGCTTCTATCTGGACGCAAGCAGCGATCAGGGCCATGGCTTCCAATCCATCTACGCGGGGCGGTTCGGCCAGTTGGTGGTGGATGAGGCCACCGGCGAAATGCGCCTCACCCAGCGCGAGGCCGCGCACCGTGAGCAGCCCACAACGCGTTACCTGATGCCGTTTGAGGTGCGCCAACTCCGGGTGCAACCGGCGGACGCCGTGGCCCCGACTCGGGCCGTTCTCGCCGCCCTGTTGGCTGGGGAGAACTTCCCTTCAGGAGAGGACGGTCGGCGGGTGGTGCAGCTGTTGGTCGCCGCCCATGTTTCGGATGAACAGCAACACCGGGCGGTGCGGCTGGACGAGGCGGCGGTGGCATCGGCGCGGACATTCCCTTGGGCGTGACCGCAGCGGCCGAACTTTATTTCTCTCATGTTCAAAGTCGTCATCCTCGGCGCGGGCGGCATGGCCCGGGAGCACGCGCGGGCCTTTGCGGATTTGCCTGGCGTCAGCGTAGTGGGCCTCTGGAACCGCACGCGCGCGCGCGCTGAGGCGCTCGCGGCAGAGTGCGGGATTCCGCTGGTCTGTGATTCCATCTCCGAACTCCACGACCGGACGGCTGCTGACTTGGCCGTAATGGCCGTGAGCGAAACAGCTGCGAATCCAATTGCGCGTGCCTGCTTCGCCCATCCTTGGGGTGTTTTCATGGAGAAGCCGCCCGGGCTGAACGTGCCGGATTGCCGCGCGATTGAGGAAGCCGCTGCAGCGCAGGGCCGCAGGGTTTGGGTGGCTCTCAACCGGCGATTCCTCTCTAGCACCCGAACTGCGGCTGATCAGTTGGCGATGGCTAGTGGAGCCCGTTTCATCCATGTGCAAGACCAGCAGGACTTGACCTCACTCGGGCAGTATAATTACCCCTCCGTGATTTTAGAAAACTGGATGTATGCGAACTCCATCCACCTCGTGGACTACTTCGCCATCTTCGCCCGCGGCTCCCTCACACGCTTGACTGTCCTGCAACCGTGGACTCCGACGCGACCGGGTGTGGTGGCTGCTTATCTGGAATTTGACAGTGGCGACACGGGCCTCTACACCGCGCTTTGGGATGGGCCGGGACCGTGGATGGTGACAGTCAGCACCTCGACAAAGCGTTGGGAGCTACGACCTTTGGAGCAGGCCCAATTTCAAAACCGTGGCGAGCGTAAGCTCCAAGTGGTCGAAATCAGCGAGGCAGACCGCCGCTTCAAACCCGGCTTTCGCTTGCAGGCCGAGCATGTGGTCCGTGCCGTCCAAGGCGAGACTTCAGATAGTCCGACCTTGGCAGATGCTATGGCCAGCATGCACACGGTTCGCCGAATCTACGGTCATGAGTGAAGTGTGTGGATTCATCACCGCCCGGGGAGGCTCCAAAGGGATTCCGGGCAAGAACCTCAAGCCAATGGCGGGAAGGCCCATGATTGCTTGGACCATTCAAGCGGCACTTGCGGCGAAGGGGTTGGATCGGGTGATTCTTTCCACCGATGATCCGGAGATTGCCCGTGTTGGGCGCGAGGTGGGCGCGGAAGTTCCTTTTTTGAGGCCGCCGGAACTGGCGACGGATACAGCATCGCATCTGGCCGTTGCCGATCACCTGATGAGTTGGCTCGAGTCAGAACGCTGCCTTCCAGATTATCTCCTGCTGCTTCAGCCCACCTCACCGCTCCGCACGACGGCGGATATCGAGGCTGGTGTGGCTTTAGCCAAGGAGCGGAGCGCGGATGCGGTCATCGGCGTGGCCGAGGTGCATCCGCACACAGCGCACCCGTGGCTGGTCCAACGACTGTCATCAGAAGGCCGACTGGAGCCCTTCTTAACACCGCCGACGGACGATCTGCGCCGCCAAAACATGCCGCCGGCTTTCGCCATCAATGGAGCGCTTTACGTGAATCGCTGCGCTTCCCTTCGTCGTGACCGGACTTTCTTCCCGGCTGGCGCGCTGGCCTACCCCATGCCTGTAGAGCGTTCGTTAGATGTGGACACGCCACTGGACTTTTTCCTGGCTGAGAAATTGTTGGAACACCGCAATGCGACCGTTTGAATTCCTCGGCCGCCGCATCGGGCTTGGCCATCCTTGTTTTGTCATCGCCGAGGCGGGCGTGAACCACAACGGCTCGCTCGATCTCGCACGGCGGCTCGTGGACGCCGCGCAGGCAGCGGGAGCAGATGCGGTGAAGTTTCAGACGTTCAAGGCGGATCGCCTCGTGACCGCCGCTGCGCCGAAAGCCTCGTATCAGCAAGCCCGCACGGACGCAGCGGAGTCGCAGCTCGCGATGCTACAGAAACTGGAACTTTCCGAAGCCGAGCATCGCACGTTGCTCGCACACTGTCGGGATCGGGGAATCCAGTTCATGTCCACGCCGTTCGATGAACAGAGCGGGGATATGCTGGCGGCGCTGGAAGTGCCGCTGTTCAAGATCCCTTCAGGAGAGCTGACCAACCTACCCTATCTGGCGCACCTCGCGCGCTTGGGCCGGCCGATGATTGTTTCCACCGGCATGGCGTATCTGAGCGAGGTCGAGGCGGCGGTGCGCTGCATCGAGGAGAACGGCGCGCCGCCGGTAGCACTGTTGCATTGTGTGAGCAATTACCCGGCTGCCCCAGAGGATGTGAACCTCCGCGCGATGGCGACACTCGCCAACGCCTTTGGACTGCCGGTGGGCTACTCGGATCACACTCTTGGTAACGAAGTCGCGCTCGCCGCCGTGGCCTTGGGTGCCTGCATCATTGAGAAGCATCTCACGCTCGATCGCACACTGCCGGGCCCGGATCATGCAGCGTCCCTCGAGCCGGAGGAATTCAGCGCGGCTGTGCGTGGCATTCGCGTTGTCGAGGCGGCGTTGGGTCACGGGCGGAAGGTGCCAGCGAAAAGCGAGGCGAACACAGCCGCCGTGGCGCGGAAGAGCATCGTGGCAGCGCGAGATCTCACCGCTAACGAAACCCTAGATGTGAATGCCGTGCGGATGATGCGGCCGGGAACTGGTTTGCCTGCAGCGATGTTGCCGCATGTGATTGGCCGGCAGACGCGCAAGCCACTATCGGTGGGTTCGTTGATTACAATGGAAGCGCTAGAATGACCAATTCCACGCAACTTGCTCGCACCGCGCCGCCAGCGCGACCGGCGATTCGACTGATACCGCGCTTGGACATCAAGGCGCCGAATCTTGTAAAAGGCATCCACCTTGAGGGCCTCCGGGTCTTGGGCAAGCCTGCCGATTTCGCCAGGATGTATTTTGAGCAAGGTGCAGATGAGCTTCACTATCAGGACATTGTGGCAAGTCTCTACAATCGGGCCAGCATCATGGATCTGGTGCGCGAGACGGCGGAAAATGTATTCATTCCCCTGATGGTGGGCGGCGGCGTCCGCACTCTTCGGGACATCCACGAGCTTTTACGTGCTGGGGCCGATAAGGTGTGCCTCAACACCGCAGCCGTAACGCGCCCGGAATTCATTGCAGAGGCAGCCCGCGCCTATGGCAGCCAATGCATCGTGGTGGCCGTGGAAACTCTCCGTCAGCCAGACGGACGCTGGGGGGTCTTCACAAACAATGGGCGTCAGCGCACGGGGTTGGATGCTATCGATTGGGCCATGCGTGTGGTGGAACTGGGAGCTGGCGAATTACTCTTGACCTCGGTGAACAACGAAGGGACTCGACGCGGTTTCGAAATAGGCTTGTTGGAGCGACTTGTGGCCCGCGTTTCCGTTCCGGTGATTGTGCACGGCGGTGCTGGGACAGAGCAGCACCTCGTGGAAGCGGCGCGCTCGGGGGCAAGTGCGCTTGCGGTTGCTTCCATGCTGCACTACCGGAAGCATACTGTGCGACAGTTGAAGGAGTCGCTACATACGGCCGGATTGGAGGTTCGGTTGTGAAAAAGGTCGTCACAATTGTGGACTATGGCCTTGGAAACTTGCGCAGCGTGGCGCGTGCCTTTCAACATTTGGGCATGCAAGTCGAGATGGCAACTGACGCGAGTGGAATCGAAAGAGCGGAGCACCTAGTGCTTCCGGGTGTGGGCGCCTTTGCCGACGGCATGAGAGGCCTGCGAGCACGTGGCCAAGACGTCGCCATCCAGCAGCGCGCCCTGAGCCATCGCCCTCTTTTGGGAATTTGTCTTGGGGCACAGTTGCTGATGGATGAGAGCGAGGAATTTGGTCGGCACCAAGGTCTCGGTCTCTTACCCGGACGTGTGGTGAGTATTCCGAGTGAGCATGTGCGCGTGCCACATGTCGGTTGGTCGCGACTAAAAGCGCCACATTGCCAGTCGATGTTCCGCGGTGTTTTGGCAGCGGTGCCCGTGGGAAGTTGGGCCTACTTTATTCATTCATTTCAAATGGTTCCCGTGGATCCAGAGCATTTGACTGCCGTATGCTCCTACGGACCATGCATCATTCCCGCTGCCATCGGCCGTGGCTCAATTTGCGGCTTCCAGTTTCACCCCGAAAAGAGCGGGGACTTCGGATTGGAGATGCTGCGCGCATTTGCGGTTTTATAAGCCTGTCGAACACATATACCCATGAATCAAATAAAATTCCCCGCGTTCAAGTTGCCCCACATGCACGTGCAGGAGCGCTACAAGCTGCCGGAGGAGGTGAAGTATTGTCGACGGTGCGTGATATCAAATCAACGTCCGCGCATTGTCTTTGACCATGAGGGCATTTGCTCGGCCTGTAGATTTGCAGAAGTCAAATCGGTTGGCATTGACTGGCAGTCACGCGAGAGAGAGTTGCAGCAACTCTGCGACCGACACCGGAGGTCAGACGGGCGTTTCGATGTGCTCGTCCCCAGCAGCGGCGGCAAGGATAGCGGCTTCACGGCGCACACACTTAAGCATAAATACGGCATGCATCCGTTGACCGTCACTTGGGCACCACATTGGTATACCGACATTGGCAGACAGAATTTTGAGGCCTTGGTCCACGCCGGGTTGGACAATGTGTGCTTCACCCCGAACGGGATGGTCCATCGCCTGATGACACGTCTGGCTTTCATCAATCTGGGAGATCCGTTCCAACCGTTCATTTACGGACAGAAAAACTTCCCACTCATGATGTCATGCTTGTATGACATACCTCTCATCATGTTCGGCGAAAATGGTGAGGTAGAATACGGTGGTGACATGAAAAACGCGTTCAAGCCCACGCATGACACGTCCGCCGACATGGTGAAGCACTACTTCTCGGGCATCTCCCCGGACGAATGGGCCGCATATGGTGTGGACCGCCAAGAGCTGCAAGTTTACATTGGGCCGGACCAGGAACGTATCCGGAAGACCGGAGTCGAGTGCCACTTCATGGGCTACTACCACCGATGGATCCCACAGGAACTGTTTTACTATTGCTCCGAGCACACAGGGTTTTCTGCCAATCCTGAGGGGCGATCTGAAGGCACTTATTCAAAGTATGCTAGCCTCGATGACAGACTCGACGGATTCCATTACTACTTGGCATACATCAAGTTTGGTATAGGGCGGTGCACTTCTGATGCTGCGCATGAGGTTCGCGACGGACACATCACACGAGAGGAGGCAGTAGCTTTGGTTAGGCAATTCGATGGCGAGTTCCCACAAAAACACTATCAAGAGTTTTTGGATTATTGCGGCCTCTCAGATTCTGAGTTTAATGCTGTAATTGATAATTTCCGCAGCCCTCATCTCTGGACAAAAGCCGGCGGCCAATGGGAACTGAAACACACGGTCTGGCGGGAAGAGACTCGAAATCACTAGTCATGCTGCTCGCAGGGAATTCATGTCATCCATACATTCGATCATCGGTTGCTGACAATCCCTCATCGACGCATCGCAGTCCTTAGCACCGGTCGTCAAGATTGGGGAATCCTCCGCGAATTATGCCGCTTGCTCCGCGCGGACACGCGGTTTGAATTCCTGCTCTTCCTCGGTGGGATGCACGGCTCCACGCAATTTGGCCTCACGCGCCAGCATGTGATCGCAGATGGTTTTGTGCCGATCGAAGAGTTGAACTGGATTCCTGAAGACCAGCCGTTGGATCCAGATCGCCAAGCTGGCGACGCCGTCTGGATGACCGCCGCCGCCCTCCGCCGCCAACGCGTGGATGCGTTGGTGCTGCTGGGCGACCGTTTTGAGACGCTCTCGGCTGGCTTCGGTGCGGCGCTCGCGCGTGTGCCGGTCATTCACTTGCACGGAGGAGAAGAAACCGCCGGAGCGATGGACAATCTCTTCCGTCATGCCCTCACGAAGTTAAGCCACCTACACTTCACCAGTCACGCGGAGCACACCGCCCGCGTCGTGGCTCTAGGCGAGGATCCCGCAAGCGTCCATACCATCGGCGCGCCGGGCTTGGATAATTTGCACCGATCCGATCTGCCCGACCGCACCGAACTTGAGCGGCAGCTTGGTCTCCAACTGACTCCGCCCGTCGTGATGGTCACCTTGCATCCCGCGACGCTCGGTGGTGATCCCGCCCGCGAAGCGGCCGCTGTCCTCGGTGCAATGGACTCTGTCACGGCCACCTACGTCATCACCCTGCCCAATGCCGACCCCGGCAACGAACCAATTCGCGCCGCCATGCTGGCTTGGGCAGCGGCGAAACCGCGCGCAAAAGCGGTCGAGGCGCTCGGTGAACGTCGCTATTGGGCAATGATGCGGGTTGTGGACGCACTGTTGGGAAACAGCTCCAGTGCCATCATTGAAGCACCGGCACTCGGCCTGCCAGCGGTCAACGTCGGCGACCGGCAAAAGGGGCGGCTGCGCGGGGTAAATCTAATTGATGCCGAAGCGGAACCCGCCGCCGTGACTGCCGCGTTGCGCCGCGCACTGACGCCGGAATTCCGTGCGCAAGCTGCGGCAGCGCCTGGCCCGTTTGGTGACGGGCACGCTAGCGAGCGAATGCTCGATGTGTTGAGTAGTTGGGTTCCCCCCCAACCGCCACGCAAACCTCCCGTTGCAGTCATTACGCCGTGAGTGCTGGTGGACTCATCTTGTTGGGCGGTGGTGAGCACGCCCGTGTGGTTGCGGATGCCGCCCTTTCCCTGGCTGGGGCATGGGAACTTGTTGGCTACGTGGATCCACAACCTTGCCCGGAATTGGAAACACGCTTTGGCGTGAAGCGGCTGCAAAATGATGAAGCGGCGCTAGCCTTGGCCGACCGGGTGTGGTTTGTGCTCGCGATTGGGCGGAGAGATTCCGTTTCGCTGCGACGGAGGTTGGCCGCCCGTTACGATGCTGTAGGCGCGCGGTGGGCTACGGTGCGCCATGCCGCGTCTTGGATCTCGCCCAGCGCGAAGCTTGCTCCCGGAACAGCAATCCTTGCCGGTGCAATTGTCCAAACGGGCGCAGAGTTGGGACCGCACGTGGTAATCAACACCGGTGCCATCGTCGAACACGACACGCAGGTGGGAGACTTTTCCCAGTTCGCCCCGGCGGCAGTGACCGGCGGAGGCGTGGAGATTGGCCCGGATTGTTATCTGGGGCTCGGATGCCGTGTGCGCGATCACGTTCGGATCGGGACGGGTGTCACCGTGGGAATGGGAGCGGTCGTGACGCGGTCGGTGGCCGATGGCGAAACGGTGTTGGGCGTCCCAGCACGAGCAAGGGATCATTAAGCGATGTTCAAGAGGATCGAACACACCCAGATTCCGGTGACGGCGAGCATCCTTGATGCAATGCGTTCGCTCGAAATGAGCGGCGTTGAAATCGCGCTGGTCATGGATCAAGCCCACCGGTTGGTGGGCATTGTGACGGATGGAGACTTGCGCAGGGCTTTGTTGAAGGGCGTTGCGATGGAGTCTGCGGTGGAACCGCACATGATCCGCGAGTTCACGCGGGTGACTCCCGACGTGGGTCGGGCCGAAGTGCTGGACTTGATGCAGGCGCGGACGCTGGAACAAATCCCCGTGGTGAACGCGGATGGAACGGTGGCTGGACTGCACTTGATGCATGAGGTCGTGGGGGCTATCGAGCGGCCGAACTGGGCTGTGATCATGGCTGGCGGCAAGGGTGTGCGTCTGCGGCCGCTGACCGAACATCTGCCCAAACCGATGATCCCCGTTGCGGGTCGGCCCATTCTTGAGCGGTTAGTGTTGCATTTGGTCGGCAACGGAGTGCGGCGAATTTTCTTAGCGATCAATTACCTCGGCCACATGGTCGAACAGCATTTCGGTGATGGCAGGCGGTTTGGCTGCCGCATTGAATACCTGCGGGAAACGGAGCCGCTGGGCACAGGTGGGGCGTTGAGTTTGCTTCCTGAGTCGCCGACCGCGCCGCTGCTGGTGATGAACGGGGACGTCGTCACGCAGGTGGATTTGGGCGGACTGCTGGACTTCCATAGCCGGGGCAATCACGTAGCGACGATGGGCGTGCGGCTCTACGCCCACACTGTGCCATTCGGCTGCGTGGAAACGCAGCGCGGCCGCATCACAGACTTGGTTGAGAAGCCCGAACTCACGCGCATGATCAACACGGGCATCTACGCTCTCGAGCCGACTTTGCTGGAGCGTGTTCCTGCGGGAGCTGAGTTCCCGATCACCGAGCTGTTCACGGATTGCCTGTCCCGCGGGGAATCCGTCGGTGCCTACGAGATGGCGGAGGATTGGATTGATGTGGGCCAGCGCGAACAACTTCGCATGGCGATGGAAGGCATGGCTTAAACAGCTGGAGTGGACACTTCAACGCATATGGACTGGAGCAAGCAAAGGGTGTTGGTCACAGGTGCCGGGGGATTTATCGGCAGCCATCTCACCGAGCGCCTTAGCGCATTGGGCGCGCGCACACGAGCCTTGGTGCAATACAATTCGCGTGGGCACCGCGGTTGGCTGGAGCAATCCCCGCACCGTGAGGAAATCGAGTTCGTGGCCGGGGACGTGCGTGATGCCGGCAGCGTGCAGCAAGCCATGCAAGGTGTGGACGTTGTCTTCCATCTCGCGGCGCTCATTGCCATTCCTTATTCCTATCAGGCTCCAAACTCCTACGTGGAGACCAACGTCATTGGCACCCTCAACGTCCTGCAGACGGCGAGAGCCTCCGGCACAGCTCGCGTGGTGCATACCTCCACCAGCGAGGTTTACGGGACCGCCCTCACCGTCCCCATCTCGGAATCACATCCCTTGCAAGGGCAATCCCCTTACTCGGCCTCTAAAATCGGTGCTGACAAACTTGCTGAGTCCTTCCACCTGTCCTTCAACGTTCCCGTTGTCACCGTCCGCCCTTTCAACACTTTCGGTCCGCGCCAATCCGCCCGAGCCGTAATCCCAACTATCATCACCCAAGCATTGGCGGGTCGCCCGGTTAAGCTTGGCAAGCTGTCGCCGACCCGGGATCTGAATTTTGTGGCGAACACCGTCGAAGGATTCCTCGCGGCAGCGGCCAGTCCGGCCGCAATCGGGCGAACGATCAATCTCGGCTCCGGCCGCGAGATCAGCATCGGCGACTTGGCCGCGCTCATCGGCCGATTGCTCGACCAACCGTTGCCTGTCACCCAAGAAGACCAACGCCTCCGGCCTGAGAAAAGTGAAGTCGAACGTCTCCTCGCTGACAACACCCTTGCCCGCACACTGCTTGGCTGGGAACCGCGCGTGAGTTTGGAAGACGGTTTGGCGCGGACGATCGAGTGGCTCCGCACCAACCAAGTCCATTATCGACCGGACACGTATGCGGTCTGAAGCCACCATCCCTGCAACGGATACCATCCCGCTCTGCGTTCCGGAAATCCGGGGCAATGAGTGGAGATACGTCAAGGACTGCCTCGACACCGGCTGGGTTTCGACCGTTGGTTCCTACGTAGATCGCTTCGAGCGAGAGTTTGCGCAATTCGTTGGGACGCGCCGCGCGGTTGCTACCGTCAACGGGACGGCAGCATTGCACATTGCTCTCCAAGTTGCAGGCGTTCGCCCAGACGACGAAGTGCTCGTTTCCACCCTCAGCTTTATCGCTCCTGCCAATGCCATCCGCTACGCTGGCGCATGGCCGGTCTTCATGGACGCCGATCCGGACTACTGGCAGATGGACGTGCAGAAAGTGAGCGACTTTCTCCATCAGGAATGCGCGTGGGATGCTGGGGAACTTCGTAATCGCACTACCGGCCGGCGCATCAAAGCAATCGTCCCGGTTCATATCCTCGGTCACCCAGTGGACTTGGATCCCCTAACGGAATTGGCCCGCAAGTTTGAATTGACCGTGATCGAAGACGCCACTGAAAGCCTCGGCGCAAGCTATCGTGGTCGGAGCGTTGGCACCCTTGGCCTGCTTTCATGCTTCAGCTTCAACGGGAACAAGCTCATCACCACTGGCGGCGGCGGGATGATTACGACGAATGATGAACGGTTGGCCGACCGCGCCAAGTATCTCACCACCCAGGCCAAGGACGATCCGGTCGAATACATTCATCACGAGATCGGCTACAACTATCGGCTACCGAACGTCCTTGCCGCAATGGGTTGTGCGCAATTGGAGCTGGTCCATTCCTACGTGGCAGCCAAACGTGCCATTGCAGAGCGTTATACGGCCGGCCTAGGCGCCGTGCCCGGCATCACAGTCATGCGTGAAGCGCCTTGGGCCAAAAGCGCCTACTGGATGTTCACCGTCTTACTGGATCCCGCCAACTGGGGGGATAGCTTCCGGCCAACCTTACGAACGCTGTCTGAACACAGGATACAAGCCCGGCCGCTTTGGCAGCCATTGCATTGCAGCCGAGCACACGGAGTTGCACAAAGCCACCGTTGCGAAGTTGCAAGGCAGCTTTGCCAACAAGCATTGAGTCTCCCTTGCTCGGTGGGGCTTCAGGTTCAGGATCAAGAGCGTGTCATCCGGACTCTCGCCAGCCTCGGCGGAAGATGAGCGCCCAACCAAAGGCAGGGGCCTCATGCTGTGGACTGCTCGCCACAGAGGCCGGTCCACGGCTCAGGGAGTTGGAAACCCGCCGAGACTTGCTCCGTCACCGTTTCGCCGGATGGAGCATTTGGCCACTTCTCCGGATCCACGCGGCCAAAGCAATGGTTGCAGCAGAGGAGTGGCCGCAGAGCGGACAAGTGGGCTACGGCAGACGAGAACTTGCTCGCTTGGCTGCCAGCGACATGTGGGCTTTCGCTCGTGCCCGCAAAACCACGGATGTGATGGTCATCTCCGGCTCCAACTACCGCACTGAACAGGAGAACGGCGCGTGGCGGGATTGGTTGTTCGACGACTTCACACGCGGCCTCTCTCGCGTCTATCGGTTTGAGCGCATCGGCAGTCCAGCGATGCATCGCCGCAACGCAAATGCGCTCTTTCGTTCGGACATGACCAATGCTTGGTTTGAACTCGCTCTCCGGGCGACTCGGCGTCTGCGCCGACGCTCTGGTCAGGTGGCCCAAGTAGCTAAAGCGCTGACAGCCGACCTTGCCGAAGAGCCCGGCTTGGCGAGCTTGACCCCCACGTCCGTTGAACAGCAATTGGCCGACTTTCAGGTTCGCAAGCGTCTGTGGCGCCTCCTTTTCAAACGCGTGCGACCCCGGGTCGTGCTGATAGATGATGGATACTATCAGCACGATCTGATCGCCGGCGCGCGTGAGGCGGGCTGTTGCGTGGTAGAACTCCAGCACGGAATCTTCTTGGACGGCGGGGCCGAATACTGCTGGCCTGATGCTGCGTGCCCGCACCGAGAGCACATGCCTGTGCCCGACCGTTTTTTCCTCTTTGGTGAAGTCTGGCAGCAGTTGCTTGCGAAGGATTCGTTTTGGGGAAAAAGGGCGCGCGTGGTTGGGAGTGCGCGGATGGATCGATTCCGGGCGCGGGCGTCCACCGTGACCCGGCAACGAGAGTCGGGAGTTGAGTGCCATCTAGTGGTGACCACGCAAGGAATGAGCCGCGAACGACTGGCTGCCAAGCTGGGTGAACTCATGCGACTGTCGAAAAACTGGGCTGGAATGCGGCTCACGGTGAAGCTGCACCCCGGATACGATCCCGATCCGGAACCTTATCGGCGTGCTCTCGGGTCGGATTCGCGGGCTAAAGTTGTCTTAGGCGCTGGAGAACCGGGAACGTTCGATTTGCTTTGCCAAGCCGATTGCCACGCGAGCATCTCCTCGGCCTGCCACTATGATGCACTGGCGCTCGGAGTGCGCACCATCGTGCTCAAATTGCCATCGCACGAAATGGTGACACCCGTCCCTGGTGACCGCGTTGCAACCGCAGAAGAGCTCTTAGCAGCCGTGCAGAGATCCAAAGCTCCGCTGCCTCCAAGCATCGGCGAACAGTTCTTCCGACCTGGAGCCGTCCAAAACTTCCACCGGGAGTTCAAGGAACTACTCTCTGAACCCGACCACCAATGATCACCGTCATTGACTACGGCATGGGCAACCTCGGTTCCATTGTGAACATGGGGAAGAAAGCCGGTGGGCAGTTTCAGGTTTCCGGCGATCTCACCGTGATCGCCCGAGCCGAGAAACTGATTCTCCCCGGCGTCGGCGCTTTCGATCAGGGCATGACGAATCTCCGCGAGCGCGGTCTCATCCCGGTGCTTAACGAGTGCGTGCTCGAACGGCGCGTGCCCATCCTCGGCATCTGCTTGGGCGTGCAGCTCTTCACTCGCCGCAGCGAGGAGGGGCAATTGCCCGGCCTCGGCTGGATCGCCGGGGACACCATCCGCTTCAAGTGGGCTGCGGGCGCGCCCGTGCTCAAGGTCCCGCACATGGGCTGGAATTCCATCGAGCCGGCCAAGCCCGATCCCGTGCTCGCGAGTCTGCCGCCGGAGCCGCGCTATTACTTCGTCCACTCCTATCACCTGCGCTGCGACGACGCGGCGGACGTGCTCACGTGGACGACTTACGGCCACCGGTTCGCCTCCGCCGTGCAGCACGCCAACGTGCGCGGCACGCAGTTCCATCCCGAGAAAAGCCACAAGTTTGGCCTCGCGCTACTGAAGAATTTCGTCGCCCTCTGATGCTTCGCGCCCGCGCCATTCCCTGCCTGCTGCTCAAGGGCGACGGCCTCGTCAATACCGAACGCTTCAAGGAGCCGAAACACGTGGGCGACTCCATCAACGCGGCCCGACGACCTTTCAGCAACTGCATGCAGGCTTGCACGCCAGTATCTTATCGTGCTGCTGCTTCGATTCGCTGGTTCTCGTGACGTCAAAGGTGATCTTGGGCCTACTTTCGCATAAGTTGGAGCTAGCCCTTCAAGAAACTGGGCGTTCCGCACGGGACTGTTCCCATGAGGCATGGGCCAACATTGTCCGTGGCTGTGTTCGTGCGCGAACCCTGTCAACCATTGGCATCTATTGCAGCGAACTGGGCGCAGTTATTTGGTTCGCCGAATTGGGGTCCGAACTCAAAGCCGGTGGTTGGCCAACCTCGTTGTTGCGAGCGATTTGAGATGGACAGCACCCTGCTGCGAGACTCGCTGACGACTGTCCGCCGTGTGCTGACACATGGGGAGAAGTCGGGCATTGCTTGGCTCGTGTTCCTGACGCTGGCGGGTGCGGTGTTGGACGTCTTGGCAGTGATCCTGATGGTGCCGGTGATGGCTGTGGCCATGCAGCCGAGATTGCTGCATGAGCACGGCGCTATTGCCCGAATCCAGGCGTGGTCGGGCGTCAGCGAGGAGCGGTGGATCCTGCTAGGCCTGCTCGTGGGACTCTTAGTATTCTTTGCGCTCAAAAATGGGGCATGTCTGTGGGTGGTGGATCGTCAGGCGCGATTTGCCTACCGAGTAGCGGAGAGGCTGTCGGAGAAGCTGTTCCTTTCCTACATGTCGCGGCCGCTGGAATTTCACAAGGAAACCCCTGCGCTGGATTTGATTCAACGCACGGTCAACGAGCCGGGATTCTTCGCTTCGGGGGTAATGCTCAGCTTGGTTATGCTGGCAGCGGAAATCGCCGTGAGCGGGCTGATTCTCCTGTTGATTCTCATTTACAAACCATTGTTGTTTCTTTTGTTGGTAGCCATCCTCGGACCGGCCGTGTGGGGGCTGTATCGGCTCAAGCAGGAGAAACTAGCCGACTTGGGACTGCTCCGGCTTACGCGTTCGCCTGAGGCCTACGGTCGGGTGGGTTCTGCGTTGGCTGGTTACGTGGACATACACTTGACCGATTCGACGCGCTACTTCGCGGCCAGGTATATGGAATCGCAGCGAGCGCTGAATGACGGGATGCGTCAGCAGGCCGCTTTGGCAATTCTCCCCGCACGAGCGATGGAGACGGTTGCGATCCTCGGGTTCGTGGTGATTTTCATCTTCGCGACCTTCATCGCAAGCGCCGATGGGCAGGCGGGGATGGTGGTATATGTGAGCTTGTTCGCAACGTCGGCCTTCCGGCTGATGCCTTCGCTGAACCGCATCCTGACTTCGTTCATGAATTTGAAATCCAACCGCTATACGTTGGAGATTGTGGACGTGGCGGAACCGCCTCGGATCGCGCCGCTGCCGCTGCGGTTCGACCGATCAATCGAACTCCGCGCGGTCTCCTTTCGCCACCAAGGCATGAACCGTGATGTGTTGGACAAAATCTCCTTCACCGTGCGCAAGGGCGAGATCATCGGAGTAATCGGCGAGTCAGGCTCCGGGAAGACCACGCTGATGCAGCTTTTCCTGCGTTTGTATGTGGAAAGCGCAGGAGCGGTGTTGCTGGACGGAGTGCCCTTGGAAGCTGGGCACACGGCAGCCTGGCAGCGCCGGATTGGTTTTGTGAAACAGGATGTTTTCCTGCTCGACGGCACGATCCGGGAGAATATCGCTTTCGGCCAGGCATCCAGCCAAGCTGACAACGCCCGGCTGGAGCGAGCCATTGAAGTTGCATGTCTGGGATCACTTGTGCGCGGGCTGCCTCGAGGGGTGGACACTCCCGTGGGTGAACTTGGCACTCGGCTTTCCGGTGGCCAACGTCAGCGAATAGCCATCGCTCGGGCGCTATATAAAGAAGCAGACGTGTTGATCTTCGACGAAGCCACCAGCTCGCTCGACAACGAGACCGAAGCTGCTGTCACTGAATCCATCAACGCCTTGGCGGGCGGCAACTTGACCGTGTTGATCGTTGCGCACCGCTACACCACGCTTCGGGATTGCGATCGCATTTTTGAGCTCGAATCTGGCCGGGTTGCGCGAGAGGTCAGTTATCCTGAGCTTCAGCAGCGGCTCAACACTTTGGGACAACGGTAGTCTGTCATCATGGACACAGTTGCCATTGACTGCGGGAGTATCTGGAGCACTCAGTTCCACAGCGAAAAGAGCCTCAAATTCTGGCTGGCGTTGGTAAATGGATTCCTCCAGCTTCCGCCCTTGGATGGGGCACTGCGGATTAGTCTTTAGCGAAATGGGCGACGCCTTCGTCCAGACAAATTCCCGTTATGGCTCAAAAAATCATCTTATTTGAACTAAACGAGGTGCCTTGGCGAGTTGTGGATGAGTTTTGCCGCTGGCACCCTGACTCCACTTTGGCCAGCCGCCTTCCCCGCTGCCGCCAATACGAGACATTCACCGAGGACTGCGGCCATCTGTCGCCGTGGATCACCTGGCCGACGCTTCACCGCGGCGTCACCAACGAGCGTCATTTTCTCCACGATTTCGGTCAGGATCTAGCTGAAGTGGACCGCGAATTTCCGCCTGTTTGGCGGCTGTTGGCGGGCGCTGGCATCAGCACGGGCGTCTTTGGGAGCCTGCACTCCTATCCGCCGCCCACCAGTTTCGACGGCTACCGTTTTTATGTCCCGGATACGTTTGCTGCCGGGTCAGAGTGTTTTCCTAAGTCCGTCACAATATTTCAAGACTTCAACTTGCGCATGGCCCGCGATTCCGCCCGGAATGTCTCCCGTGGAATCCCTTGGGCAAGCGCTCTCGAACTTCTCTCTAAAACGCCTGAGTTGGGCTTCAAATTGAGCACACTGACCGATCTCGCTGGGCAGTTGGTCGGCGAACGGTTGCAGCAGTGGAAAACCATCCGCCGTCGCACGTATCAAACCGTCTTGGGGTTTGATGTTTTCATGAAACAACTCGATGCAACACGTCCTGATTTTTCGACCTTCTTCACCAACCACGTGGCCTCCTCCATGCATCGCTACTGGGCTGCGGCTTTCCCCGGAGATTACGAGAATTTTGGTTATGACACCGCGTGGGTGGACACCTACTCGCATGAGATTGATTTCACGATGCGCAAGTTTGATGGGTTCCTCACGCGGTTGATCCGCTTCGTGGATCTGAATCCCGAATACACACTCTGGATCACCACTAGCATGGGTCAGGCGGCAACCAAGGCGTTGCCGGTGGAAACCCAACTCTATCTCACCGAGCCTGCTAAGTTTCTCGCGCTGATTGGCCTCGGAAACAACGATTGGATGCGTGCGCCTGCGATGCTTCCGCAGTTCAATTTCCACGTCGCTGCCGACCGATCCACTGGGGTCGCAACGGAACTTGGTCAAGTCCGGGTCGCAGGCCGAAGTTTAGGCTTCCGCGAGGCGGCCAATGGCTTTTTCAGCCTTGATTTCGGTCATCCTAACCTTCCTGAGTCCCAATGTTACGTTGAACACCGCGGCCGACGTTATTCCGCAGGCGAGGTGGGACTCATCAACGAAGAGATAAAGGACAAGTCTGGCTCCAACGCCTACCACATCCCCCACGGAACACTGTTGATCTACAACCCAGAAGAACGTTCGCCTAAACCGGGGCGCACGCAGATTTCTTCGCTAGAAGTGGCCCCTGCTATCTTGGCGAACTTTGGTGTGTCCATCCCGGCATACATGAAGCGTCCCTTCACGGCCTGCCACGCCTGACCGGGCGAGCTCACGGCACTGTTCGGTCGATTTAGCTCAATGCTCCGCGCCCGCGCCATTCCCTGCCTGCTGCTCAAGGGCGACGGCCTCGTCAAGACCGTCCGCTTCAAGGAGCCGAAATACGTCGGCGACCCCATCAACGCGGTGAAGATCTTCAACGAGAAGGAAGTGGACGAGCTCATCTTCCTGGACATCACCGCCACACCCGCACGCCGCGAGCCTGACTTCGAGCGCGTGCGGGACATCGCCAGCGAGTGCTTCATGCCGATGTGCTACGGCGGCGGCGTGCGCTCGCTCGAGCACGCGCGCAAGCTCTTCAACCTGGGCGTGGAAAAAGTCTCCCTCAACACTGCCGCCGCCGAGCAGCCCGCCCTCATCACCGAGCTCGCGGGCGTCTTCGGCAATCAAAGCGTCATCGTGGGCGTGGATGTGAAGCGCGACTGGCTGGGCCGACCGCGGGTCTTCACGCATTGCGGCACGAAGAACACCGGCCGCGAGCCCGTGGAGTATGTCCGCGAGATAGAGCAGCGCGGCGCGGGAGAAATCCTGCTCAACTCCGTGGACCGCGACGGCACGATGTCGGGCTTCGACACGGAGCTCATCGGCGCCGTGGCCCGCGCCGTGCAAGTGCCCGTCGTCGCCTGCGGCGGGGCGGGCTCCGTCGCGCATCTCGGGGCGGCGGTGGCGGCTGGCGCATCCGGCGTGGCTGCGGGCAGCCTCTTCGTTTTCACCGGCCCGCATCGCGCGGTGCTGATCAACTACCCTTCGCCCCGCGAGTTGCGCGACACCTTCGCGCCAACGGCTGCGGCGGCTTGAAAATCCATTCATGAGTGACATCCAAGTAGCGGTATTGGGCTGCGGTTATTGGGGCCAGAATCTGGTCCGCAACTTCCATGCGCTCGGCGCGCTGCGCGTCGTGTGCGACCCCAGCGAGGCCGGCCGCGCGCGCGCGCGGGAGCTGGCCCCCGGCGTCGAGGTGCGCGACGAATTGACCGCCGTGCTCACGCGGCCGGACATTCACGCCGTGGTGCTCGCCACGCCCGCCGAGACGCACGAGCCACTCGCGCTCCAAGTTCTCGCCGCCGGCAAGGACGTGCTCGTGGAGAAACCGATGGCGCTCAACCACCAGCAGGGCCTCCGCATGCACACCGCCGCCGAGAAGGCCGGCCGCATCCTCATGGTCGGGCACCTGCTCGAGTTTCATCCCGCCGTGCTGAAGCTCCGCGAGATGCTCGCCGCCGGCACGCTGGGCAAGGTCAATTACATCTACTCCAACCGCCTCAACTTCGGGAAAATCCGCATCGAGGAAAACGCCTTGTGGAGCTTCGCGCCGCACGACATCGCGGTCATCCTGCGCCTCGTCGGCGAGCTGCCGCTCGAAGTCACTTGCACCGGCGGCAGTTACCTCACGCCGAACCTCGCGGACGTGACGGTGTCCTGTCTGCATTTCCGTTCCGGGCTGCGCGCCCACATTTTCGTGAGCTGGCTCAACCCCTTCAAGGAGCAGAAACTCGTGGTCGTGGGCGACAAGCAGATGGCCGTCTTCAACGACGTGGTGAAGACGGACAAGCTCATGCTCTACGACCAGCGCGTGGAGTTGAACCAGCGCCAGCCCGTGCTCCAAAAGGGCGGGGAAAGCGCCGTGCCCTTGGCCGCTGGCGAACCGCTCCGCGCCGAGTGCGAACACTTCCTCGACTGCGTCCGCACGCGCCGCGGGCCGTTGACCGATTCCGCCAGCGGCATCGCCGTGCTGCGTGTGCTGCAAGCCTGCCAAGTTTCCCTCCAACTCAACGGACGGCCCACAGTCTTGAGTGACGTTTGATTTGCCTGCCATGGATTACTTCGCCCATCCCACCGCCATCATTGACTCGCCCTGCGAAATCGGGGCGGGCACCAAAATCTGGCACTTCGCCCACATCTGCGCCGGGGCGAAAATCGGCGCGCGCTGCGGCTTTGGCCAGAACACGATGGTCGCCGGTGACGCCGTCGTGGGTGACAACGTGAAGGTGCAGAACAACGTCGCCATCTACGGCGGCACGACGATCGAGAACGACGTTTTCCTTGGCCCCTCCTGCGTGCTGACCAACGTCACCAACCCGCGTTCGCAGGTGAACCGCCACTCGCTCTACGAGCGCACGCTCATCCGGCGCGGCGCGACCATCGGCGCGAATGCCACCATCGTCTGCGGCACCACGTTGGGCCGCTACTGCTTCATCGCGGCTGGCACCGTCGTCGCGAAGGACGTGCCTGACTACGCGCTGATGGTCGGCGTGCCCGCGCGCCAGCAGGGCTGGATGAGCCGCCACGGCCACCGCCTCAAACCCGGCCCCGACGGCTCACTGCGTTGCCCTGAATCTGGCTACCGCTACGAACTGCGCGACGGCGCGCTGCGCTGCCTGGACTTGGATGAAGAAGCGCCGTTGCCCGCCGAGTTCGCCGTCGGCAAACAAGTTTACGACGCCTTCAAAACCGCCTCCTTGATCTCAACGGCCAGAACCTCGCGCTCGAGGCTGAACTCAAAGCCGCGTTCGAACGCGTCCTGCGCCACGGCCAGTTCATCCTCGGCAAAGAAGTCACCGAATTCGAGGCTGCCATTGCCAAGTTCACCGGGGCGAAGCACGCCATCGGGGTCAGCTCCGGCACCGACGCCATCCTGCTCGCGCTGATGGCGGCGAATCTCGGCCCCGGCGACGAAGTCCTCTGCCCGAGCTACACGTTCTTCGCCACGGCCGGCTGCGTGGCCCGCGTGGGCGCGAAGCCAGTCTTCGTGGACGCCGACCCGGTGACGTTCAATCTCGACGTGGCCGACGCCGCGCGCCGCATCACGCCGCGCACCAAGGCCATCATCCCCGTTCACCTCTTCGGCCAATCCGCCGCGATGGATGAAACGCTTGCACTGGCGCGCCAGCACAAGTTGCTCGTCATCGAGGACACTGCGCAATCCATGGGTGCGGCGCACCGAGGCCGCCAGCTCGGCACCATCGGTGACATGGGCACCTACAGTTTCTTTCCCTCAAAGAACCTCGGCGCGTTCGGCGATGCGGGACTGCTGGTGACCAACGACGACGCGCTCGCCGAGAAATCCCGACTCCTGCGCACGCACGGGTCGAAACCGAAGTATTACCACAAGCTCGTGGGTGGCAACTTCCGCCTCGACGCCCTGCAAGCCGCGCTGCTCGCCGTGAAGCTCCCGCACTACGCGAGCTTCACCGAGCGCCGTCGCGCCAACGCGGCCTACTACACCGAGCGCCTCAGCGCCTTGCCCGGCGTGCAGCCCGTGAACGCGGCCACGCCCGATGCGCGGCTGCTGCTGCCCGTGGCCTTGCCGGGCAACGAGCACATCTGGAACCAATACACCCTGCGCGTCCCCGGCGCGGGCCGGCGCGACGCATTGCGAGCCGCGCTCGACGCTCGTAAAATCGGCACGGAGATTTACTACCCGGTGCCGATGCACATGCAGGAGTGCTTCGCCTACTGCGGCTGCCGGCCGGAGGACTTGCCCATCGCCCGCCAGTTGGCCGGTGAAGCCTTGAGCATTCCCATTTTCCCCGAGCTGAACCGCGCGCAGCAGGACGAAGTGATCGCCGCCCTGCGTGCGCATTGCCAAGTTGATGCCTGAGTCTCCCTGTCAACGCCCCGCCTCTTTTCGATTTCGTGAACCCAACTAAACCTTACCAGATTTGCACGCGCTGTGTTATGGACACATCCGATCCGGATATCCGGTTTGATGTGAGCGGGGTGTGCCATCACTGCCATGAGTATGACCGGTTGGTGCGTGAGCGTTTGCTCACCGGCTCTGCTCGTGACGCCGCGCTGAAGAGGATTGTCGCGCAGATCAAAGCAGATGGTGCGAGCAAGCCGTATGACTGTGTCATCGGCGTCAGCGGTGGTGTTGATAGCAGCTACGTGGCCTATCTAGTGAAGCAGCTTGGGCTGCGCCCACTGGCGGTGCACTTGGACAACGGCTGGAACTCGGAGTTGGCAGTAAGCAATATCTCGAGCTTGTTAAAAATCCTCAATATTGACCTGCAGACGTTTGTGATTGATTGGGAAGAGTTTAAGGATATCCAGCTCGCCCTGCTCCGGGCTTCAACGCCGGACTGCGAAATCCCCAGTGACCATGCCATCAATGCAGTGATGCGCCAGACCGCCTGCCGCCTCGGACTAAGGCACATTATTACGGGGTGCAACGTGCGCACCGAGACACACTTGCCGCCGGCGTGGTCGCGCGGCCACGGTGACTGGGAATACATCCGAAGTATCCATAGGCGCTTTGGCACGCGTCCCATCCGCACCTTTCCTCATCTCACTTACCTCCAGAATCGGAACTTGATGCGAAAGCAGGTCATGACGGATTTACTCGACTATGTGGACTATGTGAAGAAAGATGCCAAGTCACTGCTGATCCGGGAACTTGGATGGCGCGATTATGGTGGAAAGCACTTCGAGTCCATCTACACTAGGTTTTATCAAGGCTACATCCTGCCGAAGAAGTTCGGCTTCGATAAACGACGATCCCACCTCTCAAGTCTGATTTGCTCCGGGGAAACCTCGCGCGGAGATGCGCTGGAAGACTTAAAGCAGGAGCCGTATCCCATAGAGCAACAGCAAGAGGACCGTGCTTATGCTGCAAAGAAGTTTAACCTCACAGACGCTGAGTTTGAAGTGATACTCCGAGTGCCGACTAAAACTTTCTGGGACTATCCATCTTACACTCGCCGTTTAAGACATCCAATGGTTGTCTTGGTTCGGCAGTTCATCCGTCGCCTGCGCGTATCCGGGAATGCTCCGAACTAGATGTTCTTACGGATTCTTCCACGAGCCTCCCCGGTGGAATTTAGCGTTGAGTCAAACCGCTTGTTGCTAAGAGGTTTCGTTGACAATATAGTCTCAAAGTGACGCCGTATCATGTTTGTAATTCCATTCGGTAAAGTCCTATGCTAAACAGTGAGTTAAAGCGCATACTGGTTCTAGGGGCGCACACGGATGACGCCGAGTTGGGAGTTGGTGGAACGATTGCGCGATTTGCCGCAGGGGAAACGGAAGTGTTTGTCGGTGTCTTTTCGATTTGTGAGCAATCGCTTCCATCCGGCATGCCAGAAAACACCTTGTTGGAAGAATGCGTTGCGGCAACGGCTGTTCTCGGCGTCAGAAGAGACAGCCTCCACATCAGCCGCTATCCGGTGCGGCGCTTTTCAGACCACCGGCAGTCCATTTTGGATGAAATGATACGTTTACGCGAGACGATAAAGCCTGACCTGACATTTATTCCATCCGCATCGGATAAACACCAAGACCATCAAGTCATTCATGCCGAAGGTATGAGAGCTTTTAGTCAACGGAATCTCTTGGCGTATGAACTCCCGTGGAATCAAGAACAGTTTCACACTCAGTTGCGGGTTGTTCTCTCCGAATCAGATGTGGCTGCCAAGAGCCGAGCTCTGTCGTGCTACCGCTCACAGTTGATAAAGCAGCGGGCCTACTTCTCCGAACCGTATCTCAGGTCGTGGGCTACATTTCGGGGTCTGATGACGCCGACTGGACTTGCCGAGGCGTTTGAAGTAGTTCGCCTGAATATTTAATCCTGATTACATGGCGTTTCCAGCAACAGCAATTGCAAAATTTTTGGCGTGTGAATTGATTGGAAAAGAAGTTTTTCTTGAGGGCGTGGCACCCTTAAATGCCCCTCGAACAGGAACCGTTGTCTTTGCGAGAAGTTTAAGCAAGGATGCTGAGTCGCTGCTTAATTCCACGCCTGGTGTGTTAGTCATCGCGGCCAT